>JAABUP010000546.1_pt1 | contig 82342 bp, 115 predicted proteins | sample 5559201 | NCBI WGS metagenome assembly JAABUP01 (sample SAMN10711887, study PRJNA513373) | rock metagenome | isolation source: Antarctica rocks | place: Antarctica
CAGAGTACAGCAGAACTGACATGACAATGCATTGAAAGAATTGCATTTTAACAGACAGGGTCAAAGCCCTAGAGGACCAGATGTTGGCCCGTCTGAGTTGCTGGAAGGCACTATTTGCAGCAGCTACAAAATGATGCTATGCTTGTGTCCAAATTCCAGCTTACCCCAAACTCAATGCCTGCGTACTTCTCTAGGATCTCTGGCAGCAAGATTCCTAGGGCACCGAGCATGGCCCACCTGGCGTGGATCACCTCCACAGTCCTGTACCTGCAACAGTGAAGAAAGAAAGATGCCATATGCCCCAGGCTGATAGGGGGTGTCACAGTTTGGGTAAATTAATGTTGAGGTGCTGGATAACGTGCTGTACCTGGCAAAAGTCTGAGGGTCAGCTGACAGACCGGCTGTGTCCCAGCCGTAGTCTGCAAGATTTCCCGGACCCTGTTAGCATCAGTAATCCGCGTGCAGGCAAGGGGGGCACGATGGCAGACCACGCAGGTACGCTGTAAACTCACCTCCAGCGAACTCTCCCTGTAGGTACTCTGGAGTGACGCCCTCTGAGAATGGTCCCTGCAGATTGATCGCGCCCAGTCAGACTCTGCCGGACGTGCAGCGGTGGATGGCGCATGCGAAACAATCTTACCAAGAACTTTGGCCTGTCTGGGCCATACCAGTCGTCGCCAGAGGCCCTGACGATCTGACGGGTTGCACATCGAGCTGGCTTGGATGTCTGCAGCAGACAACCACGACGATCACAGAAGAGCAGTGCCAACGCGCCTGTGCTGACAGTCGAGCTGCTGATGGTCAAGGCAGGCGGATGATGCAACCTGTCCGGACAGCCGACAAGTTACATCGAACTAGCAGATCACCATCTAAAGATCGTAAGCAAACGAGATGTTCGATCATTGACTGTGAAAGGACTGCGATCGTGCGCACACTGCACAGGAATTGAAAGTTGATCGCACCTGGCGAGATACCACAGACTTCTTGAGCTGTGTTCCCAAAAACGGTTTCGCGGAGACTGCGAAAGCTGCCATGTTTGCGATCTGCAACTTGCTGAGATTGCACAGTGTTTTGACGGGAAGTGATGTCCTTATCTTGGATGCCTGCTCGGGGAGGTACCAAACATTTGTGGTCCTCGTGATTTACACTCCCGATAACCTAGCGGCACACGTCAACGTGGCGCGTGCTGGGGCACGCTGGCCACAAGCTAGCAGCGGCAATCTGATTGGATGCATATTCAGCCACATGTCATCGAAGGTAAGGTATGCACAGCTTTGCAGCTGCAATTTTGCGCTGATGCACGAATTCAACGGCGGCATGGACACTCAAACTCGACCCTGGCAGTGAATGCTGCAAAACTTCTGAGCTTCAGGTATGGATCTGAGCGGAGCTCAAAGTGACCACTGTCATGGTCACGGGCACGAGCTTGCACGTGCACGCCGATCAGATTGCTCGAGGACCAGCTCGGGGACTAAAATGACGTCAAGCTTGATTCGTTTACATTCAGTCGCCAGCTTGGGGATGGAAGAGCTGGCGCTGTGCGTGCACACAACGCAGACTAGTACACATGCATGCAACTTCAGCGAAGCAGCATGCATGCATATGTACTTATGTAGCTCATGCATGTGGCTTGACACTGAGACTTTAACTAATCACTTTTCCATCAGGTCCTGTGCTGAAAACCACCCATAGCCATACTCAGACTTCAGCACATCATGCAACTCATCATTCACTGCCCACTGTTCAAGTTGTTCACTCAACAGCTCGTCACACAGACTATGCAGGGATTTTAAAGCTGCAGCGGCAGCAGTGACTCTCCATAGTGCAGTGCGTCCACTGTTGCTGTCAGCATCACTGCCCAAAGCCGCTCGGGCAAAAAGGATGTTCAGCTCTGGGGTACACAGAGCGTGCAGATGCTGGAAATGCGGTGTAATTTTGAATATGGCCTCTTTCAGTGCTGGCAAGCCACCCAGAATGTTGATGGCTGCGACGCCTCCTGGCCTGCACAGAGCATGCAGCATCAGTACAGTCAACTCAGCATCAAGCTCCTGCTGGCTGCACGCAGTTCATCCCTGGAAGTGTGTTACTGAGCTGACACTCTCAAGAAATCCTGCTGGTTGATGTTGTAAGCCATACAGTTGAACCTGCTCAGATGGGCAAGCAAAACTTGGCTGCAGCACCAAAGCCTTCTTTCTTGACGTCTTTACGTGATAAAGACAGGAAGCACTGTACAAATCAACAACACTGCACAAAATGTGAGCGCGAAATCTGCAGAATATGCGCACTCGCCTGCGTTTGCATTAAGACTGGAGGAATACTAGTCAGCCTTCCTGTCATCAATGATACAGCAGCATGATGACACAGCAAAAAACGCACAACTATAGCACTGGCAGATGCCGAACAGATTGTGCAGGCCAGAGGAGAGCAGAATGCAACAAACTGCATGTACCTGAGGCGCCTGCGTAAGCCCTCCTGAATGAAACCAGGGCTGAGAAATTGAGCAGGGATGGAGTTGAGGGTGCCAGGATCACCACTTGGATTTGGCGCTGCCACATCCAGCATAATTACGTCAAACTGCAGTGCACAACATCACGCATGGGAAATGTACATGGGCTCTGCAACTCTCAAGGTGCTAACGGCCGTATCCTTTTACTACAATCGCTTCTGGAGCCAATTGCATCACACTACCAAACACTGAGCAACACTTCCCAATGCGCTGGGCACACAAGCCACCATAGTTGTGTTAACAGTGAAGTCAGAGCAATGAATACTGACCAGTCTCAACTGCAATAAACAGTACATCACACCAACATAGGCCACTGTCCATTCTGAACAATTTAGAGTTTGTGACTGCAGCAAGCCGCCTGTTCCGGCAGCACAGTACTGGCTAGCTGAGTAGGCAATGCATTTCAGCGTCTGCTTGTATACACATTGCCTGACTGCAATCATGAACAACTTTCATTGGGAATGCACCTGGCTGAAGGCCTGCAAAGACGCAAGTCTCATGTGGTCGGGGTTCTCTTGGGGACCATGCTTTGACAACAGGTGAGACTGCCAGCAGCTGCTTTGGGTGTGCAGCAGATGCCGTAGCCTACCTGTGATGCAAACCTAGACTGTGTGTAGCCTACCCTAATCCTTCAACCCTAAACCCTAGACTGTGTGTAGCCTACCTGTGATGCAACCCCATGCTTGGTCAGGAACTTGACTCCATCCTCGTTGTGCAGCATGAGGTGGGCGTCTTCTTGCGTCTCGAAGAAGCACTGGGCTAGGTCCAGAGCCTCAGCATCAATGTCAACAGCATCAATGGCAGCCTTGGGGAAATGGTGGCGGATGGCCATAGGCAAAGCGCATGCACCAGCACCTGTATTGCAGGATTTGCATGCTTCAGACTCAGAAACATATGATATCTGTAATCACAGGTACAGATATGAATAGCACAGGAGTCTTTTTTGACTGTTGAGTGATGAGCTGTATGCTCTGCTGCACCAAAGAACGAGGCCCAACACTGGTTGTGCATGAACACACTGTGTGCTCACAGACTTTTCTGATTGCGTCTTTCAACAGAGCAGCGGGGGATTCTGATTTTGCAATTGGAATCCCTGGACCAGTCATGATGCAGCATGTAACCAGGCCAGCAATGCGTGAACATACAAGCAGCATCACAAGCTGACAATCATGCTGTTTCACAATGCACGCTTGCTGCAGCAATGGACATGGACCACCATAGACTTGCATCCCCTGAAAGGCTCACCAACAATTGCAACTGCTAAGTTCGTGCTGGGTTGCACAGCTTGTGCATCATGCACGCTGACTGGCTTGTGCAAGGAAGAGGCGGCTGCGCATGTGCTTCTGACTCATGGCCTGTAGGGCAAATGCCAGGCACATGGCCTTGTGAGCTGGCTGGCATAGCTTGTCATGTCGCACCATTATGCTGTCACCTTGCTTCATGAGCTGCACCTCTGTCTGGGCATATCCAGGGCATGCCTTCAGCACTAGGCTCCTGCAACCAAATGCTGCTATCTTGAGAAACAAGAAATGACAGACTTCGGCCCCACGCAATATGCATATGCTGCATAATTTGGAACACGCAGTCCACAGAGGTGTGCAGCTGTCTGGAGGTCTAACAGAGCCCAGTGCCATGTTGTGCATCTACACAATGATGGCTATGGGCATGCCATCTTGGCCCCATATTCGTTTGAACACATTTCATTGAAGCTGTGGCACCATTGGAGTGGGAGCTAGGCTTCTGAAGGATGACAGGAATGCCGTCAGGCATGACAGGTCTCAAATAAAGTTGACTGGGCAGCAAGTTCCTCTCATGACCATGAACTGTACACACCATCCATGCTCAAACCTGAACAAGCTATACTCAGCTGTACTGGTTTCTGGTATAACCTGCAATGGAACACTTATCTGGTATGCTGCTGTGATATAGTGCGCTCTGGGATAAATGTTATACCTGAAGTGCTCTGCTGGGTCACCAATCCAGGTGTCCAGCACCCTCCACCTTCTGCTGTCGTGGAGGATCTTGCGGCCTCGCTTGGCAAAGAACTCAGCAGCAAACGCATCGACTAGTTCTGGTGAAATTGAAGTCAGCAGCTCGTCCATGTCGCTGCAAGCAGCGCACAGCATTCAACATTCGACGGCATGGATTCTGTGTTGTGCTGAGACACACAACACGGACAGGGTTAAACACGATTGTACGTAGCCAGAGTAGCAGCTAAAGCACTCAGGTAGGTGCAGTACTCAGTCTAGCATGCATCTGAAAGCTCTTTGTGCAATTGTGAAATGGCAGCATAGTGCCACCTCAGCAGTCTAATGTGGCATGAATGCCAGTGCTTCCTAGGTTCTTCATCAGAACAGATTACCACATGTGAAGCAGCACATATGGTATGTGCCTGGTTGTTGGCAAGGCTGCAAAGTGTGCATAACACTTCTGTCACAAGACTGTTGCCAGCAATTTGCAAAGAACGACAGATACCAATAAAGGAAGTAGAAATACCTGTACGTGGTGCCGCCCATCTCGCCACTTCTTGAGATCTCTTCCAAGACCAGCTGCCGCTTAATAGATTCCACTGGTACTGCTGCATCAGTGACTTCTGCCTCGGCGCTGTCAGCTGGCACACCAAGACTTGCTTCCTGTTTGCCAAGAGGATCACGCTCAGCAGGACCACTTCTGAGGTTTCCTGCAACACTGTGTTGTGGTCAGAGCGTAGGCTGTACTCTGCAGACATGGCATGCTGAAATGCACAAGATCACTGTCTACAGCTGTGCTTGTGAACCGCCAGCAGTAAGCACAAATCGTGTGCGTACTTGCAAGGCATAAGTGCTAAAGCTTTTACCACACCTGATTGCTCCAGAGCCACATCGTGATGCTGTCGGTGCTGTTGATGAGGTAGGGAGGTTTGCCCTCACACCTCAGTGCTTCTGCTTCCCAGTCATGGCGGGAAGTCAGAGGCTCAGGCCAGAAGGGGTATGTCTGACACTGCAATGAAAAAGCTTTTGAACAGGGCAGCAGATGTGTGTGGTGATATGAAGAGCACTGGTGGTGCTTGAAGCTCTATTCGATACAGAGCTATAGGCCCAGCACCGTGCTTATACTACTGACAGGCAAACGTTGTGGTCCATGTCGCAGAATTATCACCTGAGTGGGCCGAGTCTGGTACACAGCACATTTTCCATGTTGCAGGAAAATGCATGCTGTGTCTGTATCGTTTTTACGCAAAGACAGCTGCGAACCTGCTGATGTCACAGAGCCAGGCTGCACTGACATGTTACCATCTGTCAGTCAGCTATGCTGCCTCAAAGTGCTGCAGCAGCACAGCTTTCGCAGCCAGTGCCGCCTTTTGAAAGGAGATCTCGAAGTGTAGGCATAAACATACCTGAAGATACCGATCAGCAAAGTCATCGCCTTGCAAGCCTAGGCTACCTGCAATTGCGCCTGCTTCCTGCTCTGAGACCTGAATGCAGCGCCTTTGAGCTGAATAAGAATGCTTTGCTGCAAGCGGTAGCACGTGAGAATTTCGCAACGTCTGCGTTTACCCAAACAACTCTTTCTCGACCGCCGGTGCAGCACTTGCCGCATTGTGTACACTTAAAGTTCAAGCCAGCACCAAGCCAGCTGGAGCTGTCGGCCACTGATGCGAACGAGCGCCAACTCTGCCGCAGAAAACCTGCCATGTAGATCTGTTGACTTTCATGGTTGGAGGAGTCGAGATTGAGGCATACGCCAGGGTGTACGCTGGACGACAATACTACGCTAAGCGCAGCTGCGAAACTATATTATCCGTATCTTGCCTTGGAAAAAATAGCACGCTGGACAACTTTCCAGACGCCGAAGCCTGGTGTCAAAATCTTTCTACTGAAGTTTTCTGGTGACTTCCAACTGTGGAAGGCATCACAAAATGTGTTGAGTTCAAGCTCAGTTGTCCGGACCGGGACAGGGCTTGTTTCAAAAAGTCTCACACTGGCCGGGCTGTTTCCTTGGTTTGCTGTTGGCTGGAAGACAATTTAAGGTTCAGGCTACCTGCATAGCATCTGTAATATGCCAAAGGGGTGACTGTGCCTGACGGTGCCGTGACAAACAGGCGCAGAAGGCTTGCATTCACCCCCCACTCACAGGGTGGCAAAAACTATACAAAGAGTTTGTTGAAAGCTGAAGAAGCTGATTCACTGCAACCAAGGCCAGTTTTGCCATACCGCCGAAGCACTTATCTTGTATGTTCATGAATATCTCCAATGTCAACTTTGAAAGAGATGGCTCTTCCGCTCACAATATAGCACCCGAAGCGCTTGCTCCTGAAACTTTAGCGCAAGAGAACGGGCACGCCGATGCCTTGAAAGCGCTGCCAATGATGTCCACATCGATTTTGGAAACTGCGGTTTGTGGGTCGTCCGCGGAACCGGAACAAGCGGTATCTGAAGGTGCGCCCTTCCTCCAGAGTTGATCTATGACATAACTATATCTGAAACCTTTCGTGCCTCGATTTTCCCCACATCCCGAGTTGTGAGCATGGCTGCTGTGAAATGCAGAGTGTAGAGGCAATGACTCAGACACCTCAGAGGCACAGCAGCTTTCCTCCCCAAACCAGCTTGGACACAACAGGGCGCAAAACCCCGCCAATTCAGCCAATTCTCCCTCACCATCCTTTGACAGCACAGGCTCTGCAGGTCAGACTGAGGCTGACAGCAACTCTGGTGGCCCCAAAGTTTTCGAGTATCACCCTTATGATAGCGATGATGATGACACCAGAGACTCCAGCCACCAGCGGTATGCTGGTGAAAGCCTTCTTCAAGCACAGCAGCGGCAAGTCATTGCTGCAGCAGCAAACAAAGAGAGGCGGCGACGGCAGATCTTGCCAAAGATAGCCAAAGAGGATCGGTGTGGTCACTGCCACCACTGCAGAAACCCAAAACTGAAAAAGGCCTGCATCACTGCACGAAAGCAGCAAATGAAAAGTCTGGATGACAAAGAAGAGTTGCCGCTGTTCTACAAAATAGCGGACAACAAGATGAACAGCAAAGCAGTTGCACCAGTCAGACCAAAACCCTCTGGAGCAGTCTCTTTGAAACCAGAGGTCAACACGCTTTTGGAGGAGTTCAAAGCTTTGTTGACCAGTGCTGATGGCAAGGTTCTGATCAAGCCTGGCAAGCATCAGCTATTTGTCAATTTCCTGCACAGACCTCAATTGACGTGGTACCTGCGTATCTTCATCCTGAATTGCATTCCTGAGCTGCCATCAGCTGACAAGACAATGCTTGTCACCCTGGCTGAGCGGAAAGGATTGCATGCCTTGCAAAACTGGCTCAAGCTGGCCTCTGATAGAACATCAGATGCTGAAAAGTTTCAGCTTGACGTTCTCAAAGCACTTGAGGCATTGCCAGTAGACATGGCTGCTCTGAGACAAGTGCCTATTGGCAAGACAGTGAATGGCCTTGCCAAGAAGGATCCCTCACAGAAAGTAAAGGCTGCAGCAGCCAAGGTTGTGCAGCAATGGCGGCGAAATGTTGGCATGACTGACAATGATGCAAAACGTGTCAGGTTGCTATCTCAGAGTCTTCTCCTGTACTGTATTGTTGCCTGTTCACAAGGCTGAGCACAGCACAAATTGTGATAGGCACCAGATCATATAAGAGCCTTACTGTCTTCAAAGCTATAAATCATAGCATGTAGTAGTCATCATAGAGCTTTGTGACATGTGTAATTGGCCATTGTATCTATAGTCTGTGATTGACCCTCAAACAATTGCCAACTGCAGCATGTAGCCTATGCTATGACATGGCTGACAGCTGGCGTCTGCTAATGCTGCTGCTGTCTAATTGTTTTGGAATGTGTACCTGTATCAGCTGAACTGCGGCATGTCTGATGCACCTCTGGAGCACCGTGTGATAAGTCTGCCAGTCAGCTTGCAATCAAAGTTGCATTTTTGATGGGCGTGCTGGGGCTGATGTGCCTAATGAATTGCAGGGAGACTGACGGTAGTGTACAAGGTGCACCTGCAAAGAAGCAGAAACAAGATACAGGCGTTCCTGTCACGGTGAGTTGCTGATCATCTTTCAGTTCAATAGCGCATGATGTCATTCTATCACCTTGCTGGGAAAAGGTTTACGCTACGATGGACATTCTCCAGTGCTTGAGCTCAGAGGCTGTTCACCAGGATTTCAGCTGTCCTTTATCGTCTGCGGTCATGCTCTACTACCTAGGTGTTGGGATCTGTGGCCACAAGTCTTGATTTCAGTGCAGTAAAGATTAAATCAACTTCAAGACCACATTTCTTGTATCTGCAGGCAGCACCTACTTTGTCAGGAAGAGGCAGCTCAGCCAAGCTTGTCACAGCAGGGCTGGCCACTCAAAGCAGCGCAGACTCTGCCCAAGCAGCCAGTGCAGCTGCAGCCATTACTGACAACAATGGGGTTGCACTGCTGCACACGGGGTCCGGAGAGGGGTCTGGAGGGGCGCTCCCAATGGAGGTGGATGATGATGCCATGTTCCAGAAGAAACAGCCCAAGGCTAGCAAAGCTGACGCTGCACAAGTGAGACCACAGCCTTGTTTTCCTGTGCTTTTGGCGTCTGTGTTGTGCTGTAGACATGGATGATCAAGAGAATTTCACACCGCTGTTCCTGCTACCAGCCCGTGGCATCAGGACTATTTATATCCTGCACACAGTCAGCCAGTCATCTTTATTGATTTTTGCGCAGCTTCTATTCACATTGGTCATGCATTTGGCCTACGTCCTCGCCTCATGTGCCTAAGCAGCATTGCAGCAGCAGTATGTCATCCATCAGCAGTCATTAACCTTAGCAGTCGGCATGAGAGTTCAGAAGCTTGTTTTTTGCACAAAGTGGATGTATGCAGAGCCACAACGCGCTGATGTCTGCAGAGTCACAAGGTGCTGATATGTGCAAAATCACGAGGTGCTGACTTATGCAGAGTCACAAAGTGGGGATGTATGCAGAGTCACAAGGTGCGGCGCCTAGATGTGGCAGAGGTAGCCAAGCTGGGTCAAGACAATGAGCAAGCTGCTTCTACCGCCAAGCAGGAAGACATCAAGCAAGAGGATGTGAAGGAAGAGGATGTACATACGGAAGATGTGAAGCAGGAAGAAGTGAAGCAAGAGGGCGTGAAGCTGGAAGACATCAAGCAAGAGGGCGTAAGCCAAGAGCCTGGCAGCAGCAAGTCTAGCAAGAGTGCTACTGGCCCAACAGGTAGTAGCCGTCATACTCCATGCAGCTTGTGCTTGGCACCATGTCATGCAGCATGGCACTCAGCGCTGCAGAGCACCACCATCAACATGCATCTGCCTGTTACAGATACGATGTTACAGGTCAGCATCCCAACACCTGCTGTGACAAATGCAGAGGCATAGCTGACTTCACTGTACAGGCATTCAGATCTAGTATGGCATGCACACTCAATTGGTTTTGGTATCCTGTGGCATTAGTAACTAGTAAGGTACGCTTGCCCGCCTTGTTGTCCTCAACTGCTGCTTACATTTTGTGCTGCACTTGCAGCTGCAACAAGGGCTCGTTTTGGATCAGGAGGGTCTTCAGCTTTGGGGTCCACCCGCATTGGGGCCCCAGGCAGCACACGAATAGGTAGCCACCAACCCTGCCCAGCAGACGCAGTTACCGTATCTTCTGTGTTACTGTCTCTTGTGCCCAGTGTTACAGCCATATGGCTCAAGGCCCACCCTTACATGACAGCCTTGAGTTGTCTATCACCCCTGCAGATGTCAGCAGCTGTTCAGGAGTCCAGAGGCCATAATGGCTCTTGCAGCTGCATGCAATCAGTTCACCATGTCCTAAGCTGCATCATGACTTGCTCTTGTACATCCAGTCACTGAGGCCTCTGTTTATGTTCCCTGGTCTCTCACAACTGCACAGACTGCACCTGCGTGCTAGTCATGTCACAGCTCATGGAAGCTCATTCTTGGACTCACACCTACAGATGCCTGTGGTATGCTTGACCACCTGCTGCACATCATCAAGACTGCATACTGAAGTATGTATGTTGTGTTCGAAGGAGGCTTAGGCAGCATTGGGTTGGGCAGCCTAGGCACCTTCAGTGGCCTCAACCGGCCGACGCCTGCTGTCAAGACAGCAGCTGATAGAGCAGCTGAGGCAGCAGCCAGGATCCCCGATCCCCAGCCAGGCACCCCCAGGCAGAAGAAGAAGGCTGTCAGCTTTGTGGAAGATGGCCAGCTGGCTTGCGTGCGCTACTTCCTCAAGGTGTCTGCACCCCTCTTACAAGATTTTGCTGCTTGTTGCGCGAAGGGCAAGGGTCACCAGTGTATCCATCATGTGTACGTGACATTAGCAACAGTGTTTGGCGTTGCCAGATTTGAGTAAGGCCATCAGCGCATCTTGTCCAATGTCACACCTCATGTATGACTATGTATGACAATGGTCATGCTCTTCAAACCAGCATGCAATGCGCATGCCCTGCTTGGCATTTACATACAGTCCACAATGCTAGTGGTGTCTGCATAGTGTAGATGCCAGAAGCTTTGAGGGCCAAGCATCTGCGTCAAGGATTCATTGCTGATTCTGTGTAGACAGCTGACTTTGGCAAGCAACTGCTTGCAGACCGAGCCAGCCATAAGTGTGAGGGCAGACCCAGACTTCACAGCGTCTCAGAGCTCGGATGCCGCTGCTCTGCAGCAGAATGCTGAGGAGCCGTCTGAGGACCACCCCCCTGAATTCAAATCTGCTGCTCGTCAGGAGCACATGGACGAAGCTGCTGCCATAAGACGCCAAATGCAGGTCAGTTCTGCCACTCGTATTTGCACTTGTCTGGCAATGCAGTGCATGCGTCTGTATTTTCATACAACTCTGACTGAACCATCATGTCATGTCAACTACCTGCTGAGCCATCTGACCAGGAAAGGGATGCTGTAATCATCCAATGTAGGCTGTGGGACCATTGGTACTCAACTTGCATCATGTTGCTTTTCACATGCTGTCATGAGCTATGATGCTTTTGTCATGTGCTTGCGCAATGACCCTGCGGACAGTGCTTAGTGTAATTTGGTGTTTGTGATGGTAGTGTCAGGTGTTGGGCTTGGCGGGCGCGCGCGCGCGTGCGTGTGTGTGTGTGTGTGTGTGTGTGTGTGTGTGTGTGTGTGTGTGTGTGAATCTTGTCGATGGCTTCAGTACAGATATGTGTGCAAAGCTTGGTGCTGTTAGGCACTGGGCTTGACATGCATGTGTGTATGTGTACTTGTAGGATGGCTCGATCGGGCAAGATGAGTTAGATGAGAGGAATGAGCTGCTGGACAGCATGGCACCCACACAGCCTTGGGCAACCCCACCCCCCAACCCCCCTCTCCCACCCGATGCTGACCCATGTGCTGCTGGTGAGGAGAGCACAGAGCGTGATGCTGAGGCTCACCGCATTCAGATGGTGGAGCCTTTCCCGCCACTGCACATGCAGTTGGCACCGCATCAGATGCCTCAAGATCCATTTGAGCCAGCATACCCTGAGCCTGAGCAACCTCTTGATCATGCCTTGGCTGTTGTAATCCTGCTCACTCCAAAGGAGATTGCTGATCAGCAAGCTGCCCAGCAGCAGCATCACATGGGTCCACCACTAGGGTTTCATCCTGACCCAGGTGCAAACCCTATGCCACATCAGCTTCCACCTGGACAGATGCCACAGCAGGGCTTGCAGGGAGCTGCTGCGCCTTTTCTTCAGGCTCCTGGCCACATGCAGCAGCAGCCAGGGGGCTTAGGTCAGTACGCACCCCCTCAGGCGCCAAGACCCCCAGGGGCTCCTGGACCCTACCCACTCTTGCACCAGGGGGGTCCCCCTCAGCATCTGCCTGGGTCTGTAAACGTTGGGCAGGGCAGTGGGCTCCCTTTCAGAGGCCCTTCTGGTATCCCCCAGCCCCCCACAGGCCCCCTTCAGCATCCAGGTCCACCCAGCATGCGTCCCCTTCAGGTAATGCCTGCCCCCGCAGCTGCAGGTGTCCATGTGATCATGCACCAATCATGCTTCTGTGGCATGAACCCGGCATAGCTTGTCTCATCACTGGCAGTCACAGCAACATCCACATTGAAGTTCTGCGAGTGATGCACCGGCATGGTCTGGCAAACTCTGCTGTGACAGCGTATGTTGAGATTGTTGTCCAGTGCCAATGTCAACCTGCTTTGCACTCACATTTGTGATGCATAATGTCCCGTACTGAAAGTGCAATCTCATTGCAAATGCAGACGCCAGCTGGTGGTCCACCCCAGCACAGCGTGGAGGGCCCCAATGGGGGCCGTGAGATACAGATCCCCTCTGCTGCCAAGCCCTCATCAGCACTGTGTAAATACTTCAACACCCTGAAGGTAAACATAGCAGATCCTGTTGACGCATGCTCTCATCTTTACACTCACTTGTCATGCAGTCAGCTGTTCGAGGTGTGTGTCTATGTGTCATCACCAGTTATGACACGTGTGCATTCCTCATACCCTTATGCCACTGTGATGATGGCTGAGACTGTCACCATCTCGTGAGACAATTGCCGTTGTTGCCTTGGTGAAGACTTTGTTGCCTATGTATCTGAGCATTTTTTACCAGAGCTGTCAACATGCAAGATCACTGCTGCCATTCGCGCCACCATCAGTCCTGAATGCCTCTTCACCCTTGTTTACTCACCAGCATGTTCTGGTACTGACATCTCTCTAGTGTACTGGCCACTGCCGGCCCATAGTGTAATGCATGCCATGCCTGATGTTCATAAGCAAGGAGCAAGTTGCGTTGCTTCAGCAGCGTCAGAAGCATCAGAAGCATGTCATGTGGGCTCCAGCAACATGCAACACAGAAGCATACTGTGGTGCAGGGGTGTGGTAGAGGGGATAGCTGTGGCTTCAAGCATGTCATCTATGAGGCTGCTGATGCAGCTCCACGGGAGTACAGACCTGCTGAATCTGGACCCCCTCCACGCAGGGGGGAGCCCACTGGCAGGGGTAGGGGCAGGGCATTCCGGGATGGCCCCCCTCACCCTGGCAGGTGGGTTGGGAATCTTTGAACTCTTCCTTCAGATGGTCCTTCCTGTCTGCATGCAAGACAGTGTCATAGCTCATGACATCAGCCATGGCATCAGTATATGTTCAGCTGTGCTGCACAGCTTCACTTTTGTGCTGCATTTTCAAGCATGACTTAGCTATTGGCCAACCTCAGTTGACCCTTGTTGTGCAAGCAGGGGCGGAGGAAGCCACAGCGAAGGTCCTTCGTGGCAGCAGTCCCGCAAGTGTGCTTTCTTCAACACACCAAAGGTACCACATCTTGTCGTGTGCAACTTGAGTGTAGTGCTTGACCCTTGGTCCCCTTGACACACAGGGATCAGTCATGCATGTCTGTTGAGAGTGTGAAGTTGATGCCATCATGAATGTTGAGACTGCACTCATGATCATGAACACCTAGCTCTGTAAGGGAAGCTTGGTGCCACTGTGCTGCATGTGTCACCAAAGATATTGCTGACCGGTACACACTGTAGCAACACTGTTGTCACATGCATTCCCAAGCCTGACATCAGACTTCTGTACTGACCTGGACAGTCACAGGTGTCAACACCTTGCTAGCTATGTCTGATGTACCACCAATGGGAGTGTCGTGGTTCCACAATGTGGCAGATGTTGCAATGCGTAGGGGTGTGAGAAGGGTGACAAGTGTCGTTTTGCTCATGTGTCAGAGGCGCGGTGGGCTGCTCCTGATGCTCGTGGTGATAGAGGGCGCTTTGGCCCTGACCGCAATGAACGCAGGGAAGACAGAGAAAGAGACCGGAGCCAGTAAGAGCTTCGTACGCCTGTTGCATGACCTGTGTGTTTTGCGGGTCAATTTTCTGTTTCTTGAGGCGAAAGTCTACTGCAGTCTGCTGCATAGATCGTGCAGCACCCTGATGCAAAATTGGCACAGCTACTGGATGCTGCAAGCATTTCAACTTGCTGGTTTGTCTGCAGCTTCTGTAGCAGGTGTTCACAGCTTTGATCCATATTGAATGTTGCAGGACACGCAATGACTGGCATGCACCCAACAGGAAATCCTCTGGCTGGGATCAGAGGCCCGACGGTTGAAAGCTTATGTCACATTATTGCGACTGTCTCATGAATAGATGCTGCAGTCGACTTGGTGTTTGTGCACGGAAAACCACACCATGTCATGTACAACAGTAGTTTGGCTTTTCATCTGTTGCATTTGTATTGCCCCTCAAAAGTGATGCTTGTGACCCTGAAATTTCTTGATTCGTGACAGCTTCGTTCTAGGTTACACGTACCATTGTGCATTAGCGTGATGAGTCTTGATCTCACAGACATACATGCTTTGGCAGGAACTTTGCAAGGGACACCTGTCCCACCTGACAGTCACTTTGGAAGGGATTCGCTGTAAACTCATACACCATGATGCCTGAACGTCCAGTATTCAAACAATCGGTTATAATACATCCATGACCCGTGCCACGCAATATGTGCAATCTGCCTGCATCCATGTCAGCGCAATGCCTGCTGAACAGCAGGCCATGCGCAATCGCACTTTTGATGCATGCCTGACCCCTCTTGCAGCACGCCTGTGGAACCTATTTTGTGATGAAGAGCATGAGCAATACCAACATCCCTGGACAATGGTCGGATTGCAACAATATCCATGAGTGTATATGCACAAAATTATTATAGCATGAAGATGAGGAAGTACACATAAGCTGTAAGTGTTATGCATGAGGCGCTATCAGTCTAAGCTAACGTCGGTTGTTGGTCCACTGCGGCACCTGAGGGGTCTCAGCTGAGTGCTGCAGCCCGTTTCTGCCTAAGTGTGTTGAGCTAGCTAATTGTGCTACAGCAGGCGCAAAACCATTGCTCTGCGTCTTATGCATCCCTCTGGGATCTTTTGCAGACCCTACAGCATGTGACAAAGCTGCGTCACGCCGAGCGCCCTTTTGCCATGGGACTGCTACAAAATCAATGTCTTGGCCAGCATACATTGGAGTTTGCAGGGTTTGTGTCATATGCACCCTACGCTGTTGATCTAGTTCCATATAATCATGTCTGCCAGACATATGGTGTGCATTCCTACTGGGGATGGCAGGCATTTCTGGCATTGCAGCTGGTCTTGCAGGCCTCCCACCCATGTGAGGAGGTGCTAACTCAGACTGTAGAACCGCATCATTTCCTCCTATCGCATTGGCAGCACCTGCCTCATGATGTGCACAAGGAAAAGTAACAGGTTGCTGACTAGATCCTATCACATGACTGCCTGAGGGGTCGATTGGCCCCCTGTGAGCAGCTGATAGCTGAGCGTCCTCATGACCAAACCCAGGCCTGGCTTCTGCCGGGTACTGGGAGTGCAGCCAGCCTGCCTGCTGGCCCTGATGTGCCTGCCATGAGGAGGATGCGTTCCCAGTACCGTCGTTCCCAGGTGCCTGTCGTGGATCCCTTGGGACAGCATCTGGATAGGCACTAACCCACTGTGCATGCTGCACACCTTGCATCCCTGCCTGCTGTGCTTGAGGTGCCCCGGCTGATGCCTGGCTTGTGGAGAGCCTCACTTCAGGCTGCTGCTGTTGGTGTGATGACAACTGATGCAATGGCACAGCTTGCATCTGAGCACGATTCTGCTGCTGAGAATGCCCTAACTGTGCCAGCTGCTGCTGCTGCTGCTGCTGCTGAGACTGACTGAGCTGTTGCTGCCTTTCCATCTGCTGCTGCAGCTTGCCTTGCTGTATGGCAAATTGAGCAGGTGTCAGGCGGGCTTGCCTAGGGTCTGACTGGACAGAGGGAGCCACTTCTTTGGGTGGTGCCAGTGTCTGCCCAACTGGTGCATGCATCATATGCTCAGCGTTGTCAGCCATGCCATGGGAGATGCCTTGGCCCACATGGGGGTCCCTTTGACCCCCATGGCGCCCCCCTTGGCTTGGTTGAGATGCCCCCCTGCCTGCATTCTCACCTGCTCGGCCTCCTGTGCCCCTCTGAGCCCCTTCCATACCCCCATCCATCGGGCTCCTACCCTTGTGAGGGCCACCTACACCTCCATGTCCTCCCACTTGAGGACGTCCTATAACCTGGGCAGTGGCCCCATTCATCACCCGGGGGTCCACCCTTGCCTCCTGAGGCACCCTATCCAAGGCAGCGGGGTGAGGCTCAGGGGTGGGTGACTTTCTGTTAGCTTGCATGAGCAGCAGCTCGGCCATGTCGGGAAATAGCTTTTCGGCAGTGGCATCCTTCACGATAGTTCCTCGCTGCTCAGCATCATCAATCAATGCCTGCCATACAGGACTTGCCTACACAGCAGCCCCATACAGGCTTCAATCAATGCTTTCTGCACCACCTGGAGTCACTCTGAAGGCAGCATCTGCAAGTTCTGCATCACACATGCAGGTGATGCATGCTGCCGTCGCATGACCTGGCAATGCCATTGATGTGCAATGCAGCTCTACATCATGTTCTCTCAGCACAACTGGCAACAGCCTACAACACCAGTCGCACCACACCTTTCTTGCCAGATGTGAAGCACAAGAGACCTTCCAGTGACATCACAGTGCAACAGCTCAAGGATGAACTACGGTATACTTTCAGACAACGCTGTGCGGACCGCCTGGGATGGGTAAGAGATCTGCTTACCTTGAGAGTGGCAGCACTGCCCAGAATCCAGAGTGCTCTCTTGGCTCGTGTGATGGCAACATTCATGCGTCTGATGTCGGACACAAAGCCAATGCCTGTCTGTAGACCTGGCTCACTGGCACGCACACACGACATGATGACCACGTCCATCTGTTTGCCTTGGAAGCTGTCCACTGTCTCAATGACGACCTGCAGGGCAGCAATGTAATGATTGGGCCAACACTGCAAGGTGATGGCGCATGCTGGTCATGCCAATGCTTGAACCAATGCTGACTAAGCTCTCTGTTGCTCTGACTGCAGTTTGCATGGCCCAACTTGCTCAATGCAACTCACGTCTGCAAGTTTTGTATTTCTGACAGCGCGACGCGCTGAGTCAAGCGCATTGCTCTACAGCATTTGACAGATTGATGAGAACCATGAAGGCATGGCAGACTCTAGGGGGGTGCACCCATGGAAAATTTCCCCACTCCAATGAGACGAAAACAGCGCATACAGCTCACCAGACCTATCATGTGCACACCTCATTGAGTAAGCACATCACGAAGTCCATGTGCGCTGCAGCTTACAACAGCACATCAGGTGCCTTCCCCAATGTCTGCTGAGCAGAGCCTGTGTGACCAGGAGACATGCACGGTCATGACAGCCTATGTATGCATGTCAGTGACTGCAGCAAAAGAAGTGATGTTGTTATGTGTATGCCTTTGTGCTGACCTCTTTGGCATTCTCAGCACAGAGGGCGAGGAAGGTGTCTTGCAGGCACTTTCGCTGCTGGCGGTAGGGGGTGATGACCCCCACCTTCGTGGCCTTCACCCCCTCTTTCTTAGCCTGGTGGGCATCCACCAACATACTGCGCAGCTTGAAGAAGAGCGCTGCTGCCAGGTCAGCCTCGCCCTGCACTCGTACACACATCTTGTAACCCAATCCTTGATATCTCCCACGACTTTGCAGTCAACATGACTGTCCAGGTTACATTCATGGCGGTCATGACAAGTTTGCCTTTGATAGCAGTTCGTGAACATGACCTGGGGCAAGATGAGTGTTGGTGTTGCATGACTTGTGGCACAATGTCCAGGAGCTCCAAGACGTGGACACAACATTTGTGCCAGTACCATGGGCTGCGGTCAAGCCTGGCCTTGGCTGATGCAAACATGGCATCCGGAGAAATGCCAAATGCAGGACCAAACTGTAGAGCTGCCATGAACGCTGCCATCATTCTCCTTAAGCTCAAAATAGTATGTAACGTGCAGGTATTACGCTGAAGTGGTCAGTGGCTGGCATGCTGTCAGCCTGGTGTACTTGATAGCTACAGGCTTCGTTACATTGCCAGCTAGTTGAGCACTTTATGCAGGCCTGCAAAGATTTGTGACATGAGTGCAGGACGCAAACCCTGCTTTGCTCCGTGACAAGGAGAAGGGCATCAGAGGAATGTTGATCTTGCTGGGCTGGCCAGAATCCAGGTCATACAGGTCATACAGGTCATACAGACACCTTTTGACAGACAGCAGTGTGTATGCAGTGTGTGTCTGTACAGCCGAGGTGGACTGACCTGGTTTCTGAGGGAGCCTGTGCCTTGCCTGCTTTCCCTCCCTGTGGAGACGTCGAAGAAGATGTAGGGCTTCATGTAACCGTGATCGTACATGATGTCCCTGCTGTTGGCTTCAGCTATCACAGATGCCCTGCATTGCGCACACATGCTCACCGCTTCTGCTGAGTCAGCATTGCGCACACATGCTCACCGCTTCTGCTGAGTCAGCATTGCGCACACATGCTCACAGCTTCTGCTGAGTCAGCATTGCGCACACATGCTCACAGCTTCTGCTGACTCAGCATTGCGCACACATGCTCACAGCTTCTGCTGACTCAGCATTGCGCGCACATGCTCACCACTTATGTCCCTCCTGGGAAGCTGCTGAGTCATGGATGGAATGTGGCGTTGTCACCACATGACTTGCACTTGACAAGACCATCACTCAACGCATTGCGTCAGCGGTTTGCAGTGATTCTCCATGCCAGTAGCTAATGTTCACTCCAAGCTTTGTACCAGGCAACAATGTAAGGGCATCATGCCTGGAAGCCAGATCTCCAGTCTCGTGACACAGTGGATGCAGACCATCATATAACAGGAGCAGGCTGATGCAAAGTCACGGTCCAAGTGGCATGGCATTAGCCATACCTATGCAAACAGCACTACACATAGTGTTGACGTGCCGAGTGTGGGGTACGGGGGGGGTGACAAAACCAATGTGACCCACCCGTCTAGAAGCTGGTTGTTGTAGAAATGCTGGGAGGGGAAGTGGCGGATGAAAGGATGCATTCGGTACTGCACTGACAGCATAGTCACTGGACAGCCTGCTTTCTGGAAGCGTTCAAACATGCTGCGCTCCATGTTGGCCAGCTGGGCCTGGCGGGACAGCACAGTGGCTGGCAGCTGTTGAGGGTCACCCACCAGCACCACCCTGCAACCCCCATCACAGCCCCCTTCACACTTGGGGTAAAGGCAAGCTTTGCATTTGGACATTTGCAATTTTGGAGTGTTCATGCTAGTGCTGACCGAAAAGCCAAACCATTTTGGCATGGGCTCAGTTGTGAGAGGACTGTTGGTTTAGATGGAAAAGGTGTACAGCTGGCCACTTAGCTCCTGGTTTGGCAATCAAGCGCTTGAGTGTCCTGGCATGTGGCACGTTTCTTTGGCGATGTGAACTTTGCAAAGTTCTGCCTGACCTTGCATGCACGAACTTCATGGCATCAGCTTGCTGCATGCAATGGCTGATTTTCCGAGAAAGGCTCAGCAGAAACCATCTGTAGTGACAGCCTGTTTACCAGCAATTCCTTGTTCATGGACAGAGATGGCTGGGTGCTTATCCTGAGTGCAAGCTCTTGGCATGCATGCAAGTCAACTCAGCAGCATCACACTTTTCAACAGGAACTGCAGTCTCATGGCGACAATCAAATGTTGACTCCCCTGATGAGTCCTAAAGACAGGAAATGTAGATGAATCGATGGAAGGAAGTACACACCTTTTGCATCCTAGCATGAGGGGCTGCAAGACAGCAATCTCTGAGGCCTGCACAGCTTCATCCACCAGCACATTCTCAAATGCGTTCTCCAGATGGTTGAAGATCTTACGACCAGTGCTGGACAGTGTGGTGAACACCATCTCCGCCTCCTGGACGAATGACAGCTCCAGGTTGTCACGCACCTGCATCATACCACAATGATGCTTGTCCACGAGTGCTTCGCCTCAACTTGCATGCATGAAGAAGTGGCTGCAAGAATCTGGCAACTGGGTTGGTGACTGGAGTGACAGATGACAGACGCAACCCACATATGTAGTGTTAGCAGGCCTGTTGCAGAGGTACAGTATCCAAAGCTCACATAAGCACACATGAGTTGAGCAGTTGTGATTCTGCGCTTCAAGTTGGCCTGATACAGAGTGCTCAATCCCTGAGACAACATTTCCAACATACGCCCAGTTGTAGGTTGACTCTGAAAGACTCTGCCTCAAGACTTTAGTCACAGGGATGAGGAGTCAAAGGAGTGATGCTAAGTGCATATGGCTTCTGATCACTGAAGCTGAGTGGTTCCAGCAACACTCCTAACATGCAGTTGTGGGGTGGAGAGGTGAGCAACGATGACAGACCAAGCGTTTGTTGACCCCGTGTTCCTTGCGAGCCAGGGGGGCAACCTCCTCCAGGCGTGACATTTCCACCAGGGCCTTGTCACGCTCCTCATGCAGGTGTGCCAGCTGATAGCTGTATGTGTTTCCCTCCGCGACAGACCTCTTGATCTGCTCCTGCAGCTTGCCCTTCTCGGCTGCTGATGGCAACGCTTTCTCAAGTTGCTCTTGCTGCAAACGGGCACAGTCAGTCCACAGTGGCTCTGTGTTGCTCGAGTCACAGACACGGTCAGCGCACAGTGAATGAGACTGTGTTGCCCAACTCACGACCCAGATAGTCCACGGTGGCTGAGACTGTGTTGCTCAACTTACAGGCAGGTAGATAGACAGGCAGGCAGGTAGACAGCAACAAAATATGACCACAACCATGAAAGCAAAAGCGTTTATGAGCATGCACAGACTCACAACAACTGCGAGAATGGGAATCAGTGATCACCTCGTCTTGCGTGCGCTGCAGGGCCTTCTGAACGGCAGCCACTTGGTACGTCTGCTTTGTCACCTGCTCCTGCAGCTGCGTGTACCTGCAACCCACAACCTCACAAATGTTTGACACTAAAACAGGTCCAGGGGTCTGAAGCTCACATATGCCTGCCATACAACAACCCAGGCATGGACAGATGCGGCGACTCAAAGCAAGGCAGCAGCAGATGTGTGCAGCTGGTACAAGGCTCCAAGCATGCGTCGCTGGTTGAGTCACTCCTTCATGAACTATTGCACTGACCCAGGCGGCGACAACTGCAGTCACTGAAGATCAAGTGGCAGTGTGTGTTTAGCTGCTTGCTTGCATGCATCTGGGTTGTCAGAAATTGAGTGTGGCATTGACCGAGGTGGTGATGCATGTGGCGTGTGAATCTCATGACAAGCTGTGCTGAACATGTGAGGTATTTACCTGCGCTGCCAGGTGGCGCTGTCCATGTCCATGTAGCGGTTGATGAGCATGTCCACCCACACGTCCTTGGCACGCTGGGACACAGGCGCCTCTTCTGAACCAATTCGCACCACGTTTGGGCGATATGTGTTGCCCTGCAAGCCAGGTAGCCCTTGTGTGCCCTCACATGAGTGAGTGAGTGAGTGAGTGAGTGAGTGAGTGAGTGAGTGAGTGAGTGAGTGAGTGAGTGAGTGAGTGAGTGAGTGAGTGAGTGAGTGAGGGAGGGAGTGAGGGAGGGAGTGAGTGGGCGGGCGGGTTGGTGGGTGGGTGCGTGGGTGGGTGGGTGGGTGGGTGGTGAGTGAGTGCAGGAGGTTTCTCGGCTGTCTGCTCTGTACCTGGAAGTCTTTGAATCCATGGTCCATGATACGCTGAAGCAGCTCATCAGTGGCAGCATTGCTGGGTGCGCACACCAGGATGCGCGGCTTGCGAGCCAAGTTGGGCAGTGTACGGTTCAGTCCTGAGGACGCGCTCTCCTTGCAACTCTCCCTGTGGTACCACACTACCTCAGTCCCTCAACAGGCCACTTTCTCAACAGGCTAGTTTTCCTAACAGGCTACTGTCCACAACAGGCAACTTTCCCCAAAGATGCTGCATTTCCCAGCAGGCTAGCTTTTTCCTCAACAGGCTGTTACACCCAATGAGTGCGCAAGCAGTCTCATGTTAAGCTGGAGAAAGCTTCCTGCAGACGACATGCAGATGCTAGCACAATGCCATTCAAGATGTGTCACAAACACACCTATCTTTACCATGTACACTTGTGATCCGTCGGCAGCGTCAATGCACTCCTGAACATTTCATGTTTTCAACTGCAGTTGAGTCAACCTCACAGGCACAGCAACAACTGACTTGAATGCCACTGCTGACTATCAAGGTGCGGTATGCAGGTGCTGAGAACCAGATTCAAACTCGTTTGCACACAACCCTTGCCAGCAACAGCAAAGCAGCTGGACAGTCAAGCTTGCAGCCTAGGGATTGCTATGCAAGACTTGCAGATGCAGACAATTCGACAGCTGCAGTGTGTGTCAACAAGATCAGGACGCAGGGGGCAGATTGGCATACCTGGCCAATGCTTTGACCAAGGACTCCAGGAAGCGATTGTAGTGGACAATATGCCACACATTCAGGATGCCACGCACAGTGTGAGTCTTGCCTGTCCCTGCATAACGCCACGCTTGTACTCAGACATTATGCAACATGCGCATCCCTAAGTCACAACAGCCCATTCTGACTCCCAGCTTGTCAGCAGAACTGCCCTCTGTTACTCACATCTCACAGACAATGCAAGATTACACCAGAGATATTCAGCATGCACTAGAGACGTGACGTGCACGATCATGGAAGTAACATGGAACTATCATGGCACTATCATGGCACTGTCGTGACACTATCATGGCACTATCATCGCACTACTATGGCACTATCATGGCACTACCATGGCAGACAGTGACACTGGTAGTTGTAAGGGCTGTACCTGGCGGCCCCTGGATGAGCACAAAAGGCAGAATGGCCAGGCTGGGCTCCTCCATATTGGTCTGAGCATTTTTGCCCAAGTGACACGCTGCAGTCTGCAACAGCATACAAAGCAATCTATCATATCAGTTACACAGACATTTGCACCATTTGTGCATGCAGCTCCTACAGCAATTCCTGGATCCTGAATCCTGACCTGTATAGGAACTCCTGGGCCCTACGTTTTTTCTTGTTAAGCGTCGTGAGCAATGTGCAACAGCAGCATCAGCCAAGACAACCTTTGAAAACAATGCACAAACACAAGTAATCTGTTGCGATTGCACCAAAGCTAGCAGTGTTGTACACAAAGTCGGTGAGATGGCCAAGTGAACCAATGATTTAGGACTTGTCTTTTCCCTTTGGGCTATGGCCTATGGTCATAGCTGCGGGCTGCCGCCTTAGGAGGATCCCGTTATGATTGCTGAAAAGTGTAAACCTTTCTTTTTTTTCTTCCTGAACCAATGATGGGCTTGACTAGTACACAGTGGAATGCAACCTGACAGCAGCTGCAGGCTGAACCAGGACCTCCCTTTATGCATCAAGCAATAGCACAGCACCGGCTCTTTACTCCTCAATTCCTGCACACATGGCGCAAGCCATGCACAAGACGCAGTACCTCAATGGCAGCCTGCTGCGTCTGGTCGTACTGATCCCTGATGAACTGCAGGAATTGAGGGGTGCGGGCCTCCGGAGGCCACATGCGCCTCATGGTCTGATGATCCTCCATCTCCGCTCCGATCTTAGCCAGCAGCTGCGGCTTCAGAATGTACTTGGCCACCTTCACAAGCTTGCATGTGCATGTTGGTGCTGTTAGGTCAGGCACAGGCCGTGTCATTCTGGAAAGGAGGACTTGTTTGAGCTGGTGGTGATCCTCCATCTACAATGTCGGCCAACAGCTGTGGCTTCAGAATGTAGTAGGCCACCTACGGCCTACCCTCCTGTCATCAATCTACCTCTCTACAGGTTTTACAAATCATACTTTTATGGTATATAAGCTCAGTGTTACTATTTGGTGTATCAGCTGAAAAGCTTGAAACAAGGTTGCATGTGCATGATGGGTACTGTTACGCCAGGCACAGGCCATGTCATTCTAGAAAGGAAGACTTGTTTGAGTTGGTGCTTGCATCTTCAAAGCGCTCCAGGGCTTACAAAGGACGGGCGTGATCACCTGAACCAAGTGTGGGGAAGGACAAACAGCCAGACGCCTCGGTCCTGTCTCCTTGCTTTATCAGCATGGCAAAAGCTCGATCATGATGTCACAGCACCCAAACAAATGGGATGGCATGGCAGCTGTACATGTACTCAGTGGCCATGTGTGGAGAAACCCAAAATGGCTTACATGATCTCAGAGGCGCCATCAATGTAGGCACACAAGCCCATTGGCCCTATCTAACACACAGTAAGATGAGGGAATGGCTGTGCCAGGTACTGACCTTCATGTTCTTGACTTCACGCAGGGCTTTGTACTCGCGCTCCTGGGAGATGAGCGCCCCAGCAAAGCCAAGATGCCACGCCTTTGGCTTGTCTCGCATGCTCTGTATCACCTGTACACCAAACACGTGATCTGCTCAGCCACGCTATGGCAAGGCAATAGAAAGACCAATTGATGAGTTTGAGACATGGGGAGTTGCCTTGCCCTCAGTGTGATCACAGGGGCGTACAGCACTGGTGAGCGTTTACCCTCTCAACCAGCCCAGTCACGCCTGCACTCTTTGGAAGACCGGTGCAATTGTGTGGCCACTGCTGTGGCTGCTTCCGGTACCAGCACGTAACTGCCAGACAGGACAAAACTGCAAATCCAGCACCTATTTTTGGGACGTCCCATGTGCTGAGCCATGTGACTTCTGTGCATGGTCTTTTTCAATGGCATTCACGTCATGGATTTGTGTCAGGTCTGTCAAGGAAGGTTGGACTGCATCTTTTGTTCAGTTCCACTGGCTTATGACAGGAGCAGTCAAAAAGCAGCTGATACAGTGTCAAGCAAGCAGACAACAGCATACCATGCTGAGAAACACATATTGGAACTTGAGACTAAAGCCAGAGACTGAATCAAGAGCATAATGTCCTACTGGGCAAGTTACTCTTACATACTGTACTATGAGATTCACTGTGCGGTCACAGGATTTAGGCATTAGGATTTCCGGTTTAGGCTCACAAGTATGGGTCGAACCTGGTGGCAGCAGCTGCCTGGTGCATGTGCATGTGCGCTGCATGCAGGGAAGACGGTGACAAAAATGTCACCAGACATGTCCCACGCAGCTGACTTGACCACGCCTGCCACCACAGGAAGCAAGCTGTGCTTGCGGCCCACGGCAGCCTCTGCCTCTGCCACAATCTGCCTCTGATGATCAGGAGACAGCCCTGACCCTGCAGCTCACACGACAGGCAGACTCACCAGTCTGAGCCTTCTGAGAGATGATGCAGCAGGTTGACAAAGTCAGAGATATGATCTGATGATCCTAAATCCAACCGTGATTTGATGATGCTGAATGATCAGCGCGTATTGCTCTGCTGCATACACTCACTGCACAACAAGATCATCATGCTGATCAAGCGACATGAGATTGATTATGGGTATGGAGCAGGGGTACTTCTGGGACATATACCTGATGAGGCCCATTGCTCAGTGCCAGGGGGGGCTGGTCGCATAGGGTCGCTACCGGATCCATCTGGGTTGTAAACTTGAGGTCCCACGCCAGCATGGCTCTCTTGCTGACACAAGTCTCTCCTGCAAGCACTTGTTCACGACACCTCAGGACATGCCCGGTTATACAGTCTGCATACACTCTCTCACAGCGCCTGAGGATGTGCTGAGTTGCCTTTGCATATAGTCCATATAGTTGCAAACGCATCTGCTCAGCTGGCCAGGAGAGATGTCAGAACGTCAAATTAGAATGCCGGCAACATCTGCAATCTGAGCATTGATGGTGTAGGCCATGCACATACTGATATGAATGATAATAACAACAACAATTTTAACTTTCCGTGATGTTGCACAGTAACAACACTGTATTCACAAGCTGCCTAGCCAGCTGATCAGCAACAGTACGACTCTTGGTCTGCCAAAACATGTGAAGTGCGCAGCACAAAAAAAGGAAACTAATACTGACCGCTGCCGCTTATGATGAGGATCATCAAAAGAGCCGTTCTGCCGTCTTGCACCCCTGCCCCGCCCCCCCTGCACCCACTCCAGGGCTCCCTTGGTAGGCGGCTTGGAGAGTGTGAGCACCACAAGGCTGTTCTCACGCAGCATTGAGCTTCTGTTCCCAGGCATGGAAGGCTTCAGATGCACATGCACACCCCCACTGGCTGTCTCATCCACACTGCATATACCATCAGTTCTGTTCCCAGGCATGGAAGGCTTCAGAGGCACATGCAATCAGAGATAATCGCGGTATTTATTCAAGCCTTTCACAACAAGGTACAAGACACAATATTTTGCCCGTCATGTCAGGCCAACCTTATGAAATATGATCATACATATATACGTGCACACACATACAAAAGGACATATGGGGACAGCATGCCACTTGGTCATTTCTGCTGGCAGCGCAGTGATGGTCACAGCAAATTCGCTGATGTAATGCACCTGATGTTTTGTAACATCTCCTACCCGTCTGATACCTGAAGGCTGATGGCAAAAATCTGCTGCCATACTGAAGGTGGATGCTTTTGTCCTCAGTGACATGCGAGCTAGTGAAAAAGTCAATGTTGAAGCCATTAAATCCAGGACATTGCTGATATCCACAACATAGCCTGACAGGCTGTTGGTGAGTTACTCCTTCCCATGTGGTGTCAGCAGAGTAGCGCCCATGGACAACAGATGGAGGGACATGCCCTGCCATGAGCCTGGCAGGTTACACACCCTGTGACAGACATCTGTGCTGACACTGATTCCATTTAGGGCACGCATGTGCCTCTGTGCCGCACCTAGTGATGTCCACTGTGAAAGTCTTCTTCATGTCACAGCTTTCCAGCCATGTGGACCGCACGGCCTCCCTGGCCTCTTCAAATAGCAGAGGCTCGAAGGTGGACACATAATGCTCTGGTGAGTCATAGTTCAGTGGCAGCTGTTCCGGCAGGTCCTGGTTGGCATCTTGGCATTCCTTGTACCACAGGCGGCCTCCTAACACATGCTGATGCATTCTGCACTAACAGGGAACGAGGTTTCCAGATGTCCCAATGCAGTGAAGCATGCAACAAACTGCAAACTTAGGATTGTTATTTGTGCCATGCGATTGCTGCAGTGATGTTGTGCACAGGCAGGCGTAGTTTGCAAAGCTTGTCAAGCCTGTTACTTTGTGAGCTGTGGGTTGCTGTTTGGCAGATTGTGCATGAGGCTGGACGTGCATCTGACGCAGCAGCTGTAATGCTGCTCTGCTACAGAAAGTGACATGCGTTTGTATGCAGCAATACCTCTCAGACAAGTCCTGCTGGGCCTGCTGTGCTGGGCTCACTGGACGCTGCCTGCGAGGTGCCACTTTTGAAGTTGGCCTTTTCTGGACTTGCTGTGGTGCAGACCTTGCATCCCTTCGCACATCAGGGCTTCCTTCTCTCAGTGCATCCTGCACTTGCTGCATATACAGCTCCTCCTGTGCACTATCACTTCTGTTAGGGTTTGATTGGCTGCCAGCAGCTGCAGAGGATTCCAGCCTAGGGCGCGTGCTGTCTGGCAGGTTAGCTTCAGCTTTGGCACTTCTCAGAAAGGCAGCAGTTGATTCTGATGGGGCCCTCTGCTGGGGAGCACGCCTGAGGACGGGCTCTATCATCTGCACCTTTTTGGGTGGTTCAGGCCTTTTAGTAGGCCCTTTGGGCTTGTCCTATGCCAACAGATCAACAGTCACACCATCTGAGTCAACGACACGCAGCCTGTGAATTAAAGTACAGGCTCTTGGCTCTCTGTGTGCAGTGAATGTGAGCTTCACGAGGTGCTGAGAGCTAGCGAAGCTTGACAGGCACTGCAATTGGAGGTGCCGCCACACAACCGACAAGATGGGTGTACCTGGGTTGCCGCCTTAGCACTCGCTTTTTTGTTTGTTTCAGGCATCATACCGGAGGCTAATTAAGAGCAAGGTGGGGCCTGACGACCTTCAGATCGTGACATGCAATAGAGCTTGTGAGATAAAAGCTCACACAACATCACGCATGGTCCAAAGCTACTGTTATGCATAGCGCAAGTGAGACGAGACTGGACCGCCTCTTCAGTGTCAGTCGACCTGTGCACACAAAAAAAGCGTTTTGTTCAGGAAGTTCACCAGCAGCCCAGAGGGCTATCCGTTACAATTGCCTAAGACATATAGGCAAGTGCAGCGGACAGTCACTGTGCTTTGCTTGGTGAATTGCCTGTGCAAAAGTGATCACTGACCACCCGCGCAGAAAGGGCGTACAAGCCTGTGTCTAGGGGTTGACGAACATCAAGTCATAGGTTTTCCATCTTAGGTTCTGCCGTCTCGGTGAGATCAGCTCTGTCCTCTCAAGCGAGCATTTCAAGTTAAGTGTACGGTTTTCAGGCAGCAAATTTGCCTGCACTGCAGTGATAACAGCAGCACCTGCAGGTCAGCTAAATCACACTCAAACTGACTGCCTTTACACATGTCACAAGCCAGTTGAAATACTGTGAGGGCCACGGCAGGGCCACAACTAAAGCAATTGCTGTACAACATCGTTCATGGTCGAAAGTTTGCATGTCAACAGTTTCAGTTCAAAGCGTTCACAACTTGGCAAGGTGTACAACTGACGGCATGCAGGGCGTACATTTGCTGGGCCAATGAATTCGAATGCAAGTCTGACAAGTGTCGCTGGACTCGGTGATGAGCTGCCTTCCTAATACATGCTGAGAGGCAGGGGCTGCACTGCTCTACCATGGCTTCTACCCAATCACCAGGGTTGTAGGCGTGTTGCGTGTTGCAGCATCACATCCAATATATTGTGTTTGCTTCACATAGTATCCGGCCGCATGGTCTGCGTCTGCACTACTGTGTAGCCCTTACCATCAGCACAGTAGATGCACAAAAGCCTACTGACCACAGGTAGGCTTAGGGCTCACAACTGTGCGGCCGCTGCGTGTTTTGTGAGGCAAGCCTGACTCAGGCCAGTCGCCTGCACAAGCCATGCCAATTCTCACGATGGCTTCTAGCTTACACGACATACAGCGTTGCAGCAGTCACACATGGGCACAATCACATCATTTGAGAATCATGCAGAACACTGCTGTTGAGCACCTTCAACGTTTCGCAACGCAGCTGCAGCATGCACAATGCCTTTGATCAGCTTCAGCCCACAGCAGCACAGCCATAGATAGCAGTGCAACAGCAGCATCTGCAGACATAAATGGTATCACATCTCAGTATCTTGCATACCAGATTATGTCAACTGATGTGGGCAGCCTTTGTACTGTCTACTGAGCACGGACATTGGACAGACACTTGAGCACACAGAGGCCAAGTTCTACCTGGTTCGTTGTCATCACCATCAGCACTGCTATGATGCTCCTGGTTTATCTGTGCATCAGACCCATCACCAGGTGGAGACCTGGACCTGGACCTGCTTCCGTTCTTCCTGCCTGCCCTGGCCCGCAGCAACACTCCCACCCCTGCTGCTGTACCCACTGCACCACCACAAACAAGGCCTTTTACAACCTGTTAAAATTACTGTAAGTATGAAAGTCTTATCTTTGACCGAGCTTTATCACTGGCTGTGCTAGCTTGTACAAGCTATTGAAACTTGCAATCGTCCTGCAGAGCATTGCAGCTGCTGCAGCCCTCAGGGAGACCAGGGCATGCATTCAGGGTTTAGGATATACGTGTAGGGTATGGTACAGCTATGCATGCTGCTACCTGAAGGCTTTGTTGTTCTTCTTTCAAGCCAAGGCATGACAGTACAGCAATGCATGTTACGCTGTAAGGCATGTTGAGAGGTAAGGGATGTTGATCTGCTGCTTCCATGTGGCACTCAATAGCATGAGTCACCTAGTAAGGGCTCGTCTGAGTCGTTGCTGTTGGTCATGACATCATCTGCGCCTGAGCCATGCTTGATCCAGCGCTCGTAGTTGTGCCCATTGCCCAACAACGCCGGCAAGTCCTTGTCGCTTTGCAGCACCGCCTGCACACATCCGCCACTTTCTGTTACTCAATGCAATGCAATCAATCAATTTATTTACATTTCCTGTCTTCAGGACTCATCAGAATGACTGAGAATTCTGGGTGTAAATGAGGCAAGTCATTCAATGTTGTTTTGGGCCACAGAAACTTTTGCAGACAGAATCTATATGCATCTGACCATAAAAAAAGTCCAAGCACACCATGTCTAACTGCAATGATGTGTACATGCGCACACCATATGTACATGCTTCCAAACCATGATCTACCATGATACTAAAGAGGTGAATTTCGACCATGATGGCCGGATTGTATGCTTGCATGAATGACAGGGAGCCCTGCACAGGCTAGCGCAGGGCTGCTGTGCTGCATCATATTCCACGACTCTGCTTCCACCGGCATGCACCCACCTTGGCAGTAAGCCAGGCATGCCTTGACGCATCAGGCTGTGGGCGGCGAGATCATTATAGTTGAACAAAGCAGCAGCAGCAGCAGCAGCATACCAATAACAACAGCATCACATGAAGAGTATGCTTGTCCATGATCCAGGAGATGCTCACCACCAACAGCACTGTCTGCACCAGCAACTAGGTTGTCCATAGGTGGGACGGGCTCGGCCAAGCGAGAACTGGTTGGAGACATTTGATTTGCCTTCAGACCCTAAGGGATGTGTTGCAGCCTAACAAAGCAGTCCGCAACTGTGATGATGATGACAAGTGCAATGAGGGGTGCAATGGGGGTGCAATGGGGGGGAGGGGGGATGGGGGTGGACCTGCTGCATCTTGTGGTACTCTGCTAGGTCCAGCCGGTAGTCTGAGAGGGCAAAGTTGGTGGCAGCTGCCATGCCCCTCAGACGCACCAGGGCACGGTCATAGGCCTGGGCTGCCTCCTTCTCCTGGTTGAACAGGCCCAGGTAAATGTGCTTGGACCCCGGAATGCCAATACGCGCTTCCCAACGCCCTGCATGCCACACATCATCTCTCATTTATCGTTCATCATGAGCTGGAAAGCATTAAAATTGTTATTGTTAGTACGTCTCGTTTATCCGTCCCTCAATCGGCTTTGTCGCAAGTTCTGTTGTCACAAGGTGGCTGATGAACAAGGTGACAGAGCAATTTGGGGAAGTGTAGCTGAACAGTGTGGGTATCAGGGTCATTCATGACTTCTGCTTCAGCTTCTTGGCGGCTGATGAAGCAGCTGCCTGTTCCCATTTGGCTCCTTGGCGCAGAGCTGCGCTGCCAGCCAGCAGTGCACCATGAGGAAAATTACTACAGCTTGCAAACCTCTGAAAGCAGTACTTATGGCACTCTTGGATGGGCTCACAAGCTGCAAATCAGGCATCTTGGCCAGCTGCTGAAGAGCAATACAGCAGGACAGGTGGAGGGCCACAGGAGGCGGTGGCAGGGAAGGGAGTAGAGTAATAAGTGACAAATGCAAGGGGACATGCAAGCGCTTTTACGAGGGGGTGTCTGACCGCTAGGGTGATGGGTGACCCCCCTATAGGCAGAGGTACCCCTGGAGAAGCCCTGGCTCTGGCGCCTGACTGCCATGATGAGTTCCTCCAAACTAATGCAGTCCATACACTCTGTCAAGTCACTGTACCTATCATGGCACACAAAACCAGTTCTTGTGATATTGTTTGTGATCAACCTCACAGAAAGAAAGAGCCTCATCACAAAGGAGGGCTCAGTGCAGGACTCAACCTTCAACCCAGCAGCCTTCCATGCAGCTGACAAGCTAGCTTCACGCTGTTGACATCATGTCTATGGTACCATGACCTGTGTTACTGGGATGTGACTGTCATGTCACTGACCTATGTTGACAGGATTAATACTGCTTGAAGACGATTGGTCTCGTTTGTGCATAGCTAGGCAGGTCTTGCGGCCCATCTAGAAAGCGTGTAGTGGGGATGCTGATGATGTTGATGATGTCACCACATCTATGAGTAACACCCATGCAGCACGGACCGGGCAGTGAAACTGTGCTGAGCATACCTGTCCGCATCAAAGTTGGTTTTGACTCGGAAGCCCTTGCACTTGAGGGCAGCCACATCATAGGCTTCCGCCGCATGCTCCTCATGCTCGTAGCCACCCAAGTACACCTGCCTTCCCAGCTCCTTCACCCAAATGTGCGCCTCCCACCTGCAGAGCATAAAACACACGCCTCCCACGCGCTGCCAGAGTTCACAGGTGAAGCAGCATCTGACCAGGTCTGAGTCTGGCAGTAGGCACAGGAGCATGAAACAGCAAGCAATGCCTGTGGCAAGGTGATGCGGCGTACACCGTATGCTTGTCAGCAGCACATTTCAGGTCTGCATTATGATACCTGCATTACTGTGTGCCGTCTGTTGTGATTTCATCAACAAAAATTAGCTGTACAGGAATTCATGGCGCCATACCAAGACAGATGACACACAACAAAGCAGCTACCCTACAGCAGCAGGCAAGCTAAGATGCAATGTTGACACGCACGCATGCAGTGTGTACTGATCTGCCAAAGACAGCAATGCAGCCACCCAAATCATGCAACATGTGTCTTTGACAAAAGACATCTGGTGATATTGATGGGTTTGACCTGCCACTTCGTCTGTGCTTGGTGACGCCCCTGAAACGAGAGGAGCGTGCCTTGTCAACCCTGCCTGCAGCCACACCAGTCCTGCCCTGCCTGTCAACGCTGGAGGTACGACGTCTATTCCTCAACCCAGAAGCTGCCTACAAAAGGTGCAGCACCTCAATTCATGACTGAATGGCGCTCTGATGGTTCAATGCTGATCTGAAGGTAAGTAGATACTGATGTATCATTGGTGTGATCTAGGTCTCCAAGACAGCAATGCAAACAATCAGCATGAACATACAGTGGTGTATAAGGACATTTCTCAATTCAGGCCAGATGAGTATTTGTGCACACACAACGGTCGTTCTCAAATGCAAAGGATATGACAAACGCAGAAGCCAGGCTAGCTGCTCTCAGCTACCACTGACTCAACCTGAGCATTGCAATCATTGGCAGCAGCAGACGCAAAAGCAAGCTTGACAGGCAAGTTGACAGTGGAGAGAGTCACACCTGACTGGCAGCAGCAGCCGTGGCAGCAGCAGCCTGCTGAATGGTGGGGGGCAATGAGGCACCCTGGGGAGCTGGCGACCCTGCTTTGGTCTGGTGGGCTTGGGAGGGGTTGGGGATCTGAGCAGTTGGCACAAAGGTCATTTTGTTCCCTTGAGGTGTCTGCAGGTTGTGCAACCATGCAAGGTGAGCTGACGCGTTTGTGGTGGCTGTACATGTCATCACAAACGCTACACATAAGATGAGCCAATGCAGCTGAGCAATGTGACTGAGATCTGGTGTTTTGCAGACCTGGTTGTTTGGTGGCAGGTTTGATGCTTGACAGCTGCATTGTTGTGTTGTTGGTGTTGACAAATTTTTACACAGACAACAGTCTGTTTGACACACTGTGCAGCAGCAGCCCAACAAGCGTAGTTTGCATGCAGCCCAACAAGCATATCTGCATGCAGTCCAACAAGCCTGTTTGTATGCACCTCAACAAGCGTATGTGCATGCAGCTGCAGCACAGCCTGCAAAGTGGGCGGGGCTGGACCATTCCTGCCATAAGCAGACAGCATTAAAAGCGCTAAATGTACGCTACCATGCAAAGCATAAACCACCTCGTAGAAATGTCCAGAAGCTGTCCTGTCTGTGTAGGCGATGTGAGGGTGCAGATGATTAGGGGCGGTAAGGATGCTGGATGACAGGGGCCGTGACAAGGAGCCCTCCTGGGGCGCTGCAGCAGCAGACAAGATGCTTGCAGCCGGCTGTCCCATAATGCACAGGAGAACAGCTCAATGACTTTGCTCGTCCACAAGACTCTGACATAGGCGTAGAGACACTCCTGTGAAGCTGTGAACTTCAGCAGCCACATTGGACATCACAAGAAGACATGTGTCAAAGGTGACTTTCATACTTGCCAAGACACTGCAGGAGCAGCAGCAAGTTGCCTATGGGCACTTTATGGTAGCAAAGACAGGTGGACCTCTGGTTTTTTGGACAAACCCAAAAAAGCAGATACAGGATGTAAAGGACTTGTTGGCAATTTCCAGCAGGACAGTGGTACAGGTCACTGTGCTGAGCATTTGAGGTTGACCCAACACCTTCCAAAGCAGTCCAGAATCACACCTATTTTCACACAAACCACTGATGACTTGTACCATATGTTGCTGGTGCCGTGCATTGCTTCCTGTAGTATCGCCAAGAGCCATAATGTTTTCTATTCAATGTCCTCTCATTGTGAGGGGGCTGTAGCAAGCTTTGTATGGGAGCAAAGTTTAAGACATTGCAGTGGTCTGTCAGGAGGATGGTTTCCCGTTTTGTTGCAAGTGCAGGTTCACCTGATTGTGGAGGGGTTGGGGGTGTGAGGGACCAGGTAGGCTTTGAGAGCACTGAGGAGGGGATGGGGTTGCTATGGGTGCCAGCAGGGTGCATCCCCTCACGTTTGTGCATGGTTGCTGTATCTGTTGAGTCCATGCTTGTGTTGCTGGTGTCGCTCTTGCTCTGCCCTGCAGCCGCATATGCAAGCTAGTGCGGATGCACTTGCAAGTAACTTTTGACACACAGGCAAATCCACTGATGAGATGCAACACAGGCCTTGTGTATGAGCAGCTTCTTATCAGCATGTTCGAGCCACGTTAACCAGCCGCTTTCAAACGCAATGCCTTGCCCAAATGTTGCCATTCAACAGGATTGTTCTGACACATGCACACACTTTTGGTGTGCCACACCTGTGATTATCAGACAAGGCTGTGCAGCAGGTTCTCCTCCCCATTGCCAAGCATGTCCAATTGTGGATTGGATGGGGGCAGCTGCAGTTGAACAAAGGCAAGTCAAGCATATGTGTCCTGGATAATAGCTCACATTCCTGGGCAGCACAGTCTGATGAGAACAGTGATCTGCAGATGCAGTGTGCTACAAGTCACGCCCTCATATGCAGGCTCCCAGACTGGCACATATGTCTGCATAGGCTTGGCTCCACAAACCAGCAAGCAGCAAAATGCAGAAAGCCAGGCATGGCCAGCCTTAGCTACACGCACGCACCACCTTGGCCGGAGGCACAGGCGTGACCACAGCTGACAGCTCACCGTTCGCAGAGCTTGATGGGTACTTTCGACAGTAATCCTGAACAGCAAGCCCCACCTTTTGCCTCGAGCGCCGCGCTGCACTCTTGTTCGGTCCAAAGATGCCGCGCAACGGTTGCAGGCGGATGCCCTAAGGTTCCCCTTGGACCGTCGAATCGCGGCCGAAGCGCATGTGCCTGGGATGTCGGCGAGAGCTGACCCAGCGGTGGTGACGTCTGATACGCTTGGTTCATGGCGCTTGCGCTGACAAGCGAGCAGTTGCCAGCTTCTCGCGTTGGCTGTACTGATTCAGCCGCTCCTGATCAGACAAGGCAAACGGCTGTCTAGCGCGCCATGGCCTTGGGTACAGCAAATGTTAGGTCTAAGTGGGTCAGCGGCCTTTGGCACGGTCGTCTGCACCGGTCAGCAGCTGGTTGCAGAGAGAGCCAAGAGGCCACCCGACAAGCGTCTTGCTCGACTGAGAACATCAAGAGGATCAGCCGCCATCCTGTTAGTGGATTGAAATAATCACTACGTGCTTGCTCGCTATTGTCGTCAATTCTGTCTCTAGGTGCACAAGTGTGAGAGCCCTTCCTGAATGTGCGATTCTGCCAGCTCCCCTAATTTTGCGACGTTGAGTCATCTGTATGTGGGATACATTCGATCGCGTCAGCGTTGACCCCAGAGGCGCTGTCTGCAGTCATGACTAACATCTGTCATGTGCACACGCTAGCGTGATGAACTACCAAAGGCTGTCAGCATTTGAAAACCCACGGCAGGTGCTCAATGACCACATTTCAGGCCCAGTGCAGTCGGCCAGTCCATTATTTTGCAATACATGTCGCATAATTCACGGTTGATCCCACAAAGGTTTAGTCAGATGGAGCTAACTAGGCAACTTTCAGCTGCCCGTCTACAGGGCAGCTCTGAGCTTTGCACATGAAGCAATTCGAACTTCACCCATTTTTGCATGACATGGTGTTGGTGCCTGGCAGCGACACAGCATGCAATGCACAAGACCATATGCAGCCAGATCGCCACCAGACATGCTTGACAGTCCACACAAGAACGTCGTCTAGCTTGTAGCATTATGAGACCTATATCACGAGACGTATGCGATGCTGCTCTGATTGCAATATAATGTTTGCATGCCAGCAAGACCGCAAGGGAGTTAAGAACTTAGCCAAACAGCAGCCTGTGAAGCAATCGAGCAACATGCATATAGGAGTCGAATCATCTCGGGAGGAGATTTACAGAGCAGTGGTTGTATGTTGCTCAAGAGGCCTTCTTGCTGCTGCTGTGCTGATGCTGCGGGCTCACGTTATTGCTTTGCTCATATACATTGCAGATGTGAGGTCAACAGCTTGACAGATGCCTAAGGGGCAGTGCTGATCATCGTGTGGGAGCCTGCAGAAAACCATGCTACTCACACATACAATCACAGTTTTAGCAAAACAACAGACAACCACAGGGCACGTAGCATTTAGCTGAAATACCAGATGGATGAGTGGATGAACAAACATATGCAGGCAGAACAAGCTAATGAGAGAAGCCCAAACAAGTTTGCAAGACAAGCCTACCTGGTTAAATGTAGACTTGTCCTTTTTGTTGCCTTTCTTGGCAGCTCGCGCCTTTGCTTCAGCTGCTGCTGCAGCAGCAATTGCTGACGACGACTTTTTGGCTGATGGCTTCTTCACCTTTGGGGGCACCTTCTTGAAGCCTCCCTGCAGCGTTGAAGGCAGTATGCAGTGTGTATAACAAAAACATGAAGGTAGTGACATGTAGACATCATCTGAGACAGTTTCTCAATACGACCTATTGAAGCAAAATGGCATGCTGCATGTGCATGTAAAAGGTACACTTGGTCAATGCCCATTGCTGACGCTGTGTCTGGTAGGAAATCTTTGCAGGGGAAATTCTCTTATACGCACCAACAAGTAGCACATGACAAGAACAGACTGGGGATGCTGGAGTACAGCATCAACAGCCAGCATGCACCGGCTGTTGGGCAAAATTGCAAAGAGTGCAATGAGTACCTCTATGGACTCCTGAGTTTGCTCAGATGAGGGCTGCTCAGCCTTGGGCTGCTCATTGGGCGCTACGCCATTGCCATTCACAGCTGTAGCAGCATTCTCCTTGACGGCAGCCTTGTCCTTCTTTTTCTTTTTCTTGCCAGAGGGCGCTGTGCCGCCAGCGTCAGACTCAGCTTCCTTCGGCGCAACTCCCATCTCTGCTAGCATGGCATTCAACTCCTCTAGCTCTTTCTTCTTCTGCTCCTGCAAAAGGAGCACCAACAGTTTGATTAGCATTTTGTCATTAGGAGGCTTTTCTGTCCATCGTTTTGCTTGTTGTTGCATTGACGCTGCCAGAAATGGACATCACACACAAAATCTAAGACAACACCTCCTTATGCTGCAGCAAGACTGTCTCAGGTGACAATCATACAGCATGCCACTCTAGCCGTACAGCTTGACAAATGATATGGCTACACCAGGTCTGATGTACTGTTGTTGCCCTGGCTGTGTCAGGCAGACAGACTGGACAGAACAAGCTGTCAAGATCACACCTTTTACATGTGATAGCTGAAGAGAAAAGCAAACTGACCTTCTTAGAGAGCTGCTTCTGTTGCTCAGTAGTGGCCTTTTTGGTTGCCTCATCATCAGCACTAGTTGTGGCTGGTTCCTCCTCCTCAGAGTGCTCATCTGCATTCAGGTGTGTAGAAGTTGCGCATAAAGCAAACACCAAAGATTGTTAGTCTCCAAAGTTGCACATAAAGCTTTTTGTTATATACCTTCTTGCTCTTCATCCTCTTCATCGTCGTCCTTACCAAGTTCAATGCCCAATGCCTCCTCTATGGCTTGCTGGTCAACTTCCTACAGCGACTGTTCAAGTTAAGTTGTGCAGGCCAGAAGCGTAGCTGTGGACAGCAGCAAACGGTGCCGACCTCATCGCTATCTACACCATCCTCTTCAGCAGCCTCGGGCTGACTGTTTTGAGCCTGTATGCCAAAAATCTTATGCAGGGTCTGAACGCAACTTATGCCATGCAAACGACGCTACACTGAACAGTCGCCCACCTGAGCCCAGCTTTCCGGCAAGGGTCCAAGATCATTCTCGAAGTCGTCGTCGAACTCATCGTCGTCGGCCCAGTTGGTAGTGGTGGGAGCTGGCTGGGAAAATATAGCCTTGTCTAGTTCAGCTGCTTTCTCGGCCTTGTCAGGCTTTTTTTTCTTGTCGTGATCCTTTGAAGACTTTGTCTTCTTTTTCTTTTTGGTGTCAAGAGCTGCGAAAAGGTTGGCACTCTCCAAATTCATCTCATGAGCTCTTGCGTGACCCTATTGTAAGGATGGTGCTGGTAAGTGATCACCAGGTGAGCACAGCACGGCACCGAAACAGAAAGTGCAAGTGCTAGAGCTGGAAGCTTATCAAGGTGCCGAGCCAATATAGATCGATCGATGACACAATCTTTTTGCAGTAAGCGATTTAGCTATCGCCTATTGCCTGACATGGCTGCGCTAACCTATTCGGCTCAGGTTACAGACCTGTAAAGGCAATCCTGGCGTAATTACATTTGCTGTCAGAAGGCCTTGCTTCACGGAGTGCAGCCTTGAGCCCAACCATTGCAGTTGCTCTGAGCTTTTGATCATGCATGCGGTGCTCTCTAGCTTGCAGTGTATAGTACTGTTACATTTCAGTTGTGCAAAACACCCAATCAGGCAACACATGTAGTGGCAAGTCCAAGCAAAGCAGCCATTCTTACACCATGACACAGAAGACTGCATGTCACCAAAGGTAGGAGCAGTTCAGCATACACGTCCACATTTTGTGGAATGGATTCGGTCAAGCACAACTACAACACACTCAAAACAACAGATGGGAATGCCCACAAATTACCACAGAACCAATTAGCATTGTTCACAGACCAGACACTCAGCGCTGACGCTCACACACTCTTCAGGCTCTCAAGAACTCGCTCCAAGTCTATCTCACTACAGACCTATCTGATCTACAAAGAAGGTGGCGGACAAGTGCCTCACGCAAGCTTCTTCTTGCCAGACATACGCTTCACCTGGCTGTAAATGAACACACCTGCCAGAGAAATCCCAGTTCCTGCAACACCAGTGCACATTGTGAACCAGCATCACCGTACGTCACATGTTGCGCATACATTCACGATGCTAAACGGTCAGCTCGTGTGATCTTGGTTGGGGCAAAGCAAATGCATGACACGTACTATACTCCCTGATTTGCAGCTCTGAACAATGGCACACATTCAGGCTGACAAGGACATCAGGCATTGGTATGACAGGCCAACATGATTGCTCACCAATCATATTCTGCTTGGACATGGGGTTCTGGAAGACGATGACGGAGGCCACAATGACAATGACCCTCTTGAGGCAGTTGCCGACAGAGTGTGTGACCGGGGTCACCCTCTGCAGGATCATGTAGGACACCTGCACACCATACTCACTGCTCCAATGGCACATCAAGCACATGAGGCTGTCCTTTGTGCATGCTGAGTTAGCATAGCAGCATGCGTATGTACTGCCAGCACAAGTGACAGGCAGAGTTTGAAGGCAGGTACAAATTTCAGTGCCTGGTGTGCAGTGTGGGCAGACAGCACACTTACACTGATTGAGAGCAGTTGTGCCTCAGTCTATGGCATCATGTACCATCAACATTACCTGCTGGTATGCATGGAAGCAAACGCCAGCCAGTAGTGTCTTCTTGATGACCTCTGTGGTGTTGGGAATGCCCATGGACTGCATTGCTGAGGGCGTGAACTTGACTCCCTCCAGCAGCAGCGTGACAGGTGCCAAGATGAAGAAAGACATGATGGTGATGATACTGAACAGGTTGATGTTATCCAGTCGTACAGCGCCCTGCATCAGAGGCAACATCCTTCAGGTTGTATGCATATGAGAAGCACAAGTGGGATGCACAATCGTGCGTGCATCACTATGTCATGCAATGCATTTCAGGGCCTTGGAACCTGAATGCCAATGCATGAAGCAGTGGCAAAGTATACAGAGGCTCTGCAATCATGATGCAGAGTGAAGTTGCAGCGAACTTGCAGTGCCTTCAGTAACGTGTTGCAGTCTCACTGCAATGTAACTATCTGTTTTACCTTGGTGTCTTTTCCCATGATTTTTTTGGACAGGACATTTCTAGACTGGAAAGTGATGTTGGAACCCATTGCTGCCAGGAAGCCACCCCAGTTGAAAGTGGCCTCTGTCACAGATGCCATAGCTACACCTCCCACGATGGGAAACAGGGACAGCACAATAGGGATGGTTGGGGTGTCTCCAAGGAATGCAGCTGACAGAGCTACACTGAAGAATGGCTCAAGCGCCTAAAAATCATTAGCCTCACATGTAATAGAGTAGGATTGAGACACATCAGCATTGCAAATGTGCAGCATGCTCGTTTGCCATTCAGCATGGTGCAGATTGACAAAGAATGCATTGCAAATGACAAGTTTTTGTCTAGACAAGATGTAAGATGAGTTCACAGCGGTGACAGAGCATGAAGTGTTGCCATCTAGCCACACTGATCGCCTTACAACTCAAAGATGTGTGTTCAAATCAATAGCAGGTGATTAGGATCTGTAGCTTGTACAAAGGAGTTTCAGCATTTACTATCTCTGACCTTGATGGTATGCGTAAATGACACAGCAACACGCCCCAGACTGACGTTGGTCAAGAGGTTCCCCAGAGTGTGTACTCCTGCCAAAGGTGTAATGCCTTTTGCCTGCAGTCGTGCTCAAAATTGCATGTGTGCTCCCAAGATCCAACAAGATGCCTCCAGCAACATGAGACAGCGGCACCATGGTCAAATGCGCTTACCATGTCTTTTGAGAACTCAGGCTTCTTCAGCAGACCCACTGTCCACATGAACACAGCAAAAAGGGATCCAACTGCAAACTGTAGACAGGCACAATGCCTGGTAAGTCTTAAGCACTCAAAAAGTACAGGAGCAACCGATCAATTTGCCACACCTGAACAGTTGTGCAGGTGACAGGATATGGAAAGACCTTCAGAACTTGCTTGTTGTATCTGCAGTAAAAGCAAAGGCACCTCAGCCCCATGCACCTGGTGCGTTAGTCAACCAGCGGGCAATTAGCTTGCAGACTTGTGCCTCACATGTTGAAGAAAGTGTTAAATCCGTACCAGCCGGCGAACAAGGCACCGAGAACAAGAGGATTCTCTTTCTTGGGTGCTGCCGCGGGGACTGCAAAGCGTTGCTTGCTTAGCGGAAAGGGTGCAGGAAGCTTGCTTCAATCCCCGATCAGTACCTGCTGGACTCGAAGCTGCTGCACTCGACACCACAACAGAAGTCTGCCCATGGCGAACGATCTCAGGCAACGCGCTCTTCAGGAACCTGGAGCCGCTCAAGAATCTTTGTTGTGCAGACGGCGAACGTGCGGCGTTGACCTTGACGGAAATCAGACGAGGTCGTGAAGTCGGCCGCGCCTGCTTGCAGGGTCGCATCGCTGTACTGATCTGCCCAAGAGTTTGCAGCGACATGGTGGACGTCATCTTGCGCCTCTCGTACGCCGCAACAATCGCACTTGCTTTGCTTTGAAGTCTGGCTTTGACCGAATCGACGGCCATCGAAGGTTAACGGCGTACGGACTGAATCACAGGCCAGAGTTCCATTAGTACAGAGCCACTTTTGGAGCGTCTCAAAAATAGTGAAAGAACATCTCAGCCCTATGCTTAAGCTGCCGGCAGGGCCACATTCTTCGTTGGATCGCAGAGTCACAGGCTGCCTGACAATCGGGCACCCCGCCTGGTTATGCAGGAGATTCTGCTCAAATTGTAGATGTTCTTCACAGGCTTCAGAAGGTGGGCACAGCCTGTTGCTGCAAGCACACACTACATGTAGCTGCGACCTTGCTTCAGCAAGAATTCAGATGCTAAGGTGTTGTCCAAAAGGACTCCTGCAAGCTATCATGATCAGCTACTTTCAATCTACCAGCTAATAGCTCATAAAATACATAGCACGAAACACCTTCCTGAAATGCCGTCGCAAAATATCACCAGTATTGCAGTGGTTCTTAATGACCGATGATTATCATGATTTGATTACCTGATATACAGCAACTGATCATAACAGCAGCACTCGATTTCACTTTAGCACAGTCATTCTTCCATGTCCTCATCGTCATCATCATTGCCAGGAGCGCCAGGTGGGACCCCTTCAAGCTGTAGAGCATTCATGTCATCCAGAAGCTCGTCCAGTGGGATCTCAGGCAGATCATCTTCATCATCATAGCCGTCTGTCATGGCATCTGCTTGCTGTTGAGCAGCTGCAGGGTTGTGTGCAGGGTCCTTGTATAGAGCAACCCTGCTCCGCATCTCTGGATCCTCTTCCAACTCCTGCAAATGCAACCAGTGCATTCAGCAAAATGATCTCAGCAGTGATGCCTTGAACAGATGAGCATGTGAAGGTGAATTTACACTGCAGCATATGCATACAGCAGCATGTGCACAAGCAACTAGCTGAAACAACTCAGATACAAAGTACAGAAGTTGTCGTTTTTATGCAGGATAACAAAGATACCATGCAACTTTGGCCAAGACCACGCTACTACAACAGCATCAATGCACCTTGACCTAGTGAGCAACTTGCGCTGATGACTGGCAATACAACAGCAGATGCAGCTGCACATGCCATTTGCAGGTACAGCTTGACAAAGCCAGCGCACCTGCATGAAGCGTTCCAGGTCCTGCTGTCGCCTGTCTGCTTGAGCCTGCTGCCCCTTCTTGAGCTGCATGGTGTCCTCTGTGTCCATGGCCATGCGCTTGAGCTTCCAGCTGCGGCCCTGGCCCTTCACATGCCTCTTCCTTCGCCGCTCCTCATAGCTCTTCCGCACCTACAATCACACCACATCACTCAGCTTGGCTACAGAGAACTGTGACCACCAATGCATGCTTGTACGCTGGGACTGCAAAGCTGCTCAGCTGAGTAGGATGCCACAGACAATTGGGCAAAGAAGCATGCTGCTGGTTCTGATTTGTATACATGCGATGCCAGGGCAGCACATCACAGAAGTGACGCACTGCAAAGGGAGAATAGCGGACAGGCTAATACAAACAGCGTGTATATTGCCATGAGGATGGCCACAGCTTGCAGCCCAGGCCTGCACCGTGAGCTTGTCCCTCTGGCAAGGCTGTGATTTTTTTGGAACCTCGAATGTTTTGTACATGCATGCGCAGCCTGTGAGGTACCAAATGCAGTCTCATAGGCAGGACAGATTGTGCGGTGGCTAATTTGCAATTTCACGTAGCTCAGCTGAAGTGCCTGCTCACAGCTTATGGTGAGGACAACTGGTTTTGTGATGTGACAGCTTACCAGGACTACATCTGGCAGGGTGTGGCCCTTCTGCAGGAAGTTCTCCAGCTCATCATCCACAAAGTTGGCCCTGGTCAGGTCATAGCCTAGTGCTGTGTCCCCAGGGTTAAGTAGATGCCCCAGGTGGGTTCTGACATGGTAGGTGGTGTCATTACTGCCCAGGTCGGCAACCCTTGCCACCTGTGCGTCTGCTAGCTCCAGCTTGCCCTGGGCTGCTGTCTGGCCGGTGGCCTCAATGTCCAGGATCATGTACTCCACCAGGTGTCTGCTGTTCAGCAGAGCTCTGTATGGCGCTCTCCAGAACACTGGTGCCTGAATGATGCAGGTGTACTGTCTCAGCACGACTTGTGTAAACCCTGTACCAGTACGCATATAGCACAACCTGCACTAGAGGTTCATGACAGTGACGACTACAGCAGTGACACGTTTCAACAAACAGTCAATCAGGCGGCCTGTTGTCAACACACAAGCAGCGCCATGACATGCAGGCATCGATTGATGCCTTCCATTCGCTTGGCTGCAATTGTGGCTTGGTCATGACAGAGGAAGTGCACCTAAGCGGAAGGGGTGTCTCACCTCCACTTGAGTGGTCCTCAGGGTGTTAGGCTCCATGAAGTGCAGGGTATTCATGGCACGCGTGCACAGCACAAGAGGTCCCAGGTGTCCCATGGAACTGGAGATCTTGGATGGCAGGAATATCAAGTCATCCTAAAGACACAAAGTTGGGGTCAGGCAGGACAAATCAGCACTGCACAGAATACACAGAATGAACTGCTTTAGTGCATCTGCTCAGAAGCAAGGGGAAAGACTTATATGCGACGAGATGGGCATACACAAATGCTTCCCCCTTGCAGGTCAAAACGGAAAAGCTCCCAAGTCAAAACATAAGAGACAAAATTGGTAAAAGGTGACAAGCATGACAGGCAAGGTGTGCAAGTAGGCAGACTTGGACATCCCTTGGGGGAGCATACCTTGCAGATGGGTACTATTTCCACTGAGAAGGTGTACTTGTAGTTGTAGGTGGCGTTCTGCTCATTGTGACTGACCAGCTGCTTATCGGTGCGATACCGCAGCGGCACCACACCGTGCAGGAAATCTAGAAATCGCTGAGCATGACTGCGTTTGCTGAAGAAGAAATCTACGCCCTGCACTTGCACTAAAATGGTTGGCACTGCAATGGTTGGCAGTGCATCCTTGCGCACATTTGATCAATCTGACAACTTGAAATAGCTTTCTTTTGCATGACCAACCCATTACTCAGATTCTTCCACTAGTGATGCATAAACAGCAAAGCTGCCAGCATGCCTGATTCAGATGCACATGCATGAGCATGCAAAGCAAATAACAAGCTGATCAGCTCAATGCCTGCGGTTAACATAATGCGACGCCTACTTGCAAGCTGCACCCTCCCTGGCAGACCATGTTGTGAGTACCAGAGCATGCAGGACATGCACCCACCTCATGGATGTCCTTGATGTTGATGCAGGTAGACGCTGCGTTGTACTTCAGAATGACCTGCTCCAGAAACATGAATGTACGCTTGTGCTCTGTATGCTGTCGCACCTGCATCATCAACGATTGATACTCAGCAAACACTCTGGCAGATGGTGAGTCACTGCCACAGGACAGGGACGCCAGGCAGGCGTGCCTTGCTTGCTGAACACCATGCATAAGCGTGTGCAGCCTATGTACATTGAGCACACACCATTCAGCAAGATGTGAGGCCGTTGACCACAACACCAGCACCAGACTTTGTATTATGTATTACATGGACCAAGGTGCACAAGGTAAAGGATGAGTTGCTGGACGGACACAGCCTGCGGCATGGCTGGCTGGAAGCTGACCTGAACGACTGCAGTCCATGTATTGGGATTAGCTGCAGCTCTAGAACAATCTGGGCACATGTGTGTTTCCACCACATACTCTACAACAAAGGTCTGCTGCAGAATGGCCCCATTAAAGACCTCGCTTTGTACTGTCAGCTTGGTCTTGAGCCTGCGTGAATGGGGCTCTGTCCAGATGAAACCAGCGTCCACAAGCTTGACCTGCATCAGGCAAAGCTCATGTCAGACCACACGTATGGACTGCTGTTGCATTTAAGGCATTTTCCTTTCTGATACGGCACACCCAGTCACGGCAAAATGTGTACTATCAAGGTGCTGCAAGCAGAGGCCTGAGCAGGGCAGGAAAGTGCCTCAAGCAGTACTGAAAGCCAGCAGAATACCTTCTGCAACCCCTTTATTCGCTTGACGCAAAATATCAGCAGTTCCTTAGATTCCAGCTCTGCTCGTACCCAGTTCTTTGGTGGTTGCAAGTACCTATTGCATTCTTTGCACCACAGGACAGTGACCTGCTTCTGTATTGGGGCGGTGATGTCCACTTGGGAGCGTATACAGCTGACACACATGTTGGAGGGGTTGCTCATGATGGAAGTACCACAGAGACAACATAATCTGCAGACAAAAAGCAGGTCCTGGTTATCGCGAATTGAAGTGCAAGTGATCACTGGTGGAAGCTTCTGAAGCGCTGCAAACGTACACATGGCCGTATGTGTGCTGCTGAGGGACTAAGCTCGGCCCAGCATACGACACGGTGGCTGGACCTCCCATATTATCTGTGGTCGCCATAGCCACGGCTCGACTGTGACCTTACTATGCACTTGACCTTGCTATGCAGGGTCTTGACGGCAGACAAGCGCTTGACAAGGTAAGACACCACTATCGGCAACGACGCTGTTGATATTCGTGGCACTGTAAGCAATCGACAAAAGTCTCGAAGCTCTCGTGAAGGAGTTCGGAACGGCTGTACGGAGAGGGTTTAACTCGAGGGTTGGGCATAATTGATGAAAATGGCTTCGGAGCAATTAGTGAAGTTGAGAGTCCAAGCGTCTCGGCGGCTCTCTCTCTTAGCTAGGCAGGCAAGAAGGCCTCAAGGAGGGCAACATGGTCAAGTATGCGAGGGAGCCGGATAGTCTCACCAAGTCATGCAAGGTACCTTGCTGCCGCAGAGGCTGTTAGCTGCTGCAAGCCTGCCGCAAACACTTTTGCCAGGCACTGCAATCAGCAACATTAATTCCGGCCTGGTTTCTGCGATGATTGCAGGCTCGTGGATCGGACCTGCGTGTTCATTTCAAGAACACGCGAGAATCCGCAATGGCATTGAGGAAAATGGACCTTGGCAAGGCAAAGAAGTACTTGGAGGATGTCCTTGGCCACAGGCGTATTATTCCCTTCCGTAGGTTCTGCGGTGGTGTTGGGCGATCAGGACAGACAAAGAATGAGGGTTTGAGCAATGGACAGGGTCGCTGGCCCGCAAAGTCCTGTGAATTTCTGTTGGGTCTGTTGAAGAACGCAGAAAGCAATGCAGAGGTGTGGTTGGTTGCTGCAACCGATAGCTCAATATCACAGAGCAGCTGTGTCAGCTCGTAGTAGCAGAAGATCAACTCTGAACACCTAGTTGGGATTTGCAGGTCAAGGGCTTGGACACAGATGCTCTTTACATTTCACACATCCAAGTGAACCAGGCACAGAAGCAGCGCAGGCGTACATACAGGGCGCATGGGCGCATCAATCGTACGTCTCTTGCATGATATTCATCCTCAATGGCTTCGTCGAGCACTGTTTCATGACAGCCTATACTGACTATGTGCATTTGCATGGGCATGCGTACTTCAGTGTGATGTGTCAGAATGTTGGATAGATTGTCGAAGCAATGTCGAGAAGACATCAGCAAGTTTAGCGGGAAGGCTAACTGAGTCTGTGCTGTGCAGCTTTCATGTCCAGCCCTTGTCACATTGAGCTAGTCTTGACAGAGAAGGGCTCAGATGTCAAGAATGAGGAGGTAAGCCAGCATCAAATAAGGGACATTACTAGCAAAGACTGCATACCTTAGCAAAGACTGGATACGTCTGTCTTGCAGCAGCTATTGATGATGTCACCTGTATTGCTGTTGTGTGTCAGCAAAGCAGCTGAGCAGTGGGATTGTTTGATGTGACAGGAACCCAAGGTGCGAAAGCTCAGCAAGGTTCAGCTGGCCAAGAAGTTGAGGAGTGGAACCAAGTCAAAGAGCACATGAGCTACCTTGCCTGGTCCTACCAATCTGTAACACATGCAGCCTCATCACCCTGTGCCGTCAGTGTTGCATTTGTGTAATGCTGTGTAATCTGCACTGCCCAAGACTTGAGCAGTCTTGACGGCTTGCACTCCTGTCATTGCAGGAGTTGCATGTTTGCAATGCATGCAATGTTAGACAATTGCCCAAAACATGACTTGACCCTTGCCAAGTACAACACGTTCATCTGTGTGTCTGCATCTATATCGTGCCTGTCATCAATATTGAGGATGTTTGACGGCAAAACATTATCCTACTGTGAATCACAACCTTGATGACTTCCACTGTCAGCTACTAGTAGTAGTGTACCTCCTGGGCATTACCTCTACCACCAAAATGCACCAATGCAATATTGGTATCTGACCTTGCAAACATATATCGGATTCATACCACTAAGAAAAAATAATATATCGTTGTACCGCAGTAGGTCAGCTGAAGAACATGGCAATATAGGCTCGAGCTCAAGTCGCAACAGCCTTACTGGAAACCTCACAGTAAACACGTCATCAGGGCAACTCAGCTATGGGGCATGAGTCTGTCTGGGAGAGGCAAAATGAAAAGATAGATTGCTGACAATACAGCATCAGATGCTAGCAGCTGAGTCAAGCAGATCACAGTCTGCATCTGAGACTAAAATGCAGCAAAAACAGACACTTGTCACGTTATGAGAGCTAAGGCAACTTTGCAGCAGCATTCTTTGCTCTGTTGTAATGTGTAGAACCTGCAGAACCTGACTGTCTGACAGAACCTCATATCACAGGCCTTTGACACATCTGAGCCAATGCCTTTTACAGTATCTGCTTGCGTCCGCGCTTGTCAGCAGAGCAAGAGTCCCTCAGGACCTGGAAGAGCCCATCTATCCAGCAGTTGCACCACACATTCCTTGATCACCTCCTGATGGCATTTGCCACTTTCTTGAGTGGCTTTGCCATTTTCTTGAAAGGCTGTGCTGTGTTCCTGAGGGGCTGCATCGCCTCTCTGAAAGGCTGTGCTGCATTTCTGAGGGGCTGCACTGCCTCTCTGAAAGGCTTCACCACCTTGTTGCCCAGCTTCTTGATGCTGCTCTGTTTCACCTAAACAAAGTGCATTGCTACAGATGCACACGTCGCTTGTAGGCTGTGTACCTTTGACAGCTGATGAGCATACTTGGTGGGACTGACGTGTGGGAGAGCTTGCCAACAATGAGCCTGTCAACAGTGAGCTTGTCAATAATGAGCCTGTCAGCAATGAGCCTGTCAACAATGGGACTGACTTCACCAGCAATGAGTATCTGACTGCTGGCTCGTATGGGTTGCATCTACAAGCAGACATGCCTTTACATGCACTTGACCAGCTATGTACTGTACTCACAGCACTAGCCTGCCTGCAAGTTCCATCGACAAACAGACCAGTGTCACGTGTTGATACCTGGGGTTCCAAAGGAGCATGTGAGGGGCTCACAGCTGTGGGGTTGGGTGGGGTAGCCTGGGGGAGCTCAACAATGCTGGACTGGGACCCAGAGGGTGGCTCAGAGACCTGCATGACCCCAGCTGTTTCAATAGTTTGACTCGAATTCCCGTGATAGGATGCATGGCACACTATATGCGCTTTACCAAGCAACAGCAAGCTATCTGCAACAAAGCAACAACGCTGCACATGACATAAGGCGGGTGGTTGAGTGCTGGTGGTTCAGCTGGTGGTTCAGCTGGTGGTTGAGTGCTGGTGGACAAGTCTGGTACACAAGCCTGGTGGTTCAGAATAGTGGAGCAACATCATGGCACGAGATAACAGCTGCAGACAAAGCAGAAGACATGGCATGCAGCAAAGCCTGAGATAACACAGAAGGCAGAGCGTAGAACAAGATGCAAGAGTAATGGGCAAAGCAGTAGGCACAGCAACAGGCAAAGCAATAGGCAAAGCGATTAGCAAAGCAATAGGTAAAGCAGCAGGCAAAGCGATAGGCAAAGCAACAGGTAAAGCAGCAGGCAAAGCAATTGGCAAACCACAAGCAAGCAACAGGCACAGCAGCAGGCCAAGCAAGGCAGCTCACCGGGGCACACGGCTGTCCCCACTTGGCCAGAATGCTGTCCCCAGACATCTGCAACCCCCAGGCCTTCTCTGCGGGCATGCGGTGCCCCGCCTTCTTAGCAGTCACCAGCCCTGCATCTCTTGCCAAGTAGATGTTCTCACCACCCCAAGACGTCAGATGTGCCAGCTGTCGCTGAATACCAGCAGTATGTGCATCTGGCAAGCTACTTGGCGACCATGTGCTGACATCATTGGCAGACTTCCATCTCTGCGACTGAGTGGGGTCAGAGGGGCTGATTGAGTCAGAGGGGGTCTGCTTGATGGCAGAGATCGACTGCTGAGAGGGCGCATCAAGCAAGTCTGTGGGTGTGATGGTTGGCTCAGTCCAAGCATTGAGCGCTGAGGGCTGAGTGAGTGTAGGCAGCTCAGCACCAGGTGGAGAAGAGTGCGCAGGTGGTGGTGAGTCTGAGGTGACAGGTGAGGCGTGAGTGAGGCTGAAAGTTGTCATGATGGGCTCGTCAACTGAGTGCCCAGGCTCAGACTCAGCGCTTAACTCGGTCAAGTCCTGCCCATCAGGAGCGCAGTCAACCAGGCCCTGAAGCTCAGACTGAAGCTCAGACCCAGCAACCATCCTGCCTGAGTCACGCTCACTGTTACTGGGCTCAGGTGAGTGGCGATGAGGAAGCTGAATCATGTGCTCATCCACGACAGGGGCCTCATCAAGAGCAACAGTCGTCTCAGGACCCAGTGTAGCGAGCTCAGCCAGAGCAGTGCAATGGGTGGAAGTATGAAAGGCGTCTGAGGGGTGAGCGACAGTATCCTGAGAGAGTCCTGCAGAGGCCGCCATCAAGCTCTGGGAGGCTCCTGAGCAAGCATCCGAAGGGAACTCAACATCGCACAGGGGGCTGCCCGCAGGGGCCAGGAGGTCGCCTGACTGGGTGATCATGGGGGCCTGCCTGTCTGGATAGATGTCCAACGGTGTTTGCAAGTTCCCCAAGGGGCTATCTACAGGGGTCAGGGACTCTCCTGCCTGGGTGCTCTTGGCAGCTTTGGGGTCCAAGGAGCACTCCAGGGGGGCTTGAAAGTCCTCCAACGCAACGCTCATGGGGTCCTGCGAGTCTACATGGACACCCATGACAGCGGGAGAGACTGAGGGGTCAATCCTGGGGATCTGGGCACCCTCCAACAGGGTGCCCGTCGTGCCATGGGGTTTGTCTGTGAGGGTGTGGGAGTTGTCTGGTGTGATGCCCATGAGCGTCTGATAGACTGAGGGGGGATCCAGAAGCATGGGATCAAGAGTGTGTGCTTCTGAGGCATTGCCACTGGGAGTCCGACACTCTGATGAGGGCCCCCTTGGGATGAACAGGGGGTTGACCATTAGGCAGGCACCCGCATCTGAGGCACCATGCACACCACCGGTCTCATGCACACAGATGTGATCTGAGTGGGTCTTTGTGGTATCAGTCCCATCAGGCACAGGGGCGACATCTGCTGAGAAAGTGGATGTGTGAGAGTGTGCAGATGGGGGTGGTGCAGTCTCAGAGGGTGGAGGTGGGGGTCTAGCAGGGTTCGTAGGTGGAGACAACGAGGAGCTGACTGGAGCTGAACAGCTGTTGGAAGCTGACGAGGAAACGCTGATGGGAATGGATGCATCAGCAGAGACAGTGGTTGCTGCTGCAACGCCATGTCTGTCAGCATGCGATTCCTGGGAACCCGCCAGACCTCTTGCTGTCTCTTTGGCCTGCATGAAGGGCTGTCATGTCAAGCACTGTGTGGTGTAGATTCAAGGGCAGCTGAATCATCATGTACAAGCAGGCAGCTTTGCCACAGTGTCATTGCTCTGCCAGTGAGCATGCAGCAGCAAATGCTTGAGACAGCAAGCATGAGTGAGATATACAAACATTCAAACAGACACCATATCGTGACAGCCTTGAAACCAGCCTATACTGTCACCCATAAGTTTCATCTCTGCAGACAATCATCAGTCCATGCATAGTCCAGCAAGCAGCACCCATGTTGTTTAGGATAACTGGTGTGACAACTACAAGCAATGATTTGTGACGTCACCTGATGAGCCTGATTGACTGGTCTGGTACGCCTGCCTTGTTGCCTACGACTTTCAGGCTTTCTTTGCTTCTGCCTCAGAAACTCTGTGACAGAGCAGAACTCCACCCAAAACATGTATGCACATGCTGCCGCTGCAGCAGCATAATCACAAACATCAGTGAGGACATCACGGCTGCACTCATGGCCTTCATGCAACAGCTGACATGTTTTGTCAATATTCAAGACCCGCAAGCATTTGTATCAAGAACAAGCTACCATACAGGACATGCACTGTCACAAGAGACTGTTGTACAATCATCACTGCTTTGCTTGAATACATTTTGGATCTGCTGCAGCATCATATGCACACTGTGGATATCAAGGGGACGCGTAGCCATACGGCTGCAGCAAGCAGACGTGCCAAATAAAGCAGGTGTGATTGTCAGCTGCAGGACCATCATGCACGCTCAAGTGACAGGGGTTTGGGTTTACTTGTGCACAACAAACCCAGGTAGATCATCAGGAGTACAGCAAGGAGCGGGAGGCGGAGGCATGCCCACAGGCACCAGTCAATGATGTAGTCCATGGAGCCCACACCTGTCCATCCATCAGACTCTTCAAGCCCTGCACCATCAGAGAACGCACATTGTCAGCTGAAAACAATCTGCAGGTTGAGGGTACATGCATTGCTGCAAGCTGTGCCAAAGAGAGTTTCTATGCTCAACAGGCGGTGTATGCAGTATGCTAGAAATGGCTGAGCTCGTGATAGGCATGCAGGAGACCAGGTCTGCATTTGTGACATACACCTACAGTGATGTATTGTTGTGTACAGGATGAATTGCAATGATGAATTGTTCAGCAGTCCTGCATCGATAGTGCAAGTACAGTCAGACACAGGACTGATGTACCAGCAGTGAACAGCCAGGCAGGCAAGCTTGTGAGAAAATGATCATCGCGTGCACACTGAAATGCGCACACACGGCCGCATTCAGGGAACCATGCTAGTCTACGCGTTTATTGTCATGATGGCATACAAATAAAACACACCTGATGACTGACTAAACACATCTGATATGCTATTGGGGATAATGTTGCAATCTGGCGCAGTTCTGCCCTCCAAGATGGCCTGCAGCCACTCTGGGCCACACTGCCTCTGAGTGGGAGAACACAAATGTCTCAGACACAAGATGCTCTGGCTACAGCACCGAGACACATCTGTGCCAATGCTGGTTTGCTGCAAGCTTACAAGCATCATGTTTGTAAGCCTGCACAAGTTGCGGCAAAGCCTCAGGTTATGCAATACATCTCGTTGATGCAGCAAATGTACTTGACACATACAGACTGAAGCTTGCAAGGGCAAGCAGTCTGTCACAGTAGGATCTCACCTGCCTGATACAAGAGGGTTAACAAAGGCAACAACTGAGCACATGATGACAAAGACATCAGCGCAAGGACTGAAGATGGATGCCTGTCAACATGTACACAGTTCCGCACCTTGAGTTGCAGGCTCTCCACGGAGGTACCCCATTCAGCAGCTACAAGATGTAGCATAGTTGGGCACGCCTGCAGGCACCAGTAGGTCAGCAAGCACATAATGTCCAGCGAGTCATTTGCAAGCCTGATGTTGAGTGCCGTTGAAACAGGGGAACTTAATTCTACCGCTGAAAAAAAAACAGCACAACAAATGTTGCAAGTTTGGGACGTGTGACAGCTGCAGACGACTGTTGGAGAAGGTACCACACCTCTGTTGCTTGCTCCTCTTTTGGCCCTTTGTTGACTGCCTCTGCAGTGACAGGCTCGGCACCTTCAAGGGCCAAATCACCAGATGCAGGTGTCTCAGGTCCAGCATGTTCTACTACCTCCACCTGCAATTGTATATGTTCAGTTATGAGTTTATGTCAAGGAGATAGACAATGTGTACAAGTGGCACATGGGTGACACATTTGTGCTGTTTCTGAAAGCAAAGGTGTCAGCAGGACATACCTGTGAACCTGATGGTTCTAAGACAGCAATCTCCTTAGCGTAGAAGGGCGCATGTGTAATAGCAGTACTCTCCAGCAGATTCAGGGATGTCTGCTGAGGTGACACTGGGTCTGCCCTAGGCGAAAGTGTTTGCACAGACACTGACGTACTGCCAAGCCGTGCGCAGACTGTCATGAGCATTAGGGCAGCAGCCCACTTCCAAAAGGGCAAATTGCTTGGACCATGCTTGCGAACAGGCTGGGGTTCAGTTTGAGGGGTAGGCTGGGCTTGATGGGCTTTCTGGTTTGTGGATACATTTGGGTGCCCAGCAGCCCAAGCCCACAGCAAGCTCAGAAACATGGTGACCATACACAGCCCTGCGTGGCAGCATCATGGCTCTCAGTTGCATGCAGCGCCTGGCAAACAAAGCAGACATCAAGCTGCAGAGATGGTTTCTTGGCAGAAGGCAGAGGCAAAACAAAGACTGATACCCCACCTAGCATGTTGACTGAGATCGCAGAGCCCTCAGCAAAATCTGAGGTACCTGGCAGGGCTGTCTGATGTGCTGGCGATGTTATCCCTAGCCATACACGGCAGCTTGTGCCTGCAAAAGTCACAAGGCTCGAGTGTGGCTGAGTTGTACCTGTAGATACAGCTGCTGGCCGTGTTAGTTCGGCAGATAGACCCAGTTGCTGGAGGCATTTTCAACACGAGCTTGCAAGATGGCATGCAAGGGCAGCATACGCAATGCACATGAAACGTGTGCAGCCATAAGCTTAGTGCAGCTAGTCACGACATCGTTAGGTCACAACGTGAGATAGCTTTACAAAGCATTGGCTAAGTCAACACCGCCTCAGAATTTGGGTGCCTAACTCACCTGACATCCTCAGAGTGGTGCACATGATAGTGAGGACCGTCGACATAAGAGTGCTGGTGCTGATGAGAGCCATCAGCGCCGTAAGGCAAGCAGGTCGGCTGTCTCGCACTTCAAAAAGGTCGGCATGCGACAGCGTACACTACACATCGCTATTCAGAGCAGCCACAATGTCGTCCAGGTCCGCGGCTACAACCTGTAGACGCGCAGGCTTGACCAAACTTTCCAATGCCAAGTCTACACTGGGATTGAAGCTCCCTGGAGCTTCTGAAACGCGTAGACTATGGCGGAATATAGTTGCCCTTCCCCAGATTTTAGTAATGGTGCTTGCTGCGATGTTGTCTACGCTTAAGCGCTGCAGGTCAGGAACACTGCAAAGCCCAGCCATCTGGTTTGATGAGAGGATCTAGCACGAGACAACGGTCAAGAGAGACATACTGCGCACATATACCACAGATGCAACATGCACCAACGAGTGAATTTTGTATAGTTTGATGTGGTCGAGGAGTGTGAAACAACTATACAAAAATCCCACAGCAATCGGTTTCCTGACAGCCTATATACTCACAGCAATGCATAACACATCCGCCTGAACATGAAAGGCTTAACAGCAGCTGCAGGCTCCAAGCCAACGCATAACAGTGGATTTGGTCACAGTAAGCTAACTAGTATGCAAGCTATTGTAGTGGGACTGATGCATCTGTGCACACCCAACCTCAAATGCAGGTCAATGTTCGTTATACTGATGGTGTTTCAACTAACTGGCTGCAGCAACAAAGCACACCTGAAAGTACAAAATGCCAGAAGCTGAAGATGTCAGCCCTGAGTGGCCAGCTGAACATAAAGGGACCGAATTAAGAGATAGAGCAGCTGCTTTGCTCATGGCCATACTTGCTGCACATGGCTGGTGTAAAGTTGACATTTTTTGCAGCAGTACCATGCACCAAGCTCAGTCAGTCAAACTGTCTCTGGCAGGTCAAGACAGCAAAAATTCAGGCTTATGACAAAACAGCAGTTCTTTAACACAACAGTAGACCAACACTCATTTTTGGTAAACGAAAACTGAGGCTGGGCAACATGAACAGCATGTGCAGATGCAGCTTTGCACCACCAGGCATAGTCCTGAAGTTTAGAGGGGACATACAAAGGTAAAGAGACTAGCAGGCTGACAGTCAGCCTCGGCCGCGGCCTCTGCCACGCCCTCTGCCTCTCCCCCTTCCTCTGCCTCCAGCTGCTGCAGCTGCACGGAAGCAAAAAGTGTTCAGGCAAACGCCCTTGCAGAGCTTTGTAGCATATGGGCAGTTATCGTATCAGGATGGGTGTTGCAGCAAAGAAATTACCTGGCCGCTCTGGGCGTTTTGGCCTAATCTTGGGCTGATCAAGATCAACCAACAAGGTGTCAAGGTTCAGACTGTCTGGCATGATGAAGTATCGGATGTTGTTCCCTCTGACAGACATATGGTCCAGTGCTATAGGATTTTTGCCTTTGAGAATAAGCTTAACTTTCTTCAAATGAGTGTTCATTGCAATATCAACACCTGAATCAGCATACATATTCAGTTCAGCCGGCACAACCTCATAGGGAACATGAAAGGTTGGAAGGTCTGCACTGTCTCTCACCAGTGATCGTGCCTTGGATGACAGTGCCATTTTTGAGCTCCACTTGCACTGTTTCATTACTCAGCTTCATCAAAAATCTGAAAAAGAGCAAATGGCTTCAAGAGAAGTCACGCAAGATGAGTACATGAACAGCTGGCGTATACGGCTAAACATGCACAAAGCATGGAGCAGATCTCACCTGACCAACTTGACCATTTTGGCGTCTACGGACGCAGCCCGCGCCCCTTACAGCTACGAAACGGTTTTTTTGGGTTCAGATTGCGCCTATGCGTGTCTCTAGCTATTCAGGACCTAATACAGGTTTTAGACAGGAGCAGGGAAGTGTGGACCCTGCTCGCTCAGCTGAGCATGCAACGCAGATGATAGAGCCACAGTACGACGCGCAGGCGATGACTGTTCCGGACTTGAATCCTCGTGCTCGCCGTCGATCGCAACAACTTGAATTGCTTGCAACCTTCCTGTTAGACCCTAGTGGCAACCCTACTGAGCTTTATGTGAGCAGGCTCCATGAGCTTTTGACGCTTAGCTTGGCGAGCAGGCGACTGACGTCCCTAAGTCGTTTTCCGAAACAACTTGCGTCTCCTGCTTCGATGAGGACTATGTTAAACGTTGTCAACCCCCGTCCGAGGTTCGTACAGACGCGGCATGCTTGCTTGACTTTCGACAGCGTCCTGCAATAGGTGACTGAATGAACTTTCCCAATGATACCCTATCTTGAGAGCATTCAGGTGTGTCACCGTCGCAATCTTCAGATTGAATGTACGGCACAAACAACTGTTGTCTGAAGAAGTTGTTGCACATGTGTACAGGACTGCATACAAGTTGTGTTGTGGCCATCGATTCCGAGCACCCCTCTGTTCTCAGCAGATCAACACTGTAGGGTCGCTGGAGCACAGGTTCCCTGGTAGTTCTCCTGTCGATTTTCACACACCCAGACTTGCGCTGCTGACAAGGGTGTGCAACTGAAATCCTGGCCCCGATTTGTGGCAGAATACTCAGGGTGCCGACAAGAGGTCCTGACGGTGCTTCTGACTAAAAGCTTAGCAAGGTAAACACCCACCTGGTGTGCATCCTACAAATTGTGTAACACACACAATAAGGCACCCGACTTCATTTTTAGTGGCACTCATGCTCGTTAACCTAGTTCAGTTGTGATGTATCATGCCTGTCTGTTGTTTCTGCAGGCAATTTGCAAGAAATGTTACTGCATGGAGCTAGTAGCAACATGCACTCTGATGCAGAAGTCGACCGGCTGCAGCAGGAAGTTGAGTTGCTGCGCCTTAAGGATTTGCAGCAAGAGCATCATATCCACATGCTGACACAGCAGCTGAGAAGCCCACAAGCTGAGTCACCACAGGTGCTCATCAAAACGCCAAACAAGCACGTGTAGTTCACGCACCTTTGTCTGATCAGCTGCATGAGCATAGCATGAGACAATTTACAGGGATGATTCATGTGTGCTTGCATTGCAAACTCCTGCATGGCTGCCCGCTGCCTGGCAGACCTGCGTATCCATGCGTGTTACTGAGAGCGTTTGTGGACGTGCAGCTGGCTGCCACCCACCCTGTTTTGCAGTCCTCGGTGAGTGCCAAATGGCATGAGTGGCATCGAATAAGAAGCCAAAGCCCAGAACCTTTTCACAGGCCTCTGGCTCAGAAGTTTCAGCCGCAACCAAGTAAGCAACAGTTGATGCACATACACATATATGGTCAATATTCACTGTGTCAGGTTATGCTGTCTCGATGTAGCTCAGCAGGTCTGTACCTGAAGGTGGCAACAGCATTGCTTTGGAAGCATCTGGTTTTGAGCAAAGCAATATACCCACTTTGCTTGCCCCTTTGCTGCTTGAGCCACTGACTGTCAAAAATGGGCATTTCTGGCAGTCAATTGCAGCAGGATGAACACATCGTATTGCCTGTGCAGACCAACAAGGCACTCCAAACCGCCCTGCTTTGAGAGAGCGCAGAAGCCAGGTGAAACCATCTTGCGATAGCTTGGACACTACCACAGCTGCCAAAGCAGCTTCTTTTCATGGCCGGCCCTACTTTCAGATCAGTGCTGCCATGGGATCCTCTGGCAAGCTCAGCAGGTCAAGGGGCACCTTTGGGTCAGAGCACCGCTGGTACCAGCCCACACAGGCAGCTGACAAAGCAGCTGCCTTGACCCAGGAAGCCCTAGCTGCAGCTGCTGCAGAACAGCAATTGGATCATGCCAATTGGCTGCTCAAGTCTTCACCTATTGCACGATCTAAGTCTGCTCAGCGCTGCACCTTTGGCAGCGAGTTGCGATGGTGGGAACGAGTCAGTCAGCCTCAGCAGCCAGTCTCAGGCTGGCCCAACAGTGACCAGGCAGCTTTGCATGCTGATGTGTATGGCTATCAGGCAAGTCCTGAGCACAGAGGGCAGTACATGGGGCGGCGCAGCCCTGTAAGGGGGCCTGGTCTGCCCCGGCAGGGATCCACCTTTGGTACAGAGCCTAGAGGGCTGGACGCTGATGCCCCCAGGCCTGCACCTAGGCCGCAGACCTCAGCTGTAGCAGCAGCACTAGCAGCACCAAAGGCAAGTGCTGCGCCTCCAGGGCAGTCCATCAGCCCTCTCCCTGCTGGGTCAAGTCAGAGATCTGTGCCTGTGGACAGAGGTCTCAGGCAAGCCTTTGGCTCTGAGGCCCGCTGGTGGGAGAACCCGATCGCTGAGAGAGCCTCATCTCCATCCAGTCAGCAGTCTGCTGCTGCCAGCAGATCCTCTCCTGACAGACCTGGAGGCAGCAGTGCGCACCAAGTCTCTACTCCTGACAGGAGCACTGGGCAGAAGCTTCACTCAACCTTTGGGTCAGAGAGGCGGTGGTGGGAGATCAAGGGGCAAACCACAACTGCAGCAAGCCAACAACAGCTGCAGCAGCCTGATGCTGAGCGTACAGATGCTGCTGTCAAAGCTGTGGCTGCTCTCTGGAGCCCAAGGCAGCGCTCAACTTCACCAGACCTGGTCAAGCCAGGAGCTAGCTCTTGCAGTAAAGGGGACCGATGGTGGCAGGGCAGTCAGGAGCGTGGAAGCCTGGAAAGCAACTTGCCTCAGAGGCGCTCCGAACCCCTTGAAAGAGCAAGGGCGCCTCCGCCGCCACCCACATCTCATCCCCAGTCCATGAGCAGCTCAGTTCAGCAGGGGCTGATTGAGCATCTGCATGCACAGCCTTGGAATAAGACGTCAACCCAAGCTGAGCCTCAAATTGAAGCTCGAGCTGGGACTGGCAGCAGGTCAAAACGTCAGAGCGCAAGGCAGTCAGCAGATAGCATGAGCCCGCCTCCTAGTGCAGGGAGTGTAAGATCAGCTTCAAGGTCTCTCAGCCCTTCTGGCTCTATGCAGCGTATCAGGCAGTTTGACCGGAGGACCAGCAGCAAGTCTGAGCTGCAGGACACTCTGCGTCACAGGTACTCCTTCCTACTGAATACATTACGTTGCAACAGCACCTGAGTCAGTCCAAGACCAAAAGCCATGTGCATGTGAAGGCTTAGCATTTCGCAGAAACACTGCAGTGCTTCCCACATGACACTTGTACAAATGTGTCACGTTCCATTATTTGCCTAAACAATGCCAGGATTGCTTGATACGCTCTAATTCATCATTTGATGCCACCGAAGCAGCAATGGCTGCAGGAGTGCTGACAGGCTGCGACTGGAGCATGTTCGCTCTCCACATGCGCAGGACTGGGCTCACAGCTTGAGAGACCTTTCCACAGAGTTGCAGCCCAGCTTTCAGGTCCGCACCCTTACTGTCCCTGCCCTGTAGTAGCACTGCCAGAGCCTTGTGCTCTTTTCACAGTCTGCCCACATCAGTTCATGGTATCTTCAGTCATGCTCTGTGGCCGTTCCTGCAAGTCTCACCATAACAGCTGTTGACCAAGAGTAACATGTACCTGTGCTCTAGCATGCCTGCCTGACCACCACAGCTGTGAACTGCATATGCATGCTGACTTGTGTTGTGATGCATGCAGAGGAGTGACAGCAGAAAGCAGGCTTGTGAACTGCAGCAGGAGTTCCTGCAGAAGGCTAAGGAAGACCTGGAGGCCTTTCAGCAGACCCCGCGTCGCTCATCCCAGACCTCTGTTCCCCAAAGCCGAGCTTCGCTCGAGGACACAGGCATCAGCCTGGACATCGACCAGCGGCCTGAGGATGCAGCAGACTGGACTGTGCATGCTGTGCAGGAGCGTCCCAGAACTACCCTTGAGAAGCGGCTAGAGAAGCAGCTCAGCAGGTGCATAGCTGTCTTACCTGATGCTCTTCTTACCACCAAAACTACATCTTGGCTTGGCAGCAGACTGCACACTTGCCGTCAGAACTTGCTGCTGCAGCATGAAGCCAGCAATCGGATTGTGTTGCAGTGACGATCTCCATCAATGACCAATCGTAGCGATTGCTGACAATGTTGCAGGGGCTCAAAGCAAGGTGCAGGAGCGTCAGGGCAGGGGCAAGCCTGGCAGGGCAGCAGCATCAGGCTGTCTCGCCAGGACAGCACCATGAAGGTGGCCCTTCAGCGCCAGCAGCAGCAACTGGCAGCACAGCAGGCTGAGATCAGGCTGGCAGCCTTTCAGCAAGCTGCTGAAAGGCACAATGCTGAAGCTGCTAGGCGCCGCCAGCAACAGGCTGCTGCCAAGGCAGCACAGCCTGTGGTGACAAGGACTGCCCCAAATGTCAGCATCAGGCCGGCAATGCAGCCCGCCACCCAGCTGGTGAGTACAAGGGCCTGTGCCTGATGCAGAGACTGTCGACAGTGATTTCATGTCTGCTTGCAACATAAACATTTTGGGTATGCAAACACGGTATGTTCTTTGTAAGGTTGCGGCAACTAATGCTAATGGAGCGCTGTGTTTCAACTGCAGCCGGCCTGGAATTCTGCACCCTTGCTGTGATCCCTTGTGTCTCAACCAGGGTCTGCCTTCATGCAGCAATGCTCCATGGCTTGACCCTCCTCACAGTAGCACTCTTTGCACACAGTTGTTCTCCATGTTGGATTGCATAGGGAGCTTTCCGACAGCCATATACTTGAAAGCTTCCAGTCAGTATGTTAATGAATCTTGTGTTCTAATGCACGTGCAGGCTGCTGGTGTGGCTGTTGCCAGTCCAGCTAAGTTGACGGCCCACAGCAGCCTACCCTCTACCTACGCTCAAGCTTCTGTACAGCGAGCGTCCTCCCAAAAGTCTCTCTTCCGCAGCGTCAGCTGGGCCGATCACTCAGACCTTCAAGAGCCACCTCATGATGACTCGTTTGAGCTGACTCATGCAACAGACCCCATGGTATCGCACACCCTGAAAATGGGGTCTCAGACAGCACTGATGCAGCTTGTGGGCCTGTCACACAGCCCACCAGTTGACCCAGTTGTAGCCAGGAGCAATGCCACTGCCGAGTATGGGTTACTTTCTGGAGACCTTCAGTCTCGCACAGCAAAGCTGGATGCGTACTACGAGGCCAAGCAGTCACCAGTGCAGGCAGCGCTGCCTGTTGCTGAGCCATTAAGCACATCGGCTGCATTTACTTCAGATGATGCAGCAATGTCAGGTCTCTCAGTTGCTCAGCGATCAGCCATGTTTGCTGCACTGGAAGCAAAGTCTGGGGCTAGACGTGCATCGACAGGACTTCCTCACGCAGCATCAGCAACAGCGGCAACAGCTGGCAGTGAGGTTGTGCTTGGTCCACCTGCCAGAAGAGTGTCACTAGTGGTGCCAGAATCCATGCGGCAGAACAAGGCAGATGCCTTCAGTCCTGGGAAGCCCGGTCTCAAATCTCAGCTGTCCAAGATGATGGAGGAAGTTGCGCAGGCTCGCAGCGAAGTGCAGGGGTTGCAAAGTCAGCTGTCTGTGCATAGCCGGCTGGGACAGAGGAGTGGCAGCACTGCTAGTTCTGTGGCAGGCAGCGATCACTTTCTGGATGGTGTCTGATGTGGGTCATGAGGTCCTTTGCATTTCAGGAAACAGCAAGGTTGGTGCTGCCAAAGGCTTTGGCAGCAATGTGTAGTTGCTCCTCAAGAAGGGATGATACAGCTGCGTGCATAATTATCAGTACACCACGGTCATAACTATTTGTATTTCGATTGTTTGTGGAAACTTATAGTGCTTGTTACTGCAGCCAATACTGTTTTTAGGTTCTACATGGTTCAGGCCAGCAATGGTATTCAGCAAACTTCTTGACTTTGAATGACGATGACGATACTTACAAGCCACCGAACTGTCAACATTGCTGCAGTCAGCTGTGCCATTTGCAATCATAGCAGTATAGAAACAACCAAGCCTGCCATAAGGGCATGCCATCTACTAGCACATTATGACTGGATGATGTCAAGATGGACCACAAATTTCGAGACTGGACGGGCAAAACATTCAGATCTGTTGCTGGTGGCGAGAGATAACTGTTGGACTGTTACACGACCATGTTCAGCGCCATAGGTGGACTGTTACACGACCATGTAAGTTGCCTAACTCAAATGACTGCAGAGCTATGACCAATCGTTGACCTATCGAGTGCTGACCCCTTTGCACCAGTCCGATCGACAAGTCGCACCGTAGCAGGTCACGCAGAGAGTAGAGAACGTACAGATTACCTTTGCCGACTTTGTCTGGCTGACGAAAAGCTGGTGTTTGCTGCCAAAAAAGCGGCGCCTACGCCACAAGCCTTCTTGACGGATCAGCTGTGATCAGCAACGTACAAGTCGTTCCAAAACTGCACATACATATTTTCTCGTTCCAGCAGACTCAGTCTCCATCAGAGCTGACATGAAGGTCGCCAGCTTGTTCACCGGTGCGGGAGGCCTTGACCTTGGTTTGCATCAGGTTCGCGTGCCACGTCCTCCTGACCCTGTATAGACCCTGACTGGCACGCGTCATTTCGGTGAATCTCAAGCGTTGTCAAACTATCAACTTGTAATAAGCATGGAGTGCGGTGAACGAACATTTGCATAGCAGATGTTTTCTGGGTGGATGAAGAGGATTTAGGTCAGTCTCATCACAGTTCTGGTGCTACAGGCTGGGCATGACGTGATCCTACAATGTGAGAGTGATCCTGGTGCACAACAGGTGAGGTTGCTTGTGCACAACGTTTGTCGTTTTGGTCACTTCCGGATCAGCCAAACGATCAAGCCCACAGATGTTTCAATGGTCTGCTTGCATCTGTGCACCAACGTCATGCATCAACCTGTTTATGCTAGTACTGACCAGAAATGTTGATGCAAATCTGCAGGTGCTCAGGAAGCTATTTCCTGGAACGCTGTTGTGCCATGATGTCTGTGCTTTGACCTCTCTGCCAAAGGTATAGCTTGTTCTTTGCTGGTATCCTGATGCAAGCCACCAGATTGTATACTGACAAGCTACTTGTCAAAAACAGGAGACAGAGCTGCTTGCTGCTGGATTTCCCTGCATTGATGTCAGCCGTGCTGGGCTGCGTGCAGGGCTTCAAGGCAAGGTATGCTGTTCCTCCCATTCCTTGTCCATGTCGCACAATGCCAAGCAATGCTCCCATGCTTTTTGTATGTTTCAGAGCTGCCAGAGGGCATGTCACAGTGCAACCATGGCCTGGACACTTGCGCTTCTCGTCTTTGACATCAGCACGTGCTCCCTGTGCAGAGCTCAGGCCTTGTACGGCATGTTTTCCGGCTTCTGGATCAAGCCTTGAGAGACAGAAGGGGTGTGCCATGGGTGCTCCTTGAAAATGTGAGCTGTCTTCCCATGATTTCCAGGCCATGATCAATGCCTCATCCCAATGTAGCTGATTTACACATGTCTGACTGTTGTCAAACACAGCAGCACAAAGGCGGTTTGGAAAGGCATATATGAGTGTGCTGTCTCATGTCTGCTTGTTGTGATCAACACAACCTTCGACATGATATTGACGCAGCTAATGGATGGTGTGACTGCAATACACTAATTCACATGTTGGTGGACACGAACATCCCTGAGAATGTCAGCTGAGTCATTGCCAGGTGTGCACCTGCCTTGCACAGGTGGAGGCACTGCTTGACAGGACAGGCGGACAGACACCTCTCATTGGCTACGTGGCCAGCCAGTTTGAGTCTCTTGGATATCACAGCTGGGCGCACCGCGTCATATCATCAGCAGGTCATGCTTTATGTCAAAGTCGTTCCTTACATGTCATTTCTTTTGCATAGTGTACTGGCTGCTATGCGTCAACAGTGCATGGGATATAGTGTGTCTTGTGCTCAAATCCTGACTGGCATCGCATGGAAGCACACAGCTCATGGTCTGCAAACTTCCACCATTCATGAGAAGGCTTCTCTGACAGTCACACACGTAGTGTTGCAGGGTTTGGACTGCCAAACAGGCGGAAGCGTGTATTTGTGCTGGCATCTCTGCATGGAGACGCCCGTGATGTGCTGTTATCTCAGGTACAATAATTACACTTTGGTAATGTCCAAATTTGAGACAGGACTTGTGCAGTCCAGTGTAATTAAATGCACATAGCCATCAATAACTCACCGGTGCTGGCACACCTAACATGGTTGTGAGACATCATCTAACACACCAATTGCAGTTGTCTGTCAGAAATCATGTTGGTAGGCCTTACAGGGATGCACAAGACAGGCTGCTCTGGAGAGACAAGACTTGTCCTGCATGTACCTAGCTCATCATGAGCTGGAAAGCGTCAGATTATTATGCATATAAATCATGTTGGTGATTGTGGTGCGTGACAGGGCAAAGAGTGGTGTCAAGGTGCATGCTCTCAGCTGTTTGGCAAGTGCTGCTACAGCTGCCACGATCCTGATCCTGCTGACCTCAACCAAAACTGCTCCTTTGCTTTGGACCTAGGCAATGCCAGGTGCTCTCTCACCTGTTGAAAGTGCTGACATCTTGCTATGCGACTGGTCAACGCCTGAGTCTGCCTGGAACACACAGCTGAAGCATCACTTTGTTGCAGCACCCCCTGTGAAGCAGACCTTGGCATGGGACACCAATGACCTGTGTGTTGCTACTTGCATTCAGCTTTGCAGAGCCTGATGGTGCCAAAGCTGCTGTGTGTCACTCCAGCACCCGCACATGCCTGCCTCAAAATCTCATCTTGTCGTGTCGCACCCATATTCTGCTGCTGACCACCACGATGCAATCTGCCTTATTCTGCATCGGGCTGCCTGCAGAAGCTCACCAGTGATTGATATGGTACCGACTTTTACCACAAGCAATGAGAGGATCTGCCTGCTGATGACAAATGGTCAAATGGGTTCATTGAGGATTGAAGATGCCGAGCGTCTGCAGGTAGCGCCATTTCCAGGGAGGTGCATCTGCTGCAGCTTGGGTTGCCCGCTGCAAAAGGCATGTATGCCCGATGTGTGCACAATGACATCACCCAGCATACAGCTGTCTGGTCTGATGTGAAAATCTTGGCTCCACCCTATGTCGCTTCACAGGACACCAAGGCATATGCTGGCCCATCAGTTTGTTCCCCTGCTTGATTTCACATATCACCTGGTTGTTGCACGGCCCTGGCTTTTGGCCCTGGGCAGTCCAAATGTTGGGCAATTGCATGATTGCACGTTGTATTAATGCTTGGCAGCGTTTCAGGGGCTGCCTGAAGGGCACACAGAGGCATGTTACCCGGTGCTGAGGCCCGGGGTGGACAGCCACAGGGCTCCTCCCCTCAAAGACTCTGATGCTGACAAGAGAGAGGTGCGCTGCTGACAAGCTGAGCTCGTGTGGTTTGATCTGTTGCAGTCCTGAGCTGACATCAAATGCCTTCCTGTATAGTATGTTGTTGAAAGACTGCTTGACTGACGTCCATGCATTGCTGTTGGAATGCCAACCTTTTATGGTCAAGACAGCAAAGTCTAGGTGTCATTCAGAGCAATGCACGACTGTCATCCTTGCTGTGGGCTTCATCCCAGTACAGAGGAAGGTGTTTGCTGCGCCCACTGTGATTTGCAGCACTGCATGTACCTCTTCCATGTGGACCTCGATCACGGCAGGGCTCCCATAGCTTCCATGTGGCTGCACTCAAATGGAAGCAGCCTATATGCAAAGCCTATGTGTCTGTGTGAAGCCTATGTGAAGCCTATGTGAAGCCTGTGCCTATATCCCAACACTGCATTGAGGGATGAGGGGCCTTGCAGGCAGAAAGATGGGCATTGATTGGCAACGCTGTGACTGTGCCGGTGGCTAAGTGGCTGGGAGAGCGACTCATGCAACCCTACAGGTAGCTTCAGTCAACTTACCTCCAGTATCTCTATTCCTGTTCACAGTATGCACGTACAGTCATGACCCCTTGACTGTGGTGATTGCGTCCATCCAAGGATGCGTTGACATTACAGTCCATTGGCTACATAGCTGTCAACAGGACCTCATTGAAGCTTTGACTTTCAGCTTGTGACGCTGCGCAAAATGTAATCATAGTAACAACAGTAGTAATAATAATCACCATGATGATGATAATGGTATTGATAACAATAACAATAATGGTAATGATGGTATTGACACTACTAACGATATTAACGCTTTCCGGCTCATGAATGAGCTAGGTACTTGCAGGGCAAGTCTTGTCTCTCCAAAGCAGCCTGTTCTGTGCATCCCTGTACGGCATATTACTATGACAGTTGTGACAGTCACGTAGTGCAACATCATTAAAACTAGACCTGGGGCGACCAGGTGGGCAAAGTCCCTTGAACTCACCAAACAAGAGCTTCAAAGGCAATCTTGTCTTTAGGCATCCTGAAAATATGACCTAGCCACCTGAGTCTTTTGTGCAAAGTGTGAGTGCATGCAACAATCTAACATACAGTTAGTCTCCACAACAGCATCATTCAGGTAGGGCCATCTCTGCACCGCGATGCTCTTACATGGTACAGACAAGACAAGACTGAACGAACAATAAAATCTGCACAAAAAAGAAAGAGCACAAACCAACTGAAACTCTACAAGACTTGCAGGTACAAGTATGTGCTGGGTGCAAACGACCGCAAGATGCAGAAGAGCAGCAGCAGCAATGCCAACACCCTTCTGGTGGCTCCCAGAGATCACTTCCTGGACAATGCCGGCATGAGCGAGTCAGACTCAGATCAAGAAGCCATAGAGGAAGGGATGTTGATCGAAGCTCCAGTCACACCTGAGAAGTCATTAGTAGCCCAAGGTGCTGAAGGGAGCTGCGAGGACTCTGAAAAGGCAAATGAAGGAGCTGATGGGAGCAGCAATGGGTCTGAAAAGGCAGATGGAGTGGCTGAAAGAAGTGACCAGGGGTCAGGAGAGGCTGATGGGATGGCAGAAGGGAGCGACCTTGGGATAGGAAAGGCTGGCCAGAATGGTGCAGTGGATGCAGCCGCTGCCTTTGCTGTGCCATCAACACCACTGGTATGTCACATCTGCTGCAAGGTGTACAGTGGACTGTGCATTTGGCCTAAAACCTTGCTTTTGGGTATGTCCCATTTCAACAATGTAGATCTTTCAAGTCATGAAAATGTGCTGGCCTTTCGTTTTAGGCTGTAGCCTCTGCGCACAAGCAGGTCACTCCTGGTGGCATTGTGATGACACTTCCCTTGGTGTATTCACCATGACATGGCAACACATTGTCGCCAGCCTGCAGATGTATGCCTGATACCTGCTGCCTATGCTGCACCAGTCTGTTCGACCCCTTGCATCGATCAAGCCGGACAGGCTGTCACCGCCTCAAACTTTATCAGGACGTGTTGTGTTCTGTGCAGCCCGGACAGCAGAGCAGCGCAGGGAAGCGGCGCAGCAGCAACAGCGGTGATGTAGGCTGGCCCAAAGCTGCCTGGTACCTCAAAGGCATGGGCAGGTATTCTTTGGCCATGCACACTCTCTGCTTATCTGGATGTACAGATATGAAGTTTGGTACATTTTGTGATTCGTGACTGATCACAACCTTGTGCACCTGTACAAACGTCCTTGACACACCACAACCAGGAGTGCTTTTGTAACATGCTTGGCTAAGAGTGTTCAGATAACTCTGTTCCTGACCCGCAGCTACATGTGATGCTGACTGCCAGCACTCTCTGCCACAAGTTTTTGCAAAGGCAGCATGTTTCACAAGTAGCTCTCTGGCAGCTTGTGAGTGCACGATAATCTGTCAGCATGCCCAAGAGCCTCTGGTCTCATCAGTGCTCTTGCCACCCATATGGTGCTGACCTTCATGATGAAGGTCATGAGCATGCATGCACTGCAGGCACGGCGTGCACAGCATGTCAGAAGCCCCCTTGATCACCCCTCTGATACCCCTTGGAGAGTTCATCACAAAGCTGGGGCGGCCAGCGGGCAAAACAGCCCTACACACATACCTCATGCGCCTGCGTGAGCAAGGCTGGGATGTGTCCCAGACTGTCAAGAAAGCTCTCCATTGTGGCGCCAGCCTTGAAAAGGAGGTAGTTGCACACCACAGGGGCTTGAGAGCCATTATGTAAAGCATTGCCTGCTGTCCCTCTACTTGACACAGGAGCATGCTGTCAAGCTGTGGTCACTCTGAAGTAACACTGGTCTTCTCGCACAGCTACTTGCACAATACAGTCTTCAGGCAAGAGCCATGCTATACCCACCAACCTGCTCAACTGTTCAGGCAGCTGGGAAAAGCCTGGGAGCTCCACAAATGTGTCATGCACAGACTGGCTGGACTGTTGCAGAACATGGCGCTTGGGCGGCAGCTGCAGAGCTGGAAGACATGTTTCTACGCCAAGCCATGCTGTATGCAGATGAGTGAAGTGGTGAGGCTTGGTGGTCAGCACAGCGACGCAGATGGTTGTGGCATGCTGGTTTGGGCCCAGACAGATGGCAGCCTGTGGTGGCCTGCAGAGGCCCTGGACCCTTTCCATCTGCCCCCTGCCAGATCCCTCCCCCCAGCAGCCCTTGCAGGTCAGAATCCTGCCAATATGACCAGTCATTCCTCAGTAGCTTCATGACCTGCATGTATTCCTGAGAACGAAAGGCGCACAGCTTCAGTCAGCTCACACGTCTGGCAGAACTTTGCGTATAAAGCTAACATGTCGACTGTTGACACACTTGTCAGCTAGTCTGCCGCTCTGCTTTGCCAAACCTCTGCTGGCACACAAATGACAGCAGGTAACATCGCATTCATGGGCTCTCAGCAATAACAGTTATTTTGCACAGCATAGCATAGGACTTGTCTGGTAGGCGTGTCCATCAACTTGAGCGTCTGCCTGCTGTGATGCTGCAGAACTGACGCTCAGTCAGATGCAGACCAGCCTGCCTGCTACCTACCCTCTACTACAGAAGACCCACGCTGGTCTCAAATCTCCAGCGCCCCCAAGATCCTCCCAGACCCCTACCCCATCATCTACCCCAAGCCAACTCGGCCCTAATGATGACCCTCAAGACAAATCCATCGATGCAACACAAGTCACAGGCACTGTGCCATCAATGGACATGGCACTTTCAGCATCACCTCCTGATGCAGCTGCTGTGCTAGCTTCCGCGGTCATTGCAGCGAGTCCAGACAAAAGGAGTGGTGTGAATGACACCAGCGCAGTTGCAGCAACAGGAATGGTGACCCGCCTCAGGAAAGCCAGTGCCAGTTTGTTCTCAAGCATCACTCAGCATGCTCCCGATGGTGAAGGCCCTCAGTCTCAGCTCAGTAAGCCTGAGGTAGACACCCCTGCTCAGCTCAAGTTGAATACTCACAGAGATGATGGTGAGGACAACGAGAATGTTGGGGGTCAGCATCTGGTCGAACCACAAGAAGGGACAAGGGCACAGTGTGATAACATGGTACACGAAGATGAGAGGCCATCCATGGAAGCAGGAAGGCAAGAGATGCAACAGCTGCAACCACATTCAGTGCTGATGCAAGACTGCAAGACAGGGTCCACAGGTGTAGAGTCTGCCCTGACATTAGAAGCCGCAGCTGAAGCCCCAGCTGAAGCAGCAGCAGCAGCAGCAGCAGCAGCTACAGACCGGCTGGTAAGCATCATGCCATGGCTTCAAGTTTCTGTCTAGACTTTTGTTCAAGCAGGCTTTCTGAGTAAGATCGTTGTTAGGAGACAGCTGAGCTAAAGGGACCAGTTCTAGCATAGAGTGGCAGCCATGCGCATTTGCTTTTGTGATTTTCTGTGCGCGCCTTACACATGTTTTTGCAGACCATGTATGCACTAGGAACCTTCTCTGATCTAGCAATGCAAAGATGCTGATGATGCCCAACACGATCATAGCATGCGCATTATGCATTGCATGATCAGATGAAGCATGAAGCAGTTTCTGACAATATTTGTGGAAAGCTGTTTGGGGATCGGTTGGCAATGAGTGACTGCTGCTAGCTATACACAATTACAAAGAGGTTTTGTAGCATTGTCTAGCAGCTGTGGGAAGCATTCATGCGTGTCCTTGCAGGTGTTGGTTGTGTACTTGGGTGATATGCGCTGGAAATGGCTGCCACTGTACAGTCTGCTGCCGTTCCAGAAGCATAGGCAAGAAAAGGTGGCAGAAGCTGAGGCCAAGCGCCTCACCAAGCCCATCCTTTTCAACAAGGCAATTAAGGTAATACCCTGACTACATACTCTGTCTTTCTATTCTTCGTTGTTCAGACTTGTCTGCATTGCAAACGTCTTGCAATGCCAAAGGTCAAGAGGTGAAGCACTATGTGAATTTTGCAAATGCCCTAGCAGCGCTCAGGCAGATAAGAATGAATATGTTGTACTGGGAAGCGGTGGCACTTTGAACCCATGCACAATTTAAATGTGGCTTGCCCCATGCATGTCCTGCATGCTGCAAAAGTCAACTGGTTTGTCCCCCGGCCTCAGTCACGCTTGATCTCCCCAGCAAGACCAGGTCGAGGATCTGGCGTGCAAAGCGTTGCATGGGTAATCCATCCCATGAGGAGAGGGTTTCCCAGATTTAGAATTCTTGGCATTGCAAGCGTTGACCGCAGCAATCGTGAATCGGACGGTCCGATCTTGCGCTGTAAGCAACTGACCCTCACATGATCGCTGAATATCACCCGGTGCCTAGCACGAGCGCTGGCAGTACACAGACGCGGCCCGGACGCAGTGATGTGGAGGAGCAGCGGGTCGTAAGTGCAGACGACCACGAGCCAATCTTCTCAGCTTTTGCTGCGACATATGCCCACTGGCTCGTGAGTCCTCCTCATACCTGGACTGAAGACACATCGCCGGCATTTATGAATAGGCGCGTGATAACTTTTCAGCATATTTGTGGACCCTGGGCCATACCGCACCTGCACATGTTTGGATCAGCCAGTGCAGCATCACCAGGCCAAGGAACATTACGTCACACAACACATTATATCTATTGGTAGTGTGCTTGACATTTGTAGGTGACTCTTGTTCTGCTGGCCATGACCGGCTACATGTGGGCAAGCATCCGCAGCCAGCCACTGGGTAAGCCCTGCTGTTGCTTCTCCCAGCAAGGCAGCAACTACCTGCGGCGCTCAGTCTATTTATGCTGGTCATCATCACTGCAGGAGAATTGTCGCTTCCAGCAAATGCTGAACTAATGCTGTCAGCGGCACAGAACACAAGCAAAAGCTGCAATTCATCTGGAGCTGACTTGTACATTGTCACACCGGTCTCAAGGTTCAAACTCAAGGAGGACCTTGTCAGGATAGCAGTCAGCATCCGATGGGATTGCGTGACAAAATGGATACTAGTCTATGATACAGAGAGACAACATGACCTAGAGCCTCTTTTCTCAGAGAGCCCAAAAGTGACTGAAATATTTTTTCATGCTGAAGAAGGCGCTAATTTTGGCAACATGCAGCGCAACAGAGGCATTGACAAGGTGATGCAGGGGCTGGTGTATTTCCTGGACGATGACAATCTCATGCATGCACACTTCTGGGATATCCTACCTGACATCACTCTAGGCCATATAACAACATTTGATGAAGTACGTATGGAAGACAACCCTCCCCGTGTACTGGAAGGGGGGACTGTTGCTGTTGGTTGTATAGATACTGCCATGTATGTCATTGACAGGGCTCTCTTTGGTGAAACGCGATGGCATCAGAATGATGTTGCAGCTGATGGAATGTTTGTAGAACAGATCTTTGGCAACCATTCTGATAAGCATGTTTACATTCCTGGTGTTGCTGCCTACCACAATGGCCTGGTCATTCCTGAAAGAAGGCTGTAATCTATGTTCAGCCGCTGCTGCAGCTGTTATAGGTGCAATCATTGATGCTGCATATGCACATGTTACTCTCAGACAGACATAGCAGATCTGTACCATGCTGGTAAGCATGTCTGCAGTCTGAAGTTGCTGCTGACTGTGCTGGCCATGTATGGGTGATGCATTCATGTCATTGCTGAGGCGGCACTGCCTCCAAAGGCTTGTGCTGTACGGCTCATTTATTACACTGTTGTGACGCACACTGGATGCTCCTTGATGCATTTGACATGTATATACAGTGTGAAACAATGAATATACAGAATTGACGCATGCTGAGCCACAGGACGATTCTCATCACATGTGCAACAAGCCTTTCAATGACACGTCGATACATAGCGGGAGTGATTGATCAGAGTCTCACGACACTAACAATACTGAAAGGCATTGCACTTGTTGCATACAATGCAACGACAGCAAAGATGTGCAAAGTGACAGCTACACATAGCAGTGCTGATACTAGTGCAGAGTTGCCAGCATCATAGTTTGCAAAGCAGCTAAACAGCCCAGCAGCTGGGCCACACAAACTGAGCAAGCATGGTAGACCACACCCTGGGGACCCCAAGGTGCACATTGCAAGGTGCTGTTCTTGCACTTGCAAATCACCAAAAGGTATCAAGTATCATGCTGAATGCAGCACACTGCAAACTTTAACCATGGACTGCCTCACTCAATCTGCAATGTGCTGTACAGGCAATGGGGGAGCTGGTAAGTCTGAAGCAGCAGCAGAAGGACAGTGCCACCTACCAAGCTGCTGTTGCCGCACGAGCTGCCACAGGGGCTGCTGCCGCCAACCTGCGCAAGAGGTGCAATCAGTGTGAAGCCTGCCTCACATCTCAGGTGACCCGTTGCTGTTTGCAGTGACCCCTGTGACACATCCTGACTTGTGTCTGCTACTAGCCAGACCGTCATTGAGGACAAATCTATCTTGGCGAAGTTGCATTTTGCACCTCACGGTTGTCAAAGGTGTTGAGAGGTTTATCCTGAAGCTATGCCAAGCCCTCTGCTGTTCCTGAGTGCATGTTCAGCCCCAGAAGTGCAGGGACACTGCAGCAGCAGTGGTAGCCTGTGCATGGTCCAGCGCATGTTCAACGCTGCTTGGTGCTGCTAAACAACCTGCACCAGCGCAAGCTCAGGGGCTTCCTCCTGTAGCTCTATCATAGTGGCTTGTTTGCTTCTCTCCTTACATTGCGGCAGACTTGCGGTGACATACTCATCTGCTACTGACAGGTTTTATGCTACAGGGCAATCAGAGGCGGTGTCTAACCAACAGGGCTGCAGCAGCAGCAGCAGCAGGCCACTCTGGGGCTCAGATTGCCATCTTGAAGCAGGCTGCTATAGGGGCGCGCATCAGTGTCTGGTGGCCTCTTGATGAACACTGGTACAGGTAACACTTTGTCTGCTTGCTAATCAGCCTCGTCACCATGAACACCAGAAGCCAAATATAGGACTTGCTCCTTGCATGAAGGTCACTGAGATTCCGGTACTTCATGCATCTTTGCACCTGGGCATAGCTCTTGTGCTGTGCCAAGGGATGCTTACGCATCATGCACGATCTCAATGGACAATGCATTTTAGCATGCATGCAGCATGCATGCAGCACATATGTATCTGGTTATGCTCCTTGACATCTGTCATCCAAATGGTGACATTTGATGTTTGATAGGATCAAAACACCTGCCAAGCCATTGCCCAAATGAGCAATGCCTGTGCTGCCAAATCCACAAGTCCAGTGCATCTGGGATGCCATCAGGTTGCGCACACTTGGAGCAGCTGAAGGCACAGCAGCACCACCTCTTTCTGCTGAGATCATGAGATGCAGATTCATGTGATTCAACAGCAAATGTGCTGCAGTGGGGTGGTGCATGACTTTGACAGGCTGAGGCACAGGCACACCATCTCCTATCAGGATGGTGACATTGAAATCATCCCCCTCTGGGCCCCAAACCAAATGGTTAGTCACCTCCCCATTGCGCACGCAAGTTGACTTCTTACCTTCATCTTACCTTCTGACATCTTACCTTCTGTCTGTGCTGCTGGCATGCTCATGCTGACACAGTCAAGTTGCACCTGGCAAACATGCATGTGCTGATTCTGAAGAATCAGCATACTTCTGTCCAGCAACAGCTCATTGCAGACTGAAGCTCAGGGTCATACTGTCTGTTGAGTCTAGAGCACTGCTCCATGCAGATTGTCATCAGTATTTAGTGATAATATTTATCTCAAACGTTTTCCATGTGTTGTGATACCCCTCCAAACTTGGCCTAGGCATGCATGACCTCTGTGGCAACTTGCCTGCATGCACTGCTGCAAGTGTTCACAGGTGCGCATAGAGAGCGATCCAAAGGAGTGGCCAGCTGAAGCAGCACAACTGGCAGCTCAGAGGCAGCAGCACGAGGCACTGCAGGCCAGCGTGAGAAGGGTAAGCGCTGCATGCATGCTGCTTTTGACTCAAGCAAGGTCAGAGAATGCATGGCTGGCTATAACACGCACTGTACACAGTGTGTGTCCTTGCATTCTGTGGTGGGCCTCCACACTCTGTTCCAGCAGTCGTACCAGCCCTGCTGGAAATCATGAGGCAGATCCTCAACATATGCTGAAGCCTGAATATTGACCCTGTCTGCTTGTCACACAAGTTGGATAAGTCACAACTTGTGTGAAACTGCCACTTGTTGTCATGTCCTCCTGCCTTTTCCAGGTTCTTTGTCAGCTTGCTTGCATTCGGCTGTGGGGGAGGGGGGGGGGCTGGTGGAAGGGGTTGCGGTTGAAAGAGGGGTGGGGTAGCGGCATACACGTGAGCATCCCTGGGGCATACAAGCTACTGTCTGTCCTGGCATGTTGTAGGAGAAGCAAGCTGAGCGACAGGCAACTGCAGCAGCACGTGGAGGAGCAGATGAGCAAGAAGAAGAGGAGGATCTGCCCCTGTTTGAAGTTCAGAGAAGAGCTAACATCAAGCGTAACCGGCAGCGCATGGCAAGCATGGGCCTGTCAAGCAAGAAGCCGCCAGCATCACTGCCAGGTTTGTCATTCCTGCATCTTTGTGCACCCTTTGTCTAGAACGTTGGTTTTCATGATAGTAGCAATGAACTATATCGATCTGGGTTGTGCTGATCGGCAGTTCGTTTTTGACTAGACATTGCAGAAGGACATGACGTCATGCTCACCATGAGATGTCATGATGAACCATAGCAGCGCTTATAATACAACTTGAAAGCTGTCCAATGCGACACAGGCAACAATTCCTCCTTTGTTTGTGACTTGTGACACCTGTTTCCTGACCAGCATGCAAGATGAGCCTCAAAGGCATGTGCTACTGCAGCGTATCACGCTCCAGAGTCTCATGCCACTACAACACCTCAGGTTGTTCACATCACAGCATGATGCAGTACAAGCATGATGTAGGAGCCACAGCTGACGACAACAGAGACAGCTTGCAGTCTGCTGGCAAGAGGGCAAGGACTGACAAGCTTGAGAGAGCAGCGACGAAGTCTCTGCGTGTGCAAGTCAGCATGCCTGCAATGTTCCAGCGTGATGCCACCAAAGAGCAGGTTGGCATTGTCTGCCTTGTCTGACACCCAAACACCATCCATATGAGCACTGCTTGTGGAGGTTTGACACACCATAGGCTGCAAGTATGATGTAGATTGAAGCTGGTCACATCACATCCACTCAGCTCTGTGTCTGTCAACTGCTATGTCTGTGCTTCATCTGTATCTTCATCAACACAGCATAAGCATCAGCCATGTGCCTGACAGAACAAACTTGGTGTTTGATTAACAAGCCTGCTCTGGCTGACAGTCACAGCTGAGCACCACATCTCTGACTCTCTATTGTACAAGCAGCCCTATCTGTTTCTTGCTGTGCCTGTTGCAGCTTTGCAACGCCTGTGGAAGCATGGGCAAGCAGACAGAGATGCAGCCCTGTGTTGTGTGCCTGGATGTATCAAAGCCTAGCAAAGCTCCGTGGTGTCACGAGGACTGTCTGTCTGTGGCCGCCCGCCACAGGATGGACAAAGGCAGACCTGCAGAGTGGCGCTGTGATGCTTGCACCTGCTCTCATGTCAGGTTGATTGTTGCCAGATAGCCGGCCTTTTGCGTTGATGCAAAATTGCTTGGTACCTCCCATGATACACGCTTGTTGGCCATGACTCCTGGCTACCATCTTGCGATACTCTTATAGCATGCTGATGGTGTGAAGGCATACCAATTTGTTTCGTTATTGAGTCTTCTGGTGACTGCAGGTCAGCACAAGCAGTTGCTCACAGCCAGAGTAAACGTAGCAGACCACCTCATCCACCGTCAAGCAGTGCTGACTGAAAAGCACTTTTCCTGAAGATTTCCTAATGCATGTGGCACTGGTGTATTTGCCTAGTTGACCACTGACCATAGGGTATTCTAAGTGATTTGTCAGAAATTGCCATCAAGCATTTGGGTTGTGTATGTGTAACCCTTTTACATAACAACCCCAACACCTAAGCAGTCATTTTAAGATCTGCATTCATACTTTATCTGTCAGCCTGATTCACAGGCTGTAATCAGGCCGGCAACCCTAGGGTTTGAGGTCCAATTCACATTCTTGTCCATGAGGCTGAACAGAAACCCTTAACTGTACAGTTGTTTTTCCTGGTAACCAACGCACCCCAGAAATCACGTGTACCGCTGCAATAATGATCCAACTTCCATCGACGTACAGAACTTCTGTGCATATAGATTCTGCTCAGTTGTTCACAGTACGTACATAAGAACTTACGCCATGTGGCCATGCATGATTCCGAATGATTCAACTCTGGCCTGTCGAAAGGCTGCGGTGCGGTTGCTCCCATGCCCTTCAGCCACATGCTTGCCCACATGTGTGCCGAGGTAACCATATGCAGAGCAAAAGGTGCGTCTGTAAGCGCGCTGCATGTTAGCGACTGATAGTCACATGAGATGAAAACAATCAAGGCTCTCCCGAAGACAGCGACAATGTACGTGGGGTTAGAGGTCAGAACTGTCTTATATTTGTACTTTGACAAGTACGCATCATGCTGACATTTCGCCGTCCAATGCTACAGTCATTGTCAATGCTACAATCTAATCTTAATGATGGTTTCGGAGTGTTAGTGCACCGAAAACTCAACTTCTCGGGACCCGTCAGATTCCCTCAATCCCAGAAAACTACCTCGTTGACCTGGCTAGAGCACCAGCTCTAGCTCCAGCGCTTCAACTGTCCACTCAACATGTCTGTACTGGCATCAGCGTTTTGTATTACATAAGCACAACGAGGGGCCGGTTCGCTTGCCGCACTATAGCTGGGGGATTTGGCCTGATGAGAGGTGTGAGCTCAGCTGCGTGCAGTAGAGCTTCTAATACGCTGCGGAGGACTAGGAGCTATGCAGGTTCAATAACCTCAAACTTGTGTCGTCCTTGGTTGCAACAGGTCCCAATTTGCGGACTAGGCAAGCAGGTACGACGAGGGACTTTAATTTGCGATGAGCTTGGTCCTTGCAAGGCACAGTCTCCGATGCCCTATGTCACTGTTCGCTCTCAGAGCCTACGCGGCTAAGCTTTTCAGAACCTAACCAAACAACGACAGGCTGACATTTGCCGCTTGCAAGGTGCCAACTCCATACCAATCTGGTGCTCAGCAAAACCCCGCACCCAACAAGGCAGGTGTCCTCGTAACCACCGTGGTAGCTCCTGCAACCCTAGCAGTTGTACGGTTACATGTTCTAATACAGCGCTTGGAGCCTGCTGTTGCAGCCCACTACATTCCTTTGTGTGAGGTGAGCCAGCTGTATCAAGCTTGAAATGTTACATTGGACAAGAGCACACATCATAGCATTCCCGACTAGATGCATTATCAGAAACCTTTTTTGGTGACTGGATCTGAGAAGTCACAATGCTGTGCAGCAGCTTGCGCAGCTTGCATACCAAGACACCTCTGTGGCAACCTCCAAGTCTTCATCAGCTGCCCGTTTCTCAGCAGCTGCAGAGGAATCCCTCAGCAAATGGCGCTGTTGGGATAATGACTTAAAGACACGCTGGGATGTCTGCTTCAAGGTGAGTGCCACAGACGGCTTCAACACTGTTGTGGTCTGCCTTTCCTTCTAACAAGCAAGCCAGGCTGTTAATGGCTGCTGGCAGGGGAGGCAAGGCTCCATCTCAACTTGTGACAGCTAAAAGCCGCAATTCATGCTTCCCTTCATGCTGGCGCAGGCAAATTGCCATTGTTGTGAACACTAGGAGGCCTTGGCCAAGTGCTGGAGCAGTGATGTCTGGCACAATGCCGATGGGATCATCAGCCTGTCCCACCACTGCCCCGGCCTTGTAGGAGACATCACATACCCTATAGCCCTCACCTTCCTTGAGTTCTTTTACACAGGGCAAGTCAGATGGCCTGCCGGCACACCAGACTTCACCACTGCTGCTCAGATTCTGGTGCTGGCAGACAAGTTTGATGTTCCTTACTTGTTGTGTGAGGCAGAGAAGGCTCTGCAATCGCTGGTCACAGTTGACTGCTGCTGTCCCATGCTGGTGTTGGCAAATAGTCATAATGCGGTTCAGCTGCAGCATCACTGCCTGGCATACATAGCTGCTGGCTCTGCACACATTGACACCAGCCTGCTGCCTCCTCGCCTGCTGACTCAAGTCAACCAGCTCAAGTCTGCACAGTAGGTTAGTCATCAATAAGCTTTTTGACAGCACTGTATGGCAGGCTGCTGCATGAAGAGCTCTACTTGCTGCCAGCAACTTGTCTTCATTGCTTAGACTGCTTCACTGCAGCTGCTGACTGCATCGCTGTCCTTGTTGCTTATTAGCGATTGCTCCAGCTGCATGTGAAGTCACTTTATTTGCAGTGCAAGCAGCGCTTTCTTTGTTCTGTGAACTCGATTTTCATGCGCTGCGTGTGCATGCAGGTTTGGTGTGGTTGCTCTGTCATGTGCAAGGTCACTGTTGCATCTGCCTGGATGGTACTGTGGTGGCCATATGCTCTGGAGCTTGTGTCAGTTGACACTTTGTATGAAGCACATCAGATAGAGCACTTGGGATGCGGCTGTTGTACATGGCAAGCTCTGTAGTCAGAAGATAGTGTGAGCTGTAATCTTAACAATGGCTGCATATCATCATCTATGCGCCAACTTACGTTGAGTGCTTGACTATGCAATGAGATCGGTAATTCCGTTTAAAAACAGACGTTAAAACATCCATGCTGAGATTTGCAAAAAGTGCACGCTTCTTATGGTTTGCACTCCTGTCACCACTGTGGCAGGAGCTGCACATTTGCAATGCATGCTGTTTTACACAAGAGTCCAAAACATGACTTGCAAATAGTCAACAGAATAGCAGGATCTCTTGAAGCCACAAGCTCCGAACTGCAGCATTGCCGAAGTTGTGTTGGAGAAAATCAGCTCGCAAGCTAAGGCAAGGCCTCTGACAGCTTGAAGAAGAGCCCCTCCACACAGAGAGCATCTCAGAGAATTTAGACTTCGCCATAATCAAAGCGCACGCTTTTGCAGAGCCCAGGGTATTAGTCTCGTTCAGCGTCGCAACGCTGAATAATCTTCTCAACCGCACAAAAGGGCTTAAAACAGCAGCAGGAGCTATAAACGTCGCCTTGGGCAAAGTCCGGTTGCAAGGACAGCAGCTAGGTGGTTTGGGCCCCATGCCGAGGTGCTGGTAACGACGCGTCTCGACTGGGAAGGTACCTACAACCTGCACAGTTGTGGATCTGTCTTTGTAAAAGTTCAAGCCTACGAAGGCCTTTCGAAGGCGGTCAGAATATCATAGCTCACGACTTTGTAGGTTGCAGCTAGTTGCTGAGGAGCTTGCAAAGCGCAGCCTCGTGGCTCAACGCAGCTGTGCGTGTAGCAGCTCACAGGTAGGATCGATGCGGACTGCAAGCCATAAAATTGGGCATCGCGAACCGTGCACACGTCATAGTCGTCCGAACTGTGACCTAGAGGACAGCGTGCAACCTCGAGGACGAAAGTGCCGCTATAACTACCAAGCGTGTACTCTGTCACGGCTGGGACGACTGATCACCACAGATGATTGGTTTACACTGCAGGCGCTCTCATCATGGGGGTAAAGGACCCTGGTGCATCTCAGAAGCCAGCCAAGGTTGTGTACCCAGTTGCTGGTAGGTTCCTCAACTGAGCTGTGTCTGTTTTGCTTGTACCTTGCAAACCACAGCAGACACTGGCTGCAACCAAGTTTGCACTCACAAGTACGAGTGCTGCAGGTGACCAGGAGGAGTACCATGATGTGGTACCCGGCACCCAGGCTGGCAGACCAGGTGCGTAGCAAACAAATATCGCTACAGCAGACCACAACTGGCTAGCAGAACACAGCCTGGCCATACCTCATTCTGTAACCTGCAAACTTGCCTTCAAGTGATCTTTGACACAAGATGTGGAACCTAATCTGGACGTCAGCTTACAGACACATGGCTTCACTGACGCACAGGGGTTCAGAGCAATCAGCAGGCAGTGATGGTCGATTCCACAGGCCAGCAGAACACCATGATCAAGTCTGTCAAGTCTGGCCTGCCCGAAGAGCCCGCCCCCATTGCTGTGTATGCTGCCACCCCCTTCAATGCCCAAGACCCTGCCTCCTCCAAGCAGCCTATTACTGCAACAGGAGTGGAGGACAAGACGGACTTCAAGTACTTCCAGCGTCAAGTAAGCTTCTTCGAACTTTGCAAACATGACAGCATTACAGCACTTTGGCAAACATGACAGCAGTAGGCGCTGCGTGTTGTCCCACGACTGCATTGCAGCTAGAGGCTAACACAAGAAAGGCAGTTGACTTGATGTTTCCATGCAATGTGCTTCCACAAAGAGCTTCTCATCAGAACATTTGCTTCTTGTTGTAAATTTGACTTTGCTGTTATCAGTGCTTGTAGTGTGCACTACAGGCACGCATATTGGACACACACACTGGAAGTTTGTTACTGTGTAATGAAATTGTTATCCAAACTCTTACTGATGTTGTACACTATCAGTCTGTGTGTATGAGGTCTCAGGCACAGTTGCACTGGACTGGTTGCGTCTCCCTCAACATGTAACCCTCCATCTCATTACATTCTTGTGCACTCTCTCGTGAGAAGCTGCATGTGCTGCTGCAGACAGAGATTCACTGGTATGGATGGATTGCCATGACCTTCTATGTGTGCGCCTTCGTCTTCTACATGTATGTGCGTATCGCACACTCTCTGGACCTGGGGAGGGGCTACATCTGGTACGGTATCTACCTGCTGTGTGTGGAGGTGCTGGGGTTCACCACCACCATCATCTATGGACTCAACCTGCTGTGGAACCCTGTCATTGAGCAGTTCCCTGAAGACCCTGAGAGCCCAGGAAAGCCCAAGGTGAGCAAAGGGAGTTTTCACCTTTCTTTAATATGAGGCATGCTTTAACATGAGACTCTGGTGTTGTGGCATCTGTGCTCGCTGTGCATATGTTGCAGAGCCGAGCAGTACTGAGCAGTCTTTCCAGATCCTGACTTCCTTCCTTTTCAATCAGTGTGCTACTGCAGACGGTATAGGCAGTTATAGGGGTTGTCAATGCTGTGTGCTGAATGCCAGAGTAGCTGTGACCATGGACAATATCTCAACAATGCTCAATATGTATACTTCTGCAAGTGGCACAGAATGATGCGTGTGACCCTACTCATAGCGCCCACCACACATCTTCTTTGCACATGACGCTCACACGACTATTCTGTTTGTGCATCTGGACTCAGATGGGTGAAATGTCTTATAGGTGCGGCTGCCATACCATGTGAGGGTGTGCGTGCCCTGCTACAAGGAGGACCTGGAGATTCTGAGGCGCACCATTTTGG
>JAABUP010000547.1_pt1 | contig 82195 bp, 89 predicted proteins | sample 5559201 | NCBI WGS metagenome assembly JAABUP01 (sample SAMN10711887, study PRJNA513373) | rock metagenome | isolation source: Antarctica rocks | place: Antarctica
TGCCTCGTAGCGCGCATGGGTTGCCAATGAGGGATTGTTGTCCAAGAAGGCGTAGTTCAGTAAGCGCCCTGCGAGACTTTCCGTGAGGCCGGGTGAGTCAGCGTTCTTCTCTTACTAAGAGAAACAAATTTCTCTCTGCTTACAGTTTCCGATCATCGGTCGTGGTCAGAAATCGCATGATAAGTGCTATGCCCACAACATCACCAATGTTGTATCCCATTTTATTACTATCCACTTCCATGCCCGGGCCTAAGCTCTCATAGAACCCACCAACATCGCCACTGAATCTGGGGGCCTCTTTCAAATGATAGAGAAGTGGATATAGACGGTCCTTGCCCAAAAGGTTATCCAAAAGTGCTCTGTAGCTGTTAAATTTCTTGGCCACAAACCACCGCTTCTCTCGTTCGCCACTATCCGATTGACTGTTGTGGTCTATTCCAGTCTGCAGATTTAGTTCTCGGCAAATGTGATCCAGAATAGTGGACAAGTCCACGTTGCCTAACCGGCATGGACAGGTCATGTCTAGATCATTGCCGTCTGGTAGATGGAACGGGCAATCGACTTGGTCTTTATTGAATGTTAGATTGCGAGGTCTCTCACCACCGTAGTGGTCGGAACTAATCTTGAAAGTAGGCTGAATCCATTGGGCAGGTTTGTCATAGGGATGGTCCAAAAACCGCTCCCTTGGGGTTCCCTGGAACATATGAGCAATCGTGGCATCCAGGACCTTGAAGTCTTCCCCGTAGTTCCACCACACTTTGAGATATTCGCGCCGAAAAAGAACCATGTCAAAGAGTTCCGAGAGCTATCCACTTTAGCCAAGGCTTATGGCAAGGATTTTAACCAGTGACGTACCTTTGACACTGTCTCCTCAGTAGGGTTTTCGAGCATATGCAGAACGTAGAAGCTGAAAACTAGGTGACGATCTACTGCGATTGTCAAAACAGAGCACAGGTGCTCTCGTTCACCATTCCGCAGCTCCTCTTCGGATCCTTCTGTGTTGCTGTAATCTATTGTCGCTGTTCTGTATGCGAATTCGGCATCGATTCCAACATATCTGCACAATGGACGTTTTCTACCTGCATCCAGCTTGTGAATCACAGGGATCTCTTGAGCAGGTGCCCTCTCCAGCGCTTCGGTAAGCAGTCGTAAGGCCGGTTGAATTTCGGATGGTTGGGTAACCGAGACCGTGTATACGCAGAGAGAGTCCAAAAAGTCATCGAGCCTTGGGGCCACGGGGGCATTCTAGCGTCAACATTAGCAGACTCCTGCCGATTTTAGTCGCGAGCAACGCACTGCTTCGTACTCGTTGTAACACCTTAGGGTTAAGCCCTCTCTCGTTCTCTGCATGAAAGTTAGTTACAAACAATCCGCGAATCATGTGGCGTGCCAAACCTCATCGTAAGCGCCGTCCTGCCTATTGTCAAAATCATCGGTGTTCGCGGCTGTTTGCCACCACCAGCAAATTTGCTTCATCTCAAGTCCGTTGTATAGTCTTGGGACGGCGTCGTAACGTCTCTCCAGATCCATGTCACGCTTTTTTGCTCTTAGAAAGGTGATTAGCTGCTTCCCACTCTCGTCCTGAACCAAGGAGTCGAAATGAGTCATTGTAAGCGAGAGCCCATCAGAGCCCTGCACTCCTCGATGCTGTGATTGCTGAACGTGATACACGGGAAGGCTCGCCTTCCCATAAGACGACACGTGTCGGTAGCTGGATTCGCCCTCGGGCTCGTCAGGTCCGCGCCGCCAAACGTGGAGCTGGATGTTCAGAACGTCTGCGATATATTCCATAACGTCTGGCCATTCTTTGAGCAGAACCGCGTCTGGGCAGGCCAAAGCATTGAAGAATGTGTCGACTTGTTCGAAGACATTGTCCTCGTATACCCGAACAGCCTCGTGACTGGGATGGATCTGATTCACCCAGACACGCAGGTAGTGATCGAGAACCGCGTTCATAGTGTCAAGATAGTTATTGGGGTCTCCAGTATGTTGACGGGACAGAGCTCGGTAGAGGCTAAGGCCATCCACCGTTTGTCCATCTTCCAATTCAGTTACCGAGAACTGGAGCAGTGGGATCAGCGGACGATCTTGCTTCGAACCCATCGAGGAGATGTTGCGCAAAGCCATCCTTCAAGGGGTGCGTGGTTGTATTGGCGTCGTATATATCCTTACCAATGACCTGAACCGTGCTTTGAGTGCATCGCACGCAGGAGGTTGGAAGAATAGATGCAATCAACCCACTTGGGGTGAACACTATGGAGGATGACCTTTGACTTGTGATACATCCTTTCTTTGTGGCCGATGCAGATCTTAGCTCTCTGCATAATTCATGCAACCCTCCTTTATCCCGAACGCAGACCGTCCGTTTGCGGCCTCGATGCCAACCATAACTAGGAACACCAGATTCGGTTCGGCAAGGACGCAACATCTTGCCTAGCAGAGGTTCAAAGAGTGTTTGATGATATAAACAGGACGATTCATTATTGAGAAAGAAATGCGTAGACTGACCGTCAACATAACCAAGATGCAAGAATGGATTGGGTCAACCCTGTGTGTGGTAACTGGCGATGCACATCGAAGCTCGAGACAGTAAATCATGGAGCGTATCATAGATTGGCAGACGCTATCTGACCTACACCTAACTTAAAGTACAGATACCAGGAGGGATCTTGATATTATTCTCCATGGCCGGACCGCCACAGCAAGTTCAGACAACATGCTTCGTGACGGGATTAGATAGCTGCGTAACACATCATAGTATTCCTGTCCCTATAATAGTAAGTACCTTACCAGGCAGTGATTACTTACATGTAAGAAGGCCAAGAGATGGACAGCTGATCGTGGGTGGTTCCCATTGATGTTTGGTCCGTTTGCAGCAGGTGCTTATGTAAACATAATACCTTGCTCTCTCTCCTTCTCCTTTACTCATACAGTATTTCAACAATCCCCTAAAACACAGATAATACTTTCACAATCCTATACGCGTTCCTTTCTCGATGCAGTTGTGCTGCAACTTACCTTATTCTACGCCACTTATCATTGCTTACGGCACTAAGAGCATCTCGTTCATTCATTTCCGGATTTCGCTGTTTGATATAGAGGTTATACGAATTCTATCTCATCCGACGCCGGAGTGCAGCTTACCCCAAGGCCAGTGCTACTCCCATGGCTACAGAAGCGTCTGTCGGCGATCATATGGATAGGGCCCGACGCGTCGAGTCAACTTTTGCCGGAGATATATCAAGTCTTCCCGCAAGGCGGCCCGATGTTCTCCGCGCGGAGAGCAGCCCTTCGCTTGGCTACAGAAGAGCGCCTGTGCTTCGCTCGGGAAGGAGATATCCGATCAATATTGCATCCATAATCCCTCGACCTCCATCGCCCTACCCAGTATCTGCTCGATCGACTAGCCCAGCCAGCCTTGGGAGCAGCAACGGCTCTAATTACCTTAGTCCGCCGGCCGAAGCGGATGGCGAGACTCCACCGTACAAGCCGGACGCAGACGACCCGATCAGCCTCAATATGTACAAGTGCCGTAAGAGGAAACGGAGGGCTAAGCACGGGCACTCCAATCGCAGTGCAACTAAGGAGACCACGAAACCGACATCGTTTCCACTGTATGGCATCCGTGAGCCCCAAGTTGGTACTACTGACGTGTCTACCACGAAGGGTTTACATCGGAAGAGCAAAGAGAGCGACTCCCAAACAAGTGTGCCATTGCCATGCAAGCTGTCAAGGATGGGCTACGAACCGTGGCGGCGATCAAGCAGTATTTCGGCCTCTCCACCTGACACATCCGCTGTGGAACAAAGCTCATGGCTAATTACGAACAATGGGAGGAAGATTCTCCCCCGCTACCCGCTGCGGCCGGCCCTGCAGATCACCACCGATAGGCCAAAGTCGAGCCGAAGGAAGCTTGATAAGATCTCGCAAGCCCTGAATGTGAGGCAACGTCGCAGGTGGAGCATGATAGAGGCTGGTGCACTCCCCGTCCCAACCTTCTCAACAGCTCTGGCTTTCCAGCGTTCCAAAGGATTGAGTGGCGAAAAGCACTTGATGAATCAACATAGCACATACCATGATTTCCCGAACCGGCCTAGCACAGATTGTCTTAGTGAACGATCCCTTACCGCGGGCGATGGTGGGCGCCCAAGTATGAAATCAAGGAAGCTACCCCCAGGAAATGTTGATACTCCTGCGACCATCACTCTGAGGAGAGCGAGTGGCACGCGAGCTTATCAGAGGTCTCGGAACGATTCTGGGCCAACACTCAGTCCCGCTCCTCCTCTGAACCTCACCACGGTTAAGGAATTCCAAGAGTCTGAGAATCTGGCTGCTCCATACCTTTCTCAAAGTATCTTTTTAATCGTAGGGAGTGCAAGCCCGTCTCTGAACAAGCTCGGACCAGCGGTGTTAATACCGTCAAGCAATGCGTGCCTCGGCGTAGCGTTGTCGCAGAGACCGTAACGACTTACGCAGATGTGCATGTTGCTCCTACAATTGTGGCAAGCAATGTTATTCAACAGGAGTCTGCGCTACCAGTAGAACAGCTACGACGGACCAGTGCCATGCAGATACGGTCCAGGAGCAGTGTTCACGAGATCATCTGGAAAGACGATTACTCATCCAGCAACAAGAGCTCAACAGGCAACAAGACTCCTATGCGGAGCCTGCATATAATGCGAACACAGAGTGACCCTGTGAGAGATGGGACGTGCAGGGGACTCGGGTCCAACCCAGAATGTGATACTGATAGAAAACTCAGCCTCACCGCGGAAAGTCCTCATGTGAGATCTCCGTCCCTTGGCGGTGAATTTGCGGTGGAATTTGAAACCGGTAATTTCAGGCCGGGGCATATAACACAGAAGCTGTTTGAATGGAATTGGAATTACAAGTCACAGCAGGATAACACCAAGGGCTGCGCAATGTTAAGCTTCGAGGCTAGACGCACCAGCGCGGCCCCAGAGGGCGATGATGGGCCTGCTAACCTTTTGCCGCCGGAAGCACCAGCTTTCCTTTCCGAGTTTGAAAGCGTGGAGAGACCTACAGGTACTGACCAGGCCACAGGAGAGGTAATTTCACCAAGTTATATTCTATACAATCGCAATCCAATGGTCACGGGACGTCGACGGTCGAGCGCTCCCAAGATTGGACGCACATACATGATAGAAGGCTCCAGGAGGCAGAGCTACGTGCGGAACCACCCATATGCGCCACCGCGAGTGGGAGATGATTCGGTTGCGGGGTCCGCAATAGGATCAAGCTCACGTATGCGTAGAAGATCGATCAACGCACATCAGAGAGACAGCACTCGCAAAACTAGCGGCACATCCTCCGATGTGACGGTAAGTATTTACCGCGAACCATTGCTAAAGGGTCTCGGCCACAGACGTCCGAGCAAGAATGCAGAAAGGACTTTGAGCGCCGCCTCATGCAAAAGGCCTCCGCAGAATTAACTTGTCGCACAACCCATCCTCCCTCCACGAGGTTTTACCTTTAGATATCGAAGCTAGCCATCGTACTGACTTAGCAGGCCTCACTGCTCCTTCAAAGATGAATATACTATATGAATTGGAGGGTTTGGATGACATTGATTGTCACGCATGTGCTGCCCGTTCTTCCAGTATCAGTAGGGCTATAAGCGTTGATTGGATTGGTTGAAGGTCGCTTGGGGCGACTCGTGGAGGGCTCTGAGGTCTTTATAACTCCATGCACATGCAACTCATGGAGAATTTCCTGCGTATCGCAGCAGATGGAAGCGCATCGCCAAGGGTGCCGCGGAGGGCTGAAGCTTTCCGTCTAAATTGTGATCACTTCTATTCATTATTAGACAAGCTGAAACGTTCTTATGATCCCTCATGCGTGCGCGAGAATTATAGAGGTATACCTCCTATCATTTACTCCAGCTAGGCACAACAATTACTAAGGAGTAGACTACGATACTTGTGATTGGCGAATGCTTGAGGCGGTAACGGTAGGTATCGGTAATCTCCGTTGCTTGTAGGGACGTTGAGACGTGTAAAGTACAGCTCAGTCGGGGTCGGCGCTTCAACAACCAGATCACATTGCTGGTACAGACCGTTTACATGATGGTAATTTCTTAGAATCTACTGCTGGGCTGAGCGAGACCTTTGTGAAACATCTCAATGCCGGATCGATTGCGACTACACATATCTCCTTTCAGTCCTACTCTACTGGCGACCCTCATCCCGTCTGCTGTTCTATCAACTGCCGACAACATTTCGTATCATACATTACAAACCTTCCCGGAGAGGAGTTACGGATACGTCGAGCTACCAACAATGGAGGCCGAGAAGATCAAGAAGAAGTACCATGGCTCCATATTGAAAGGTGCAAAGGTGCATATTGAGGAGGCGCGGAAAGAGAAGAAACAAGCCAAAGGTGAAGGCAATACGGCGGATAACGGCAAGCACAAGAGCAAAAAGGTCAAAACGTCGGGTAGGGAGGACGGAGTGTTATCTGGGTTTGAGCTACCGGATGATCGTCAGGTACAACGAGGCTGGACGAAGCCGGCCTCGCACACGAAGCCAAGCAAGATATCATTAGACAAGAAGCACAAGGCTCATACATCCGTGTATACTACAAAGGCTGAGTGTTTATTCAAGGCGACTTTGCCCCCCAATGTCGCTTCGGCCACGACTTCACCAACACCAATCACGAAGACCAAGTCTGGGAAGCGAAAACGGAATGACAGGCTCGAAAAGCAGGTGGTCGTGCATGAGTTCTGCAATACTACAAAACACTCAAGCTTCCTTCGAGAGGACTCTGGTAGAAAAGAGACCAAGATTGTTTCAGAGTTCGTCGATGGTAAAGGATGGGTGGATGAGGAAGGCAATCTTGTCGAGGATATAGTGAAGACTAAAGGAAACAGGAGGAAGCACATGACTGAGCGAGCCGTAACCGACGCAGTTGATGAGGCACAACGTTCTGCGTCGGGTACTACGAGCAGCGATATTAGCGAGGAACTGCCGAAGCGGTCAGTTAGGACTCAGGACGCGGATCAAAACGTCAACGATGTAACATCGTCTAGTGGGACCTCCTCAGACAGCGAACTGAGCAAGGAGAACCACGAGAGCGTACAATCTGTGGGAAGGGACGAGAAGATTGCCAAAGACGCCAGCTCTATATCGGATGCGGAGAACATCGTCAGTGATATTCATCCACTCGAAGCGATTTTCAAACGGCCAAAGCATAAGCCATCAAACGGAACGCCAAAGCCTTCCCTCAAGGTCTCCACCTCATTCAACTTCTTTGAGCCTGATGCCGAAGATGACGCAACGGGTCCATCTGCTGTACCTCAGACACCTTTTACTCGACAAGACTTCCAGCAGCGAAGACAAAGAAGTGCGGCGCCGACCCCGGATACGGCCGCGCCTGGAAAGACATTCTCTTATGCTTGGCCGGAAGCCGACGAGGAGCCCGATTACGGAGCAGACGAAGACTTGGAGGACGCTGATGCATCATTTGCGACACCACTTGGGAAGAAGAATACAGGTGCGTCTTTAGATGAGGCAGAAGCTGCAGATATACCTCAGAGCGATTTCGCTAAGTGGTTTTGGGAACATCGAGGAGAAACGAACAGGGCCTGGAAGAAGCGAAGACGAGAGGCGGCCAAAGAGAAAAGACATCGAGAGAACAAGCGGCGAGGAAGAAGTGTCATATAATTTTTCCTTGGCAAAACATGTCTACTGTCACTTCAACCTCCATCAGGACTTGGCTTTAATCATTTCACCTGTGCGAGGCTTACGAGAGGAGATATTTCCTTGGTTCAGACCTAAGTGCCTAATGTACATGCTGACCTAAATTCACATCCTTCCATAATTCTGGTTCGTCTTGAGACCTTGAACCAATCCCTTTAAGCCAACTGTCGGCGCAAGTAGTGGTCTAGCCTATCGATTCTTTGTCTCTCTGGACCGGCGCCGACATTGACCGCATCGATCGTCTCCGCGGAGACATCGGCCGTCGGTATGTGACACCGAAGAACGAGTGAGTACTAATCGGCTCCGCGCTCCGCGGCTCGTGTTGAATCTCGGGACGAGCACTGTGCCCTCGTCTCCTCTGCCGCTCCATCCATTCCTGAAACCCCTTCCTGGCTCCCTTCATAGCGTTTGGACCTCTTCCATCATCTGCTCTCCTTATTCTAGGTGCTTTGCCTGGCGTGTGGGGATCCTCGAATTTCTGCTGGGTTGTTTGATGCTGTTGCCATGGCTGTACTCGCTCTCTGCTCCGTCCTCTTCTCAGTTCTGCAAAGCGGGAATCATCGGAGACAGCATCCGAGTCAAGCCGATGCATCTCGCGAAAATTCTCATCGCTCTGGAGTGAACCACCGTCTCCGTGGCCAGCCCGGACAACATCGTTTTCTTCAAGTTTACCGTCCGCTCCGAGGTTTTCGGCTCTCCGCGATTTGATTTCATCCATCACATAGCGGCCAAGGCTAGTTGTTTTGTAGTCCCCGGTACCTTCATAAGCAGGGTCAGAGTTTGACGCTGTCTGCTGAGGAGAAGTGATGTCTTTTGGAGGCACAGCTGGCGGTGGTCTGTCAAACTCCATCTGTAGTGTCTCGATGTCATCTTGTAGCAGTAAGTCTTGCCTTGGCTGCGTAGGTTGGTCATGCACTGACTTCCCAAAGCCAACCGTGTCCAGCTCTAGTCTCGGAGTTTTGTAGATTTCACGATAATCCAGGAAAGTTCGACCAGCCTCACCATGACCTGTCAGCTCGGCCTGCTTGCTCCTCCGCTCGCTGTGAGCTGACCGACTCTGCAAGCTCGCTGCCTTGCTTGCGCTTCTGTATTCCTTCTCCAGTCGGTTCCCGATCGCGCTTGATCGATCTACCTCTTTCTGGCTCTTCTGCATGTCACGCTTGTACTTTTCCATTTCCAGCTTCACCCAGCTCTTCTCCTTCTTCCTTCTGTCTCGGCGGCGAATGTATAGCGTCGATACCAGCGCGGCACTCCCCACGGTAGCAGTGAGGGAGAGGAGTAACCAGATGAGGTGCCATGCTTGGAGACCGAAGCCTTTCGCGTCCTGGACGACAAACACAACTGCCACGACCGTCGAACCGAAAGCCAGCTGAAGCACTACAAGACAAGCCCACCACAGCTTTCGATGTCGTCTCAACAGTCTCTTCTGGGCGGTGGAAACGTCTGAGATGATTGATGGTGCGATGGGTGAACCTGCGATGCCCCTCTCCTTGTCCCTTGCGAGTTCTGCAGCGATGAAGTCTTCAAAGTTCTGGGGCGAGGAGGTTTGAGTGGTTGTGAGAGCTTGGGGCTGGTCTTCATGGCGGGACTGACTTTGGGCTCGCCAGCGGTTGAGGGAATGGTTATCCACGGCGAAGGGGAGGTCATCGGAGGGTAAGCCATCTGGTGCATCCATTGCGGAGGAGGACTCGGGGATCACAGTAGCGGACAAGAAGAGGGAGCAGGTAGCAGAGCATGAGACGACTTTGGTGGGGTATCAGAGCGTGAGGTGTGATGATGGACGAAATGATCACATCGATGATGTATCAATGTATTGTCATTCACTGCCTACAACTTATTCATCGTCTTCTCAAAGTGAGGATCGAGTATTGCCACCATCAGTTCTGTGCTGCATCTGCATATCTTAGTAGATGTTCATCGAACTCGTAGTTCGATTAAGGCACATGTACGGTATTTGTCTGCAGGTGTCCCTGGGCCACAGTAACACAGAGGTTAAGCCGATGGTCGCACCAACGGCCACGGCCAGCTGCACTTCACACCACGTGCTTCATGGTGGTTGCAGACATCCTAACGTTATGTGTTCTTTGAGGCCTTGTCTGATGTCTTATACTTTTCAACTCAAGTCTTAAATGTGACAATTAGATGTTAGTATCAACAGCGACCTTCAAGCCTGGGAGAGCAACATCAACGATTGATTCCTAGACGAGCCATTTTTATTCAACAGCGGGGATCGGTGTTCTTTTCGAGGATTGTCGATGGGGAAGCAGGTACTCGTATATCTATACTTATCTATAAGCTTACAGATTATTCCATCTCCGATAGCCGTAGGATTCATACCTTAGTAGTCCATCACCTATTCAGGGTCATTCTCCTAAGGTACCTACTAAACTGATAACAACTACCGAGGTCGACGAGGAGAGAGCAGGGCCAAGAAGACGCCTTTGCGGATTAGCTCCACGGCGACTCCGAGGGAAGCAACAGGGGAGCTTGCTCTAATCAGCGCTCTAATGATCAGTTCCGATCGGCCTTGCTCCTGCGGACGAACTCGGAGAACGGGCGGTAAAGATCACTCCGGGAAGGATTCGGTGAAGTCGTTCTACACGAGGACTAATCGGAATTGGGCTTATGTCCGCACGGCGGAGGTAACGCAACAGCAGCGGATTTGACGGATGCCACTTTGCCACAATGGGTTGGGTTGGGGGTTGTGCTCGCTCCGAAGGTTTGACATCACATCAGCCCCGCCTATGAATAACGTGAAGCCGTCTGTTGCCTTGATAATTTAATACTAACCATCCATTAATATCGCACAGCGCTCGTCCTTGCAGTGCTGCATGTAGATATTATTCTCATTGTTGTGTTCACTTAGCTCCCAAACCAGGGACACACCCCGCCTCCCTGCAGACGCCGCTGTCTACTATTCACCTCAGCTTAATCGGCTTCTACGACGAAAAGGTTCTGGCAGCTCACGACCGACCTCCCAGATCCTTACTTCAGCTTCATTACTTTTTCATTTCTAAACATACGACGAGCTTGGCCTCTTGTTCGCCATGGCTGAAGACCAACTCCCTTCTTACTCTCATGCACTCACAGCAGGCTTGGTGCTCATTCTACTTTACTACGTCTATCACGAGCTCACCGTTGGAGCCTCACGACGCAAGATCGTCCGCCAAAATGGCTGCAGACCACCCGTCAAGTACCCTCACGTAGACCCTATCCTTGGCATCGACCTCTTCAAGATCAACGTCAAAGCACTCCGATCGAATACCTTCCTCCGCGAAGTCCGCGCGAGGTTTGCAACTTATGGCAATACCTTCCAATCCAATCTTCTGGGAAGTAAGGCCATAGCCACAATCGAGCCGGAGAACATCAAAACGATGCTTTCTCTGAAGTTCAAGGACTTTGGTCTCGGTGAGAGGAGAAAGACTGCCTTTGTCCCTCTGCTGGGTTACGGTATTTTCACAACAGACGGAGGCGCATGGCAGCATTCTCGTGAGATGCTACGTCCCAATTTCACAAGAAGCCAGGTCGGAGATCTCGAGACTTTCGAGCGTCACGTTAGCCGCTTGATCCAAACCATCCCTCGAGATGGCTCCACCATCGACTTGTCAGAGCTATTCTTCCGCCTTACGCTGGATTCCGCGACGGAATTCCTCTTCGGGGAGTCTACGAACTGCTTGGCACCGGGCACGAATACGGCTTCTGCAGCCCGGTTTGCGGATGCCTTCAATTACTCCCAGCACGCAATAGGCAACCACTTTCGTCTCGGGTTCCTATCCGCAATCGTCCCGGACGCGAAGTTCAAAAAGGATGCCAAGTTTGTGCATGATTTCGTCGACTCGTATGTTAAGAAGGCTCTGGAGTACCGGAGGACGCATGATATTGAAAAGGCCGACATGAAGGCTGACGAACGCTACGTCTTCCTATACGAGCTAGCCAAACAGACAGACAATCCGTTACAGATTCGATCTGAGCTGTTGAATATCCTGCTCGCCGGCCGCGATACGACTGCGAGTCTCCTGAGTAACCTGTGGTTCACAGTGGCCAAACGACCGGATGTATGGGCTAAGTTGCGGGCTGAGGTTGATGAACTTGGTGGACAAAAGCCAAGCTTTGCTCAGCTGAAGGATATGAAATATCTTCGGTACACGTTGAACGAATGTATGTTCTCGTTACAAGTTTATCCGCAAGTGCCAGCTCTGACTTATTCAGCTCTCCGTCTTAACCCCGTAGTTCCAGGCAATTCTCGCGCTGCAGTCGCCGATACCTTCCTACCCCTCGGTGGCGGTCCGGATGGCAAGTCTCCGCTTTTCATCCCCAAAAATACCACGGTCGGCTATTCTCTCTACACGATGCACCGACGCAAGGACTTTTATGGCGAGGATGCGGACGAATTCAAGCCCGAGCGATGGGAGAAGTTGAGACCAGGTTGGGAGTATCTGCCGTTCAACGGAGGGCCCAGGATTTGCCTTGGACGTGGGTTACACCAAATTCCAAGAACATGAATGCAGAAGCTAACGATTGGGGTTTAGAGCAATTCGCTCTGACAGAGGCAAGTTATACAACGATCCGAATGATGCAAGAGTTCAAGTCGGTTGAGAGCCGAGACGCGGGCCCCTGGGAGGAAGCGCTAACGCTTACTTGTACGAGTAAGAATGGTGCGAAGGTCTCATTGACACCAGCATGAGCGCTGTCAGACCGGTTTCTCTATACTCTGCACTTTTGGCATAGCTCCTGGACATAATACCAGGCCCCCTTGGAGTTGGGAAGGTCCTTTCGTGCTTTGATCATACGAGTTTCGGGATATACCTAAGGGGTAGTGGCCTGTAGGTTGGAAACTTGTATACTAAGATGAAACCATAATGCCAAGCATGTGCCGCTTACACAGGCAGCTCGGGAGAGCAATTCTTTCCATTCTGTTGTGCAGGTGAGTCTCACGGCGCAGGTGGCGAAGGAGATCATGCGCAATCGTTGCCTTTCACCGGTTTCATTTATTCCCATCGACGGAGTGTCAGAGATTGACTTCGATCCACACACGTTGGACCCGCAACATCGGCATCAACAAACGCTCTCCTCTCCCTTTCAACTCGTGATAACGGGGCTAAGGTTCGGGCTGAGCTTAATCTCCATCAACGGACGGAGCTGACCGCCTCCCTCTCTTCTCTGGCCTTCTCAACCCTCTGATTTTCGACCCACGGTCCGGCCACCAACCCACAAACAACGTCTCACACGGCGGGCTTTGGCAACGATTCGAAAAACCCGCAAACCCCAAACGTCTTTGTGAGGATGCTGCTAGTCCCAGAACCACGTTCCAAATCTGCTCTTATGGATGACAACGCTGAATCTCAAGTGAACTACGATAGGTCCGCGTTCGCCCGCAAAACCTCGTACCGGAACACGTCCTTCATGCGCGACGATTTCATATCCGTGCGCGTAATCTAAGCCCGCAACTACAATACGATACAATACAATACAATACAATACCGCGGCGCAGGCCCACGTCTGTGTAATCTTCCCTGTTGAATACGGCCACAACCACTAAGGTGTCTAGGTAGAGTACAAGTCGCACTGGTCGACAAACAGCGCAACGACAAAAAGAAGAAGTAAATAAACAAACCTACTCACTCTCCAACCATCAACTCATTCAACGCTAGTCAGTCTGTTGCCAAGACTGGTCCTTGGTTTACCACCCTCCGCTACGGGGACACGTGTGTGCTCTGGTTTGATGTGATGTGATGTGATGTGATGTGCCGGTTTAGCTGAGGTGAGGGATTTGGTGGAGGGATGGTGGGCGGCTTTCTCTCGGCATTCTCAGGGGACCCAGTGGGCGACGGGCTTTTCGAGGTCCAAACCTGGCCTGTTCTATGAGTGTATCATAATTATCTCCGGCCTTGGTGTCTGCTTTTGCGAAGAGTCTGTTTGCACAAGGTCTTTCGGAGCAAAACCAGGGAAACCCAGTTCCTTAGACAGCACAAGTGCATCTGAGGAGATGACAATGTCTCAAAGTACTCGGAATATTGAGATCAAGGATGATCCGACGGCAGGAATAGGTGTTGCGGGTGGGCTTGTCGGATCCGGTCACGTACTTATAATCAGCGCGCAGTCCAGCGATCCAGGGGCCGACGGAGGGTGTAGTGGTTGCGCAGAGACCCGTTAGCGTTGAGGTTCTGGTCACGGTTGTGATGGTAGACCGAACGGTGTCGGTAAGGTCGGTGTCTCCAATAGTGGTAACCAGAAGGCTAAGATCTGGAGAGGGGTACCAGAGTGCTGATGCTTGCAATGTAGTAACTTGTAGACGGAGTCATAGACAGACAAGAACATGCACTGGAGACACGGATGGCTGAGTGGTGACTGACAAAGGATGACAAGATAAGGGACTCAAGATGTCTGCTGTTAGGATAGATAGTGAAGGTTACAAGAGACGTGTAAGTGGTTACCGGCATTTCTAAGCCCGTTGATTCTATTAGAGATGCAGCGATCATACCAGTCAGTGATACATAGAACATAATAACCAATGACATGGACTCCATCGTGATTCTCTTACGTCTTGGTAGGCGTCACATATGCGCCCACATGGATGGTAAAAGTTGATGTAAGAACAGTGATGAAGGGCTCACAGAACGATGTGGCAGACGCGGTATTTTGTTGCAGAGAGCACCTTAGCTGACTGCTCGTTCATGGCTTATCGTGGCTCCCCTGTCCACTTACCCATGCTGTAAACCAGGACCTAGTGGCCGACGATCAACATCGTGGTTGACCAGTCTCTCAGCTGCGGCATTGTAGGGTTGAGCTTTTGTAAGGAAACCCGAAATGAAAAGAGACGTCAGCGTAGACGTTAGAGCTGCATGGTGAGCTATAACTTATTATTAAAAGTGGGATAAGTCTCCTCTCGCCCTGGGCAGGCATGCTGTGCCCTTTATAAGATTTGAGAGAGATTCGCTGTCCGAAGGCTTCATGAATCAACGGGGTAACTTCGGTGGGACATCATCTTCCTCTTTCTGAGCAAGCTTTGACAAGGCAAGGCAAACCTATCGCGGAAAAATTGCATTCCAGAACTCGCCGACAAGTAGAACTTTGCGAACTGTGTCTTGACATCCGCGATGGCGTGCAGCAAGCAGCCACAAGGCTGTGACAATATACAAAACCCCCCGAAACATGAAGCAGTGTAACAGAGATCAGCCACTAAAGCATAGGAGAAAAGCGAGTACTTCACTTGAAATAAGAGTGCGGGGAAATGCCTACGCTGGCTCTGTCGTTCTTCTCAATCTTCTCGACCTTCAAGGCTTGATGTTCGCGTTCATGCCAGCTACCGTGACATTGATATCAGGTGCAGGATACATGCTGTACGTATCCTGCACACATCTGACAGCGGACATTCCACAGGCAACAGTACCGTGTCACACCAATATCTGCCGGGGCGCACCTGTTCGATTAATTCGGACACGAACATGGGAAGTCTTCCAGATGCAATATTCCAATGTCGCGCTGGCGCGAACAAGAACAGCAGATCCAGCCACCACGCACATTGATATGCGCAATCCGCAATCTCACCTTATCAGTCCCTTAGCTTGACCTGGCCCCTATCAAAATCTTGGGCTAGCCCTGCCTGTGCAACGACGATAACAAAAGCCGCATGGTCTGATGAAGAGCGAAAGCTCTGGTGTGGATTTTACTCCGTCAATATGTGGATCACTGTGAAGTACTCTTTGTGTAACTTTCTTATTACATACATTTTGGCTCTCTTCGAGTCCAACTTGGGCTTTGGATAGCCCTTATTACTCTGCCTTTGGGCTCCTTTGTATAGCATCTCGAATCAGTTGGCAGCACAATTGACTGCTTAACTCTCCATTCATCACAATCGTGTCAGTGCACACCTTAAGAATGGACGAGCATACGTTCATCCCTGGGACCGTGCACCTTGTTGACCTTGAGGGGGACCATGCGCGCAAAGCATGCCTCCGGTTGCTCGACAAGACATTGCCCTTGTCCCGTCACCTTCAAATGATCCCGATGACCCTCTGAACTGGTCACCGAGAAGGAAGCTACTGTCCACTGCGAGCATGTGCATGTACGTCAACACCATGAAACTCCGCCTGCTGTAGATCGGTATATGCTGACATAAATATGCAGGTACACGCTGATGGACGGAATTGGGTCCGCTGCTATATACTCGGTGCTAGAACCTATCTCCAAGGATACAGGTCTGACCTTGGGTGACCTGAATGCGTGGACTGGATATATGGTTAGTTCGTCGCGCTTGAAAACATTGTGGCGCATACGCTAAGCAGACGCAGTTTCTGTTCTTCGGATGGGGATGTCTGATTTGGCAGCCTCTGGCACTGCAATATGGCAAGCGTCCAGTCTACTTGTTCTCGATAGTGGCCACGATGGTAAGCACTTCTTGGTGGCTGGATTTCATACTGACTAGGTCCAATTTTCGAAGGTTATCATGGTATGGGTACCATATACTACAACCAACGGTCAATGGATTGTGAGTAAGATCTTGCAAGGCTTCTTTGAAGTGCTGATTGAATCGCTCTGTGAGATTTCAGTGACAGATGTTGTGCGTTTTGTCACCTCCCAAGGCCGTAATGCTTTTCCGGTGCTAATGCAGGTCTATGGAGTACTTCATACACGAGCGAGGTACCTACCTAGCCATATACACTCTTTTTCTAGCTGGCAGTAGCTTTCTCGCGCCCGTCTTTGCTGGCTTCATCAACGATGGGCAGGGTTGGAGGTGGGTTCTAGTGAGTACGATAAACCCCACATTGTGTCTCTCCGCTCAGTCGTTATAGTACTGGTGCGCTATCTTCTGCGCAATCAGGTTTGTGTTCTTGTTCTTTTTCTTGGAAGAAACCAACTACCACCGAGAAGCCCCTATCAACCCAGAGTCCAAGGCTGACAGTGGTTCAAACTCACCTTCCGCCGCTTTTGAAGGGACAATTACTTCCGCAACTTCAGAGAAGATGCCTGAAGCCACTGACGGTGCAGTGAGTGAAGTCAAACCAGGAATCACAGTGCAAGGGGTATACTCAAAGAAAGACATATCTTGACAAGTTCAAGCTCTTTGAAAAAGGAAAGCTGCGGCAACCCAACTGCCTCAGTGGCATGATGCTAAGACCGCTCATTTTCTTGACTTTTTCAGTAATCTTCTATGCCGGCTTCTTCTACAGTTCCAATCTCATCTGGTTCAACATACTCAACAGGACAGCTTCATTGATCCTTGAAGGCAAACCATACTATTTCACTTCCTCAATGGTCAGGCTTTCATACCTTTCTCCACTCATTGGTGTCATCATTGGGTAAGTTCGTCTCATTTTGTCCCATCTGTCACTCATCAACGCATCCTATCTAGATTTGCCTACACAGGCTGTGTCAGCAACTGGCTGATTGTCAAACTCACCTGCCGCACTAACAGCATTATGAAACCTGAACATTGCCTCTGGCTCTTCTCCACATCCCTTGTCCTCATTCCCAGCAGCCTCATTTTATGGGGCATCAGCGCCGCTCACAGTGTGCACTGGTTTGGACTCATTTTCGCCATGGGCGTCATCACAGCCACAAACAGCATAGGCGTACAAGTCTCTGTGTCATATTGCATTGACTTCTATGGAGATCTGAGTGGCAAAGCAATGATAACAGTGATCTTAGTGCGGAATACCATGAGGTTTGCTATTGAATACGGATTGACGCCGTGGGTCACTGATATGGGATTGCAGAATGCATTCATTGTTGCTGCGTTTGTGGGGTTGGCGCAGGTGCTGACATTTTTAATATTTGTGAAGTGGGAAAAGAAGATGAGACAGAGGAGTGTGAAGAGGTATTGGAAATATGTTGAGCAGATGGGTGCTGCAGGTTTGACACATTGATTGTTGGAGGTTTTGGATCCCGAGGCCTGGTCATGGATTGGGGGACTGTGGGTCTTCTGCACAGGTGCGTGTCAGGTTTGAGCGTGGCCCTAAAGTCTAGACATCATTTTGTAATGCATATCAACATCGCTCTGATGGTCATGACCTTCGCTTTGGATCCATGGTGCGGGACGTCTATCTGTCAGCTGAAACTGTGGTGATTGTGAGCGCTGCTGAAAGTTGCCATCAACACTACTGAAGTCGAGATACGGCTAAACCTTTCAAAGCTATGAGTGATTCTACATTGCCTGCTGATGGTTCAGTTGAGATATTTATACGATGGAAAAGTGAATGTCAACCCAGCAAAGAAATCTATATCTACACCTTCTAGCTCTCTACCTCTCTACATGCCAAGCACAGGCCTCTTTTACACAAGGCTCCACCGTGAGAACCACAGACAGAAATCTTAACTTGCAGCTCCGCAACTTAGCAAACTCCCAAAAGTGAGATGTATTTTGTAGTTCAAGGGACGGTGCCTATGTATTAGTCTGATAAGCCCCCGTGGTGAATTCAGTGTTCTTCCAAATTTCCTTGTCATTTTTTTTGTCAGTCTTTGTTCTTCCTATCTGGTTCTCTTTTCATATCGCAGATTGAATACTTTGCTTTTGTGGTCTGCTTAGATGCAATGTTTGAGTTTCTGTCATGCTCTTTATATTAATATGAACCACCATCATTCAATGTCAACGTCAATGTCACTTCTAACCTATCATTGCCGAAAGATTCTTGCCTGAAATGTGACTCAGAGAGAATCTCTTGTATATCATCCTGTATCAACTGATTTTCATTCTCATCCAGCTTATCGATGGTGGCTGAGGTTTTGACACGTCAGCTGTGGGATTGTGTGTTGAGGGGAGTTCGGGGAGGCTTTGTTGAGCAGCAATGTTTGGCATAGCTTCTGTGTCACCTCGCAGGGAGTCGCACGTTCCTACTAAAACCAAAACACCTTATCTTATTCATCTTGCAGCATGGCGCCGTGCCGGTTCTTTGCGAACGGCTTCTGCGCTCGCGGAAAAGCATGCAAATACGATCATGAAGTAGTGAAACCTGCAAGTACGCCGGCATTAAGGGCAAACGCGCAGGCTTTTGCTCCGTCCGAACATCAATTTCGGCCGGAAGCTCCACCGCAAGTCCTCCAGCCAGAGCGCACTGATATTGCAATATCTATATGTCGTTTCTTTGCGCAAAGAAGCTGCAAGCGTGGCGATAATTGTAGATTCAAGCACATTGTTTCCTCAGAGGACTATACTATACAAGACAACAATATTGATGGTGTGAGTATACCTTGTTCTTGACCTAGTACGTCGAACTGAGTCCTGGGCTAGATAAATAAGGCTGCGGAATTGCTCTACATCAACGATTCCTGTTCTCGAGATCTTGGAGGTGCTGCAGTTCAATTTGGACCCGGTGCTAAAGTCGCTGGGGTGAAACTCGCATCCGACTTCTCGGCCATACAACTGTCTAGGTTACCCATCAACTCCACAGCAGAGATTGTTCAAAGCCTCCTCGCCACCTTTGGATTAACCGTTCCACTGGAAGCCATTCGAACCAAGAATGTGGACTCCGTTGCGACAGTCGCTGATATCAAGGTCGAGGATCCAATATTCGCGGAGGATGCTACTCGCGTGATCGAGGACCAGTTAAGGAAGGAGGAGAAGACGAAGTTGAAAGTGTGCTCGAAGGCTGTGTCGAACGAATATGGGTCTTCCGCAAATCGCCTCCAGATTAGCTCCGTCAGCTGCACCTGGTACAAGGCTTCATGCATTGCTTGGCTTCACTACCGCCATTGGGACAGGGCGCAGAAGGCAGAGAAATTCCTGAACTCGGGCGGAAAGGTTCTCGGACGAAAGCTTGAATGCAAAGTCCAAGGCGACGCTCCAGAAGGTTGGCACGATCCGAATCGTATTTATTCAGTCCGAATCGGCAACCTCAACGTCAGAACCACGGCTGATGACTTGAGAGGACGCTTACGTGGCCGTTGTGAGCCGTCTGATGTTGTCTTTGGTAGGACATCATACACTGTCTCAGATAACCAAGCCGGCGACATAATCAAGGCTCTGTTGACCCAAATTGGATCCTTGGAGATATGGGAAACAAATTCCACCGTCAGCGCCACCCGCATGAAAGGCATGGCCAAGTTCCAGAGCGCAGAGGATGCTCGAAAAGCCGTTAAGGATCTGTCTGGGACCAAAATCCCTCAGCTAGGTAACTCAAAGCTCTTCGTCAATCCGCTCATCTCCGTGAAGTTCACAATCCTCACCGACATGTATCAAATCATACAGGCAGAGATCGACACTCTAGGGTCGCATATTTGGGAAGTTGGCAAAGTACACATCAAGGATTATAAGCCCACGGAGCCTGGTCAGAAGCTCATCGCCGTGCGCATCTATGGCGAAGACGCTAAGTCGGTGGCAAAGGCAAAAAGCGCTCTCGAGAAGATCTTGGCCGGCAGCGTTGTAATCGACAACAATACCGCTCTCTGGAACGACTTCTTTGCCATGCCGAAAGGGTTAATATACCTTAAAGAGCTCTTTCGGAAGCATAACACGTTCATCTATCGGGATATTCGGAAGTCTCGCCTTACGTTGTATGGATCGATCGAAGGACAAGGTAAGACTCGAAAAGCACTCATTCAAAAGGTCATCGAGCTGTCTCAACAGACTCACATGATCATTTTGACTCCGGATATGCTCGGAAGAGCGCTTCAAGGAGGCCTCCGTCAAATCGCGGCGACCCTTGGGAAGCATGTCGCCAGTCTAGATGTTAAACGGAAGCCAAACACTATCACGATCCGCGGCTCTGCCCGAGACTTCGGCACCGCTCAGCTCCTACTCAGCCAAGCAGGTCCTTCCGACTTGAAGATGACGGATTCTGACTCAATTGGAAGCGCCACCGAGTGCGCTGTATGCTGGACCGACGCCGAGGACGCCTTTCGTACTCGTTGCGGTCATTTTTACTGCCGAGATTGCTTTGGCAGCCAATGCACTTCAGACGGAGATGGCGATCTTCCTATCAGCTGCCTGGGAGACTCTGGAAAATGCGCTCAGATCTTCAGCTTGGATGAGCTGAAGGACGGCTTGACCGATGGTCAATTTGAGAACCTACTTGAAGCGTCATTCGCCACGTACATCCGAACAAACCCAGCCGCGTTCCAGTACTGTTCCACTCCCGACTGTCCACAAGTTTACAGATCTTCTACTGATGGAAAGGTGCATAACTGTCAGTCGTGCTTGACCCCTATCTGTACCACTTGCCACGTGGTAAGCCACGACGGATTAAACTGTGCGGATTACAAAGACTTGGCTTCAGAAAGTACACGAGCCTTCGAGCAATGGAAAGAGAAAAATGATGTCAAAACTTGTCCGAAATGCAAGACAGCGATTGAGAAAAGCTACGGCTGCAATCATATGGAGTGTATCAATTGCCATGTCCACTTCTGTTGGTTCTGCATGGAGGTTTATGATACTGGAGCAGCGGTGTATGGACACATGACTGCCAGACATGGAAGCTTTGTGTAGGTCAATGGCTGATGGGTTGTAAGAGGGCTCCAGCCATCATGATCCGCCGGCGGATCTGATGCGACAACCCTCTTTAGCTAAGGAGATACCAAATGGGTGATGGAAATCTGGTAATAGACTATAACATGAATTTTCCGACTCCTACTGTGATTTAAGCCTCCGCTAGGATCCTCGTACTCTAGGCACATGCATGTGCGTTCTTGGTACACGTTTTGGTTGAACCCGGTTTGTAAATCATAACTATCTGGTCTATTAGTGAGCTGTGTGCACAGAATAATATATTCTGGTGACCGGTGAACTGTTATCAGAAGCCATGCGGGCGTGTTTACGCCAACTGTGAGCTATGAGATTACAAGCATCCTAGGACGCCGAGCCTGTCACTTCTACGCCAACATGGCCAGCAAAGATGGCAACATGTCTCCAGTATGGGATGATATGGACAGGTAACTTAAACCTGTGGTGGCGGGCAGGTCTCACGACTTACATTGCTACTTCAGGACAATGGGCCAGCTCTTCATGATGGGCTTCGATGGCACCACGGTCACCCCGCAGATCCGAAAGCTTATTGAAGACCATCACCTAGGCTCTATCCTGCTTACTGCGAAGAATCTAAAGAGTGCTTCGATCTACGCGTCTTACTGTTTGCCTTTACTAACCGCTGACAGCTGCGGAGGAGACCACTAAGCTGGTCCTAGACTTGCAGACAATCGCACATAATGCAGGTCATCCGGTACCTTTGGCCATCGCTCTCGATCAAGAGAACGGCGGTGTCAATAGTCTCTTCGATGAGATCTACATCCGACAATTCCCCAGTGCCATGGGACTTGCTGCTACAGGATCGCCGGAACTGGCTTACGAGGTAGCGAAGGCAACTGCTCAGGAGCTCAGCTCCGTTGGTGTCAATTGGATTATGGGGCCCGTACTGGACGTTCTTACCAATGCAAGAAACCAGCCACTTGGCGTAAGAACTACTGGGGACGATCCTCAAGAAGTCTCGACCTATGGCGTGTCGGTTATGAAGGGTTACAAAGAAGCTGGCTTGGCCACGTGCGGGAAGCATTTCCCCTCTTACGGCAACCTCGAGTTCGTGGGATCATCACTGGACGTGCCTATCATCACCGATACTCTGGAGCAGCTGAGTCTTAGTGCTTTGGTGCCTTTCCGGAATGCCATCGCTCAGGGCTTAGACGCGATGATGGTCGGAGGTTGTGCAATGTCATCGGCTGGCATGAACGTCATGCACGCATGTCTCTCCGAGCAGGTTGTAGACGAGTTGCTCCGCGGTGATCTCGGCTTCAAAGGTGTCGTGGTTTCTGAATGTCTCGAAATGGAAGCGCTGAGCCATAACATTGGGGTCGGTGGCGGTACCGTCATGGCAGTGAAAGCCGGTTGCGATATTGTGCTACTGTGCCGGTCGTTCTCCGTGCAGCAGGAAGCAATTAATGGACTTAAACTTGGCGTCGAGAATGGGATGATCTCTAAAGCAAGGATTCGGCAGTCATTGAAGAGAGTATTGGAGATGAAGTCCCAATGCACGTCGTGGGAACAAACATTGAATCCCGGTGGTATCACGTCCCTCACGACTTTACAGCCTTCACATACGAGTCTTTCTACTAAAGCTTATAACAACTCGATTACGGTAGTGAGAGACCGAAATCGGCTATTGCCACTCTCAAGTCTTATCGAACCCGAGGAGGAATTATTACTTCTGTCTCCTCTGGTCAAACCGTTACCAGCATCTGCCGCGTCTCGAGGACTTGTCGAAAACGCGAATCGGGCATCGCCAGAGCCCGCATCCTGGGAGCGGAGTGCATCGGTCATGAGTGGCGAGGGTGTCTTTCGTGAACTTGGCCGATCTCTTGCTCGTCAGAGAAGCGGTAGAGTGCTGCATACATCCTACACGGCAAATGGTGTTCGTCCGGTACATGAGAATCTGATTAACAGAGCAAGCGCAGTCATCGTTCTTACGGCAGACGCCAACCGGAATCTTTACCAAAACGGTTTCACTAAGCATGTATCTATGATCTGCAACATGCAATATTCCGCAGGTGGCGAGAAGCGAGAGAAACCACTTGCAGTGGTCTCGGTCAGCTCTCCATATGACTTTGCAATGGATCCTTCTATCGGCACATATATCTGCACGTATGATTTCACGGAGACTGCATTGCAGGCTCTGGTTAAGGTGCTTTACGGAGAGCTTTCTCCAACAGGAGCGCTTCCTGGCACTATCAGCCAAAGCCAGAAGCTGCACTTGTCCCGACAGCACTGGCTGGTTGAGAATTGGAACGAAGACCGCGATGCCAATGCTTTGGACGTTCTCCTAAGAGCTGTAGCAGCAGAAGGAGCGCCTGGCCAGCGCTCGGAGCTTTCGAGCTCGACATCGAACACGTTCGTCCTGCACAATGCCGACGTAGACGAGGCCCACTTTGTCGTCCGGAACAGCAGCACTCAGGCTTTGTACGGATTCTGTACAACGTACTTCTTTAAAAATACCGGGACCGGTGTGATAGGGTCGGTCATTGTTGATCCGGAAAGGAGGAAGCTTTCCATTGGCCATTCGCTCCACAACAGAGCGATCAGGACGCTACTCCAGAGAAAAGGCATCAAACGGTTCCAGCTGGGCTCTAGGTTACCAAGCGTGTTTCTCGGCATACCTACTGGTCACACGGTAGAGCGCAAGAGGCTGCGGCAATGGTTCGCCAACTTGGGTTGGAACATTGCTTTGTCTCGACCAGTCTGTAGCATGGTGATGCGGAACCTAGCAACCTGGACTCCGCCCGAGGGACTGGCTAACAGCTTGCAAAGTGCTGAAGTAGAGTTTGATCTGGTCTACGGTTGGGAATATGCAGAATCCATCCTAGATCATGTCAAAACCAATTCGAGGCAAGGAGTATCAGAGATCTACAAACTTGCTCTTGCAGACCAGACGGCTTGCGGCATCATTCGAGCGAAAAGACCCGCAGATGGTGCGATACTGGGAAGTGTCGTGCTCTACAATGGCGAGTCGAGTTTGGCGGAGTTCATCCCAAGCCTAAAAGACAGCAACGAGGTAGGCGGGGGGATTTCGTCTCCAGTCATAACACCCTCGGCCGGCGAATACTCGACTTTATTACAGGGTTTGATTCTTCTTGGCATTCGGCAGATCAAGCGCCAGAACTCGAATGTTGTTATCTTGGATTGCGTTAGTAGTCCCGATCCACAGCAATGTGTACATTGCTAACATCCGATGTAGGTTGACGGCGACGGCAATTTCGACAGCCTGTCAGCCATGGGATTCAGTGTCCTACATAGTTTCGAGGAGGTTTCTTGTGATGCCGCCACTTGGGCTATGGTACCTCCTTCGTGAGAGTATCCATGGTTCTAGACTTGTTTCGCTTGTCATCGGTCTTTACGGTGTTGGTAGGGTTGGTACGCTAGGGCTAGGACATTCTTGGATTCATCACGTGGAGTTTTACGCCGATTTCACTCTTCGCGAGCTTAACCAGGCATCATCGTTTTCCGGGAAGGGTTCAGGCCTGTCACGTTTTGCGTCGTGGAGCCCTATCTGCATCTGTACTTCACCAGCGAGTTTTGCGGATCGCTTGCCACCCAATTGCAATATAAGCCGATTTTGTTGCGATATTTAAGTGTAGAAGAGAGTTCGGACGGATCATGGCGGAATCATTTCCACGCTCGAGGCTTGATCAATAGCGAGGGAGGATCTGCGGGGTAGCTTTTGTACTCGAGTAAGGTACATAGGTTTCGCGTCAAACATCGGCCGAAGGGTTAGTGGGTGAAACGGTTCTTCCAGAGATCATCTCTTGGCCTGTGATGTTCTTTCGTAGAATGTCCGCATAGCACAAAGGGTTCAGATACTCTTTTCTCAATTTCGTCCGGCCTCCGAAGAGCCTCCATACCTTCACCGTGACGGGTCGTTTGGGTGCACACACCGCAACTGCTTGTACGACCAAGATAACAGGATCAGTTCCTCAGCCCTGGACCTCAGCACCACCTTAGCTCGATCAGACTCCTTCAATCTTAGTCATTCCCATCCATCGAATGTACAAGTCTTAAATCAACCTTCTTCACCGCTGACAGGTGCCTTCATTGAAGCATGATGGAGGGCTTTGACACCATGACCATGTCGTACTATGCGAGTCCGCCCTCGCTCAATAGTGCAGCAGCGGCTGAATACCTCAATTCTCTGCCTGCTATGGATATGCAAGATCAACACTCCAATTTCGATACGGAGACCTTTATGGGGTGAGTTTCTACGAGCACACAACATGTGCGATTGGGAGCCTTCGCTGACATGCGATGATCATTTGTAGGAGCGAAGATGCCGCCTTTGGACCACCTTCTCTGCCGAATCCCCCCCTCAAGCGATATTCAAGCAACTTTGACGACCCCTTCCAAGACACACTGAGCCAATTCGATACACTGCCACAAGAGCCAACCCTTCCGGAGGTACCTTCGATCGAGCGTGATCACAAACTTCTCAGCTTAAGTCTTCCGACCTACCACTTTCCATTACTGGACTACTCCCTCCGGCGGACGTCGTTGTCGCTATCCGCACAACTCCATGGCATGTTCTTTCTTGCCGAGTCGCCTTGGGCTTCTGCGGAGGACGCTACAGGACCACCGACGGAGTTGACCTGCTATCGACGGAACCTCTTTCAGATTACTGGCTCGATCACTCTACCACGTAAATTACGATATATCATGACCGAACAGGGCGAGCGACTACCTATTCTGGCGCAGGAGCTGTCGATATCGGCAACCGAGTCCGTAGAAGGTAACGCAGTGAAGATCATCTCAGTGCCTTGGAAGACGCCGGCGTCGAATACGACCGCGGTAGTAGAGGACAAGACGGAGAAAGAACCACCTTCGGTACCTCTGGATACCATAACTAACCAAGACTTGGACTCCGACTACGCCACTTTTCCCATCGCGTGGAAGCGCCTTCAATTCAGGATAGCAACGGCTAATAACGGGAGAAGAAAGGAGCTCCAACAACATTTCGTCGTTCGACTTAAGATGGTCGCGACATTAGCCAATGGCACAAAAGTCCCAATATGTGAAGCCCAATCCGGCGCCATCATTGTTCGTGGCAGAAGCCCTAGGAATTTCCAAGCTCGCAAAGACTTCCCGCTCAGCGGTGGCGGCGGCTCTTCGCGGAAGCTCATGCACCCTCCGGCGGGACTCAGTCGCACCACTACAGGTGACTCTATGACGCAAACGACAAGTGTCAAGAGTGAGAAGAGCCCCGACATGCCTCAGGCATTGTTCAAGTATGATCAGAACGAATTACAGTCATCGCCTGGTTTCGTGGATTGGATGAAAATACCACCAGCACAACCCGGACCGCTCACCGCCCTACCAAACCCGACCTTCACCAATGGCGCAAATCCGACCCCTATGCCCGCATATGCGCAATCCAGCCCAGAGATATCTCGACAATTCACGCACTCCCAACAACCATCCGCACCCATCGATCTCTTCCTTATCGACGAAGACCCCAATCCCAAACCCAAACAACAACTATCCTCAACATCTTCAAGCTCCCGCACCCCGAAAATCCCCCGAACAACAAAAGCCCCACTATCCGCACCACCACGCCCTTCCTCCTTCGCCTCCCAATTCATCAGCAGTCCAGACGAGAGCGCAGATCTGCTCTACGAGTATTTCCCGCTCGGCCTGGACGACTGGATGCCGCCTGTCGACGCGGTGTATAGACCGCATGTCGTGCATCATACGAATCTGCCACCGGATCCGAAGGCTATGGCGGTGAGGAATAAAAGTAAGAGATATTTCTCGGAAGATCAATCGTCTTGAGGTCTCTAGTTCTAGGGTTTTGATATATTTTCCATCCTATGATGGCGGGATTGACTTGGCATCTCTAGGTCTGATAGTGCTGCCACTATCTTTTTCTCCCATCTATATAAGCGTGGACGTGACTAGCCAAAGCTGTGGCATATCTGTATCATAACGGCGCCATGTCTACGGACTCACGCGGCTGCTCGCTTGCTTGGAGTTCTGGGATGGGATGGCGGAAAGGTAATCGGGCTGGTTCCTTACCACTGGACTGAATTGGGTCGGCGAGGTTGCTATGTCCGTGGATACTTTCGCAGATACCACATCATGATCTGTCACGAAACGTCAGTCTCAACCATTTTGGAGAGGTGTTGAGATTGTCGAGCAAGCTGTTCCGCGGCATTTAATCAACAGATCATCACCTCCTCCAGGAAGGCGATGGAAAACCGCTACTGAAACTGCATACGATCCTGATCAAACTAAAATCCCACCGTACCCTCGTGCGCCCCTGCGCAGAAGCGAGACCTAGAAAGATGGCACATAGCAAACCCATTCTGAAGATGCCCGCTTTGAACAGACTTATTGTCCTCCACCAACACCAACACTGCCAGCGCTCTCCCCCACACCAACAGACTCGTCATCATCTTCTTTATCCAACCCTCTTCCCCTTCCGCTTTCGGTATCTCTCGAGCCCCTAGTGACGCCCGCACTCGTAGTAGCGCTCGTACTTCTCCGTCGTCCACCATCCGGGTCTCGTGGAGAACTCAGACTCCTCTCCAGATCCCTGATCCGCCGTCTCAGAGTCTCGTTCTCGCGCTTGACGATCTCGAGTTCGGAACGGTGGTATGCGGCTTCTTCGTAGCGGGTGGTAGCTGCGGCGGAGGATAGGGAGGGTGAGCGAGGGTTGTCGGGAGATATAGTCGAGTGAGCGAATTGTACGGTTTGCGGATGGCCGTGTTGGGAGGAGATGGAATGGCGGTTGGAGTAGGAGTGGAGGAAATGGTCCGTGTGCTGTAGTGACGAGGACATTGATGGGGAAGAGGTGCCGGAACGGCGGGAGGAGGTCATTGAGTTTTGTCGGCTCAGGGTGTCTCTGGCTCGGTCGGCTGCGGCTTGCGAGGTGGGTGGGGCGGTGCTGTCTCGGGCGGTGCTGTCTCGGGCGGGTGCGATGCCTGAGACCGTGCTGCCGGCTACACCTGCAGTCGTGCCGACGGTTGTGCCGCTCGTGGTGGTGGCGGCGGTTGTGACGCTTCGGGTGCTTAGGCTGGAGGAGGAGCGGTGTCGGCGCGATGGTGTGGGGTGACTGGCTCCGGAGATGAGGTGATTGGCGTGGTGATCGGTGGAATCGGCGAGTCCGTTTGATGTAGATGATGTGTTTGATACCACCGAAGCGGACTGTTGGCGTAGGAGAGAGAGTTCTCGTGTCAATCGGTTGACCTGATTATACTTGGTTTAGCATCCGATAGCGTCTTAGGAGAATGCGGGTTATGTGTACCACTGCTTCCTGTTCTTTCTCAAGTTGTAGATGTAGGTCTGCGGCCGTCAGAGGTCGTGGGTGACGGAGTGGCCCTTCGAGCAATGTCAGCATCAAGCTTGAGCCTTTTCAGATCAGACGGTCTCACCGGGCCCAACTCCGACGCCGGCATTGTCAAGTGTAGAGGTTGTGCTGCTGCTCATGTTTGATGAGCTGGGTGGAGGCGGAATGTGCCCTGACATGATATATTGTTGCGGTAGACTACCGCCAGGTGAAGCCAGAGGAAGTGGTGGTGGGCCCATAAGCTGTGAAGCGCGTCGAGATGATGAAGTCGAGGTAGGGTGAGAGGAAAGTGCGATATTACGAGGAGAGGTAGGCACTGAATTTAGATCAGGAGCCATGGTTATTAATATTCACCAGGCCTAGATTCCAAAGATCATGGCAAAGGTGTTATTGTCAACGTCTCTGAGCTCTTGACTCTTTGATTGAAGGTGCCGCAAAACGCACAGCGTGTCGCTTTGGCTGTCTGCTATCGTCTGTTATCGCCCGATGCAGGATGGAGATGATTTGTCTCTCCGCTGAATCTGACCAACGCTCTTGATAACAGTCAGGGTGGAATTAATGGTCCAGGGAGCTACGGCCACTCTACCTTAAGGTTGGCGGGCAAGCTTGGCTGTATGCGGCTAGTCGTACAGCGGGGCAGACCTTGCTGCATCTCACAGCGTACCGTACCTTATCTTCGATCTGATGTGACTCTTTTCATTATGAGGGGATGCGGAAATTATGTGGACGGCATTTCTTGCGGCCCTCATCCGCTATGGTCCGCAGTCCGTTGGCTTTCGCCATCTATCTGGATGACTGCTTGAGCTCTGGGATATTCATCTTATGCTTCGTCTTTGTCTAGCAATGGACCGTGTGCTCCAGTGATCCCCAGCAACTGAGCGAGGCATGTCTGGCGATTGCCAGGCGAACCTGAGATTGGTCAAGAAACTTCTGTCTGACTTACGCCGAGTATAATAGATTTGGGCTTTTGCAGTGGGCTTCTGTCAATTATTTCAACCTCTTCAATCACATGGCGACCGCATCCTTCCTAGGCCTCCCTGCTGAGGTACGACTTTCCATCTATGAGTTTATCTTCGTGGGTAGGGAAGTAGCTTTGATCGACCAGAAGGCTGTAGTGCGACGCAGCAACTGCCAGATCCTACGAACATGCCAACAAATCAACCGAGAAGCAGATCCCATACTGCACCGGACGTCTCTCTACATCTTCGGAAGCCCTGACAGCCTCACCGAGATGGCTAATCGGAACCCATCGGCCTTCTTCTATCACCTCCGCTACGTCAAGCTCGACATATGGCTACCGTCTCATGGGCATATCGACTACAGAGGCTTCTGCCACCTGACCATAAGCCAATGGGGTACTGCTCTACGTCTCTTATATCTCAGGCCCGGTAGGACGCTGAAGTATCTTACCGTTGTTTGTAGGGGCCCTGCGTATGCCAACGGGATTCCACCGACCATGCGCAAATACATTGAGCCTTGGACGTTTCAATACTCGGGCATCAAGAATGCTATTGTGAGGATGGTCAAGGCCGAAACGGTGGATTTCTCTGATGATATCATGAAAAGGGACTCAATATCAGCAGCGAGGTCTGCAGAGTACCTTGGCAATGTTTGGCACATTTGAAGCTGTTTGTGATCGCGACAACACGGTATTCGTAGACCAAGGGTATGCGTAGTACTCCGCAAGCGATAGGGCTATTCTCGAGCTTTGGTGGAAGAGTGCCACACAGACTCTACGGAACCTTACAAATTGTCCATGGGCGCGAATAATTTCAATACCAAGTCTTCAAAGCAAGCGTGCAACAGGTGATGCAACAGGTCGTAGATGCTACTGAGAGAACTCAGATCATTACTATTCTAACTTCACGGAATGTAGATCTGATTTGAGAAATCATAGTTGGTCAGGAAGCGCGCATGACCTCATAGTGATTCAGAGGGGACCTGTAGACAAATTATGGGCAGTCATTACTCAGTAGGTAATTTTGATCACGATCTCACACTCGAGTTGTATCGCAGCTGAGGGTCTGCCTCAGCCAGAGCCTGAAGGGTAGATACTGAGAGACACTGTAAGAAATCAACTGATCTTACTTAGACATTGTTCACAGTATGAGAAAAGATCAACTTACTATCCTCCACAGATCTGACGCTTCATATCAAGTGCTCTAGTCAGCTGCAGCTTACTCTGTGAACGGTCACCATCCATCACTTCTCAAAACGGCCAGAGCTGCTTGGTTTTGTTCTGGATCATTCAATTGTGCTGCCATGTAGCCAATACAATATTCTGTTCCTCTCTGACAGAGCTGTGCGCTAGGCCTAACTTTATGTATCGTGTTGTTGACTGTAAGTTAGAACAGGAATACTCGTACTCTACTTTATGTGTTCCGTAAGGTAACGAGCGACCAGTTGCCGTCTTTGCCAAACATTTGGGGAGATCATACCTCTGCCTCAAGACAAAGAACATGAAGCAGGCTGTGCGATCCCCGTTATAAATGCAGCTTGGATTGGGGCAGTGCTCATCCCATCCAATGCGATCCTTGCGGATACATCTGTGTGACCAAGAGATGTGGTTGCCTGAAGGTTGCCTGGGTGGCTCATTCACTCCCAGCAATGTGTCGTGCAACTGGCTATGAAGTACATAACCACCGTTCCATATCCTCAGGTCTTCTCTTGTCTTCTCCACCTCACTGGAATTTTTGACAACGGGCACATGGGAGCAAGACGGAAGATACTCCTAGCCCAGAATGCATGCCTCTGAACAGATTCCTGCTGCCAAGGCCGTGCCTGGAGGGCCTGAGGCCTTTGTCCGTTTCACAGATCACCATAACAAGAATAGGGTTTCAACTGGCTTAACGACCCTACAAACACTCCGAGACGTCCATCCAGACTTTCATGTGACTGTCATCTCAGCTGACACTTGTGATCTTCTCACATACGCCGCAGCTGGACATGCAGAGGCGCAACTCGAAACGGAGGCTGAAGGATTCCTGGCCCAGCGCAGGTTCAAAGCTGCCTCCCGTCGCTCTGAGAACGCTCGGGGAACACTGAAGGATCATATTACCTTTGGGAAGTATGGATCATCACTCCTTTCTCGTCTACGTGGCAGAATGGGAAAGCAATATGCGGGGACAAGTTCGAAACTTCTACATCCTTGCTAAACGGTCCAGCATGGGACCAAGCAGTGGCGATCCATCTGCCACTGATGAGCTTATTTTGGCGGCCTCCAAGTGGTGTACAGAAGTGCATATGGAGATTTATGTCTTTGACTCGGGCAGGTGGACCAAAAACAAAGAGCTTTGGAACAGCGTGCAAAAGGCCACCTGGAATGAAGTCATTTTAGACAGTGCCATGAAAAAGAAATTGATTGACGACATCGAGGGCTTTTTCGACCGTAGGGACGCCTACAAGCAATTTGCCGTGCCTTGGAAGGCTAGTGATACCAATGTTACATTATCGGAAGCGTTGAGTTCTTGCTAATATATTGCAGAGAGGCATCATCTGCCATGGCGTCCCCGGGAACGGCAAGACAATATCTATCAAAGCTCTCATGCACTCCCTCTCGGCACGCTCAGAGCCTGTCCCGTCTCTCTACGTCAAATCCTTTGACGCTTGCCAAGGTCCACAGTACTCCATCCGTTCAATATTCACGCACGCCCGGAATATGGCACCATGTCTTCTCATCTTCGAAGACATTGACAGTCTAGTGACCGACAAAGTCAGAAGCTACTTTTTGAACGAAGTGGACGGCCTAGAGTCAAACGACGGTATCATAATGATCGGGAGTACCAACCACTTGGAGAAGCTAGATCCAGGTATCTCCAAACGTCCAAGCCGCTTCGATCGGAAGTACCACTTCAGACTTCCGGCCGAGCCCGAGAGAGCTGCTTACTGCGAGTATTGGAGAGGCCAGCTAACCAATAATGACTCTATCGACTTCCCACCCAGCCTTTCACCTGCCATCGCCAAGCTCACCAACGGCTTCAGCTTTGCCTATATGAAAGAGCTATTTGTCACCGCCTTGCTCATCATCGTCGGCGATGCCGATGACGGCGGCGAGCAAGAGACCGTGGCGAACGGCGTCGATAAACAGAGTAAACTTAGTGACGATCAAGACGGTGCAGTAACTGGAGTCGATGGTGGTGAAAGCAGAGTCAATGGTGCAGGTGATGAGGTGGTAGAGTCTAACCGCTTGATGAGGATCATTAAGAACCAGGTACAGACTTTGAAGGATGAGATGGACAACACTGCGGAAAGTTCGGAGAAGATTGTCTCCCAGGGCGACCCTGTAGATTTCATGCATCAGAGGCGGATGAGACGGGCCATGGCATACTAGCCCCAACGTCCAGGGCAGCGAAACTGGATGGGCCATTTTGAAGGGATGGATCGAAGTGTTTCTATAGCCTCGAAAAGATCCCTTGACGATTGCCTCTCGAATGCGATCATTTCTCCGGAGGCCTTAGATATGCAAGCTGTCCACAACCGGCAGGAATACTTTCATATATAGAGCATTTCAAGATGCTGAAGTAGTAGTTATTGCTGGCAAACAAGTTGACAGCTCCCTTGTTACTGGCATTACTTACTGTAAAGGAAATACGCTTGTTCATGAGGCCCGTTCACCTCAAAGGCCGCCTGTATTTTTTATAGCCCACTGTAGTCACTTTCTACAAGGTGTTCCTTCACCGTCGATCGAAGCACATCCACCCGCAGGGTAAGACCCCTATCTACTATGGCTTACATAACCCTTAAGCCTCCCGACGGAAGCTGAAGTGGCACCATGTCAAGTGCTCCGAATGAAGTAAACATTGAGAACAGCAATACCAAACCACCACACTCGTTACAGGCACCGCTCCTTACAAGGCAGACCACATACTCCGTACATATGAGACTCCGTACATATAAGAGAACCTTGAAGTGCATCGCCCGCCGAACACAAGTTTCAAAGCCGCGCGATAACGAGTGTTGGTGTTGTCAATTGTACGAGATACAAGCCCACCAATTGCAAAAACAGCGCTGAAGAACCATCCATGAGGCACGTCATGCACTAGTGACGTCGTCCTAGTGGGGCAATCATGGCGGGGTCCCTTACTTAACCTTCCACTCTCAAACCTTGGAATTTCGTCAACCTCACTCACAATTCCACGATCGGAACCACAGCATCTCTTCGAAGGTATCTCAAAGAGAAATCGGCACGGTATGTTGCTTCCATCATTTCCTGGCTAGCGGATGAAAACTCGTATTACTCGAGACCGTTCACGGCTAACCAGCGTTCCCACAGCCTACACCGATCTCAATCCCAATCCCAATCTACCAAGCTTTTCATCACCTCGACCAACACTCACCACCCTCGCTCAACGACGACCAACCACCTCGCTCACCCCCACAAACCGCCCTTCCCAACCTCGAACTCATCGAAAATGTCCGCCCCCTCGGCAGACCGCAACTCGCCACCGCCCTCCGAACAGAGCCACCTTCAAACGGGCGCGACCGGAACGGGCAACGTTTCCGAATCCAAGGGGGAGGAGAGTAGTCGGACGGAGGAGCAGTCCAAGGACGAAGAGAGTAAATTGGGAGGGTTGGAGAGTAATCCTGTTGGACCTGTGGAGGGGGAGGCTCAGGAGAAGGTTGGGAAGGATTAGACTTGTGGTTGATGGGAGGATGGGGAGGGGATGGAGGGATGGGTCGGAGTGGGGCAGGATTTGAAGGGTGGGTTGGATTGTTGAGACGTGGATAGGTTGATGGGAGTGAAGCAACATTACGAGATTTCGAGGGCTTGTTGTAGCAGCTGCTTTCCATTCCCGCTCTACCTTGAAGTGCCATGATAGTGAAGTCAGTGGTATGATCTTGATTACGTGATGTTTGTTATCAAAGTCACAGCTCGGTATGTCAGCTGGCAGTTGATCACCAGTTGCAAAGGGGCTGCCGGGAGAAGCTGCTTTAAACTGACGCCTTGCCATGAAGAGCCATGATGACGAAGTCAGGCTCATGATTCTTGAGTACGTGAAGTTCGCTATTGAGACCATTGCTTGCTATTATCCGAAGTCGTTAATCTAAGCTATGAGTCGTGCAGCCCACTTGAAACCGTCATTTCCTCCGCTCAAATCATTCAGCATCGTCGACGTAATCATCGATTGTCTATGACCAAATTCAGAACACGCCCTACTTTGGTTGTAGAATACCGTGAGAGAAGGTCGCGACTAACCGAAGCAGATCCGACTGATCAACCGCTCTTCTCGGGAACGGCACCAATTGTCTCTCCAATAGGAGCAACGTGAGAGGAAGCGGAAATATCAGCTGCAGGACCAGTCGCCGAGTGCTCGCCAGCTGTCGCGGAAGACAAATTCGCATTAGCAGACTTTCCACAACCACTACATGCACATCTCCCTGTTTCGCATGGGCAGTTGGATGTGTCTCCTCCGCAAGAGCAAGTGGTCTTGTCAGTGCCGGGGACCTGTTTGGTGTTTTTCGGACAACTTCCGCAAGCACACTCCCCAGAGTTGCAATCACACTTCTCCGTATCGCCACCGCACTTACACGTAGTCTTCTCAGATCCGGTACCCTGCTCTGCATCTCCACCACTGCTGCTCTTCCCGCTCTTCATGTCGGCCAAACGGCGAGCCTCTGTATGAACATCACGGACTTGCTTATCGCCTTTAGTGTAGAAGTCATGGAGACGTTGACCGGTGGGGGTGCCAAGCGCCTTCTCGAAGTAGGAGCTCAGGCCGCGCCAACCGGCTTGGACTTTTTCTGTAATACCGTAGCTGGCATCTACGCTCTTGGCCTTATCGGTAGCCTTATACTTGTTGTCGAAATTTGCAAGAGCGTTGGTGAAGCGACTGGAGACGCCGTGCTTGTTGTCAAGAGTGATGGCGCGCTGGATGGCGTTGTCGCTAATCACGTAGCCGCCGGCCAAGTACTCTGCGATAATGCGGGAACGGGGCTTATCCTCCTGCTCAATGTCATCGCCATCACGAGCGCTCTCATCGCCGGCGGTAGCTGATTTGCCTCCGGTCATCTCCTCGAACCCAGCAGCGCTGGAGACCTGGACTTGAGAGGATCCGAGCTGGGTGTTGTCGAGTAGGAGAGCTGTCTTTGCAGCGCTACTCATGCATTAGTGGAAGAGACTGAAGACACCGGTTTGCAATTTTCTAACGTTTCCTTCTCAAAGTTGACGGTAGCAGACTGAGGGGCTTGGGGAGAATCAGAGGACGGAGTGACAGAGAGGGAGGTGATCTTTCCGCTGATAAACACAAGTTTGTCAGTAATGAGTTCTACCATGTAGTCCCTAACAAAAGTTACTTGGACTGACCAGAAGCTGAAGAAGTCCCTCACTTCCTTCTCACTCGTATCATGAGAGATATTCTTAACGTGGACCGTGTTTGACGACATGATGGGAACTGTGTTGTGTTCGTTATTCGACTGTGCGATGATGTGATGGTACGAAGGTGTCCTTGTGATTGTTTTGTGAATGTTCTAGGTTTTAGCAGGAAGTGGGATAATGTTGTTACCCGTCAGTGGGGTTGGCATGCGTCGGCGGGGCGAAGAAGACACGAGACACATGTGGCGTAGCGGGACAGATCTTCGTACGTCATCAGCCGCAAGGTCTCTTCCCAGACTTCCATATCACATGCAAAAGGACCGATGAAGCGTTATTTGTTGGAAGACTGGCACTTATTTCATTCTACTCAGGGGGTCTTCCATCTTTTCCGTGAACTGACAACATCAACTTGACTCATACTTGCAAACTCTTCGCGTGATGACAGTGCCTTACGCTACGAGATCCACCCCAGGTATTTACAGATATGAGCCCACACCAAAGCCAACACCCAATTCAAAGACAATTATAAAACGTTCCTGCCAAAAGGTTACGAAGTGGTCTGATGAAGGTGCTGGGGATATTCAGCATTGGGTAATCCAAACTCGCTCATATACTTCGATTGGGCCTCGCTCTCGTGATGAAGTGTCACTTGTGATGGACTTGTAACCTTCACGTCCGGAGGATCTATCGTAACATTGCCCGTATATCCTGCGGACGTCACTTCTGCTTGAAGCGTAGCTGTACTTTGTTCAAGGCCAATATTGTCGCCCTTGTGGCTGCTATCAGGCAAGTCCTTGCTGGAGCTCTGGCCTCTGTGATAATCATGCGTGATGTCGCCTTGATTCTGTATATTCTCAATATGAGCCGAATCATCCTCCTTCACCTCATCGTCGATCATGGCTGCGAGGCTGCGAAAATTAAACATTGGTTCCGTTCCTGCTCCGCCACCAGGAGTAGCCGATCCAGGCGTGTCTGGCACTGCGTCACCACGTGAGAGATGTATCCCACTTGCATTGGGCGATGCCTCGAAAGACGAGTTGGACCCAGCTAGACCGTTCTTTAACGAGCCGGGAGCGGACTCTACGAACGATGAAGCAGATGAAGATGCGTTGGAGATCTGTCGAAGATGAGATGGTTTCTGCGGTTCGCATCCAAGAGGAGAGGGGGACGAGTGGACGTCGCTTGGCTGTAATCGGGCGCGGCTCCATTCAAGGTGGTTTTGGGAGTTTTCCATGGCATGTGAACCAGATGCCGAGGCTTGGCTAGAGTTCTCTTGATTGAAGAGCGGCGAGGGCGGTGTTGCATTTCCCGACCGATCAATGCCCTTGCCCTTACCCTGCAAATCTGGAGTTTCATCAAGGAAAGATGTCATTGACCCGTCTAGACCTGAGCTGCTCTGATTCGCACTGTTTGAATACATGGCGGTTTTCTTTGCAGCCTTTTCCGCCTTCTTGACCTCTTTTCCTTTCTTCTTTGCTTCCTTTTTGGCTTCTTTATCTTCTTTCTTCTTCCTCTCTTCTTCCGATGCTAGGCTCAACCTTATAGCTTCCATCATCATCATGTCTTCAAGATCTTCAATCCGACTTCTCCGGGAGCTATCCCGTGGTGGTGGCGCAAGCATCATCGGACCACGTTCAACATGACCAGTCATCTCATTTCGCGTACCTAATGCGCTGTGTCTCTCAGCCAGTAGTGCCAGTGCATTCAGTTGTGTCGTACTAGTACCACTTGATGGGCTATCAGCACCGGTGCCTCGTCTGAGCATGCCTCTCCTGCCAAAGCCACCGAAACCTCGTATTTCGGCTCCCTGACCGCCATTACCCATCAAGTAGGCTGCAGTATGTAGTGCTGTCGCTGCGGCAGATCTACGAGCAGCATGCGCCCGGGCACTGGATAGTTTCTGCGCCCAATCCGGTCGGACACGATCAGTTGTGATGACAGCTGGAGAATTAGCAGACATTGACGTGGTCCTTCGTCGGGCCGGGCCCGTATGGGAAAGCAGTCCGCCGTTACCAGAGACAGATGATAGGGATGATGAAGAAGACATGGCCGAAGCGGCTTTGGCGACTGTATGAGCCGGATGTTGGTTGGCGTAGATCAATCCTCTTCGAAAGGGGGGAGGGTCGTAGGTAATGCCAAATTCGGGCTGTACACAAAAAGGGCAAGCCGCTGGCTCTGAGACCAGGTTGCCGTCAGCGTCCAGGTCGTTTGGTTCAATGCCACTTCCTGCGTTTGGAGATATTGGATCACTATGGTCTGGGGGGTGCGGATCCGGACGTTTGATTTGTACGAAGCATTCAGAACAGATAGACTGATCGCAACAGCGAGTTCTGTTCAAATACGGTGGGTAATAAAGGAAGCAAATAGGGCATTCCATTGCGTCCTTGTATAGGTATGCTTCGATGGGCTGACCATTGACTCCTGACTCTTTCGGAAGGTGAAGCTCTAGTGGGATCATGTCTGCTTGCGAGTTGTTTTTAGACGACGTCGTTAGTGATGCTAACGTCTTTGACCGTCCCCGAAGTAGCGGTGCGGTGGTTGTTGGCAACGCAAGCGGCGATGGGGGAGACGGAAGAGAAAACGCGGGATGGGATGGGGAGAGAGTCGACGACGTATCGGAGTTGAAAGATTGAGATCGGTATGAGATGGGCACTGTTAAGTTGTGGTGATTGTGATCGGATAATTTAGTTTCTGATCGCGTTTTTGGGGGAGATTGTGATTGATCTTCAGGCGGTATCTCATCTGCGGCAGGTATCGGTAGGCTTCTGACGGCAGCAACCAACTGATGCTCCGTCCAAGAATCAGAATGGTCATTGAGCCCCTTCCAAAAGGGCGCAATCCGCCTCTCAATCTGATGATGCATTTAGCAAGTACTTCTGATCTTCGATGTGGCAATATTACCATCAACTGCCGCACGATAGGCTTATTGTAATCCTCTGTTCCTGTGTAAACACCTTGTGTGACAAGGTATCCACCATCGACACTCTCCTCTCTCATGCTCCGCTCGCGCTCATTCTCTCGAGCGATCCTCTCTCGCTCCGCCTTCCGAACTTCCCTCTCTTGCTTCGTCTCTCTCCTAGTATCCAGCCCCGCTATATCCCTGTCCGAGCCGCTTCCAATGCCAAGGAATGACAGGTCCGGTCTGCTACCTCGTCCATTACGTGAGCTATATATCACATGGGCGGAAGGTCGTTCGGTTAGTTCGGGAGATAAGGAGCCTCCAATTGCGCCAGTTATCATCGAAGATGTACGACGACGAGAGCTGCTCGGTCGAGAGTGTGATGGAAGCAGTACAGGCCGGTGCTCCTTCGTTGCAGAGTTGCCCATAACGAGATGTATCAACCTCTGTAAGCCAGCGATATTTTTGCGAGGTCATCTAGTAGAACGCTGCAAGCTACATCGACGATGATTGCCTTGTGGTAAAGTGCAAGAAATGTCGCCAATGTATCTCTAACTGACCCGATCTATCTCGTCAGATCGTAGAGTGAGGATCCTCGACGTTAGTTGTTAGTATCCCTGTCAGGTAGTCATATGGTGGATCAGGCCGCCAAAAAGACCAAGAACAGTCTCTAAGACAAACTGTACTTGAGACGTGGAACGGGAACGAAAACTTGCTTGCTCTCGCACTCCAAGCTTGTAGTGGTTGACTTCGGGATGATGCAGCTTCCCAACTCTAGCGAGAGGAAGCCCGGAAACGGAGTGCCGAGTCATGACAGATCTATTTATCAGAGGACTCCGACATCGATCAGTCAAAAGTGTCGTTACGATCGGAGAGCAAGAGAGCTCGATTTTTTGGAGCTATTTGCGCAATCCGTAGCCAAGTATTTTCGACCTGATCGGGAGAACGACACTGTGGCATGAGGTAACCTCAGACTTCTTCTCCCAAATCAGGCCTCTAAATTGGGGTACCACCATCACACCCTCTATGGCGAGCCTGGTGGAGCATGGGCCTTGTCTAACATTCTCCTCCGGACGCCTCCGTAAGTGATGCACAGATAGGTCTCATAGGGAATCTGCTAGAAGGCGCTACAGGGAGGAGCAGCAGAAGATCATTGTGCAGACATATGGCCCCAGGTCGTGAATGATTGCGGACGTCACCAAATGAGCATCATCACCAATATGTATGGAGAATCCCACACACCGTGTCATTCCTTCCTGAAGGACAACCATACCTTCCTGAGGGGCAGCCAGTTGAGCCTAATGGATACCCGCATAGACCATTGACTCCGTACTCGTACGCTCGCGTTCCACCTGGTCAGCGTGCTCATTATCCCCAGCATGCACCGGCACAGTACGCCCAACATCCTTCGGCTTCCTATACCCAACAGCATGGACATCATGGCAACCAACCGGGTAATCAGCCTGGTGACCAGCCTAGTCCGTAGGTCTTCCAACGGTCTTGCTCTCGAATAGACTGTTGGAAAAGCCCTTTAGTGACATCCATGGAGGACAAGATCACCGCGCCACCTAAGGCTCCTAAGATTGTATCTTGCTTGGGAAGCGGATAGGCGACTGGACATAGCTTGGTGTTGACTCGTCAGTGGATCATACACTCATAGATAACCAGTAACGAGTCCAAGTATTGTCTGCATTTCGCACAGCTTACACATGTCTCTAAATGTTGTCGTAAACAAATTCAGAGATCAGGCTGAATCTCTTCAAATTTGATTCAACAGATGAGCACAAATAACCAATATGTATGGAGTACCCCACAATATGTCATCCAAATTGATATCACGCTTGTAAATGCCTAGGTCTTTCATCTACAAACACATGATGTTGATCTGCTCTGTGACTATGGAGTTCTCCAAGTATGTTTTCAGGCCGTAATTTATTGCCGATACTATTGACAGATGACTTCACCACCTAGAAGTATGGAGAACTCCACAACGTCACATCATTGAGGTCTACAACAGTGAAATCCAATAATGTCGTACCTAGCCATGGGTCTAAATACACATGGCTTGACGTGGTTAATGTTCATGGAGTCCCCCAAATACTTCGAATAGGCAATTGTTTACGACCTAGAACTATAGGACATTGAAACATAAGTCTGTATGGTGGTAGTGCGCTCTGCGTCTCGGGAGCCCTCCAAGTCCTTAGGAACGGCAATCATTTACGACCTAGGACTATGTACAACTTATGCTTGCTGTCATCATGAGGTCCTCCTCAGACAGTTATCCTTCCATATGACAGCGCTATGTCAGCCCCTAAAGCTGCATCTCAACATACCCCTGTGCTGCTTGCCTTTGCGATACTCGTGGATGAGCTCGTAGAGGAGGGCAGAGCCACGAAGGGCTCTGTATGAGTTGCCCTTGCAGTCCCGTTGGTGCTGTAATCTGCCGTGATCTCTGCCAGACCGTCCGAGAGCTCGAGGTTCAGCAGCGTCCTCCGGAACAGCTCGAGCGCTGCTAAGGGCTGGTAGTACGGCACCTCATGGCCAGACTCGTACATCCGGAGGAAGGAGAAGTTGCCGTACTGGCGGACTTCGCCATACTCCTGGTTATTGACCATAAACGGCACGTAACCAGCAGCTCTGAACTGTGCAGCGTGGGTGTAGTTTACGGCTAGAGAGACTGCCTGACCTCCAAACCAATTAACAATATAATCTGCGTCGCCGTAAGTCAAGGCGACTCGAACACCGTTATTCAAGATCATCTCGAGATCTTCGATAAAATTGGGGTAGACAAAGTCGCCGGTCTGCTGGAAGCTATAATATATCAAATCGTTCGCATCTTGGGTATAGTTCAGGTTCACGCCCAGTGCTTGCTGCGTTGAAGCCATGTTGAGGAAGTCGATGAAATAAGTGGGCGGAGTGGGATCTTTGTACGGATGCCGTATATCATAAACTCCTCGGCCCGAGAATTGATAGTAAGGTCCTTCAACATTGTCTCTGCACATGTTTTCCGCTTCGGTGCAGATGGCATAGTCTGCCAGTGACGTCCGGTTGGTTTGTCTGCAGTAGCCGATTTGGTCGAGGCAGCCGTTTGGCATGTATAATGCGAACTTCATGTAGTTATAAACGGTATCGTTGACAGCCTTGATGCCATAAGTGTTGTTGACGGCAAACTCGGGATAATACGGAGCCTGCGTTGCTTCATCGATGATGCCTGTGGTCGAAGATAAGCCGGAGTTATAGAAGCTGCATTGTGAGTACTTACCGTTTATGATTCCCAGCGTATCAAAATTGAGTTGCGTGCCTTGCATTGTACCGTTGGCGATTGCTTGATTTTGGTCATAAAAGTAGTTGTAAAACTGCGTGCAACTATTTCAGTAAAAGTGATCTAGTCAAAGATGTAGGAGGATCCTGTTTAGACTGTGGTCCGTCCAGCGAAGGCGCGAGAGCGTATGGCATAACAAAAATGATGGGAAGAGTTTCTATCATAGAAAGTCAATTACGCTTACCGATGGTCCGTAATGTCCGCCATAAGATTCGGTCCACAAGTTGAAAGTCTTGGACTTGACTTTTGAGTCGAGCTGTGGAAGGGCACTGTAGAAGCCCTGCAAGATATGCCAAGCCGCCATAGCAGCCATGTCTGTTGTATCAATAGCAGTGGCGTTGATGACAGGATAGCCTGTAGAAACGAGATTTAGCTTCACAGCATCCGTGTACTTTGAGAACTGCGAAAATGATGCGACGCATCGTTAGGCTCCAATAAAATAGCGACGTAGTCGTAGCTCAGTACCAAAAATCAACTCCAATCATTCTTGCATGATCAGAGCTCAATATGCTCTGTCTGCATTTACCCATAGTGATAGGGCTTCGTGCGAAGTGCGAGATTTCAGGGAATTCTTCCGGGGATTACTCACGTCCATTCACTCCAGCAACTGAAGCATCCTGAAACACGCCCGTAAATTGATTGATAGTTCCCGGTTCTTCGTCGCTATACGAGAACCCTACACCGACTGGCTGAGATATGAACAGCATGTTCGACACCTCATTCCATGCGTACGGGTTAAGCATCGTTGTGTTATTTTCCGTAATATTGCAAGGTCCAAGCTCTGGTCACGAATAATGATTAGCCCGTATAATTAAGAACATCTCCGTACGAGAGTCTTACCTTGGAAGAGCCCAATCAGCGAGTCGCTTCCGGGTCCGCCATTGAGCCACAGGGTTACTGGGGCCTCTGCAGGATTTTTGCGTGCCTCAAAGAACCAGAAAAAGGTGTGCGCATTGGGAGCGAGGTCGATGTAGCCTGCGTAAGAATTGACGCCTGGCGTGGTTTCGCAGAGACCTTCGGCTCCAGTATTCTTGTATCTAATAGTCACATTACTCGGCGTAATCAGTGTCTGTACTCCAGTGGCGTTGGCAGGAAGCTGCCTCGGCCTCAACGTCGCAGCGTCCGCTCCTATAGACAGAAAGAGGGTCGCCAGTAAAGGCAGACAGCGCGATGAACCAAACATCATGAAAGAGAGCAGCAGTAGTACACGAATGCAGCACACTGAACAAGAGTCAGAGAGGATTCCATGCTATTATATGCTTGGAGACCTCCATTAAGCTCAAAGAGGGGTACAGCGTAAACATGCGGCAGCCTGCCTTGAAGGTCTCTACGCTGCAGGGGTTCAGACAGGGCAGAGGTGGGTATCATGAGGTACAGAGTCTTTGGTCACCTTAAAAGACGTAAGAGTGCTTGAAGCTGGACGGAAACGGCAGGGCAAGAAGATAAAAGCAAAGCAACACGCACAATGATTGGAAGCTGCTTCCCACGAACACGAATGCACTATAGATAAGATGCGCGAAAAACAGCTGCAGGAGCAGGCTGCAGTACGACCCGTATGTTGCCCCATCAGGAAGGTATTGAAATCCACAGTACGGTGGTTGACTCGGAGAGCTTACACGCAAGGGAGCACTAGTCAAGTCAAGGTAAGTGAGGAGGCCGTCACGGTGACAGCTATAGCGTTCTGCAAGCCGTCCCGGGAGCGGGGAGGGGCAAGTTGGATCACCAATAATGACCGACCTCAATCACCGATCGACAGTTGTGCGAGTACGAGTACTTTGGATAATGCCTCGTTACTCTCAACGTCACAAAGTACTGGCTGCTACGGCATAGATGACCCCTCTGATTCTATACTGTAATCACATCAGTCAGTCAGGGATCATATCAACCGAGGCTTTGAAAGCCCCACCCATAAATGCCCACCACTGTGCAATAAACCCATTTGGTCTCACCACCCCGTAAAATAGTAGCAAAGATGGCGTCAGTCCAACCCTACAATATTGCTGTCTCGCAGGCTGAGCTTGAGGGACTCGCTTCCAAGCTCTCCAACACTACCTTTCCAGACGAGTTGAACGGCGCAGGTTGGGACTACGGAGCTCCCCTTGCTGATATCAAGAGATTGGCAGCCTACTGGCAGGATAGCTTCGATTGGAGAAAGCAGGAGGCAAAGCTGAATGAGCTACCGAACTTCAAGATTGCACTTCCTGTCGAAGGTTTCGATCCTCTCAATGTCCATTTCGTGCATCAGAGGAGCCACGTCAATGGAGCCATTCCGCTGTTATTCTGCCATGGCTGTGAGTTTGTTCTTGTGACTAGATCACTACGGAACCATGGAATTGACGCATCTTAGGGCCAGGAAGTTTCCTTGAAGTTGCGAAGATTCTGCCGCTTCTTACCAAAGGCAGCAGCACAGCCCCAGCTTTCCATGTCGTCAGCCCTTCGCTGCCGAACTTTGGCTTTTCGGAGGGTCCAACAAAGAAAGGGTTCGGTCTTAAACAGTATGCTGAAGTCTGTCACAAGCTGATGTTGAATCTTGGGTATCGAGAGTATGGTAGGGATGCGGTGCACATTCACTCTGGCCAGCGCTAACAGACCATCGCATAGTTACGCAGGGTGGCGATTGGGGCTTTTGGATAACCCGTGCAATGGGCTCCCTCTATCCACAACATTGCAAAGCCTCTCATGTCAACATGATTTGTGGGCATCGGCCGAGATGGACGAGTAATCCTGTCCTTGCTCTGCAACACGCCCTTGCACCCTTATCCGCCCGCGATAAGGATGGTCTAGCACGCAGCAATTGGTTTCTCAAGGAGGGCAGCGGATACCGTTCCGAACAATCCACAAAACCACAGACGCTTGGCTATGCCTTGCATGATAGCCCGGTCGCATTGCTCGCATGGATTTACGAGAAACTCCACGACTGGACTGACAACTACCCCTGGATGGAGGACGAGATACTGGCCTGGGTATCGATATATTGGTTCTCGACCGCGGGTCCGGCAGCAAGCATCAGAATCTACTATGAGGCAGCGCATTCGGAGTGGCTTCGGCCTGAGCGACTCTCCGGTTGGATTCCCAGTGTCAAGCTAGGGCTAGCTTATTTCCCACGCGACATATCTGTTGTGCCCAAGACGTGGGGCCGCACGCTGGGGCCAGTAGTTTTCGAAAGTGATTACGAGAAAGGCGGTCATTTTGCTGCGTGGGAGAGGCCTGACGCGATTGCTGATGACTTGAGAAAGATGTTTGGGAAGAGAGGCGGTGCTTATGGATTGATCAAAGGCAAAGAGGGATACGACCACGCCAACGCTAGACTTTGACGACATGAGAGCAGACAGATGCATCACGGATTTTTGTAACGCGGTTTCGAATCTCAACGGAATTCTCTCCCAAGGATACAGAATATGGCGTCTCTGCACTATCTGCGTAGTCACTCCATTGTCACGACGTACAATCTTCACATGTCAATGTGAACGGCCCTCTGGAAAAGCACGTTTTTGAATGAGCTAGAACCACGCTGATGAGAAAATCATCTGAATTAGATGAAGGTTGTGTCCTTCAACAACGGCGCCTTCAGGACGAAAAACGCCTCGCCTAATCACGTAATCCCCTTCGCCCGGTCCTTCGTTACTCCGCTCTCGGGTTTCGTTTCCCGGCTCTTGTTTGTTTTCCCCCGCGATAGGTAAACGATCGCTGGGGCTAGGGAAGCTGTTACTACGTCGTACTTTGTTGTGATGTGGTAATTAAGTCACTACATATTACCGTGTCAAGATAAAGTAGCAATTATCACCATGAACGAGGAAGAATTCGAGACGCTTATCTGCTGTGTTAAAGATGGATCTACCTAAATGTACCAAAGCCCGACGTCTTCATGACCTACTACCTCACACCTTAGACCGAAGCCGGTCTCTTACTCCTAACGCTCCGGGAGCTATCTTCCTTTACTTTTGGTCTTTCCGCGCTATGTTGATATGCTCCAATCTCCGTTCGTTTTCTGGACTTGGCCACTCTGGATCAACCCGATTCCGGAATGGTCGCTCACGGAAGTTGCACCTTGCTCCACCATGAGTCCATGACATCGGTATTGTAAAGGTTAGATGGCGTCGACCATGCTGGGCGAAAGCAGCCTACGGGATACCCATCCCCACAGTAGCCATTTGCACTGCAAGGTTAAATATTTTCATTAGAATTTGCTTAGGGTGAGCGGACGGAGCTCTAGCTGTGAGCTCGTGCAGCTAGGAACAAGTCGTGGCAGCCCGGAGCTACTTAACAGTTCCAAACCCCCGGGTCGTGACTTGTTGGTGCTCTGATCCATGTTGCCGTCAATTCCATGCGACGTTTCTTGCAAAATTGAAGCACCAGGAAGCCCTCCAAGCGGATCAAGATGACGAATATGTCATCAGCAACCACGCAAACGGCCACGAAGCGGAATGCCTCCACGGCAGGCTTCAAGCACCCTTCGGGCAGACCGGCCAAAAGAAGAGCTTCAAAGGCATGTGCGTGCTGCAGGGCGAGAAAGGTACGATGTAATGTTGTGGAGCACGGCGCGCCGTGTACGAATTGCAGACTGGATGATGTTGAATGCATCGTCCAAGATTCTAAACGCCGGAAGTACGCAAACTCCGTCCACCAATCTTTGCTTTGGTGCCTCGGCCATTTCTGACCCATATCCCGCATAGGAAATTCTGGGGCAAATTCGACACCAGCCAGTCTTCATCACAAATTCATCCCGAAATCGCAGAAGCTGCCGAGGCTGTGAGAAAGGACAGCGTCAATGTTGCGACCAACAACGACATCTCCCTCGGTGTACTTCCCGAATGCCATTCGCCGCTATCCTCTTCATGTCTTTCGCACGAGTCTGAGCGCGATCACGAGCAGCACGTGCCTCACATGATCTGTGAGCTTCAACCTTGCCGTTCGGCCTCTGCCAGAGCTGATGCTGTTGTGTAGATCAAACACAAGGCCATCGACTCAGTGTACACGAGCGCAACAGACGAGCGTCGTTGAGTGGCACGATACACCCAGGACTCCTACCCTTGACAGGAGCGAGCCAGCTGTTCAACCCCTATCTCCTACCCAAGAAACGTGCAATTGCCCCTTTACCCAATTATATCAAACCATTACCCGCAAGGATTACCACAGACGACATCGAATACCTGGAGAAGAAAGGAGCGTTGTCGATTCCAGGATTGGTTTTGCGCAATGAATTACTGCGCGTATATGTCGAGTACGTACATGGCTACATGCCATTGCTTGAATTGCGTGAATTTCTAGACGCGTTGGAGAGGAATGATGGCTCGACCAAGCGTATCAGCTTGCTTCTTTTTCAGGCTGTTATGTTTGCCGGGACTGCATTCGTTGACATGAAGCACTTGCGCCGTGCCGGTTATACGACGCGAAAGGAAGCTAGGAAGGCCTTCTTTCTGAAGGCTAGGGTACGTGACTGCTTCTGAATGTTTTGCCAAGTTGTCTCTAATCAGTCAGTAGCTACTTTACGATTTCGACTACGAAGTTGACCGCATATCCCTAGTTCAGGCGCTGCTACTTATGACATATTGGTACGAGACGCCAGATGACCAGAAAGACACATGGCACTGGATGGGCGTGGCGATCTCCCTATCCCATACAATAGGCCTCCATCGTAATCCGGAGAAGTCGAATATGGACCTCAAGAGACAACGGCTTTGGAAGAGGATATGGTGGTCGTGCTTCATGCGTGATCGACTAATAGCTTTGGGGATGAGGAGACCGACACGAATAAAGAACGAAGATTACGACGTGCCGATTCTCACGATTGACGACTTCGAACTTGGACCTCTCCCGGAAGAGTGGACCTGTATTCCACGAGACTGCCTGCTCGCCTGGGATACCGACAAGCAGCGCCAAATAGCGATCATGTGCATCGAAAAGGCCAAGCTTTGTCTGTGCATCAGCCATGTGCTGTCTGCGCAGTATTCAGTGCTCAATAACAACCTTGGTGGCATGAATGCAGAAGGCAACGCTACAACAACGATGATGCTTTTGCCGAAGAAACTGGACGCGGAGACTTGCGAGGTTGAGCTCTGCGACTTAGAGCTCAATAAGTGGATGGACGAGCTACCGGAAGACCTCAGGTACCCCGAAGTATCTACCGCTGAGCTTGGTAGTGGGGAAGAGGTGTTTGTCGTACATCGTGCTTTACTCAATATGATCTACCTGACTACACTCAGCGCTCTTCACCGCCCACAAGTGTTGCCTTCAGCTCCAGCAGCCTGGCCCGCCCGTAGTAGCGGCATTGAGTTGCATGAGCTGTCCCGAAAGAAGGTCCGCCACGCGGCAGCCGAGATAACTAGAACAGCTCAAGACTTGCATCAGCTCAACCTCGTACGATATCTTCCAACCACAGGCGTGACGGTGCTTCTGCCCGCAGTCATCATCCATCTGCTCGATATCAAGTCATCGAATGAGGAAACGCGCAGGGTCAGTCTTGAAGGCTTTTGTCATTGTATGCAAGTCATGCAGAAACTGCGTGAGAGCTACGCCTCAGCAGACTATGCAACCCAGTTTCTCGAAGCGGCGATCCGGAAAGTCGACATCCAAGTGTCCCTCAATATAACGTCAGACAAGCAGCGACGATTGCCAAACTTAGCAGGCTTGGTTGACGTAGGTCGCCGGACGACGCTTACTCCACCACCCGAAGATCACGTCGTGAGGCAAAGTGACGGGGCTGATATCGATGTGGCTGTCAAGTTCGAAAGCTCCATGGCCTCTACGCCACCGGACTCCGAAGAAAGCGAGCAAGCACTCAATCCTTACTTAGATCTTGCGGCCAAAGACAACAACAAAGCCAGCCTCGCAAGTATGATCTTGTCTACGAGCAACGACCTCATGGCTTCCGCCGTAAACGACTACGACCTGGATTCGTTCCTGAATCTCGAAGACGCCGGAGACCCGTTCACCTTTGGTGAAGAAGAAGCCACCGGCATGCCCACGAGTTTGCATGGCGAGAGTAGTGGGTTCACGCTGGATATCGACTGGATGAAAGATATGAAAGACTTTCATGGAACGGCTTTGGATCAGATTGACCTCATAGACGGAGACAGACATGCTGAAGAGACGGTTCAGGCTTAGGGCTTGAATTTCCGAAAGTGCGAAAAGTGCGATGTAGCCAGCGTCTGGGATATCCAATTCTGTATCGTACATGTAACTACACCAACAGTTTCTTGGTTCGGTGTTAGCATGTGCGTGGGACTGAACCCTTGGGTGCGGTCCCTGTCGTCCAAGTTGGATAGTGAGAGCTTCGATAAGTGTGGATACAGAACTCTCGATCAATACAGATCAATACAGATAAATACAGATAAGCATCATCCAATGTCTAGTTCGTATTATACCTTCTGTACCGTGCTTGCAAACAGCTCGTCCACGTCCAATCAATCTCGCGAATAGTATATCTGTGGTGCATCGTTTGCGGTAATTCGCAGAAATCTTTCTCACATGCTTCTTGACAGGATCGCATTAGAGATTCGAACCTCTCCGCAACACGCATCGCTCGAACTCGGTTCCCGTGTTGCAGCAAGTCGACCAGGGTCTTTTGGAACAGGGGCAGACGAGGATGCGATGCCGAACATCAGCTTAACTTACCAATCACGATGACGTGGTCAACACCGAAGCAGGGAGTCCTTCCTATGTGCAGCGCGCACGCGCCGAGTGGGAGATGTCTCCACGGTTCTTATAGACCGGAGAAGCATAGCTATCAGGATACTAGCCGCAAAGACGATCCTGTCGAGGGGCCTGATAAAACTAACCCCCTCCGTCTTCATTCAGATTGGGACTGATAGATCTCTACAAGTGGCGCTTAGAATGCGATCAAGTTGGATTTCGAGGACGTTTAGCCGGCGGAATACAGTTGCCCTCGTTGAATCCCCCTCTGAGATAGCTGTGCGTCAAAGCCTCAGATTTAGTCTGGAAATCTTGACAGAAATGGAATGTCGGGGTTCAGCGAACAAGGACCGTCATACTATGCTAGATATTTGACGTCCCTGCCATCTGATAGGGCACGAAATGCTGGGAGACTAGCGGTCCACCTATCTGACACCGTGGAAGCGCGCGGTAATCCTTATCTGAAAACCACATCGGAATAGCAGATAGATTGGCCACTTTAGGCGATCGATGTTGGCAGTGAAGGGTCCGTCTAGCCCCACTTCTCCCTCTATAGGCCGCCCTACCTTCGGCTGCGTCAGTGCTTTTGGTAATTCGTCTGTTGAAGCTTTGGCATGACTCACCTCGCAGCTTCTGCAGAGAGGCGAGGACGTCCTTCACAGCTTCATGCTCCTGGCTTGGAATCTTGTCATGACTCTTGGACAACAGCAGTGCCGCCCCGGTTATTTCGGCGGAAGACTGTTTGAGGTAATCCTCTTCTCTTAATACTCGAGGCAGCTGAAGTGCTTTGAGAGGTCGCCGTGTCTTCGTCTTCTTTAGCAAGTGATCCATCAATGGGTTGATGTCTTTGTTGATATCTCTATCGTCATTAGAACGGACATGTAGAGCACTATGTGAGATCACTGCTTTGTTGGCTTATTGAGGAATTCTTAATTCCACGACAACGTCCTTGGCGGAGGCAAATATTCTGCCATCACTCAATACCAGCACACTAAGAGCATCGACTTCAGTTGATGAGGCAGCACCAGCTCGAGCACGTTGGATGAGGTCCTGACATTCAATGCGGAACTCAATGACTGGGGCAGGTGTACTCAGATCACAAGATATGATGACCACGTTCTATATGCGCAATTCAAACGAGGCAAGCTTGAGATGTGAAGTCTGCAGCGTTGAAAAGCCCTCGCTTCAATAGGATGTTTTTCACATTCGTGTTTCCTACCGGCTTTCAGGGCATCGCAACACCTCAGATCTGATCCTCACACATTAGAGATAAACAACTCTACTTGAGCTTTCAAGCTCAAAGGTGACTAATGACAAGCATTGACAGAACCGTGCAGACGAGTATCAGATCTCTAGAGAACGAAAGCAGCCATGTCCACATTCTCGAGAGCTTTCGATCTTGGTAATGATGAGAACGGTGGGGTGATATTTGCAGATGTGCTTGGGAGCTGGTGGGTGGAAAAAGAGGACACGCTGCCAACACCTTCCGTCGTTGGCATGATGTTGAATGAGGTTGGACGGAAGCTTGAGATTGGAAAGGTGTACATGACAGGATATGCTGGCGATTACTCGGATGGGGCCATTGGACATCTCCTCTATGTTGGAGATACTTGGTGAGTGCATGATGCCCAGATGTTCGACCCAATGGAGGTGGAGGCGCGGTACCGTTGGTTCTCCGCTGCAGAGGGTTGGATCCCAACCCACAAACCTGTTCTGCCAATATCTGTGCAGAGGAAGATCAACCCACAACGTCACCGCCAGATCTTTCATGAGAGATAATTCGGCATGGCAGACGCAGGTTCACTATTGCTGTACGATTATATGTGGGCTCCATGGCAACCCTGAGGTCTCTGAGTCGGCCTTGTTCAAGGTGTCCAAATCGCCGCGTCTTCAACAACAAAGACAACGAAGCGACATGGTCATCAATGAGGCTCAGGAACAATGTGGATGTCATGGTGGCGCTTGATAAGCAATATCGATCTGGAGAGGGTGTTATGTTCTATAACGATATCTGGACAAGAACCAGGCGAGTAGATTAGGTGCAGAGGCTGTGGAAATCAAATATGGAGGGTACAAGAGCTTTCGAGGAACCTGAATTCAGCCGAAGAGGAGGATATCTTTCTCTGAAGGGCACGGTTAGCCCAGGGTATCGACTACCGCCTCGTCGCGACTTGCAAACAGTTCACGGCAAGACTTGTACAGGGATATAGTGGTGCCCAAGAGAGTAACATAAAACGTCTATAATGGTTTTCATAACCTTGGTCTCTCGTTGCCCCTCCATCCTGCGTCCTCAGCGATCAATTCTGCTGCCCTCTCTCCAATTCCCAGCACAGTCAACATCGGATTGATACTCGGCATGGCCGGAAAGATGCCCGCATCGGCAATCCTGACGCCTTTCAAGCCAATGACCTTCAAGCTGCTGTCAACCACTGCAAGGGAATCTTTCCTTGGATCTCCCATCTTGGTTGTACCAGCTGGGTGATAGACAGTATGATGAACTTTCCTCCCGTACTCCGAGAGCTCCTCATCAGTATTTACGTTCGGGCCGGGTGCGACTTCGCGCTTTATCCAGGACTTGAAGGGCTCCTCTGTCGCCACCTGGCGAGCGGCTTTCAAACCAGCAACAATGGTCGCAGCGTCGTAGCCTTCTGGATCTGTGAAGTAGCGAAAGTCAAGAGCAGGCTTTTCTTGCGGATTTGAGGAAGTGAGGTAAATCCTGCCCTTCGACCTCGGCCGCGGGATATTAGGTGTCATGCAAAACGCATCGATTGGCGTATCATACCCTAATCTCGCTGTGTTGAGACAAAATGGAATCTGATAACAATGCATCATGATATCCGCAATCTCGCCATCGCCCCCTCGTGCATTGGGAACCTCGCGTCGGAGGAAGATGCCGGCATCGGAGTCCATGGTGGTTTGATTTGGCGGGACTGGCTTGTTCAGCTCCCAAATAATGATGCTTTCCGGATGGTCGAGCAGGTTCTCGCCCACACCGGGTATGTCCTTGATTAGGGGAATTCCAAGGTCTTGGAGTTGCTGCTTCGGACCCAGGCCCGAGAGAAGCATGAGACGAGGGGTGTCCACCGCGCCAGCGCAGAGAATCGTCTCCTTCTTGGCCTTCAACGTCAACTTATTGCCGCTCTGCAAAGTCAAGTTCACGCCTGTAACTCTGTCGCCCTCCATGTTAATTCGGCTGACCCAGGCATCGGTAAGGATGGTGAGATTAGGTCTCCTCTCCTCCCCACGCAGTATTGGATGTAACCACGCTACACTTGCGGAGCTCCGCCTTCCATCGTCCGGATTGTACGATACCGAAAAGAACCCCACGCTCGGCTTCAAAGCTCCTGTGCTTCGGATCTCCTTGTTGAAATCATGGATGATGGGTATATCGAGAGATGTCGAGCAAGACGTGATCCAGTCCTTGCAAAGTTGATTTCGGTGTCTTTCATGTACAGGCTGGACGGTGTTCCGTAGGTTATCGAGCACGCGTGTGAAGGTCTTGAAGGTCCAGCCATGGCAGCCAAGAGACTCCCACACCTTGCAGTCGTACTCGAAGGGCCGGAAGGATATCAGGGTGTTGTGTGAGGAGCAACCGCCAAGAACTTTGGCTCGAGAATGGCGAATATAGGAATTCCCTGTGACTTGTCAATAGAGCTCAGCGTTGCCAAATAGAAGTCAATTCTGCATCTTGGTGGCAGGTCTAACGTATGGACCTCTGTTTATTCAGGAAGAGGGCGCTCTGGCTAGATCTGCGCGGAGGGTGCTGCGTTCGGGCAGTGTTGCGTTGGGCAAGCGCAGAGAGTCGGAGAGAAATTGGTCACTCGCCATTTGGCTGCTCAGTGGTTCCATAGTCGTAATCCAGTTCACCACCGAGCAGATTGAGCCAATCTTTCAGGTTCAAAACTTTGTCATTCATGTAATCGCTAGGACCGGCTTCGATAAGGAGGATTTTCTTCTGTGGTAAATACTCTGACAGTCTGCTGGCTATGACACATCCCGCTGTTCCTCCGCCGACAATGAGATAGTCGAATTCATTGACTTCGGAGGCTGAGAGCTGGGTGGTGGTCATGTCGAATGAAGGGTTTGACGGGTTAACGTTGAGGTCTGCGTTCAGCTCAGGAGAAGGGTCTACCGCCTTATATGTGGGGTAGACGGGTGGGAGCTTTGGTAATGGCGTGATTTCCGTAAAGCAGGACAGTTTCAGACTGAGCCGTTAGGCGTACTGTAGTACAATTGTCGGAAGGAACTTATTATTCTTCATTCCTCAAGACTTTTCTATCATGGACTGGCTGCTGGTGCACGCTTCCAACTTCAGGGAGAGTGTTGTGTCTTTGAAGCTAGACACCGATGCGTAAAGCGTTCTACGGACTGCTGTTTGGGGAGACTTGCTAGGGTCAAAGAGGGTTCGGCGTGTGCTACGATATTTTGCGAAGTGTGGGTTACTACCTTAGTGCGATCTGATCGTAGGGCTTTTTGCAAGCTAGGTAAGAAAGAGAGAACATATCCGGGTTGTTGATCGCTGGAACCTCAGGAATCAGTTATGTACTGTAGTGCTGCCGTAGGCGTCGCATACCATCGGCTTTCTCCCGGTAACAGATGCTTTTGGAATCAAAGATTGGAGACCAACAAGAATTCGTGATTGTCGTAGATGAGACTCCACACCTCGATCAAACACCGCTACCTGGCAGTTACTCTCCGGCTGTAATGTCAAACCCGTTCCTCCCTCCGCGACAGCTATACTATGACGGGAAGATCCAGACCGCCACCTCCGGGCAGACCTTTCGATCAATTGATCCTTCAACTGCAAGTCCGCTAGCAGACATCCACACCGCCTCTAACGCCGACGTCGACTCTGCCATAGCCTCCGCGCAAAAAGCCTTCCCATCATGGTCAGCAACACCTCCGATTGCTCGATCGCGCCTACTCCTCAAAGCGGTTCAGCTTCTGCGGGAGAGGAACGATGAGATCGCCAAAGTTGAGACGCAGGATACGGGGAAACCCTTCTCGGAGACAAGTACCGTCGATGTCGTAACTGGGGCCGATGTCTTGGAATATTATGCAAACCTGGTCGGTGGTGGAGGTCTTAATGGCGAGACTACACAATTGAGAGAAGATGCATGGGTCTATACGAAGAAAGAGGCTTTGGGTGTTTGTGCGGGTATTGGAGCGTGGAACTATCCTCTACAGATGTATGCTGCAATGTTTGACACATCGCATATGAATTGCTTATGTTGTGGCTTCTTGCAGAGCTCTTTGGAAGTCCGCACCATGTCTTGCCGCCGGCAATACGATGGTCTACAAACCTAGTGAATTTACGCCACTTCACGGACAGATACTGGCTCAGATATATACGGAAGCTGGTTTACCTGCAGGCGTGTTCAACATCATCAATGGAGCAGGAGAAGTTGGTGCCTATCTGACTTCCCATCCTTCTGTTGCAAAGGTCTCGTTCACCGGTCAAGTCTCAACAGGCAAGAAGGTAGCAGGCTCAGCGGCAGGGGGCATGAAGTACGTTACAATGGAGCTTGGAGGCAAAAGTCCTGTCATCATTTTGCCAGACGCAGATCTTGAGAACGCTGTTGATGGTGTGATGATGGCAAACTTTTTCAGTACTGGACAGGTTTGTACCAACGGCACAAGAGTATTTGTTCCCGAAAAAACGAAGGAAGCATTCGAGCAGAGGCTGCTCGAGAAGATGCAATACATCCGCATTGGAGATCTGATGGATCCGACTACCAACTTTGGCCCTTTAGTTTCCAAAGTGCATTATGAGAAAGTCCTACGCTACATCAGACATGGAATTGACGTCGATGGTGCGAAGCTCATATATGGTGGCCCCCGCAAGCCTACGGTGCCTACTGGACTTGAGAACGGCTACTGGGTCAAACCAACAGTGCTCACGGACTGCACAGACTCAATGAAGATTGTTCAAGAAGAGATCTTTGGTCCCGTTATGAGCATCCTCACTTACTCCACCATTGATGAAGCGGTTGAGCGGGCCAATGCCACTCCGTTGGGGCTCGCTGCCGGAGTCTTTACTACGGATCTCAACCAGGCACACAAGGTGATTGCTCGGCTCGAAGCAGGCATTACTTGGGTTAACACATGGGGAGAAAGCCCAGCTGAGATGAGCGTAGGTGGCTGGAAGCAGAGCGGTGTCGGAGTCGAGAATGGCAGACGTGGTATCGAGGCTTGGGTGCGGAATAAGAGCACTCTGATTGATATGAGCGGTAGTGTGCCCACGGTGTTTTCGAAGCTATGATGCTTCAAAGGCCGTTTACAAAGAAGTCTGAGGTTGAGTGCGAAACTCTGGCCATAGTTTGCATTGGCACCAGATTCCCACTTTGGCACATCTCCGCCTTGAAAGTCTATCCCCGCTCTGGATGGCCCTCGAAAGTGCACGACGAGGATGACGAGCAGCAGGATGGGTTGTCGAGCATCTTGCGTGCTGGGATTATTAGCAGGCGCAAGTCTAGGGTCCCTATTCTGCGCACAGCTGTTACACCTCGAAGCCTGCCAGCATCAGCAGGAGGAACCATTGGGGATTTTGCGAAGCTGATATGTGGTCACGACGACGTTGACAAATTTCTTATCTCTTTACCTGCCAAAACCTACAACAAACAAAGCATTTGGCTGGACAAGGTTGATGCCGGGATATCGGTTCGTTGTGTGCCTCACTTCCGCCCATGCGTACAACGACCCTTTACTGCAAGCAGGAGGTTGTAAGTAAGCTCGGTCATATAGCGACGATGGCCTGTGACCAAGACTGCATTGATCTTTTGATACCCGGTGGAGTTGTACAAGTACGAGTAATTACTGCTTGCCTTTATTGGGGAAGTGACAGTGAAGATGGTACCGGTTCGTTACATGCGGTTGTTAGGTTACATCCATGCAACGTCCCGGCAGCACACCCGCAGGCCCGTTGGAGCCTGCTCTAATGCTAACTCGTGTGCCGGCTTCCATGACCCGTGCGGAGACGAGGCCTTTGAGTTAGTCAAGTACCTAGTAACTTACATGTAACCAATTGTGGTAGCTGTTCCGGACTCCCTCAATTGATTCCCAAGCATGGGTTGAGCCTGCCCGTTATAGGCTTACAGTTACTTACAACGCCAACCTGCCGTTGCATTCATTTCATTCCTCCCCCATCTTTGCGACAGAGCCTGGTTGCATCGCAGCTCAACTGCGGGACAAGTCAATATTGACCTCAGGCATCTCTAACTTCTACAACGCTTTACCTCTCCAAGGATCCATTCGACAGACTAAACTCTAACGGTTAATCAGCATGGCAGACATTACCTCAAACGAGAAACAGACTCGAATACACGATGCCATCTCACCTCCATCCTCGCAAACGGCCACTGGTGAAGAGGCAGGTCAGATTGCTCGACCGAAATCATGGATTTACAAGCCCTTGAAGCTCGGCCCCCTGAGCCTGCCGTGGTACGCCTCACCACCAACACAACTTACGATGGTCGCCTTTGTCTGCTTCCTGTGCCCGGGCATGTTCAATTCTCTTTCTGGACTCGGTGGTGGTGGACAAGTCGATGCTACAGCGGCAAACAATGGGAACGTCGCCCTCTACAGCACCTTTTCCGTGGTGGGGTTCTTTGCGGGCAGTATTGCGAATAGATTGGGCATCAGACTTACTTTGAGCTTTGGGGGACTTGGGTATTGCCTATACATTGCTAGTTTACTGAGTTATAACCATAACCAGAATGCTGGATTCGTCATTTTTGCTGGTGCGTTGCTGGGGGTTTGCGCTGCATTATTATGGACAGCTCAAGGGGCGATTATGATGAGTTATCCCAATGAGGGTAGTAAGGGGAGGTATATTAGTTGGTTCTGGATGATCTTCAACTTGGGAGCTGTCATTGGCAGTCTGGTAAGTCTAAGTCCCTTCAACCAGGTGTTTGGGTGCTGACCCTTAACATCTAGATCCCTCTCGGTCAGAACATCCACTCCACTGCCAACGGCGTCAACGATGGGACTTATATTGCGTTTATGGTCCTCACGTTCGCCGGAGCTTGTTTAGCGTGGACTCTGGTAGACTCCAAATATGTCCACCGTGCCGATGGCTCTCAAGTCATCGTCATGAAGCATCCAACATGGAAATCGGAGATTCTGGGTTTGTGGGAGACCCTGCGCGCTGATACATACATCATCCTACTCTTCCCAATGTTCTTCGCCAGCAATTGGTTCTATACGTACCAATTCAATGATGTGAATTTGGCCAAGTTCAATATTAGGACCAGGGCGCTGAATAATACGCTCTACTGGCTCAGTCAGATCATTGGCGCGTACATGTTCGGGTACGCGTTCGACGTTCGTCGCGTATCGCGCCCCCTCAAAGCGAGGGCTTCGTGGGTGGTTTTGTTGGTCATCACCATGGTTATTTGGGGTGGGGGTTATGCGTGGCAGAAGGGGTACACTAGGGCGGACACAACACCGAAAACGGTCGTCAAAATGGACTGGACAGACTCGGGATACGTCGGGCCAATGTTTCTCTTCATGTTCTACGGATTTTTCGATGCTGCTTGGCAAACCTCGGTCTACTGGTACGTGGCTCTGTCCTTCCAATTGTATCTGCTTCGCACGCGCCGATACTAACAGGTTCCCAGGTACATGGGTGCTCTGACTAACAATGGCCGCAAGCTCGCCAACTTTGCCGGGTTTTATAAAGGTATCCAGTCCGCCGGAGCGGTAGTCATATTCCGTATCGACGCCCTAAAGGCTCCTTTCATGAACGAATTCGCCTCTTGCTGGGCCCTACTGGCGGGAAGTCTGCTCATCGCCGCACCGGTGATTGTGATGAAAATCAGGGAGACGGTACCAACGGAGGAAGACTTGAAGTTCTCGGATGAGACGTTGGCGGATGTCAGTGGAACCAATCCAGAGGTGATGTCAGAAAAGACTTAGGTCACGAGGAATGACATCTGGGATGTACCTGGACTTGCATTGTTTGGCATGCATGTGTTTTTTGCTTGCGCTCTAGCGGTGGATCTCCTATAGGTTCTTAGCCGGAAACCCTATGTTCATGGACGGGCGGGAAGGGTCTAATGCTACGGTTACAGTTGTGTTGCTGCGACTTTACTAAAGGTGTCTGAGCCATGCATTGAGTGTGTCGTGCATGATGTCGCTCGTGGAGTATATGTACCTCATCCGTTGGCGTGACCAACTGAAGATTTGAGTCGTCAACAGTATGGCGAATGTCATGGAAGACGCAGCTCGTTTAATAGAGGAGCCGTGAGCTTATCGATGGGTACCCGGCTGATGTTAGGTCTTGTTCAATGGTTCGGGACGGCAGGTGTGCCATCATGTATCACATCACGCACACAGCAGGATACTTCTCTGTACCTGTCCAGCTTTGATATTGGAAAAGCATTCGAGCGGAGGCAGGAAGCGGTTGGCAATCGACTGCCAGGTTACATCTCTCATTTCTCCCGGTAGTCTCCGCGGTCGGTCTCGACGTCACCTGCTCCGTCCCTCAACTCACATGGAACTGACTATCTCCGTCTCCATTCTTATTACCTGCCACGTTGCTTTCCTCTCGTAACGGCAACTCAAGGGCCCAATCACGCTTGTCGATGGCGTTCTCTGCCGAGTTCTCCTAACTTGTCCTAAAACTAGTACAAAGGAGGCGGATGTCACCCCAATGAAAGCGTCGACGACGTACGAGATGTTCAATCTCTGCAACATTGATTATTGGGCATAATTGAAAGGCTGGCGGCCGGATGAGAGTGATCCCGTTTCTCCGCCGTCACTGTATTTGTTGATCTCCCATATCTCATACCCTGACTTCCGTCCCCATTCCTTCCTTATCTATCAACCATGGACCGCGCTTTATTACTGGTCTGAATGACTGCTCACTCTATGCGCTTTCACCGATGCTCGACTTCACGCGGAACAGGTCTGGATCCATAGAAACCATGCTGATAGTTCCCTCCTTTCTACACTCCTTAGGATCGTCTACTTCGCTCAAGAAACATGACTTTGACGCTCTAGTACGCTCCCATGACAATTCCATGGAGGATATCGTGGAGGAGGTTCGTAGACTGTTTGAGGCGCCATTAGAAGCCCATAACCTGTTGCAGTTATCAAGGCAAATGCAGGGGCAATTCAAAGAAAGACTACGTTCAGATACGCATTGCATGTTGCCCTCTTACAACCATACCCTCCCTCATGGCAACGAAAGAGGAACATATCTAGCGTTGGATGTTGGCGGTTCTACCCTACGTGTCGCACTTGTGGAGTTGTATGGACGATCCTCTGCCGATGGTCCAATGCGGATAATGAGAATGGAGACTTCATGCATCGACGACTCCGTGAAGGCATTGAAAGGTCTGACATTTTTCGATTGGTTGGCAGCAAGGGTAGAGCATATGCTGCTGAAGGGCGGAGGTCATGGCTACAGTACAACGCCTTTACCTATGGGATTGTCGTGGTCTTTTCCAATTGCGTACGGTGTCGATTCGCCCATCACTCTAACATCTACACTTGCTGATCGTTCCTCAGGCAGACGTCATCGCGAAATGGTACCTTACTTGGGATGGGAAAAGGCTTTGCATGCTCCAGCGGTGTTCTAGGACAGGACCTCGGCGAGGTGATCACGCAGGCTTGCCAGAGGCGGGTAAGTTGTGACTCCCAGAATAGTGAAACATCAGAGCTTGATCTCTGGATAGAATCTCAAGATCCGGATGGAGGCAATCGTGAATGACTCGTCGGCGACGCTTCTATCATCTGCCTACCTGGACGACTCCATCAGAATCGCGCTCATATTTGGCACCGGCATGAACGCCGCCGTTCACCTTCCTGTGACTGCTCTAGGCGTTGGTAAACTCACATCACGCCCGAAAAGTTGGCATGACCGAGCGCACTACGTTCTTGTCAATACCGAGTTGGGCATGTTTGGAAAGGGCATCCTACCTACAACGAGGTGGGATGACGAACTTAACTCGTGTCATCTCAGCCCGGATTATCAACCGTTCGAGTACCTTATCACTGGACGTTACTTGGGCGAGATCGTGCGTCTCATGTTGGTAGAGATGGCGGCAACAAATGGTGTTCTCGGTGGCGACTTACCAGCATCGCTACTAAGGCCCTATTCGCTAGATACGCATACCATCGCCATCGTCGAAGCTGACGACACGCCTACACTGGCCAATGCCTGCACGTTTCTTCAAGACCATCACTCTTTCCCGACTCTACCGACCCTAGAAGACCTCCAGTACATTCAGATGATCTGCCGATATGTCTCCCGCCGAGCGACCGCCTACCTCGCTACCGGTATTCACGCCCTCTGGAAACTGCGAACCGATACCGAAGGCTTGGACCCCCATGGGAGCGGCCCCGTCAGCATCGGATGTAACGGAAGCGTCATCAACAAATACCCTGGGTTCTTCCACAGGTGTCAAGAGTATGTCGACGTCTTGACAGAAGCGGAGGGCCTGGGCAGAGGCAGAGTGGTTCTTGAGCCTGCTCACGAGTCGGCCATTCTCGGTGCAGCGGTCGCTGTTGCGTTAGCGGAGAAAGAGGAACCTTGACGGCATTGCGTCGACCGGCGTCGCATGGGCTGGGACTACTGGTATTCCGTGGGGGCGCTGAGCGATCGGTAGAGCTGCATTCTCGGCTGTATATGGCTGTTTTGGCTTGACTCTGGTGGTGTAGTATTGAAGCGGTCTGGTCTACTATTATCACTATCGCTATTACTATCCGTCATATTCTCCTGCTTGCGACCTCCTATCACCTACCACTAGCCCCATCACCTAGATCATCCGCTCAACGGCCGTCGTCATCATGTCCCATTCTCTACTCCCAACCTCATATCATAACGAAGCACAACTCCCAACCAACCTTCCCAACAATGATAGCCTCCAGCTCTTACAACCCCCAGGCCCGCGATCTTTCCTGACGCCTCCCATCCAACCCCTTTCACCGGTGTACGTATTCAATATATCATATGAAAGGATGGTTTTCGCCGACTGATTTCTGGTCTATCTCGCTTGCTCTGTTTCGAGATCTGAGAAGACTCGATGATGTGTGATCTCAAATTTTTTATCTGTGGAAGAGAGGAGGGAGGGAGAGAGGGAAGGAGGGAGCGGGAGAGTAGGGGAGGAGAGCAGGGGAGCGAAGGGTTATATTGACGATGAAGAGTCAAAGACACTGGATGTCTTGACTAATGCGTGGCTTGAAGAAGGATAGAGGTAGTTAGATAGAGGGGAGAGGGGAAGAGAAGACAAGAGAAGAGAAGACGAGAGAAGATGGAAAGATAGAGGATGGAGATAGATAGATAGAAGAGAGCAGGAGAGGAGAGCAGAAACAAGGTGATACATCGTCGATAAAGACGCTGGATATCGCCATCAACGTGACGCGAAGGTTTGACGTAGGGATACAGTGTGGGTCAAGACTCAAGGACGACGTCTGAGTTCACAAGCATACAGGATGGGACGGAACAGGAAGTTGGTTATGGATGATTTGAGGATATGGGTCAATAGAGTAGAGTAGAGTAGAGCTTGGGTTGGGTTGGGTTGGTTTGGATGGTGTTTTGGGATCTGGGTTCTGGGCGGTGGGTATGCGGAAAGAGAATGAGATGAGATGGGATGAGATCAGGAGACGGAAGAGAAGAGATAGAGAGGGAAGAGAAGAGAAGAGCTCAGAAGGATGTTTAAAGGACGGGATTGCACGGCTAGGTAAATGAGAGGAGTACTCTACCGGTTTGTCGATCATACGCGTCTGTATGTACTCTACTCTACCCTACCCTATCCAATTCTGTCTACTAAGCTTAAGTAGAAGACTCTACATCTATACTGAATTTCGACTTTAGATATTGCTATGTATGTCATGTCAAGTCTACCTGACTGACTGACTAATTGACTACTGAATGAGCATATACCCTCGCGCCCCCTTCTTCCCTCTCATCCCACCCCGCTTCTCCTTTCCCCGTGTCGCATCCTCCTATCCACATACACAACCCCCCTATCCCTACCCATACCCATACCCACCCCAACAAAACAAAACAAATCACCTCACCTCACCTCAACTCGACTACAACCAAACAGGCGTAAACGTCATCGCTCAGCCAGCCGAGATGCGTCGGGTGCGGCCTTATTACATACCTACTCACGACCCAGAGATGACATCGCTGCGTTTTTCTTGATTTTCTTTCTGAGCTTGAAGGTTATGTTTACGGCGGTAACAAGCCTAATTGTATATGAGGATAGGGTGGTTATATCGGGGATGGGGATCTGCGGAGAAGGGTGGATGGATGGATGGATGAGTCAATGAGGCTGGGAGAGGATTCTGATTCTGCACAAGTGGAGTTGAGAAGGAGGAGTTGCGTGGGTGCTGCGGGTGAATGGTGGTGAGAGAAAAATGCTTTGGGTGGTGTGGTTTGGGTTGGGCTGGGGGCTATTGATTGGAACGACCACTTGTTATGGACAGCAGGAGTGTTGTGTTCCGTTGTGGATTGCAAGGTGATGTATTTTCTTGTTCGATATTGCTCACGTGCTAGTGTCGCAAACCGAAGATACATACTTTCTACCTCCTAGACATGGTACGTAGATCGATCGATTCGAGCCTAAGCGTTCCCCGTGACCGGTAATCCCCTCCTTTCCAGCTCCTTTTCGATAACCTTCCATCTACCAACCTCCTTCTCCCTATCTATAGGGGTGAATCGCCTATCGAACATTTTGACATTCGGCAGACTGGTCAGTCTCGTGTCTGCAGATAAAACCTCGGCTAGCTTTTTCGGTTTGGGTGGAGTGTTGAGATGGTTCAATAGCATCTTGACGGTGGAGATGTGCTGGATGGTGGGATCGGGGACGCGGGCTCCTGTTAGTTGCATTACGCGCTTGATGATCTAGGGTATGTCAGTACGAGATTTGACGCAGGAGTTTTGGTAGACATACGGCGAATTTGACGTCTGGATCTCGTAGAGACACATTAAGCCAAGTCGAATCATGAGGCATGATATCTTGCTTTTGAATACTCCGCGTCGAGGTCTTTGCATGATTCATGACTTCCTCCACTGGCGTTGCGCTGACATGTTCTAGCGAAGTGATGGTCTCCGTCTCTTTGTCTGCTTCTATCTCTACCTCTTCAGCCTCAGCCTGTACCTCCACGACCTCCTCCACCGGCTCACTAGGCACGGTAGACTGCAATATCATTTCCCTGACCTCATCATCCGGGTATGACAACAGAGCGCTCTGGTTTTCCGCGGATAAAGTGATATTGACCCCACTAGTCTCAGGGATGATGCGCTCGTCCCTCGCATTCGTGGCATCGGTCATTGGTCTACCGGCTTCCCGTAGTGTGAAGGTCTCGACTACTGCGCGGTGGACGGCCATCGTGAGATCCTCTTTGGACGAGAGTTTGGTCGGTGGGATAAAGCTACCGTGATATTTATCAGCATAGTCACAGACTACCCATGAAAGCAAAGCGTACCCTCTGAATCGATGTTCTTCATCCCAATTCTCCTTCCACCACCCACCGAACTCTCCCACTTGCTCTAGGCCATCCCAAGTAGTCGCAGGAACGTAACTAGTCTTCTCTGGTTTGATGACAGCATTCTCTTCTTCGGGTGTTTCCTCGGGCTCAATCACACTTTCTCCCCTCTTCTTCGTTTGGTCGAAGGTACTTAGATTGCCGTACGGATCTGCTTCGCCTGGTGGAGAGTCTGTACCCCAGATCCGCCGCCTGATCTTTTCTGAAAAAGGAATCTTCTCAGATGAACTGCTTCCGTCGCGCTGTGCTCTATAAGCAGCAGAGGTGGAAAGTGCTGCTCTCTGTGGAACGGAGGACAGACGACTTCTGCACGCAACACACACGAACGAAGCTCTTGATGATATGCTGTAGGAGCTTTCGAGGAGGTCAACTGACCGGTCGATTCTGGCTAGGCGCCGCATTTCGATGTGCTGTAATCGTTGCTCTCACACTGTCGCGAAAGTGAAGTATCCACGCTAAAAGATTCATGCACGTGAGTTTTGGCTTCCATCGTCGAACGTCGCTCGTTTTGTCACTGCTACGGCAGTACCTTCGTAGTGGTGTCTTTTCCGCGGTGCCACCGCCGAAATTCGTTGCCGTACAACCATACATGTAACTTCTCGCTGCGGGGAGTCAACTCCCTATTCTTGGGTTGGGAGTTTACTTTTCTTGTGTATTTATTCTGTATCATATTTGGGAGTTGTCTGAATATATCGTATCTAACCATTGATTGCCTTTCTCACTTTAAGCTGTGATCGTACGCCGACCTGTCCCTACCTGGAAGACCTTTGCAGTTACGACCGTCTCGTGTGTACAAGCTGTCTTGACGGTCATATACCCTACCTTGAGGCATCCTAACCCTTTCCTAGCAACATGGCAGGTTTCATACAAAAAGGCGTTAAGAATATCCTCCAAAAGAATCCGAACGACATCGTTTTCCTCTCCTCCATCAGAACACCAGTGACAAGAGCAAAGAAGGGCGGCCTCAAAGATGCATACCCGGAAGAGCTTCTCTCCGTCGTCCTCAAGGCAACATTAGACAGGAATCCCAATCTCGACCCGGGCAAAATACAAGACATCGCCGTGGGCTCAGTATTACAAGAGCTTGGCGGAGCGAAAGCCGGCCGCATGGCTCAGAACCACGCCGGGTATCCCTCCACTGTTGCCTTCCATACTATAAATCGACAATGCAGCTCCGGTCTCGCAGCAATAACAAACATTGCCCACGCCATCACTGTAGGCTCAATTGACGTAGGCATTGGTGGGGGAATGGAGTCGATGACCCGGAACTACGCCTCACGCGCTATTCCTACAACCCTTTGGCCGGATCTGAAAGAATCGCCGGATAAGGACGCAAGAGATTGTATAATGCCGATGGGACTGACTTCCGAGAACGTGGCTGAACGGTACGGAGTCAATCGAACGGACCAAGATGCCTTTGCGGCACGGAGTCATCAAAAGGCCGCCAAGGCACAGAAGGAAGGGTTATTCGATGCGGAGATTGTGCCTGTGAGGACACGGTGGAGGGACTTGGAGGATCCAGAGAATGTGCCAGAGAAGGAGATTACTGTCACGAAAGACGATGGGATTAGGCCGACTGCAACAGCGGAGAGTATGGCAAAGTTGAAGCCGGCGTTCAAGGCACATGGAAGCAGTACGGCGGGGAATAGCAGTCAAGTATCTGATGGCGCAGCAGCAACACTCATGATGAGGAGAAGTACTGCGGCAGAGCTAGGATTGACATCCAGTATCATCGGGAAGTGGTCAGGCACTCAAGTCGTCGGTTGTCATCCTGATGAAATGGGTATTGGTCCTGCACTCGCGATTCCTAAGCTTCTTGACTACACGGGTATATCAAAAGACGATGTTGGTATCTGGGAGATCAATGAGGCATTCGCTAGCCAATCGTTGTATTGTATACGTAAACTCGGCATTGATGAGGACAAAGTCAATCCGAAGGGTGGTGCTATCGCCTTGGGACATCCACTTGGAGCTACTGGAGCCAGGCAATTGGCAACACTATTACCAGAATTGGAACGACAAGGCCAAGAGCTGGGCGTTATCAGTATGTGCATTGGGACTGGCATGGGAATGGCAAGCTTGATTGTTAGAGAATAGTCTAATGATTAGCAACATTAAGCAAAGCTTTCGATGAGTAGCATAAGAGTTTCGCTCTTCCAATAAGGGGTAGCGTTCGGAAGTCCTGCCCATTTCCGCCCCATCAACGCCATCAGCTACACGCCATTGATCGAAGAGCAATGATCAAACGCCTCCAGTACAACCCACAACGCCAATCACTGATCTGCCTGATTCGAAACGGGTATATAGCTCCTTCTTTCCCTTGCGCTCTGCCATCCCAATTCCGTTAGCCTTCTGCTCCCGTCCCTCTCACAGCACGTCGCACTTACCTCAACCCATTTCTCAACCCAAGGCTGAATAGCAGCAAAAATCAAGAGTCCTGCCGTGGCGAAGATGAAGATAAACACCACCGCCTCGTCCTTCCGACTATCCCTCTCTATTTCCACCTTTATCAGCCTCGGACCACCATCCCACTATCTGAGAACTTACGGAAACAAGTAGTGAAGACATCCTCCTCCTTTGCGCCTTTGCAGATCGGAAGGTTGTAATCTAAACAGAACTGCCTATTGCAATCATTGCAATTCCCGGCCCGCTGCGTTGAACTTTTGGCGTCGTCGTCTGCGCGGTTGAGGATGAGGAGGTTGTTATGCGATGGGGTCGTGTGGGATGGGTGTTCGGCGTTGAGAGCGATGATGGTGCTGTTGGAGAAGCAGGTGCATTTGCAGAAGGATGTCGGTGCTGGTTGCAGGGGGGTTTTGTTAGTGGAGGGCCTATACGGAGGGAAGGGTTACGTACAAGCTGCGAAGGAGTGGCCGATGAGTGGAAGGAGGGTGAGGAAAATCAGGAAGGGGATTTGTCGCAGGATCATCGTCTGTTGCTCGTATTATTGAGATACATATGTGGTTGTGCCAGAATGACATGGGCGACTTTTTCACGCTCGGGACGAGCCGAGGTGATCTCCGCTTTGGGGTTTTGAAGGGATGGTCATCGAACGGGGTCCTGGCCATGTCCAGCCTTGCCGAGACATGTCTTCGCACCTTTGACTTCTCTGACACAGGGACATACGAGATAGACATTGATCGAATACCATCGCATGACGGTGATGAAAATGCATGGAGCACTCCATGATGCGGCCTTGTTGTTAATTACTCCTACAGTACCAGATTCGAAAAATAAGAGCTTCAGTAAACCCCGCTGCATCATTACCCCGAACCTTCCGCGCATTGTGAAGATACATGGGTCAAGATGTTTGAACACTAACACTCATCCTCTCCTCTCTCCTCGACTATGCATGTTCTCGTCACAGGTGCCGGCGGCTTCATCGGCCAAGAACTGGCCCTTGCCCTTCTTTCCTCACCATCCATAACCCACCTAACTCTCACGGATGTCGTTCGGCCCTCCGCTCCCTCTACAGCCAATGACCACCATGTCCAAATCTCTTGCGTTGAGGCAAACCTCATGTCTCAGGATACATGCGCGGAGCTCTTCACTGCTAAACTCGATGTGCTCTATCTCCTCCATGGCATCATGAGCGGAGCAGCTGAAGCGAATCTCGAACTCGGACTGAAGGTGAACTTTGACTCGACTAGGCAGATACTCGATATCATGCGCAAAATCAGGCCGGGCGTGAAACTCATCTATCCCTCCTCCATCGCGGTGTTCGGTCCCTCAGACCCAGGAGAGGTGGTCAATGAGCGCACAATCCCCGTCCCTGGCTCTTCCTACGGCGCGCAGAAACTAATGTGCGAGACGCTGCTGAATGATTATTCCCGTCGAGGATTGCTCGATGCACTGATCTTGAGATTGCCGACTGTGGTGGTACGGCCGGGTAAGCCTTCCGGTGCGGCGAGTAGCTTCGCGAGTGGGATTATCAGGGAGCCGTTGAAGGGAGAGAAAAGCGTGCTGCCGGTGAGTAAGGAATTGGAAATGTGGATCTGTTCGCCGAGGACGGTGGTGAGAAATATGATACTCGCGATGGAGATCCCGGCGGAAAGATTCGAGGGCATGTCAAGGGTTGTAAATCTGCCAGGTATTACGGTCACGGTCGCGGAGATGTTGGAGGCGTTGAGGGTTGTGGGGGGCGAGGAAAAGCTTGGGCTTGTGGAGGAGAAGGCGGATGCTGACATAGAAAGAATCGTAGCGAACTGGCCGGCCAGATTCAACACGAGGTGGGCAAAAGAATTGGGGTTTGTGGATGATGGGACGCTGGTGGAGACAGTGAAGGCTTATGTTGATGATTACGGAAGTAAAGCGAGTTAAAGAGTTACACCAGCGCATTCGGTGCAGATTCTCAGCCGGAGCTGTAACGGTGAAGCGAGCATGAAAGAAAGCCCTGGGAGGCCAATGCGGAATGCTATCTCCACTACTGCGTACTCCTTACCGACAGTTGACCGTGGCCGTCATCAGGGGTACAGGAATGTGGTGCTTCCAGCAAGATCTTGAGGAGCTCCTGGAGCATAACGTCTGGTCCACAGGCCTCCTGAGCACTGCTTGCGCTGTGTATATCCGCAAGGATATTGTATGGATGAGCCAAATCCGCGTCATGAGCGACCATGGTACCCTATTTAGGAATTCTGACATTACAGATTCTTTGGACAAGCAACGACGAATCTGTGAGAGGTGCTATCACTGTTCTATTCCTTACACAGATCTTCTAAAAGTTCTAACATCCGCTTCTGTAGCTTCATCAGCTCGTCCTCGCCGAGTTTGTCCTCATTACTCTTTGCAACATCAGCTAAACCTTCATAACCGCTTCGTGCCTCCTTCTTTGGCCGTGTTCTGAGCACGTCCGACTTCATGCCGAAGAACGGCACGCCCAGATTCATGAGCTCGGCTGTCATGGCTTTCGCCATGTCTATAGAGGCTTTGTACACTTTCATATCATATCTTCTGAGTTCTGCAATATCGTCTTCTGGAGTCTATCAAGCGTCAGCAATCGCGATTACAATCAGAAGTACGAGAAAATCTTACCGCAACGGTACCGCTCGCAGCCACATTGCCGCCTACTGAGCGCCTATGGAGTACCTTTAGCAAGATTATGCAGGCCACGAATGACTTCTAAACCTACAAGACATCGTCCAACTTCTTCCTTCCCTCCACTCTTCCCTCCTGCTTCCGCAGCAAAGCCTGGCGTCCATCCCACCACTGCCGCTCATGCTCATGCTGAACGTTGATCATTCGTTTCACCCTTCCCATAATGGCATCGCTTCTTGCTACTGTCTTCATAACGTGTCGTAGTGCGGCAGGCCAGTCTGTAATGGTGGTTGGATCGGTAGTTGATTGTGTCGGAGGTTCATGACGTTCGGGAGCCTTTCCTACGGGAAGTATCCAAGTTGCGGACTCGAGAGTCTGCTCTTGAGCACTGCCGTCTATTTTATCTGATGGCTCATACTCGTTCTCTAAATCATCATCATCTGCCGTCGCATGCTCCGCGGAACCTGTATTCTGTGACACTGTAATCGGTTGGGATGCTGGCGACGGGGCATATTCTGCCAATGTCCTAAGCACCGATGCTAGATCTGGCGTCTGATAGCCGTATGCAGCCATGTTGTACGGCAAACAGGCTGTATCATACGAGCTTTGAAGCAACGAAGATATTGGACGCGGCAGTGCAATGTACCTTGACCATTGGCAAGCTTCGAATGACTGATGAAAGCATGAGAGCAATGTTACAGAAGCTTGACCGATCCCGAATATGAGCCGCGTTCGGATATAGAATATTTGCTTCGTACACAAAGCAACAAGTTGGAGGCCCATATGGAGATTGACGGACCCTGCGCGGAGCTCTCCGCAACGTCCAGGCTCACTACATACAGTAGCTGATGCTCGTCATCTCGAAATTCTTCAGTAACTCCAAGATCTGAACGACTTTTCCCCGTACGACTGCACTGCACAATTCGACCATTGGTGGACCTCTTCATTGGACGGTATTCTCTTGATGTCTCGTTCAGCAGCAGACGCAACCCGCTTTACAGCGACCTCTCCTCACGCCTACTCCAAGCCTCCATCTGCCATATTTTCACCATCTTCTCCATCGAGAGTATCTCCCCCGTCAGGTACACCGCCAAACACACCATTCAATCGCTCTTCGATACCTCTTGGCGACGAAACACCACAAGAGAAAGTCGCCCGACTCCGCCATGCAGCGCGCGTGGCGAAGGAAGCACAAGTCTCCCAATTTGACAAGGTCGTAATACGGGGAAGAGTATGGGCGGACAGAGCGCATCGAGTTACAGCACTGGGTTTGATTGGGGCAACAGGTAAAATACGTTCCTAGAAAATACTTATACTCTACAGTATCGAATGACTGACCGGCAAGCATGATGTGACAACAGGCATTGCAGGCGCCATAACCATCTTCGCTTTAGGAGACATGATAATATACAACCGGCGCAAACGACGGGATTACTTCACGGAACAATCTGCGCTGCACAAGACAAGACTGGCCGAAGCGAAAGAGGCTGCTACGAGGGGTGCTGCGGATGAGGATCAGATGCTGCTGATTAACAGGGAACGGGCGGCGGATGAGGCGGAACGGGCAAGGCTGGCGAAGAAGGGTGTGTTTAAACGGACGAAGGAATGGTTGTTTAGTGGACTGAAGAATGAGGAGGAAGGGGTTGGAGGGGGCATTTTGGGCGTGCTGGGGGAAGAGGGATTGAGGAAGATGGGAGCGGAGGCAGAGGGTGAGACCAGTACAGACACGGGTGCGGTGCACTCAGCAGCAGGCGAAAAGATGGCGAATGTAACAGAGGGCCCCGATGGGCGGCCCCTGTTGGGCAGGCCCGACGGTCCAGAAAGCAAAAGCCAGATAATCAAGGCAGTCGATGCAAAGCGACGGGAAGCAGAACGAGTCTTGGAGAGGCAAGGTACCCAGGAAGGGCCTCTGGATAGACTAGCAGAGAACACAGCGTCATCGTCGACAGGCTCGAGAGGAGGCTGGACGAGCTGGGTTACGGGGAAGTAAAAACCTTTGTGCTATCATAAACTGTGTCAAAGTCTCGCGGTCTATGAGGCCCTTGTCTATCTTTTTCTGCATCGGGTCGAGCGTCATGGGGGGACCTAGTCTGTACCATATTGGTCATTCGAGCACGCGCACAGTGACAGTACTTACCGACCATTTAGATCAACCGGTCTTGCGGTGGTCGACCGCATTCCCTTTCCCCAGCGACTATGAGCTTACTCTATGGGTAATCTTGTGTCTGTCTGTAGGTTGAATCTAGAGGCTCAACGCTCTGAATCATTGAATTCACGGCCTCTACGAATCCTGAAGAGATTGGATGAAGTCTGCTCGACCCATCCTTTCACATGTCACTTCCAGATACCCAAACACTGAACACCAAATCCCCTCGATAAACACCCTGATTGATTTTTGTATGTACATACAGTCTAAATCAACGCCCTCTAAAAGAACAGTCAAGCTTCTCAGAAAACCAACGGGACTAATGGCCATTCAGATCCCCATTCACCGCCGTCTTATTCTTATTCTTCACTCTCCTCGCCCTCACAGCCTCTGCCAACAGCTCCAGAACCTCAACCGTAGTTTCCCAATCAATACAGGCGTCCGTAATGCTGACGCCCTTCTTCAACCCGGCTGGACCTTCTGGTGGTACTTTCTGATTGCCCTCATTAATGTTCGACTCGATCATGACACCGACGATACCGGTCTCGCCTTCGCGGAGCTGGTCGCCTATTGTTTTGGCGACTAGAGGTTGGTTTCGGTGGTTTTTGTTTGAGTTGCCTGGTTTCTTATTAGTAGGCGTTTGGTACAGTGAGTGGAGGGTTTGCTTACCGTGCGAGCAGTCGATCATCATGACTTCTCTTTGGCCTTTCTTTCGTAGCGCCTCGCGGGTAGCCTTGACGCTATCCTTGTCGAAGTTGGTCCCTTTGCTACCACCCCTCAGAATGACGAAGCCGTGCTCGTTGCCACTAGTCCTTGTGATTGCTGCCAATCCTTGCTTTGTGACACCCATGAAGTGATGTTTTCCAGCGGCCGCTCCGACGGCATCGATAGCCACCTCCAAGGAGCCGTCTGTTCCGTTTTTGAAACCCATGGGAAAGGACAGGCCACTGGCCAATTCACGGTGTAATTGACTTTCCGTTGTCCTTGCGCCAATGGCACCTAGGGAGATCAAATCTGCTAGGAATTGAGGGGAGATTGTATCCAACATTTCTGAGGCAATAGGCACGCCCGAGGAAGTCAAGTCAGTGAAAAGTTGCCGAGAAACTCGCAGTCCCTTGTTGATCTTGAAAGTCTCGTCGATATCCGGATCATTGATCAGGCCTTTCCATCCAACGGTTGTCCGAGGCTTCTCGAGGTATGCGCGCATGATAATGCTGAGATCATCCGAAAGCTTCGCAGCTAGGTCTTTCAGACGTTGGGCGTATTCCACTGCCATTGCCGGATCGTGGATTGAGCAAGGTCCACACATGACCAATAATCGGTCATCTTGCTGCGTTATGATCTTGATAGCGTCTTTCCGGCCTCGGAGGACAACTCGTAGGGCATGCTCCGGCTGGGGGAAAGTCAGGTGAAAGCGGTCGAGGAAGAATTTGAATGACGTACTGCTGGGATTTCGGATTGGAGAAGTTGAGGGGGAATGAGAGGATCATAGCCAAGGACTGGCAAAGGAGAGGTCAGACCAGTAGACGGAACTTTGACAGCTGTCCAAAGACTTACTCCGGGTGTCCTCATTGAGCTCTTGGTGAATGTCTGCACTGGGCATTGTGACCACAAGCTTTGAGAATGTAGTGTAGTGTTGATAATGTGATAGCTGCGTAGGGGAATTGTCTTGGTGCTGTCGCTGGTATGAGTCATGCGGTGGGGTGGGGCTTGCTCTTCAACTGAAGCTGACGGCCTAAAGCAACAGGCCTCGGGGGTAAGTTGCACCGGACCCGGGCCTCTGCTTACATCCGCCCGAAGTTGCTAGGGACCTCTCCGGGCTGTGTACATACTTACAAGTACACCTTCGTACGATCAGTGCACGCTCATACCTTACACAACAGCTTGGTAAGGGAAACGATTGGTGCGCGAACAGCTTAGACGAAGGTGCATGACTTCCTTTAACCACATCTCGGTGGCTTGCCTTGACTGCTGTCTCTGTCGTGCCTCTAAACTTGATCTGGCACCTGCAAGCTGCAACATCCCGCCCCCAGATTTCAGATTTCACCATCGTCTCAAGAATTCTCACCTTCTGGCCCCTACGCGAACTATCGTTATGCGTGTCTGAAACTGCCGCATCCTTGACAGGTCAAAATCTATGTGGGCAGTGCGTTCTTCATCTGCATTGTGCACTTTTCATGTCTTAGTCTTGACTTGTTGTCAATGCCCTTAAATGCCTACTTCCTGGAGACCTTCGTTCTTCAGTCCTTTACTCGTTGAAGCCAGCAGACAGACGAGACGAAAGCGATGTCTACGACGACCAAGAAGCGAATGAGAGAAGACGACGAGGAGCTAGATAAATTCAGACTTGACTGCAAGGTAAATACTCATCCTCTTCAGACTAAATGCTGGTCAACTAACCTTTTCCTCCTTCAGAGATCTCGCACGCTCCCTTTCCGCGTGTCTCCAACCTTCAAACACACTAGACTCTTCTCCCAAAGAACACGCTCCATCCCGATTCCCCAAACAATCACTCCCGACTCCTCCGACTCCGACATTTCGCCCACCTCGCCGACCAACCGTTCCTTCACCTCCCCGCGCAACTTCTCGTCCCAAATAACCGCAGTCTCCTCAACAGCAGCCGCAAATGGCACCGCAGACGGCGACTTTGACATGGCAGACCTCGCCCCTACTACCACCACCACCACCTCCTGTCATCCCTCGCCCAACTCATCGGCCCCCCGCGCCCTCCACCACGCCTCAGGCGGCCGCATCCCCACACCAATCTATACGCACTTCCCACTCCCTACCAACGACATAACCATGTCCAGCGACATCGACCTCGACGATCTCGACTCCATCGCTCCATCCCCCCAAACCCAACAACGCGATCTCGACTGCGATCTACTACTCCTCCGTCGCCGGCTACCGAGTCCGATCGGCGAGAGTGAGGACGAGAGCATGGTTTCGCCGACTAGTGGGGCGGGGGGGATGTTGGGGCGTCTGAACGTTCGCAACAACGCAGTTGGAACTGGAGAAGAAGAAAGAGCAGCAAGCGGAGGGATGGACGTCGAAACCCAGCACCACTCCAGTCATCAAGACGCTGTGTCCAAAGCCGGGTGGTGGAAGAGGAAGGACACCGTAGGAGGAGGGAAAGTGGGCAAGACGGTGTTGGTGATGGGTTATAGGGCCGATTGCGAGAAATGTCGGACGAGGGTCCCGGGGCACTGGAGTCATTTTATTAGGGCGTGAGGAGAAGGAGCTGTTGCGCTCTACACTCATTTGCCCCAGGAAAAATAAGCGAGTAATAAAGCAGGGTAGCTTATGCATGCATGGGAATACGGACACGAAAGGGGGGATGGAAAAAGTCTTGCTTTAGTCCTTCTCATGCTTACCATATTCAGCGACGAGCACGGCGGTCAGCATAGTTTGTGCATTTGCTCTTGGAGCTCGTATGTTGCGCGGAAAAGTCTTGCTTTAACTTAGTCCTCAGCCTTACCATATTCGGCGTCGAGCATAAACAGCAGCATAGCATGTACGATTTGTCTTTAGCAAAGTCATAAAAGTTCAGCATCTCATGGTAATTTCAGATGAATACTACATAGCTAGATCTATTACTGTACAATCCATCGCGTAATCATCAGTCGCTCTTCATGATACTATATCTATGTTGATTCGACGTATAGCTATTACTAAAGGGTTAAGCCTAGCCTGAGTTCGTGATAAAGCAGAGCGCTTGTGCTCGGTGGTCTGGTTCTTGAGATGTGCTAGGTATATTAGGTCCAATTAGATCAGCGGACGCAATAGAAGGGAAAGTACACATTCCGCTCCGTAGCTCCGTGCAAAACGCCAGTTCAAAGCTTGAGGCTAGAAACTTTCTAGCAAATCAAGCGACCGTTCTCGCGCCGAGTTCAGGTGGGATTTGGCTCTTGCTCTTCCTGTGCGGTTTCCTCGACAGCCTCGACGGGTTCGAAACCAGTAGCCTTCCTCTCCCTCTCTTCCACAATCTCTGCCTCCTCCGCCAACTCAGTCTCAGTCTCATTCTCATTCTCATTCTCAGCAACAGCAAGTGTTCGATCAACCCAGCCCTCCCCCCTCAAAAAGCCCAAGCCCTTCCTGACAACGCCGCCACTAACAGCCTTCGGATCGACTTCATAAACCGCATTGATAACCATCAACGCGACGACAAAAACATACACGTCCCCATTCCTCACACCCTTCCACCACCCCCTCTTGATGCCGACTTTCCACAGACTATCCACGCTCAGACGCGCACTGTAGAGGAAATTCGCGCGGCCGGACGTGCGTTCGAGGAAAGCCCAGAGACCGCCGAGGAAGCCGCCGAGGAACCAGCGCTTTGTGGGGAGGAAGGTGCGGGGGAGGAGGTGGTTGAAGAGGCAGATGGAGGCCCAGGAGGTGCCGATGGCGCCGGTCATGAAGGTTGAGATACGGAGGATGCGTTTTGCGAGGGTGTTTGTGGATTTGAGGGGGTTGGCGAGGAAGGAGTTGTAGCGGGGGAGGGCGAAGAGGGTGAAGAGGATGGTGAAGAATTTGGCGAGGGCAGGGAAGGCGGTTATCCAGTAGGTTATGAAGGTGCGGGTGCAAGAGGGGTCGCTAGGGTGGAGGAGGGCGCAGGAGAGGGAACGGATAGAGGGGTGAGCTGGGTCGGTGATGGGGGCGATGGTAGTGAGGGTTGTGGGGAGAGTGAGTTTGGTGGGGAAGAGGATGGGTGAGATGAAGGGTCTGTCATGTCATTAGTTGAGGATGTAAGATGACTGGAAGATGACGTACGGCCAGTTGAGCTGGGAGATCTGTGCCAGGCTATCGACAACTTCGGTTGTACTCGGCCATGGTAGATTGCTAGGGTAATCTGCCGGTCGTCGCTGGACATAGTTTGGTGTATGTTTTAGGATAAAGTCGCCATACGCCTGTTTCATACCCTTAGCACCTCTCATCACCATTCAGCTACCGAGTAAATTCTGTCATACCTTCGGAAAACAATCTCTATCGAAAACAAAAGCATGTAACAATTGACCCGTGGCAACCGGCATCAACATCCAGCTGCCCCACCACCACGGCTTTCCTCTAAACCAACCTTCATCCTCAAGAGAATTGTAGGCAAACTCCGCCGCTCTCGTTGCGACGTATATAGTAATCGTAATGCGGAATTGATCGCTAGGATACACGCCTAATGCGAACCCTGTGAGACTCGCTCCGACGGCGGGGGCGAATCGAGAAGTGAGTGCATCGGATATACGAGGATTGCGTTCACGGAAACGGGCGGCGTTTTTGGTGAGCAGATTGAAACGGAGCCGGGTAAAGAAGCGGTGGAGGATGCGGTGAAGGAAGAGTATTATGGAGAAGGAAATTGAGAGACGAAGGCTGGGGGATCGGAATATCGATGTGTGTGGTTTTGATCTGCACAAATTTCGGTCAGCCAAGACAAACAATGCCGATGATGATTAGCCCCTACTTCTGCGGTATTCCTCTTGCCAACACATGCGTGGTAATCAAATCCCATATCTTCAGCCCGGTTTGCGTAGCCAGAAACACCCGCACGGAAGCACGAACGGCAGCGGCGTTGTAGTCATTCTTGCTCTTCACAATGGCTTCGTACCGCTGTGGCTGAGGCACTCGCTCTCTCACAGCTGGCGGAGATTTTGTGATGAGATACTGGTGAAGTGTTTCATACTCTTTCGCGCTGATAGTATAGCGAAGCGCATTGCGGAGGACTGGATCCACTTTGGCAGGGGTTGTCGGCGGTGAGGGGTAGGCGTCGGCGGAAGGCATTACAGACGATGATGTCCAGGAAGATCCGAAGATCACATCATAACTATCTGGACGTTGGTGCTGGCTCGGAATACTGTGCTCTACCTTCTTTATGAGTCGGTAGAGGTGAAGCGTGACAACAGCACATGAACCTCGGTACTTTGATTCCAACCTCCACTTATGGAGACAGTACGTCAGCCATGGAAGCCTTTGTGGAATACATGTTAAGGTATGGTTTGTATCTAGCCTTCGATAAAACACCTTGCTCAAGGCACGCCTCGTTCTCAGCCGGTTTGGCAGCACTACTATCTGTTGAATGTCACCTGATATAATAGACATTTTAATAGGGTCAATTCATTTGTGACTACTTAAGAAGAAGAAGAAGAATAAATAAAGAGTTTTTATCATCACATAGTAATGATGATCTAACTAAATTAAAAAGTAATATTCAGAATAGACTGAATAGTAATTTGATGATCTCTATTATTCAACACTCTCACTTTATAAATAACATTCATAATTGTTCTTTTTTCTTATATCTTCAATAGAGTGACTGTCAGATCAGACTAACTTAACCTGATTTAATCTAACTCAGCTCATAAGTTAGGTTTAAATTAAAGCACCTTAGTTTGAGTTGTTTGCGCCTTAGACCTACGCCTCGATCCACACCTGACACCTCAATCGAGGCCTTGATCTGTGCCTCAATTCCCGCCTCACCTCACACCTCAACCCATGTCTCAAGCTTCATTATGTATATTAAAGCCATGTTGCACTGAAACCCAACTTTCTAACCACCCTACTTCTCAAGAGCAGCAGTAACAACAATGCCTACACCGTCACTCCCCGACCCACGCTATCTTCAACGATGCCTTTCTCCTGAAGCTGAGGAGGCGCTTGAGGCCATCCGACAAGCAAGCATGTCTGGCGATCTGAAAAAGATCATCAGTATTGTCAATAATGACCACCATCCCGATCCAGAGTGTCTCGAGCATGGTCTTCGCGGCGCATTCTGGGGGAAACAGCTACAGGTCGCTCGATATCTCCTTGACAAAGGCGCTCGCATCGACGCGTCAGTCACGTGTGCGGCTTCCATGAACAAGTCTCTCCCGTTTTTTGAGCTCTTGGTGGATCATGGGTGGGATGTCAATACTCCGGTTACGTGCGGTGTGACCACTTTGTCGTGCGTGGTTGGGTCGCCCATTCCATGCTGCCTTAAGGTTGCAAAGATGTATAAAGGTTGTCGCTGATAACTTTTGATTTAACTATAGGTATATCGTCAGGGATGAGTCGCTCGTTAATTGGTTCCTTGACCATGGCGCTGACCCTAATCTTGGACCGCCCTTGATGCAGGGCCAAGCATGGGTAGCTTCTGTTCCAGACGCTGGAGATGTCTTGGACTGTGCGGCAGGCGTCTCCACCGTTACTGTCTTTGACCTATTGCTTGAGCATGGTGCCAAGCTGGAGAACAGCCTTCCTTTACATGCTGCAGCGAAATCAGATAAGGATGGTGAGCGGATCTCAATGATGGCGCATTTGCTCGAGCTTGGGGTTGATGTCAACGGTTCCGATGACTCAAGAGGGCCATATGGGTTCGGGACACCCTTGCATCATGCTATTAGGGAACGACACATACAGATAGTGCGATTCCTGTTAGGGAAGGGAGCAAATCCGCATATTAGAAATCGAGCGGGAGATACGGCTTTTGGGCAAGCCGAGAAGACGACTTGCGCGCAGATCATTGAACTACTGAAAGGAGCTGTACCACCGGAAAATCAAGACATTTGCACCTAATACACTAGCCTTTACACCGTTTTTGCATTTAATTCACTACTCTCTGAATCCTGCATAGTTATATCCATCTTCTAGCAGTCAAACTTGCAGTCCATCTGGCGATTCTGAAGAGCGAGAATAGTTAGCAGAGAGTTAGATAAGAAAAGATGAGATGATGATAAAGACTAGGGTCTTACTGATAGGAAAATGTCTCCGAAAATGAGTGTGCCCAAAAAGTCTTTGGCATTGCCATTGTCCCACCCTCCAACCGAACATGCAGAGGAGGCCGTGTCCCAGGACTGTGCCCTAACGGCAAATTTGACTGGGCCTTTCTGGTACAGGGGCCGAGGAGGTGGTGGGCCCACTGACCCTCTTCCAGAGGAGGTGACTTGGGGTACCACCTTGGACTCCAGTCGCGGGCAGTGGATGTGCTGCACGTTTGATCTGCTTATTTGAAATGCCTTTCTCTGGTGTTACCTTCATGGCATCTACGAGCTTGCTGTTGATTGACAGCGTCGCGCCCCAAGCGATGCCCCCGTGCCCAGATCCTATGACTGCTCCTTTGGCGTCAGTGATGTTTACATCAATGTAGACATCAGACTCTCCAACCTGCCCGACATGAATGTTGCATCGACTAGTCGCATATGGGGGTGGCGGCTTCGTCGACGACGGTGGTGGAGGCGGAGATGATGTGCTGGTTGACGATGGCGATGATATGCTGGGCGAGGACGGCATCGATTTGCTGGTCGAGGAATGCGATGATGCGATTGCACTTTCCTGCCATGTCGCTGCCTCAATACTAGTCTCGTAGTCAACCACAATAGGTTCAACTGTAGGAATAAGAATTTTAAGTGAGTGTCTGATCTCTTCAACCATTGGCCTGAACTCATAATCTCCCGGTGTTCGGGATGTCCTACTCCTTGGAGTTATAATCAGGGTAGCTGGGTGATTCTCCAAGGAGAACAGTTTACCTGGGTTAGTGTATTGGTAAATACCGGGCATTTCAGGGGTATCATCCCCGTACCACATGTAATGAATGATGTCTTGCTGAAATCGCTCCCAAGATAGGAAGGAGGGCACCTCCCAGAAGTACGACATCCAGACACCTCGACGTGACACGACAACCACTGTAGTGCAGCCGAAAAGTCCCTGAACGGCCATAGTGAACGGCTGGTCCCCAAATGTTTGTACCAATGCAGATGAGAGCCCCCTGCAGAAACAGAACCCCTATGAGGTACTAATACTGCTCTGTCTGTCTCCTGAAACATAAATCTGTCAGGATCACCACCGTAATCTACTGGTGCTGGCATCCGACGCTTAGCAATTTTTGATGGATTTGTTGATGATGTATTTGCTGAGTGATCATTCTTCAAGCATGAGGAGCATGTTGGTCCACAGAGCTCGACCGATGATGTGAAGGTGACACGACCTGTAGTTGTGGTTACTGTTTTGAGATGTTCAGTGCATGCTGTGATCTTGGTGCATTCTGTTGAGGTTCTGGTCTGAACTGTGATGCTTGTGCCCGAGATTGAGGTGAGTAGTTCCACTTTTTCAGTGCAGAGTGGTATAGCTTTAGAGCTGCATGACGAGCTTGATGTCGATTTCGAAGTTTGAATACCCATCTTGCTGTTGCTGACACTATTGCTATTGTTGTTGTTCTTGGTGTTCGTATTATCATTGTTCTGGTTCTGGTTGTTGTTGTTGTTATTGTTGTTTGAGCCTCCACAGCCAAAGATACATCCCAAACTACCTCCCTCAGAGGGTGGATTAGGTAATCTAGGTGGGGGAGGAGGTCGTGGAATGTTCGAAGGAAACCCAATAGGAAGAACTGGTAATGACCAAAACCATCCTAACATCACAGTGAATTATCAGGTTGCTTCATTAAAAGGTATATAAAACACTTACCTTCAGCAGTAACATAATGTGTCGCTGTTTGTGTATCGACTTTCACAATGTTGGTTCCAGCAGTAGCCTTAGCTGCGACATAGGTTAAGTGATATGCGGAGCCCGAGATCATAGTTGAGATTACACCGTACAGCTGTGTTGGTGCTGTTGTAGGAGTTGGGGTAAGCGATTCTGAATGTAAAGAAGTGGTTGATCCTGATCCTGTACCCGTTGACGCTGCTAAGAACCGAGAATTGGTTGAGCTGACAGATGTAGCTGCTGCACTCTTCACGGCTGGTAGGAGAGTACTCAAGGTGTGGCTTGTTGGGTGAATCAGCTGGGATAGGAATGGCAGAGGGCCCGAGGATACACTGTCTGTTGACAGTCGAGTGTTGGAATTTGGTCCCGTAAGAGTGTTCAACTGTCCACCCGTAACGAGGGTGTTTATGGAGGACGCTTTGGCTAAGATAGATGGGATGATGAGTATTGTATTCTTTGTAACAGAGTCAGGCTGACATGAAGAGCCTGTAGAACGAATGCCCAGTATCGGCTTAATCCAACATGCTGGAGAACAAACAGCATGTGAAGCTAAAAAGAGCAACGCAGTAAGAAGAATAAATTGAGCCATGTTAGCGTGCAGCTAAGGTGAAAAAGAAAAGGCAAAAGGTCGTAGATGCATACGTTGATAGTAAAGCCGGTGTAAAGCATTGTCTTCTTATAATAAGAAAAGCCATGAGGACAGCAATGAGCTGTGGTAAAGCACCAACAGTTGTTTCATAAGACTACAAGCATCGCCACTCAACAAGTCTATCAATCCCCAGAGATAGACTGTGATGGGAAAGACCTGTGCCGCAGTCTATGGTAACAAGAACCATAAAGTTGGAACAGACAGTTGTTCTGTAGAGCTATAAGCTTGGCTGGTTCACCAACTTATCAATCTCCAGTTTCATGTAGAGACTAGACATGCCACCGGGTCGGGTCGGGTCTGATATAGGGTTAATTTTTGACCCGACCCGATTCTCACCGGGTTGGGCGGGTTTTCTGAAAAAAAGCCGGTCTAGCTACTTAAGGCAGGACACTAACCTGATTCAGAAGATTGTTAAAAATATCATTAGAAAGTCTGACCATGAGGGCTTAATTTGACAGCTATGGAGGACTTGATTTGACAGCTAGCTAGCTAGCTATGGAGGACTCAATGCGACGGCTAGCTAGACAGCTAGGAAGGACTCATTGCGACGGCTAGCTAGACAGCTAGGAAGGACTCTTTGCGACGGCTAGCTAGCTAGCTATGTAGGACTCGATTCGACGGGTATGGAGGACTCGATTCGACAGCTAGCTAGCTAGCTATGTAGGACTCAATTCGACGTGTATGGAGGACTCGATTCGGAGGCTAGCTAGCTAGCTATGTAGGACTCGATTCGACGTGTATGGAGGACTCAATTCGACGGCTAGCTAGCTAGCTATGGAGAACTCAATTCGTCGTG
>JAABUP010000548.1_pt1 | contig 82194 bp, 82 predicted proteins | sample 5559201 | NCBI WGS metagenome assembly JAABUP01 (sample SAMN10711887, study PRJNA513373) | rock metagenome | isolation source: Antarctica rocks | place: Antarctica
TGTCTGACAGGCTGTATTAAACTGATCAGAATTTAAATAGAAAAAAGAACAATTGAAGCCTCTGATTAAGAAATCAATTTGTGAGAAGTTCAGACAACCACACCTCAGCTCATGCAATGTGTTCTTCTGAGCAGTTTCTTTATTTTGTGAATCTTAAATCAGTCTTTAAAAACTGTTGATCAACAGACTGTGTCAATGCACTTCTCAAGAGACAAATACAAAGAGAATTATAAAATTGTGCACTAAGCTGTGGCTTTATCTCACTCAACAGATAATCTAAGTCATCATCATCTCAAGACACTAAGACACTGACACTCTTATATTTCTCAATAACATCCTCATGTATATTCATCTTCTTCACTCAGGTGTTCTTCTTCTCTGAGTATTCTTTTCACTTAACTAAATACTGAACAACCTTGCACCTCTTAACTCAGTGTACTTGCTTTTGAAGCAATCACTCAATAAGAAACTGGTCATTCTCTGAGTCTACAACAGTTAGTTTGTCTTGAAGAGTCTCTACAATGACACTTGACATGTAGATGAGGTTTTGCTTTCTGATCATTGATGTTCTCATGCTAGCATCTCTGCACTTGCTCAGTAGAATTGTTTATTTTCTTGACAGATCTGAATGAGAAGCATCTTTTGTGCCAATGAGTGCTGCTTATGTAGTGTACTGTCAGCAAAGAATTCCTTGAGTCTCTTCAGATTAAAAGTGACAGAATTGAAACTGAGTTGCCTCTGACTTGAGACAGCATTTTAAAGAGTAGGTGAACTGTACCTTGATTTTCATCATGTTCAACTGAGCTGATGCTGATGAGACCTTTGTAAAGAGCAAACTCTATGGTAATAAGAGGGTTAACTTCATCATGCTTGTATCTTGCAGCTGATGTGTTATCTATCTGGTCAGACGTGACAAAAATGATTATTGACTGTTAAGATGTACTCTGAGAGGTGACTGTATGCTTAAAAAAGTCTATCAAGGCCAGAGGGTGAGTGGGTTTCAAATCAAGATCAATAAGATCCACCACCTCTGTTGCATCATGAAACAGTACTGCAGTTGTGTTGTTGTTGTTTAAAGATAAGCTTGAACTGACAAATGAGGGTGTTGCTTCAACACAAAGTCTAGGGTTGATTTTGTCAAGTTCATTACTGCAGGTAGATGATGGCAGTGTCTCAGTGCTGCATTTAACCAAATTCACATTTCAGTCTGATGTTGAGGTTGAATGCTTCAAGCTGATTGAAGAAGTGGTCAATTTCTGCAACATGTTTCAGCTTTGAAGTTTTGCTGCCTCATTCACAAACTGATACTTCTGTTTAATGTGTACTTCTGTCTTCATGTCTATGTCAGTGACATTGATATTCTCAAAGCACCTGATTTTGCGTGACCTAGTATCAACTTCACTCTCTGAGCTGAACTGTTTGAGTTCTCTTTCAAGCTCAATGCAATGAATGTTCTGAAGGTGAAACTTTAACTCTTGCACTGATTTGAATACTTCAGTGCACTGCATCTGTGAATGTCAACATATAAAGAGTTTAATATCATTTAGCTTTCTCATGTGTTCATCTATGTGGTCTTGTCATTTAAGTTGATTGAGGAATTGTTGCATTCATATGGTGGCTGAAAGTGTAACATTGTCTAAACATCAAGGACAATATTTAGAGAAGGCCAGATGTCCGCCATATTTGAAAGAATTGCATTGAGTTGAAATTTCATCGGGTTCAATCAGATGAGCTTCACAATGAGTCATTCAATTCTTCTTGTAAGTAATTCATATACTGCAGGCAAAACAGAACTTCACAAATTCATAGTCTGCTTTGAGTTTCTTCTTGTAGCAGCTGTATATATGATTTCATCTCTGCAGAACTGACTTTCTGATTCAGAATAAAAGTTAGTGCCTGTGCTGCTTGAAAGGTGAGTGAGGTAACAAACATGTCTGTCTTCAGTCACTGTTTTGCCGCACAGAAGCACTTCTCTGACTTTAGGCTTAAACAGAAGGCTACTTTAGTGTTTTGTTAATATAGATCAATTATATCATAAAGAACTGTGTAACCCATATTGCTACAAATAGAAGTGATTGCAAAGAGGTTCTTTGTCAGGCTGCAGCATTGAGGCATCAGTTGCTTTGTCTGAGAAAACTGAGTACAGTGATGTCTGATCTGCTTCATTTTCTGTGCCTTAAAGAGCAGTTTTCTTAATTGAAGCTTCTGACATCTGTGAAGCTTTGTAGATACAAGCTTTCTTTTCTGCATGTGTAACTCTTTGCAACAGCAGTCTTTAGTCACTGAGTCATCTTTAAGCTCAAATGAGAGCTTTTTCAGTTTCTCTTCAATGATGATGAACTTCAGGCTATTCTCAAGTTCATGTTGCTTTTTTGCTGATAAGAACTGCCACAGTTCAGAATTGCAAGACAGGGTCATGACACAAAGTAAATCATTGACAATAGTACAAGGCTTGTCACTGAGATAGCTGTTTTAATCATCTGTTTCAGGGTTTCAGAGTGTGTAGAAATCATCATATGTATCTTTGCTGATGTGTGCACCATGTTGTCTTCTCTGAGTTGATAAGTAAAGCTTGTTTAATCATATGTTAATCTGATAGAAAACTCATGAAAAATGACATGTGAAAAACATACTGATGAGATGTAGGCCCTCAGCCCTGAAGTCATGAATTGTGAGTGGCTGAGCATATTCTGCACACAAGCTCAATTCTTGAATGCATCAGCTGAAGACACAGACTGAGTCAATTACATCATCATCTCACTGATAAAAAGAAGTGTTGAGCACACCTGAGTCTCATTCAAGATGAAACATCTTGTCTTTTAATGACTTGATATTCAAAAGAGCATCAACAGTTTTGCAATCTTTAAATGCCTCTTTCTTGACAAACATTGCTAGGTGTGTGAGAATAGAACTTCAGAAAAGTGACTGAGGCTTTAGTTCTTCATGCACTGAGTGCTTTAATTTACTTATGATTAGTTTCTTTAATTAATGTGAGATGTGTGAGCAATTAAAACTAACCTCTTACTAGGTGTGAAAGTCATTTTCTTGACATTCTTCACAACTTACATTGCAAATTTTGCCTTTCTGTGTTCATTTCAGAAGACTTCAAAGAAGATGTTCTGTTCAGTACACCTTAGTATAGTGTGCATAACCTAGTAATGAATAGAAAACAGCACTTACTCAATAGTGTAGACCTCAGCTCAAACCTGTGCAGCATGTTGATTTAAGATATTCATTTACTCTGACTGAAGTGAATGCATGAAGCTGAAGTTCTGCTCACAACCTTAATTTGATTTTTAACCTCTTGTACTTGTATCAGTTGTTTTTTCATAGCTGTGTATCAAGATAAACAAAGTGTATCATAGTGGTGTAGCATCTCTTTCACTTTCTTCAAGCAAGTTTAAGTTTCAGTTGTAAGACATACTTGATATACTAGACATTATCAGTGATGACAACCTTATAGTGAGATCAATGAAGATTTACTGATGACTCACATTTAAGGTTAAGAGGGTAACTTTGTCAGCTATCTTCAGATGACCCTTTCACTGTCAGTTATTAGTAAAATTCTTATAGATTTAAACAACAATGCTCATACACATCAAGAAATCATTATATTGACCCTTAACTCTGAATGTAATGCATCTCACAAAGTCTTTAAATTTCTTTATGCTTTCTGAAGATTCATTAGAATGCTCTGTCTGATACCTGTTTCATAAAAGAATAAAAGCATCAAAAAGGTGTCTCTTTCTCAGCACTGAGTGAGCAATTAACTTACTGATCTCATAGCTTTAAAGCCTGATGATAATCATGCTTTATAGCTTCTTAAAGTTCCTTTTTGACTTCTTTCTTGTTAATGCTGTTCTTGTTATTCTCAGAGTCTTTCACACAAGCCTGTGCAAAGAAGTTCTTAACTGAGCTTTAATCTGTCATTGAGAATGAAGAAACAACAGAATGAGCAAAGAAGTCAAGAGCAAACCAGAACTGAAGAAGTCAAGTGAGAAAGAGAGAGCTTGTGACAGTGATGAGATGTGAGGTCTGAAGGAAGGCCAGGTAATCTGAAGATTGAAGTAGAAAAGGACGGGAGAAGGCAAGGCATTTTATCAAGCGACAAGGCGGCGGAGCAGCTCCCAAGGAGAAAAGACTTCATCTCCAACGTGCTATGAGGGTGGCGGGTCTCATCTCGCCTTTACGTGTGTGCGTGTATGCCTCTGTGTGAGTGTGCCTGATCTCGGAGGGTTCCCGTTTCGGCGCCCCTGAGGCTCAAAACTGGGCACCCGCGCATCATCGTCTAAAGTTGACCAAATAGACCAAGAGAACCAGCGATCAATAAGCGGCATGATTGGTGTATCGAGGCAAGTGAGCAGAGCCACCTGAGCGGAGGGTGAAGAGGGTGAGCGGTGGGTGAGTGGAGGGTGATTCGCGCCTGCGCAAGGGCGGCGATGCTGACTAACCGCAACGGGACCCACGAAATATTTTGTCGTGTCCGAGTACCTGCGGACGTTGCGATCGACAAGAAGGATAGTTCATCGACGTATCTTGACCTTTTTGGCCCGTTGTTGCGGCTCAGGAGTATTACGTTACTATGATCTTACGGATTCTGGATTTGATTGTCGTCGGAGAATTGTATCCTCCCTGGGCCGTTGACACTTTTCTCATTCACCGCTTCCTGCTGGATTTGGTTCCATTACTGATGAATCCGACTCCACCCGTCGTGGATGATGGCAAGGAATTCTATCTCCGCCATGCTGATGACAAAGGAGATCACATCCTGGTCGACCACGAATTCAATCTCACCGGCATCATCGACTGGGAATGAGCTTACACCGCGCCGGAAACGGAAGCCTTCAGCTCGCCGCTGGCGCTCTAGCGCGTCGGTGATTTCTTTGATGGAAGCAACGGGCTGAGCGAGAATGAGCAAGCGTTTGCGAAGTTATTGGATACAAAGTCAAGTCATGGAGGGGACAACTTAGGGCATTATGTGAGACCGGAGAGGTTCCGATTTAGTTCCGGGTATGAGCTGTATGATTGGGACTTCAATGGGTATGTGGGTATGGAAGATCGAACACGGTACTTGGCGTAGATGCCGATTTGGAATGGGAGAAGTGGAGAAGGTCCGCCTTGGAAAAGTACCGGGACGATGAACGGCTAAAGGTGCTACTTAGAAAACAGGCGTCTGAAGAGAACAGAATACCCTGCCACTAGAGGGATTTAGCCTCTCAATCTTACTCACAGCTAAGCATCTAATAGTAAACAGTCTTGATTTAGAGATAGATACTTCAACAGCAGATCATTTAATAACAAATGAATCAACAGTGGATGATTAAGAGCGGATGACTTAGTTTGTTGTAACAGGAAAAATCCCTGGCGTGACCCTGGTCGGATAAATCCCTCGCCGGCTCCACGACGTCCGTCTCGACCTCCAACCCTCTCTATGCGCTCAACTCCGCCCACTTTTGCGCGCTGAGCTCGCTATGGCCAAATAATGCGGCTTGACCGCCATGCCCCTCACCCAAATTGTGACACGTTCAGCCGAGGATGATCTCCGCCTGTTCACGCGACCTATCAGGGCACTCATTCACAACGTTTATCTTCAATTACATGCTGCGCTGAACCTTCACTTCCTTTCTCTGTCTCCTCAAACGCGTCGTGGAGACGTGTAAGCGGTCAGTGAGTTGTTCGGTAAGCTCTCTAGACGTTAACATTTCATAACAACTCCTTTTTTGTAGTTCTCTTCTTCCTCTTCTTTTCACATCTCTCCCTCTCCTTTCTTAATGTTTTCTTGGCATGTCTGGAAGCGCTTCCTCGATTGGAATTGTGCAGTCATTCCAGTCATTCAATGCATTCCCTCTGAAAACTATGGGAATGATGCTTCTTTTCACTAAAGGCGCCCTGTGTCGGTGCCCGGGCATTCACCCATAACCGCCATAGCTACGTGCACCTCATCACGCGATAGTACCAGGAGTCGGTTATACCTTGCTGCCTGGCGGCGACGATCCTTGTCTACTGGTTAGTCAAGGCTCGGGACAGGTCGAGGTGGCGAATCATAAAGACATGAAGTGTTTCAGTGGTGTTTGACTTGGAAAACGGTAGGGGAAACTACCATCCTTAGCGGTCTTTAACGGCTTCGATCTCACCCGAGGATTCTTTCTCTCTACGCCCTATGGATGCTTTCAATTCGAGAGGATTGGGTAGAGGGGATGTGGGGAGAAGAGAAGAGGGGATCGGGTTAGGAACCGGGCTGTGACAGGAGCTGGGGGCCTGTGATCGATCACCCGAGTCTTTCGTCAAGGGCCTGGGACCCGCATACGTGCTGGCGCCGGGCAATGCCGCAGAGGTTGTGCCAAATCGGGGTTCGTCATGCTTCCGAGAGCTCTTATGGCGCCGCGCTGACCTACTCAACTCACGCGGCCATATTTCGGCATTGAAGTACGAGGGGTCTCTCCGAGCTGATTCGGCATGTCTGGGATTCAAGCATTGATCCCGACGGAGGAAGCTGGGCTCAGGAGCCCTGGGCCGCCAGTTCCCCACTAGGCCCAGCTCCGAATTAGCTGAGACTGCCCGAAGAGGATCTGCAACTCTCTTCGGAACTGCGACTATGGGTTTCACTCGACCTTTGTCAGCTTCGCAGGCGATCAGGCACTCACAAGGCCACCGGCCGTCCTGTATACTCCCGGATAGCTTAATAACGCAGCAAGCGGAAGCAGTCCTGCCGGAGCACGGTGAGCTGAATAAAGATTCCTTCCCTTTCAGCGCCGCTCGGCTGCATTAACATTCTACGCCGCCTAATCTTTGGCTAGACTTGCCTTGTTGATGCTCAGCGACTTACTTCACATTCACGCCGAGCTTCAATTGCATCAGGCGCAGCAAACATGAGGGGCAATGGCAGCCCATGGTGCTATCTGTCAATGCGGAAGCATCCCGATCCCCGATTCGTTTCAGCTTAGCACTGCCTCATATAAGGACAGGTCCATCGCTCAATTGGTCATAGCACCCGCTGCTGTTGATGCGGATGTCGTCACGCTCGTTAGAATTTCAGACACTGCCTTTTCAGTCTCTTTTGTTGCTCCGGTGCTCCAGATCCGCGAATGGCAGTAAAAGATCTGTGTAGCCCATGAGGCGTGGTGCACTGTTAACTGGACAGAGGTTTAGCGTGCTGCTGGAAAGAGGCGTGGAGCTGGCCGCATGGATTCTTATCAGGCTCCACACCAACCTTGCAAGAGGGTCAGGACTGCAATGATGACGATATGACTGGTTCTAATCAGAGCCACTCCAGCACCCGTGTTGGCTTTATTGCAAGACTACTAATGCGAAGACTACTCGCGGTTAACACCTTAAGTCCCTCGGTCTTGATCGTGTCAACTGAAAGGCTACATCCAGGATTCATAATCATGAGTCAGATCTATTGCATTAAGCCTATATCAGGCTTAGTGAACTTAATGAACGAAGAGGGCACTCAGGTATGGTACCTGTATATACATCTTAGCAACTCGGTTGTCAAGTCAAATGGAAGTTGTCAATTGCTACACACGTTGAAGCCTATCACATACAGGCTGCAGTCCTAGTGCTACAGCTGTCCGTTTGGAGTATTCGGCTTTCGTCTTCCAGTATCTTTGACAAGAGCGTTTCCGAATCACCTTTCTTACAGTGCTAGTTGGTCAGTCTCGTCCACCATACCGCTAAATAGGATAAGGACTGACCAACGGGTACTGGCAGAAGCTGTCAGTTACTCATGTCGGTCTACACGCCGAATACGACTCTCTGCACATTCCAGCTCTTATCTCTCAAAGATACTCTCCCGCGCTTTCTCTCCGCACTTTCCAGTTCCTCTGCTTCCCCGCTAGTCACTGCCAAAGTTGCGCGTTGGATCGTCACTCCAACCAAGCTGTCCATCTCTCTACTCACGCAGGACCCTCCATGGGATATCCTGCTCGTCTTCTCCGGCTCCGACGGACTACCGAAGGAAGTAAAAAGCATGGTCCAGGCGGAATGGACTGTCGCAACCGACGTGCCTACTCAAGTCCTGTCCAATTCCGCATCGACCACCAATCGACTGCTCCATCCTCAGCCCCGAGACGTGCCGTCACTGACCGGATCGTTGGACGAGCCGCGAGTGGCCGATTCAGGACTTGCGTTGGAATTGACAGAGCAGTTAGAAGAGTGGATGCGTACATTCGGCAAACAGGAGGGCAGAGGAGCAGTATCGATGTTGAATCTGCTGGCATACAATGAAGGGAAGAAAGAGGGATACATGGAACACGTCAAAGCGTCCGGGGAGTCGGTAGGGTCGCGACGAGGTGCGGTGGCCAAGATTGTCGGCCATGTGCTCGGGTGCTCGTCGTCGCACGAGGGCGTCGAGGATTGGGACGATATCGGAATAGTTCACTATCCGTCCATCTCCCATTTCGCCGACTTGCTCGCAAGTAGGGACTATCGGGAAGCCGATCACAAGTACAAGGTGGGAACTTTGAAGGACACCTGCATCTTATGTACCACTGAGTTGGATTTGCCTACGGAGAAGGCAGCGAAGGCGGAACAGTGATGGAATGGAAAATCCGGGCATTCGCCTCACAGAAAGGGGGTCTACTAAGCCACACACACAGTTGCGGTCGTCAAATCTTCATACGGCATGGTTTTCCGTCGAAAGTCCTTGGCAGCTATGCGCATACAATCCAGCTAATTTCAGTCACAATTGAACCACGCAGCATAGGATACAAGTCTATTGCTATTGACAGCCTTGACCATAGTGTGTGCGCACCCCGGCTCCGTATGTATGACCGCCCGGATCCTGCGCGGCATGCCATTAACAAGCCAATCTACCAGCTCCTAACCGATAGCCCGCCACGCTTTCTGTGCGGCCTTGATCAATCAACCAATCGCATTTGATTGCGAGGCTGCCCATTGACATCCTTGAATCCATTTCTGAGCCGGTGTCTGGCTTCGCGCTAGTGATTCTCAATGGGGGTTGAGATCGAGTCAGTTCCGGGTTGCTCGGCCACGGTGCTCGATGCATTGCGCGTACCTGCTTGATCGTTCGCGCAGCTGGTCCATTGTGCGTGCGGTCCAGCGTGCTCTTCTGGTGTTTCGATTCCTCCTACATGACTGCGGCATATAGTCTTTGACAATTGCATCATCAGCAAATTGTCAGAGTAAGATAAAGAGTTAGCCTGCGCATATGATTAAGAGTAGAGTCAATACAATCAAGTGCTCATTCATTACTGTTGTCGTCACCTCTGTGAATGAAGCAGTCGTTAAGAGTAACACATCTGATTTCCTCCTGAGTCTGTGGAATGGATTTACCAAAGGGTGCGTTACCGGTGCGCTTTCCAAACGTTTATTATATTGGTCATGCGCATAACAAGGCGCTCGAATGAGAATACAAATCTATAACGCCCTATATCGGTCCATCGTGAGCCCGAAGACCCGTCATTCCGGCCCCGGAGCGGCGCATGCAAGAGATCGATCTCTCTTTCTCAGTCCAATGTCTGCAAGGTGGAATCATCTTGGTATGCGAAGAAGGTTGGAGCTATCCTAAAGGCTGAATGGGCTGTGAATCAAGCGTTGCGTCCGTGACGGACTTGGCGGCGGTGAGGTTCAAAGCATCGGGGGATGCCAACTCAGTGGGTTGAGCCACGCTGACGGAAACGTAACGTAAACACAGTCGTTAGTGTCCACTCCATGGTAGAGAGATGCGGGCACTGATGCAGTCCAAACAAGACTAACCCATCACCCTCGTCTTTGGCCTTATAGGCCTCATAGCTCCCAGGCCTATTCGAAGCCATGTCGTACTGCGGAGAGGCCCTATTCCAGTTGCTGTCATGGCCGCCGGCCGTCGACCGGGAGGTTGTTCTATCATTAGCGGCACTAGCCACGACATTCGAGTTGTGGTATGAAGTGTCCGATCGAAAATAACCGTGACTGAGCTCTTGGGACAGGAAAACCGGGTCGAGGTTGTGAGTTGAGGACGATGATACTGCTTGTACGGGTGCGTCGATGGTTAACAGAGTTTGCTGCGCTGAAGGCTCTTCGGACAGGATTGATCTGAGAACCGGTCAGCGACGTCGAATCACACTATCCTGGATCTAGATTTACCTCGCATGTTGCGGATCGTGTGTATCCTGGCTCCGTGGTTGTGCATGTGGGTCAAGCCTAGCGGAACGTCAGCAAACCAGTCCTTGCATCTAGCTTTGACGGATGCATCTCACTGTTTATGGCTGACGGTGACAGTGTGATGGCAATGAGGACAGACGATAGGGCCGGCGTTGTCACTGCTGAGCTTAGCACGGCTGCAACGTCGTCGAGCTGGTTTCACTGACCAACGATATAGAAAAGCATTGTTCGAGGAGATGGTGTCATCGTCCACGTCTTGCGGATATTGGGGAGGGTTATCCTTCGGATCCCAAGTCACCCCACATTTGAATTTCCAATATTTCATCTGCCTCGTCAGACTTGTCTCTCTGTCAAGATCTGTCAGCTGCTTCTTCAGTACAAAGTTTGAGCAGAACTAAACGGCTGAGATAGCGTGCGTACGTTGGCTGAAAGTCTGCGCGAGTGATATGTTTCAATATATCCTCGCAGCTAGTGGCTTTATTGCAGCGGAGATGGTATATTTCCACTCTTCGCTTTCTCCACTGCTCCTGCGAATACTTTGGCTGTCTCCCACCCATCGAAGCGTGGTTCAATGATCAGACTGGGAGACGATGGAGAAGAGCTGAGTTGTTGTAAGGCGACCGTCATAGTGACTCGAGGAGAAAGGGTCCCTTATAGACGACATTTACGAAATGTCTCCTTCTATGATGGACCTCGCCCATAACGAATCTCTTGAAAGCCATTACATTCGACGAGGAAGCATGCACAATAGCATCCTGCATATCTTGTGCGCTGGGCAAAGCAACCACTTACAAACCTTGTCAGAGTCTGCCCGTTCAACCTATGCCATAGTTGATCCTGCCTGCAGACCAGTTGAGAGGCTGAAGGATCGGCAAGCGTGCTCTCAGAAGTGATATACGCGGGTCACATGAGTCGAAAAGCTAGGCATCCGTTCCATTGCCGAACGGTTTCGGTCTTTCAAACAGAAATGCTATCCAGAGTTGACGGCAATCCATATCAGTCAAATGTTGTGCCTGTGTCCTAATACCGTCTGCACTATACCCTGACCTGACATCGGACTTCCGACACGGGATTGATAGGCCTAGTCGCGTCAGCGGATTTAAGCACCAACAGCCCTGGTGTGAAAGGCCTTCCCAGGCTAGCTCAAACCTCATTTGAGGTATGGTGAACCGGAAGCTAAGACTATACCCCTGAGCATCTGTAATGAGCATCAGGCGGTGAGATGGCTCGCCCTTGACTTGTGACGCACGCGATTTGCTGCTTTATGTTGATTCTCGGGACTAACAGCGCTTTTGCTGCAGCTCTGCAACGCATCCAGGACGTTGATAGAATTAATATAGTGTACTCGGTATCTAGCCCCTGTGAAGGTCAAAGCTAAGGTATGTGCTGAGAGCACATAGCAACCAGGTTCACCACCATTTTACAAGGTGAGTGAGCCTTGCGATTGACAACAGCATCATATCCGTACTGAGTGCCCCAACACAATTGGAGATTGCGCCTCGAATTGGTAATGATTAAGTATTGTTGAGATTTGTGTCTCGACCTGTAGTAAGTATTGGTCGAAGCCTGTAGAAGATCCCGGCCCCTAGCAATAGAAGCTGCAGCGTGACTTGCGCGGTCTGCATCAGGACTTAGGGTACCACTGTACTGGAACAGGCTGCATTCATAGTGTCAATAATGGAAATTTATCCCGGTACAATCCGGGTAAGGGGTCCGTACTCACGAGTATTCGAGTAAGTGTAACGTTGACGGCACGGTAAAAGCCACCTACTGAGGGCCAGCAGCGATCGTTCCAAAACTCTCATTTCGCAGGATCGGCCCTCTAGTCCCCGAAAGTGGAAACTGTAATCAGGAATCATAGCGATGAAGGGCATGTTTGTTGTTGGTAGACATCGAGCCTAGGGTACTCCTGAAGGCTCTGCGACTAAGGTGGACAACATCGGTCTCTTTTGCCAGATCATTCTGCTCTGTCGTTGTGCCTGAAACAACCGCCCTGGCCGTTCTTCTACCCCACGGTACTGGGTTTGGTGGCACTAGTGGCCTCGTGGCAATGAAACTTAGTATGTACGAACGGGCGTGAGCGTTCCCGCCTAGCGGCCTATGGTGCTTGAGACTTTCCAAATGTGACAAGAGTGATTTCGAGCTGCATGCCGCATAAATTTCCCGCTGCGGTCATGATGTTAGTTAGTATAGAAAGACGGAGGAACTTCATCTTATCCGCGCCAATCAGAGGATGTTGATACTACTACTAACGGTTGACATGTGATGCCAGGGTCCATTCCCCGATGGCGGAAAAGTCAGCGCTGATCCGGATGTTTGGTGGAGGGCGTTGACGAAAGCGCGATGAAACGGGCGGTCAGCATGGGAGATTGCTGAAGAGCACACGTTGGGTACGAAGGACCCCAGTAAGCTGCGCAGCAACAAGGTTGTTTGTGTATCTCGAGGAGGCGTATCTTGACAGGAAGCCTCAATGCCAGTAACGCAATCTCGGGTAGTTGATCCGCTCCCACTGACGTAATCCAAGACGCATCTGAGAGTCTTAGTTGGGTAAACTTCGGACGGACCCGGCGGGATGGACGGACCCGGCGGGATGGACCGACCGAACCTAATTCCAACCTCAGGCATCCTCAATCCCAAACTAGCATTTCAGGATGGTCTTCTTGGCAATTCTACCGTAGATACACAGCTTACCGCTCTTCCTTGTGCGAAGGTACTTCAATCACCTCTATGAATTGATCTAGTGAAGATAGTCGACATCAACGAATATAGTTGTTACGTAAGTAGAAATTCTTTACCTGATGCGTATAGTAAAAACGTGCCTGAACCTCGACTTTCGCCAGCCTTGTGCCCCGACCTAATACTAGTAATTTGTAAACAAGGCCGTCCAGCGGCAACAATGCAGACCGCTATGCTGAAAGAAGCAGACAAAGACAAGACCATCACGTAGGGACTGTAGGGAATTCCGGTAACCTCCTTTGAAGATGGGCCAACGCCGAGAGGCACGACTCGAGTGACTATGTGCTCAAACCCGTCAAGTACGCCTTCGACGGGCTCATGTTCGGGTCAGGCTTGATGACGCCAGCTCGATGTACGATCGACACAGGGTCCCCTTGAACGCATGACTGCTTCCACAGACCAGCGTGAATCCTGATTCGGTTGGTTGCGCATCAACCCCGTGGATGGACGCTGGGTATCGTCATAGTCGGCCGCATTGGTGATGGACGGAGAGGTCGAACGGCTGACTGGGTGCAGGGACGGCGGATGGATCAACAGCCCAGCAAACCCATCGCTATCGACAAAAATTGAGCGCTTCGGTATTAACAGTGATAAATTCGAGGGAGTAATCGATGTCCTTCTGGACAAGGCTGCGTGGGCAATGGTGGCCTTCGGAAGCCTGATGATGGTACAAGTGACGACCGTCCTGAGTGGTCATTGAGCCAGACTCGATATCGTTGAGCGATTCCCCAGCTTCACGGAAGACCGAACCATGATGGTAGATCTCGTAGGCGGAAAGATGATTCCTCATCTCGAAAACACTTGGGTTCGTTGCGGAGGACGCCCTGCCAAATTGTAAGTCACAACATCTTGGACGTGAAACCGTCATGCTAACATCGTAGTGTCATAGTCACCCCAAACTGTGTCGTTATCGTCTAGTGCGCTGTTCACATCATCAGTGTTAAGCTCATGAGAGCACGAGTTTATAGATGACCTACGAGGCGCTTTCCAATTGTACGTTGTTACTCCCGTTCCAAATCCTGCGTTGTTCAGCGCCAGTACTGCCGAGAGTCATGAGTACTTACGACGTGTTTGTGTCGACGCTTGGGTAGTATTCGGATATTTTTCCCTCGGTGATGCTGAACGAGTCTTAGCAAAGGAGAGAGAAGGATCGTGATGGATTTACGGTCTTTGTCCGAAGATGATATCCTGATTGTCCGGATGAGTATCGCCTTGCGGGTCTTGTGGGACGACCCAAGATCCTGATGGCCTCTTCCTCCAGTCCCAGCGGTCTCTCATTTGATACTCAAACTGCCGCTTCCTAAACTAAAACCTTAATGTGTGGTAGACTAATATATTAGAGGCGATAGACTTACGTAGCATGGAAGCCGATCGCCTTCATGCTTGTTATCAGTTTCTTCATTGGCAGATCTTGCACCAGCCATAATTGACGGATGCTCTCTTTGCGATCATCCCATTCTTGTTCCGTCGGCATAGTGAGTAATATAAGACCGCGTGCCTCCTCAGATCTCTGGTTTCATAATGATGTGCTCGAAGATGAACAGCGACGTGATGTTCATCGGTAATGCTTCAGGTTGTAAGGGAGCTTTTATATTGTGTTAACGCGCGTTGCGAACAATGGTTTGGTGGAAGGTTTGAGCACCTGGATACGCCCAAATAAGGCTTCGATTAGATTGGCAAAAGCGCGCCGTGACAGCCGTGGTTTTAACTGGACGTACTCACGCGTGTTGTGTTTGGGCATTGCAGGAAATATTGTTGTTCCAGTGGTCACCCCCTCCGATATCCACCACATTGGGGGCTGGTCCCGTCGTTGGTCCTGCAAGTCAAGAATCCGAGTCATAGAGCATAGCACACGTTGACGAAAGACTTGCAGAGCCCGTGCAAGCATCCGAAAGAAAGGACGATCCCGCAGTTGCTACGCTTTTGAAGTGAGGACTAATCAGTATACGGAGCGCTCGAAAGCTCAAGTCAGCAGTAGCTGAGGTTTTGCTGCTTTCCCACCGTAAGCTCATCGATTGCTTGACCATTACGTGGTATTGGAATAACTGAAGCTGCTGAGTCCGCAAATACATGCCGTTCAGGAAATGATAGGGCAGGAATGGCCTGCAGAGGTTAGAGCTGAAGTCGGCAGGGAACTAGGCAGCCTCCCAAGCATGTTTGTGTTACCGTTGCTCCCAACAACGGGAAACTTGCTTGCCACGAATACGTTTGGCTTGCAAGATAATGATGGGAGAGTAATTGACGGGGCTCAGGCACTCTGGCGGGATGATCTGTGCCGAACGAGTTGGGACTTCGGGCAGGAGCTTCATGAAACCATCCGCGTCGAGGGCGACACGCTCATGTGGACCGATTTAGTTCTGGAGCCATATCTTGGCATTGTAGTAAAGATCAGTGTGAGCCAAGAAATCCTTGCTTGCAAGAAGGAACGTGCGCCCTGTCAGTCGAAAGTTGGACTGGGAAGGGGTAATGTGTCTTGCTTGTGGTACCCACACTTCTACCTATTGTGGTCGAATGGCTTCTTCAGATAACTTTACTCCAAATACCTTCAAAACACTCAAAGTGATCCCTTGAGGCTTCGGTCGCGACTGGTCGAGCTGGTATCCCTGGTGTAGACACAGGAATTAGGACAGGTTCCATAATTACATCATGTAGTATAGTGATTGGCGTGTAATACACACAAAGGGTAGGCGTGCATAAGTGACGGGGTTACTTTGAAGTTGCACTTGTGGCAAGGGTCCGAACGACGTTGAGCCTTTCACCCATGTCAGTACTGCATATGTCAAACAAAAAGAGGGCTGGGAGATGCCTAAAACCCCTTAGACGGCGCAACTCAAAAGCATGTGAAATTCCATGAGGCTGTACTCGATTGTCGGGAGTAATGGCAACCGTCCCGGTCCTTACTGGACTCATCGCGGGTGATAAGTATCTCGTTATGCCGCCTGCTCACCGCTCAATGGGGCAGGGGCCTGGCAAGGCTGAAGGAGCCATGATCAGATCGAACCATTATTGCACCTTCCTCCCAGGTCATGAATCCGCAAGTGGCACTCGACGAGCGTTTTGGACATCAAGTTTCATACTGCTGTCGTCAAGCCGCGTTGTGGAATGTAGAGAGCTGCTTTCTGCACTTCCTGACGGGCTTTTGCGAAGCAAGACCAATGGATTTGCTCGATAAGGCAAACATCCAACCTTCCATGCATAGGCATTAGTTAAAATCCCTCTTACAACCCGGCTCCCCGTTTCCTGACGCGTAAAAGCATCGGCTTCCATGTGCATCGGCTCCCAAGAGAGGTGCCAGCGTCCACGACTTTACCGTTCTCGGTGTTCAAGGTACCATGGTACATTTGCCCTCGGCGCCACTTGTCGGGGATCCAGGAAAGGATCTGCATGGTAAGCCCCCACGCAATCTCTTAGAGGGCCGATCCGGTGATGGAGCCCCTTCCTTAAGATTGGCGGCGCAATTGATTGCGTTATTTGAAGCTTGGCTTCTTGCTTGACATTCTGACACTAAGGCACACTCTACCTTAGCTATCTTAAGGTAACAGTAACTTAGGGTGAAAATGCGCTTTGGTCTCTCGTGGCTACCTCTGAGGGAGATGGAATGGGGCTTTCCTACATGGTATAGAACCCGTGCAGTCGCTAGAAGCGTCTGCGGTGTCATAGACGACAAGTAACCGTGAGTGCAATTTCGCTTTCATCCCCCGGATTTATGTCTTAGAGAAATCGACCGGGGTTCTCATACAGGGCAGCGCACCGCCTGGCTGTCGCAAGGCACGGACGAAATGTGTATGAGATCTTGGCTTTTTCATGGATGATTCGCACCACCCGACACGACCCGCTGTGTCTATGCTCTGTACATGGTGTAGAACCCTTGTAATCGATGGAACATTTTGGTTATAGACAACAAGTGACCGTCGCAGTGGAATTCAACTCTTACTGCGGCTCGCTCGACACGATGGCAGAAACGGTAGCCGATCTGGTTGCATCATTGTAAGATCATTGGCTGGAACATTTTCGGCAACGGTCATTTCAAGGAATATCGGGGAGGGGAGGGGAGGGATGCTGGTGCCCTTGGTCCATGGTGACGGCTTTTCGATCTGGTTAGCAGCCGGATAAAGTCTAGACAGGGCCACCCGCCTGATGACAGGCTAAAACTTGGAGTACAGAATCTCTGGCTTTATGACGACGCTGTCTCGGTTCTCTCAAGAACACGGTGTTGATGTGTGAAGCCCTCTGCCAGCGCTGGTTCTTTGGTTGGCCCGCTAGCTCGCTATCGTCAATAAAGCTTGGCACTCTTAAGTCTGAACCACTCACTATACTCCACAACGTAAGGGGACAAGTTGGATTAACTTTGTGTAGATTCACAGGTGGACTATCTGTTGAAGTAAAGAAAGCATACTATACGCGTTCTTGTTACGAAAGGCATACAGATCGTTACCAGTCAAGTCGTCACCCCCTATCGTGGGAATTCCCTTTGTACTGCCCGCCGAATCCAGATATAAAAGGCCTCCATACATTCTTAACATCCACCACCCCCACCACCACCCCCTCCTCCTCCACCTCCACCGCCACCACAACCCCCTCCAGCCCCTCCTGCTCCTCCTCCTCCGCAGCCACCCGCAGCTCCACCAGCACAACCCCCAGCCGCACCCGCACACGCACCAGCGGCGACACCTCCACCACATGTGCCAGCGGCACAATTCCCACTTGCACCAACAGAGACGTTCATACAAGCCGGATTCCCCGCGTACATTCCACCCGTCACGCACGGATCACCCATGTACGGCGCATAATACGGCATGTACATGGGGTATCCCCACGCATACGCGTACATGTACTCGTCTCGTACTGGAGGCTTCCGCCCCTTCTTCTCCGCACGGTGGCACGCTCTCCAGTAGGATGAATCGAGCTGCGCGGATTTGATCGCGGCGATTTTTTCCGTTGCAAGAGACTGTGCTTTCACCGCGTTGTGCGCAGAGATATGTGGTGTTTTGTTGGGATCGCAAGTCCCTGAAGAGGCGTGCAAACGGGCGAGGCCGTAGGGCTCAGGCTTCCCGCCAAAAAGTCGAGAAATACCACTGGAAGAGTGACTCTCGCGGACAGCCTCGCAATACCAACATGTGCATTCGCTGTAGACTTCGTCAAACATCTTCTGATATGTCTTGCTGGTCCATTCGAAAGCGTCAGAGAGCTTGTTCTCGTCGATCTTGTCATCGTGATCGATGAAGGTGTGGGTTTTCTCAACGGAGAAGTCATAGTATTGTCGAGGCGAAAGCTGATGCGTGTGCCAAGCTAGATCCACGTCGAGGGTAGGGACTGCAACTTGACTGGGATTATGAGCCAAGATTAAAAAATAACGATCATACTTCTTGATGAGACGCTGCATAGTTGCTGTCAAGGCGGGTGAGTGAATCCAGTCGATTGAATGCATCTTCTCGATGAACGAGCCTTGGCGGATCACAGCACCGACAAGGTCGAGAGCAAAGACTGACGAGTTATCCCAGTAATGGGCTAGCATCCTGCGGATTGCAATCTTTTCCGTGCGTAAGAGAGTACTTGACACGATGCAATCGTTGGCCTTCCGTACCAGAGTCTTGTCCTTGATGGCAAACTCTATCTGTGTTCGGATATTGTCGATCCCAGCTGCATCCCCTTTGCTGACATCCGACAGATCCAAAAGCTGCGATTTGAGACCTGCGCTGATCAGACGGTTGGGAAAGAACGCTTCGTGCCTGCCTTTTGAAGATTTCTGCGGCAGGCCTTCAATCGATAGAATCGTTCCGGGCATTGGACTATCATCCCTCAACAAGAGTTGAATGTCTCTTCTGAATTTTTGAACTCGCAGTAGCTCATGGGTAATCGAAATATTACAAGACGAGCACCGACTGCGAAACTCCTTATCAGCGTATCCAGTACCGTTTGCGATGAATTTACTGGCATTCCAAGTATAAGATTCCGGTGACGTCCACAGGCAATCGACGTTCCTCTGACATTTTGGACAGGTGATCATCTTATTAGGACCGTCATGGAGGTTGCCCCACGCCAAGCCGGTATTGGTCTCGAATGTTCGCATTGAATCGTTGCTGGCTGTGTACTCGAAAGAAGCCTTATCGATACAAGGGTCGATGATATTCCAGGACATGCCTGTAGCCCAGAAATCCATCTTGCCAAAACGAATACAGTCTTCAAAAAAGCTCCTTGGGTTCAGCATATAGGCATGCCAAACCATGAGTACATCTGCGATTCCAGGATTAGATACCGACGTATATCATGGAAACGCGAATGACCTACCGAGCGGTGGAGTGTTGCTAAGTTTCATCGGTCTCCCAATATCAGGAGTCCTAGGGAAATCACCTGTAGAAGTCACATCACTCTGCCTCAATCGCCGCTGGCTGCTTGGCACGCAAGTATTCCACCACGTCTCGAATCGATCGGCGGCTCGAGCCACGTAGACGGCCCATCGCTTCTCCCTGACTTTGGCAAGTGCTTCCTCTGGTTTTGATGATTCAGTTGATAATTCGTCTGAAATGCCAAATAGGCCATCACTCGTTGCAATGTCTTCACGGAGTTGGTGAAAGGCTTCGAGTAGCTTTAGGTGAGCGATGCACTGGTCTACTGTTGGGTGGCTGGATGCAGACTCCAGTCTCAGGTTTGCAAGATTTGAGATATCGTCAACGGAGGTCTGAGTATATGACGGCGGAGGTGAAACTTTGGCGAAGGACGACGGTGGAAGATCTTTCTTATCCATCGTCGCACTGTATCTGGCCTTTTCAGTTGCCATGGTACTTTTAGTGGTCGTGATTGATTTGGTTGTAAGCGTAAAAAAAGAGACTGGTGACCAGGCTATTGATATAAAGTATGGTTTTTACACGGCGGCGGAGCCCCGCCCGTTCTCTCACTTGAGTGAGCCCTGTGCCAAGGCATGATTCGCAACAAGCTTCACCTAGATATTAGCGTGCTTCTAGCGGCCTTCGTCCACATTCCCAGCCCCCTTCGCTCAGCCTTGCACAAGGCTGAATGCGAAGAGCTAGCCCGGTTAGGCAGTGATCTTCCGCCTGTTCGTATAGATAGTTTTCGTCAGGGCAGCCCAGTTGTCAGCCCGGAGCGGACATTGTACAGAACACACGTAGCTGACCTTCTGTTACGAAAGCATCCCTTTCCGTATTTGCGACATCTCGCTTCACCTTGTGCAATAACGCGCCCATGGCTTGCAAGATACGATGAGCCTTGCTATGGGTGCAGATCTTGCTTCATATCTTAATTCTTGCACTAGGCTTAAGGATGGGAACCCCATCCATCAATCAGAGGAGATAATAATCATACAGGGGTATATTGGTGGAATCCACCGACCGTGGATATAGATCCCACAACGAAGATCTCTATCGGTAGCGCGACAGATCCCTAACCAATCAGCTCCAATGCGCCTGACGGACTCTGTTGCGTCTGAACATCAACTTCAGCATCACATGACAAGACATCTTGTACCCTTCCTTTTCACTTTCGGACTGTATTCAGCTTGTCCCTCAACGTCGGTCCATTCCTGGCCCTCAGTTCCTCCGCGCGCTTCTCCTTTCGCCTTCTTGCCCTCCTTCCTACCGATCCGGCCACTTTTCTTTGCTGCCTGGACATTTATGGCTGCGCTTCTTTCTGCTCGACTAGGTACCCTTTTCGGCACCCCAGATGCTGTGATGTCTCTGGACCCCGATCTCGAATGCGCGTGCTGCGACATGTGAGAAGCAACACTCTGGATTGTGTCTAGCCGCCCGTAGTCGGGTCGCTGAGGCTTAGGAGTCGAAGAGGAGATAGACCAGGTACTTCCACGTGAGCTGCTGCGCGACAACACCCGTGCCGGGGCAACCGTACGATCGCCAGAAGGTGAAGTATATCTCCCAGCAGCACCGAGAGCTGCGCGGGGCGGCTCTGGTGGAGAATAACCGTAGCCCCTACGGTAACTAGCCGATACAGGTCGTGGCACAATCCGCGGCTGCGCTCGCGAGTAACGGTTTTGTAAGTTGACGAGCTGTTCTGCGCTCGGAAGTAGCGGAACAAGAGGATCACTAAGAGGTGACAGGGATAAGGCCGGCAGCAGTGACTCGCCCCGCCGAGGAAGAGATGCCGACAAAGATAATTCCGATGGCTGGCTCGTGGGTGTTGGCGGGACCGGATAATTCAGCCGTTGCTGGAGATTCGAACCCGACAGTGTCAGCGGTGACAGATTCATTGTTGGTGGTGAACGTATTGCCGCAACAGGGGATGTCCTGAATGAATCAGCGTGCATGGGACTAGCAGGTGTAGAGACGGAACGCCATTGTTCAGGGCTGGGTGGCTCTGGTATTGGGGATATTGGAGACGTCAATCTGGCTCTCTGTGACCCTGGTGACCCAGCGGTAAGGTCTGCGTGTGCTGACAGCGGCCGCCGGCGAAAGGCAGTGGCTCGTGAAGCTGCAGACGAAAATAGTGTGGCTGGATCTTCGCTGCTTGTTGTCGCTACTGAGCTTGCCGGCCTCCTTCGCTGGACTGGTTGGTGTGGAAGTTGATCAGAACGTCCCTCAATCCCAGTAGCTGGGTCGGTGATTCGCCTTATGAAATTTGGACGTCTTACCCTCATCGTACTATCGGCTCTCTCAGTAGCGCCCGTTGTTCGTGGGACTGCGTTTTGCGTTAAGTCATCAAGGGTTGCGCTTGCCCTGGTCGGCTGATTTGCATCGCCAAATCTCTCGACATGCTCAGTTCGGCGTGGAAGTAAAGTCATCTGCAAATGCTGCGGTAATGGAGCTTCGGCATCTCGTGTGTACGGCGGTGGAGGAGGTACCCAATTATCTGCATCGCTCTCATGTGGGAGCTCTCTTCGACCATCGGCACGCCGATACTCAACATGACTAGATGAGGGGATGCGTGGGGTGTTGAATCGTCGACTGGCAGCTGCGGCAGTGGCAGCACGGTAAAGAGTAGTGCGAGAGCGCGGTGAAGTGTGTGAATATGGCCCGTCAAGAGCTTCCTGGGCTTCCTCAATCGTAAGATTATCCTCAATTGGAGACGTAACCGCTTGTGGAGCCCAGTCTGCTATTGATGTCGCGACTGGTGACAGACGCTGTTGATCTTCCTGACGGCTAGCAGATACACCTGGTGCGGGCCGGCGACTGTGATTTGGCAGAGTGTCAGTGGTTTCGGTGCCAGGCCTGTCCATGCTTGTGATACGACTACCGCCCAGACCAACCCTTCCCATCGCAACCGTTCTCCTTCTGAAGATAGCGACCTCCGTTTCAAGATCCCTACTCTCCTCTTCCAGTGTCTCCGGCACTTTTTGACCTATTTCAATAGTGATGACTCCGACCTCGCAATGTCCCATGCCTCGCTCGAAGTCAAAGACCACTATACGTCCTCCGTCGACCGGCACAGGTTCATCCGAACCGCCCTCAGAGCCTGTGCTGACACCGCCAGGTGCGACTGCAACTAGTCTCTCTCCTTTCAAGCCACAGTTTTCCCCTAGATCCCGACGACTGACCCACCGCATCGAGGAAATACCTTCGATTGTCGCCACCTGACGGCCTCTGACAAAGATATTACGATACCTGTCAACTAACACCTGCCACTGAGGCGGCGTTGCCATTTCCGGTTGTTCTGCACGGTTTGAGGATGGTAGCGGTGGAATTCCAGTATCTCTTCCCGCGGCCAGTACCTCCGAATCTGGGGCACTTCTTATGCAATCTATGTCCGGACCATTGAAAGGTCCGCGGTTGGGATTAGAATCCAAGGCTTCCGGCACCCCATAAAGCCATAATTCTTTCCCCAAGAAACCCGCAGCGATCAGATCACCTTTTTCACTCGCTGCAGGAAGTGTACAAGGTAGTAGCCGACCATTGCCGCCTATGCCGCCTGTGTCGCCTGTGCTGGACCTAGGCCCTGTAAAGTAAGTTGTTCCGTTTCTCAGATCATCGACTCTCACTGCTCTGAACGTCTCAAACACTCTGTCGTGCGCAAAAGTCCAACTCGCCTGTCCTTCAGTGTGATGCGGCAACAGCGTGGCATGGCTGCAATCGCGGCTGCTGCTGGGAAACAGGATCTGTGTTGTCCACAGTTGACTCAGGATGTCTTCAGCCGAAGCACCTTGACCGTCTTCAGTGTAATAGGGTGCTGAGATAATAACCGTATTAGGGTTTGGAGAATTTTGGGTGGTACCGAGCAGCATCGTTCCGTCATTTGAAAAGGCTAATGAATCCACTGCATCACACTTGACTGCACGCCGGTCTGTTGAAAGAGCCGAACTAGATAACGAGTAAACTTCAATACCGCCATCATATGCTGCTGCGAGTACAGATGCTCCAGGAGAGAGAGTGATCGTACGAGGAGGGTTGTCCAACGGGACCGAGCGTATGTGCTTAACTTCTGAACTCGTAAGGTCGTATATGTTCACCTGATGATCGGTAGAGAGCACTGCTAGCGTTGACGCATCATCGAGAATGGTCGCTGAAACTGGTCGCCGTGAAATTTTGAATTCCCTTTTTACGGATACTATGTCTGATGTTAAATTAAGCACGAATATGCGAGAAGAGCTGAGCGCCAACACATGATGGCCATTTGGTGAGAATGAGAAGTGAAATGCTTCACCGCCAGGGAAAGCAGCCGATGAACTCGCAGATGTCGAGATAAGCTTGATGGTTGTCTGCCGCGGCCTGAGGTAGGCTTCGAATAGGTTCCGCTTCACTTCGACAGCAAATCTTCTTCGCAGCCTTGGCAGATCATCCGCATGGAACGGTCCTGACATAAAATTGTTGCTGATGGAGAACGACGGACATCGAGTAATATGATGAGCGTACAGATGGGGGGTCTCTGACGCCGCTCTCCAGCGTTGATTGAGTAGGATTAGTGACGCAAATGTATCTGGATCTGTGAGGTACAGTATACTATTGAAACCCTTAAGTCAGCTTGATTGGGAACAAACTTGCATCTCAGCAAGAACGCCGACATGCGGAAGGATTCTTGAACTCTAGGAAATCGGTGAACACCAAGACTTACTGCTCAATTATCTCTGCTGGGAGCCGGTCGAAAGACCTCATTGGCCGCTTAGCCTCAAAACTCCTGTTTCGTCCTCCTTCATAACTGTTCCGCGACTCCAATGGCCCTCCCCGTGTAGGCATCGCCGCATGATACACTGCGCTGCCTGCAACTGTGGCTTTATCCGCTTGTACTGAAGCCTCATCGCAGTCCATGTTCACATCATGTCACCCATCTTTGACTTTTGATCATCTGGCTGCGAGATGCTGTGACCGTTTGATCGCCGCTTCCATTGTTGTCGTTTACGGGTGTGGATTGCTGCTGCGCCTTGATACGCTATGGGGTCATCGCTAAAGCTTCAAATTTAGCTCCCTCGGCCCGCCTATCCTGATGTTTCGAACCTTGCAGCGTGATACATACCGATCTCTCAACATCGTTCATGGAGAAATGTCTCTTCTGTAGATACTGTACTGTCGTCTTTCAAGTATGCTCAAGCAATGGAGCCTTTTCTAGCTCCATTGCGATTCGGCCAGAGGCTCCTTCTCATCGCAACCATGCGGAGAGCTCATGGCTCAAATGTATCTGGGTTGAGTAGTGTATGTGAACATAAGTGTATTATACATGGGAACTAGATGATCCAGTGATGACTGCTACACTCGAACCCGCTTCCTTATAGGCCGCAATGCTATTCAAATGGGTGGAGAATACTCCTGCTCAGTGATCACCGTAATGATACGAGAATTGGTCGTACAACCGCTACTTTCCAGCTCCACCAAACATGCCTGACAGGCTGGCTTTCATGCCTTTCATCTGCTCCTCTTTCGCCTTTTCTTCTTCCTGTGCCATCTCTTTTAGCCACTTCTCACCATCCTCTCTGATCTTCTTCTCGAGAATCTCATACTGCTGCTGACCGCGTTCTCTGATCTGATCTTGCAGCATCTTGCCCCGCTCGAATCCTTCTGCGGCTGTTTGTTCCATGCCATCCATACCTGCTCCGTAGGGTTTGATGCCTAACACCGAGCCTAGTAGACCCACTCCAGATCTTTTGGGCCGTTTCGCACGGTCCTCTGCAAGTTGCTTTTCGAATTGCTCTCGGGCGATTGCCTCGCGCTGGGCAAATTCTGTGGGGACATGCTTGCCCTCAAAGGATTTCAAGACAGTTCTTGTGTCAGTGACGCCCATGGTTGCTACATATTCTAAGAATGGAATAAATGAGACAAGTTCGCGATCCTGTGGATCGCCCTTCCATTTTGGTAGGATTATTGCGTTCTCCGGCTGAAGCTTGGCATGTGCCGGTACAGTATCCATCAGGATGACTTTAGTAAGGTCTCGACCAAGGTAGGAGAGATCCTAGGAACACCAGTATCTTAGTCCGCATACCAATTATTCTACAAATTCCAGCGCCAGAACTAACCTTGATGTACTCCCCATTCTTGTACCACGTAGCCTCCCTGAAGAGTGGCCACATAACGACTCCGTAGGGGTCTAATTTTTGAAGGATCGGACCCGCAATCATGGACGGCACACTAGTAAAGATGACCAGCTCGTAGTATTGACTTAGATATCGGAGAAAGTAATCCAAGCCGGGCCTTTTCGCCATCCGCCAGCCGTGCTCCCTCGTCCATTCGCTATGTAAGAGTAGGTCTTCCAAGCTCAGCACTAAGGTATATGGACGCTCGAACGCAGGGTCTATGTCTGGTAGTAGTTTCGTGAATGCGGGTTCGTTATAGTAGTCTAAAAGATCCGCAAGTCGTGCTTTTGCGCGGTTATAGAATAGCCCAACGCCCCACCCCGAGGGTGCATCCGGGTGCTTGCGTTCCTCATCTGTTGTCTCCCAATTCCGGCCTAGATAGATGGGGCCGGTGATTGAGAAGAGAAGAAACCCAGCGTACATGTAGTTCGCTAAACGATTTCTCCGACGCTCGACAGAGGATATGTAGGCTGTCTTAGGAAGGTCACCGCCGCCCTTGCCACCAGCAGAATACTGTGCAGGATCTTCTGTGAGGTTAAGATTCGAGACACCAGGTCGAGCTGAGGAACTCGAACCGCTTGTCTCAGAATCAAGATTGAGTGGAATGCCCTGCGTAAGATCTGGCAAAGGTCTATTCGGCGCTTGCTCGTCTAGTCGTACCTCGGGAGGATCTATCGCAGATGGTGAGGAAGACTGCGGTGCGGTGTTGGCGTCAGATGCGGAGGATGTTTGGAATTCGTCTTGCAACGTCGAGTATTCTGGGTGAGGACTTGACGTCGATGGCGCTACTTCGCTCAGGCCCGGGCCTGCCCCATGTGACTGTGAAACAGTGTTCTTTCGCGAAGATGCATTCGTGTTGAATTCAACCTGATCCTCCGAGAAATCAGGATTACTCGACCGATCACTGCCTCTTGACGTCGAATCTGTGGGGTTTTCATTCTTTGTAGCCCCAGCCCCGCTCGTACGATGGGCACTAAGCCCATGTCTGCCCCAGGTACTGGCTCCAGGAGGAAGTGTGTAGTCCTTCGGTTTCTTTGCTTTACCGTCCTTTGCAAAGGTTCGAGACCACTGAACTTTTTGTACAGGTATTGGCGTGCCTCGCACACGTAGAGCGCGGATGGCTGCACGGCAAAGCATGATAGTAGCCTATCCCGTACTGAAAATCAACCGCGTTCAAGCAAACATTGTGAATGCAGAGACTGCAGAGCCGATAATACTCTTCCTGCAAGAAATGATCGCAGAGCTCTGGGATGGCATTACTGAGCGGCGAGCTTTTAGAACCATACGCGCAAATTCGCCGCGCACAGTTAAATGTTCGACTAAGACTTTCTGTCTCCCTTTTCCTCTTCAGAAAGTTGAACAACCCAGAAGCTCGAAATTTGACTCGACGCTCACTCACAGGTCATGTGCATGGAGTTGTATTAGCTGGGGAGACCCAATGCTTGATTTCAAGCGGTCATACTCTCAAGAACGGCAGCTAGGCTACCTCTGAGCTGCTTGTCCCGTTGGTATCGATACATGTCCATAGCTCCTCCATATATCTTCTTACGATATGCCTCGATAAGGTCATTCATATCGGGTTTAGCTCTTCGCATTAAGGGTGCGAAGAGTTATACTGGTCAACTGCATTATGGACTCTTCCGTATCGTCCGTGCCCGATGTAAGGCCTCAAGGCTTCCGTTTCCTCGACCTCCCAGCAGAACTTCGTCGCCATACCCTTGAGCTAGCATTGCTGGTTGACCGCACGGTTGACCTTGATCCTGCGAACTGCCGTCGCATAGCTCCGCGTCTTGAGCTTTTCCTCACCTCTAAGAAAGTCCATGATGAAGCATACGCTATCTTCTACGGCAGTCATACGTTCCGTCTGTTTCCGACACATGGGCGCTTCTGTGGCGATAGAATTCGGCCTCTCATTTCACGGCTGTCACCTCGCTATCGCGCAGCTATCACGTCGCTTGAGCTGCGCTTAGGCCCCGGCTGGAGCGATCCCCCAAAGTCATGGGTAGTGAACAAGCGTCTAGGGCTGGAAGACGCTATATCTGTGCGTACGCTGAAGGTCTTTGTGGAATGTGACCCGTCTCATGACTGTTTTCGAGGGTTCAGGATGGATGAGCCTTCCTTTACGGACTTCGCCAAGTCATTGCTTCGCCAAATTATCAGCAGTATCCTGTCACTAGAGGTTATACTGTTTGATGGCTACCCCTCTGTCTCAAAATCCGATCCTCTTATGTCTGGCCTGCTACAGGAAGCAAAGGCTGGTAAGAAACGAATCACCTGGGGCTCAGAGAGGGCCTGGGTTGAGGCGTGATCATAGGTCTAGACTGTGGATACCGGGCAAGCCCATGTGCTTTTGCTCTCCTGAGACTCATCTACCACATTTCACATCTGCCTCGTTTTGGAGAATCTACATATAGGATGGTGGGTTATCAGTGCTGTCCGCGCAGCTTCTCTGTTCCTTCCGATGGTATATCAGCTATCAAGGGCCTCTTTCAATTGCACACATCACGTTGAATATGATGATTGGACCGCTATGCAATCTATCCGTAGAACGCGTGACCGTGCGCCGTGTATAATGTACAGATTCGGGGAGGCAGAAATCAGTTGTTGAGGCAGGTGGCAGTTCATAACTCCTCGTCGACCTCCATAGAGCCAGTTTGGTGTCCATTAGTCCCGCCATTTGTTTTCGCCACAGATGCTTCTTTATCTATCATTTGGCGTGAGACCGAAACGATGTTATCTTCGATAAGCTGCTGTCCAACGTCTTCGATATCTAAAACTCGAGTTAGTGAACGTTTCACATGGAAGTTACCGTTCAATTTCATCATACGCTTTTTGGGGTCCACTTTCCCAACATATCTCGTCTTCAGTTGATCCTTTGTCAACTCGGTCTCTTCCTTGACTCTCTTCTCATAGCCCTCTGCCAGCCCGACCAGCCGCTTTAATTTTCCCGCGTTCCTCTCACCCTCTTCCCTGAAATCATTCATCTGCAGTGCCTCTGTCCAAACATGCTTATGCAAATTCATGAGCATGTTTTCTTCCAGACCTGTCTTCCGGTAGTTGATTCCAATGCTGTAGTAGTGCCGGTTGAGACCATGTATCAGAGCTTGGATCGAAGGCTTATTGAGATGACCCAAATTTGATGTAGTTTGCCGAGGCTCATGGCCCATCATTAGAGTCTGCGGATTGATAAGGCGGAATGCGTCGATGACTACCTTGCCTTTGACGGACTGTATTGGGTCAACAACCACGGCGACTGCTCGCGGAGTGAGCTGCTCGAATGACTGTTGGGTATTGATGTCGACAGAGGAGAGCCAGCATCCAAAGCCAGGATGCGAGTGATACCATCCGACTACTGTCTCTGGCCTGAGACTCTGTCAGCGGCTGACATGGCACAACAGAGTTTGACTGATGTTACCTTCCCGTCTGCCGCAGCATATCCATCATCTTCGTTTGGAACACCGGATCCACCGCCTCCACGCTGACGCCAGTACCACTTTGCGGCATGGCAAAAACATCGACTACTCGGACTGTGTAATCATCCACGAACTCTCCCAGCATCAAACCCATCACTTCCATGGGTACACCGGCTCGACCGTGCCTTAACATTTTGAGTAAGGCAAGAGAGGAGATGTAGACCGTTTCAGAATTATCGATCAGATTTGTATCCTATAGCAATCCACAATTCAGTACGAGATTACTCTTTGTTCAGGTACAGTAGCAGCAGTCTTCGGCGTAGAAATGAAAACGTAACGGTCGCCGTCAGACACGGCTTGAATAACGCTTGAGAGGCTCTTGATGAGGAAACGTCGATCCACCTACCGCACCTGGTGGAGCTGAGTTCATGCCCATACCCTGGGCAGCTTGCAGCATCCTATTAAGGCGATCCATATTTGGGATAGGTCAGAGCTGAGGGACTATCAAACCTATTGCTACTCTTCTAGAAGTACGGGAAAGTTTTCTGAGTAGATTGGAAGATATTGAGATCAAAGTTGAAGGCAGAGGCAATCTTACTTAGGCTGTTGCTGCAGGCGATCATCCGCGATGCTCGAAATGGTAGCTCCTCAAACGATTAGCTTTCCCGCAGAGCCTCACTATACCCTTCTGGTAGCGCGATTCCAGTTACCAACCTCCCCGGCGAGCGCGGCGGACCATCCATGAAGTCGACCTTCTGTTCAACTTTCCACATCTTGTTCTATCGTTACGCCAAACTACGACACGCACCGTACTCTTGCTGGACGAGACACGACAATGACCTCCTTTGCCCCCATTGATCAACCTCCTACGAATGGCACGGACAAGAAGAAGGTCGCATACTTTTACGACTCTGATATCGGGAACTACGCCTACGTTGCAGGACATCCTATGAAACCGCACCGAATTCGAATGGCTCACAGCCTCGTTATGAATTACGGACTTTACAAGAAAATGGAAATTTATGTGAGTCAGATTCCTTCAATTCTCAAAGCTCTTTACCCAGCAAGGCGTGCATGTTCTCAAAAGCTCTTATCAAAGCAGCTTATCTTATTTCTGTCCTCAATCACCTTTTGCAACTCATCTCTGTTTTGCAACAATCTTGAGAGCTCAGGCTTACCAATCTGTATAAACATAGCGAGCGAAACCAGCGACGCGGAATGAGATGACACAATACCATACCGACGAGTACGTCGATTTCTTACACAAGGTCACTCCGGACAACATGGATTCCTACAGTAAAGACCAGCAGAAGTACAATGTTGGAGACGATTGTCCAGTATTTGATGGCCTCTTCGAATTCTGTGGAATCAGCGCGGGCGGTAGCATGGAGGGTGCAGCAAGGCTCAACCGGGGCAAGTGCGACGTCGCAGTTAATTGGGCCGGTGGTCTGCACCACGCAAAGAAGAGTGAAGCCAGCGGCTTCTGTTATATCAATGGTAAGCCAATCCGGAAGCTTTCGAAATGGGCCTAATCGTCGCTAATGGCTCGGTTTAGATATTGTGCTCGGCATTATTGAGCTTCTTCGCTTCAAGCAGCGTGTGCTTTACATCGATATTGACGTTCACCATGGTGATGGCGTTGAGGAGGCTTTCTATACCACAGATCGAGTCATGACTGTATCCTTCCACAAATACGGAGAATACTTCCCGGGCACCGGCGAACTCCGCGACATTGGCGTAGGTCAAGGCAAACACTATGCTGTCAACTTTCCGCTTCGTGACGGGATTGACGATCGCTCTTATAAAGCAATCTTTGAACCCGTCATCAAAGGTGTCATGGAGTACTACCGGCCAGAGGCTGTTGTCTTGCAATGCGGCGGGGATAGCTTATCAGGAGATAGACTTGGTTGCTTCAATCTCAGCATGAAAGGTCATGCGAATTGTGTCAATTTCGTCAAGAGCTTCAACTTGCCAGTACTCGTACTTGGTGGCGGTGGATACACTATGCGAAACGTCGCTCGAACGTGGGCATATGAGACAGGTCTCCTTGTAGGCGAGCAGATGGGTCCAGAATTGCCGTACAACGACTACTACGACGTGAGTTGTCACACTTCTACCAATTATGAGCTTTCCGCTAAAATAGACTCTGCAGTACTTCGCTCCAGATTTCGAACTTGACGTCCGTCCGTCGAACATGGACAACGCCAATTCGTATGAGTATCTCGAGAAGATCAAAATTCAAGTTCTCGAAAATCTTAAGCGGACGACTTTCGCTCCCTCTGTTCAAATGACCGAGGTGCCACCAGATCCCCCAGGAATGGATGATGAAGCTGATGCCATCCTGGATGACCTGGATGAAGACGAAAATATGGACAAGCGGCACACAAAGCGAAGATGGGATAAGTATGTGGAAAAAGAAGGCGAGCTGAGCGAGAGTGAAGATGAAGAAGAGAACGACAACAACGGAGTACGCAGTCAGGCAAATGTACGAAAGAGGCGCAACCTAAGGGACTACCCCAATCCAAACGCCGTCGTCTACGGAAACGACAGTGGCGCTGCAAGTCCTGAAGCCGCTGGGAGTCAAGACGGCGACGTGGCTGACGCAATTGCTGACGGCAACTCTACAATCTTCGAAGCCAAGAAGTCTGGTTCTACATCACCACCTGCTGCCGATGAGTCCGATGCCTCGCGCGCTGGATCACGAAACAACTCGCCTCCTGCAAACGCCGTTGTTGAAGGGCAGGACGTCGAAATGGCCGACGAACCAACAGGCGGGGCTGCTACTCCTTCTGAGCTCTTTGTCAACGGAGCGCAGGAGAAGACGCCGCCTGAGTCACCAGACATAGCTGCGGTGACGGGTGGAGCACCAACCGAAAATAACCCAGATCTCGTAAATGATGCGATGGAAGAGGGGGACACTGTAGAGGATCCACAGCTGGCGAACGAGCAGGGCCCAAAAGAACATGTGGAGGATAATATAGTCATGGAGCAGGTGAGGGAGAGTTCCGGACAGCCCTGATCGGTAGCAGTTTTCCTTTAGATATCATCTACTCTGGCTGTTTGCGGCTAGGATTAGTTACTGGGCAAAGATACCACTGGCGACTGGCGTTTGGGAAGGCCGGGAGTGCCTTATGGAGAGTATAAACTGTGTATGCGAAGGACGTTGTCCATTAATCTCGATGTGTAGCCAATCATCTAATCCATATTACTTTAGTCCATTATATTGGAATGTCTGGCCAGCATGAATTGGTTGCTTGACTTGCATATCACTGCTCCCACAGCTCCTTATGGACGACTGGTATTCCCTAATGCTAAGACCTGGTTGCAGAAGTCGTAGGGCTTCGCTTAGTATCTTCTCGCCAAGACTTCGGCTTAGCGCGCCCACAAACATCTTCAACCGCAGGACGACGACACCAACCAGCGATCTTATTTACTGCAACATCGTTTCAACAGTCCACAAAAAACGAGTACAATATGTCTAAGAGAGGGTGAGCTGTCAGCCAGGGTTTAGACGACAATGCGCAAGCGAATGCTAATGACTGTACTGACAGTCGCGGAGGCGCCTCGGGCAACAAGCTCAAGATGACCTTGGGTCTTCCAGTGTTCGTTTACAACCCTTCATGCCAGCAATAACTCCGACAACGTGACTATAGTCTTAGACCATTCGCTAATGGGGGTCATCAGTGGTGCGGTCATGAATTGTTGCGACAACTCCGGCGCGCGTAATCTCTACATCATCTCAGTCAAAGGGATCGGCGCCCGTCTCAACCGTCTTCCGGCGGCTGGTGTCGGTGATATGGTCATGGCTACAGTCAAGAAGGGGAAGCCAGAGTTAAGGAAGAAGGTCATGCCAGCTGTGGTCGTCAGACAGAGCAAGCCGTGGAGGAGATCGGACGGGGTGTACTTGTATTTCGAGGACAATGCCGGAGTGGTGAGTGGTTCTTGTACTTCTATGGATCTCATAAAAAGGTAGAGTAGTTGGATCTGGCCACTCCTGGGCCAATGGATCAACTCGTTGGTGGTAGATAGGTCGGGAAATTGGCAAGTTTGGATCATGGAACCATACTACAAGCTTCTGAGCACACTTGAAGTTTTTCGCGGCTGACCCATAGCATGTCTAGATCGTCAATCCAAAAGGAGAAATGAAGGGCTCAGCGATCACAGGGCCGGTCGGAAAGGAAGCAGCGGAACTATGGCCTGTAAGTTGAGCTGGACGCCTGTAAATCCTGGAGTGGAGCTGACTGGAGTCCCAGCGTATCGCGAGTAATTCTGGTGTCGTGATGTGAAGGGTTGTCAGGGCGAAATTTGGTTGCTTATGTTCAGATGTAGCCAGATCGAGTCTTGTCCTTTGTAGAACCTAAGTTACAAGGGAACAAGCCATGACTACCTACGTGATATTCTGCTGTGTCAAAAGTTGCGTTCATTCGCCTACTGAAACAATCCGACATGGCCATATGCGGTCCGGCTCCCAGTCATCTCGAGCTCTGATGAGGCACGCATGTAATCTACGTCGTAGAGGTTCCAGGATTTCCTCAGACGCAACTTGTAGCATTACAAAGCCTTTCTTAGAAAATGTGCCACAGTCCGAACATTACAAGATTGGTGTCTAAATGTATTTTAGGGAGACCAGAATCATTGCGCCTACGCGAAGCTCTACCCGTAAAGACCTTATATACTGATACATTGACTTCACCTTGCGCGTGCTCATCTTCCAACTGTATTCATGTCAATACCTCCATTGTTTCGTCTTATTCTCGTTCTACTTGTTCGTTTCTCGGTAGTGTCAACAATTTACCTCTATCTGTACCCGGTTTTCCATGGCTGTGCGTTTCCATCGCCAAACACGTCTTCCACACGCGCGTTCCTAAATACGATCGAGCAGCACACCAGTAACCATTCGCGCCCTAACATACCTATTGCACCTTTCAGATTATTGGCACTGGGAGATCCGCAGCTAGAAGGAGACTCCTCTCTGCCGGAGGCTGGGGATGACTACTTTCCAAGCCTCGAAAGCCTCTGGACAGACATCATAGCGGCGCAATCATGGGGCGCTCGCGCGACGGTACTTCGCTATGGTTTATGGGAGCTCTTCGATGATGATCTCCCGAGAGCAGTGAAGTCTTGCCACAAACGTCTCGATCTTTTGGGAAACGACTACTACCTAGCACATATTTACCGTACGTTGTATTGGTGGAGCAAGCCAACACATGTCACGGTACTCGGAGATCTATTAGGTAGTCAATGGGTCACGGACGAAGAGTTTGCGCGCAGAGGTCAACGATTTTGGCGCAGAGTCTTCAAGGAGGGCACTCGAGTCGAGGATGAGATTACGGGACTCGCTGGGCAGGAGGCCCTTGGGGCGGACAAAAACTGGCGGAGAAGGATCATAAACATCGCCGGAAATCATGATGTCGGCTATGCTGGTGACATGACAAAGGAGAGGGTAGAGAGATTCGAGGAGGTGTTCGGGAAAGCCAACTGGGAGGTCAAATTTCGAGATATGTCTAGCAGCAAGACCACACGCACCAACTCCGAGAGCGATCAAGGTGTGCCGGAGTTACGGATTATTGTGCTAAATTCGCTTAACCTCGATACACCGGCTCTGGAGGAGGACCTCCAGCAACGGACGTACAGTTTCATGAACGATGTTATCATGTCATCGCGACCTGTCGAAGATCGTAAAGTGGCCACAGTCCTGCTTACACATCTGCCGTTACATAAGGGGGACGGTATCTGTGTTGATGGCCCCTTCTTCGATTTCCACAGTGATGAGTATGGAGGAGGAGTGAAAGAGCAAAACCACATTAGCTATAGTGCCGGAAAAGGTATCATGGAAGGTATTTTTGGTATGAGCAGCAATCCAAACGCACCCGGCGGTGGTCTTGGTCGTAACGGTATCATACTTACAGGCCATGATCATGAGGGCTGCGACGTCTACCACCACATACCTATTACCCTGGATGAAGGCGGACATGAGTGGAACGCCACTGGATGGCGCGACGCAACTCCACTGGTACACGAGCCCATCCCGGGCATTCGCGAGATTACCGTTAGAAGCATGATGGGAGATTTCGGAGGTAATGCTGGACTTCTAAGTGGTTGGTTTGACGATGGACTCGGGGAGTGGCAGTTTGAGTACTCCACTTGCTCAATTGGCGTGCAACATATCTGGTGGGCTATTCATGTCTTAGACCTTCTGACGGCTTGTGGTCTGTTACTTGCCGGACTGATACGGATTTCCAACATATGTTTGACGACCTTCGCTCAGGAGAAAGCAGCTACAATGGAGCTCGGAGTGCTTGGCGAAGGAAGAAAATCAGAGTCGTCTCGCATGAGCAAAGGTGTGGGCAGCGCTAAGCAAAACGATGACGTCCACGAGCAAGACAGCGTTCGGTGGCAGAGCATACCAAAGGCCTGAGCCGCTTGCCCTCAACTGGATATTCTGGCAAAGCGCCTATCGGACTCCTTATCTCATGGGTCTATGTACTATACTGTTGGAATTATCTAGGATAGATGGGAGACAACCAGCGCCGAATGGCAGCTGGCCGCAGGCTGCGTCGAAAGCATGCAAGAACTACTAGCAGAGACACTAAGCCCGCTAAGCGCCTTCATTACTACAGGTCTGCGGGAGGGCATGGTAGTGTGGAGTAAGTGACGCACGAGAGTCGACCATCTCGATGCGATGTTCGCAGTTGATTACAACCGTTCCCCAAGACTGGGAGACGGGGTTGTCCACATCATTAGTAGTAAGTACATGGTGGAATCAAGATGAAGGGCACCCTGGGAGCCGGGAAAGTGTCCCTCAAGCCGAACGCTTTTCAATACGCTCTTCTGCCTGGAAGTAAGACGAGCCCTACTTAGCCAGGCTCCTGGTTGGAATTTGCACGCCCAGATTGCTGTCGCCGCGACATATTTTTTGATGGAGCTAGTAATATTTATCGCAGAGGACGTTGCAAGTCAAGCTCGTTACAGTGACCAGACAAACTAGGTTAATATATATACTCATACTAGTATCAAGATCCACACCTACATCTATGCAAAGACAGGCCTCCCAACCCAGGTCATGCTTAGCGAATCCCCACGACAAAAGCTGACTTTCGCACTAACCATTCAAAACAATCGATGCACGCTCCGGTCTGCAGCAAGCCAAGGGCAGTCCCAATCATCGCAATTTGTCACCTGCGACCTTGCTGCAGTCTCTGCAGGAAGAGATTGAGGCGGCCGTGATCTGTTGCAGAACCCGACCGAGTGGATGTATCCTTGCAACATGTGGTCGACAGAGGGCCGCAAATTATTCTCCTGCAGGTCTCACCTGCGAACAGGGGCGTGCCATTTGTCTGTACAATGCTTTCGGGGCGTAAAACCCGTTTCAAGCTCGCATGATTTGGCGATCCATGTTGCTGCAACACTCTCGATATGCACAGCCTGACGTTTGGAAGCTGCATGATCTCTTATGCTCCTTACCATTACGTATCACACTCATGCTTCAAGATCATGGAATATGAGATGAAGCTGTGCGAGAAAGAAGAAAGACAAAAAGGGGACATCGCGCTAGAGACTACTGCAAGCAGCGGCCGTTGTCAACCTGATCGTCGATCGAATCCCATTCTCCAGCAATGTGTGCTCAACGGTCAAGGAAGGCATCCAGAAGGCAACTAAAACAGGCAGGGATACTTGGGTTCTTCCTACCAATGTTTACTACGCGGGCTTTTCCCCATTTCCTGAAAGCTGCACGCTTTGCTACCTGTCCAATTCTTCCGTTCCATGAGAAGGTGGCCCACGACCGCTTTTGCTGGGCATCGATGCTGCAGGGGAAGACCCGAATCTGGCATGGCCACCAATAAATCCCAATACCCTAACTTACAAACCTCCCCGCCATGTGGGATCCCTAGAGCTTCCATGGCGCTGGATTGTAGCATAACTGGCTATCGTATTTCTCTATTCTTTGTCGTCCAGTCAGTATCGCCATCTGTCGGACCTGTCTTACGAGGCATATCTTATACCGAGTCATGATTTCCGAGATGCCTTCTCCGGAGGTGTGGGAGCTGCGAAAACCAAGGATCTTAACGCTCTACTCGAGTGGCCTCCAGTTGAAGATGGTGATGAAAACGCTTTCCACGGAAGGCTTTCACGCTACGTATGTTATGGATTTTATTCAAGGTTATAGGCCGACTTGCTGACTTGTTCACTCCATAGAGAAACTCAGTACAGAACCAAGTTGAAGAAGTGGAAATATAGAAAACCTAGGAAATGCCGGAAGCAGTCTAAAGACGCCAAAGCCCCAGGAGAACCTTCCCCGGTACAGAACCAAAGAGGAGCAGATCCGATGGAGTGTGACTTAGCATTTCTTGCACCCCATCGCATAACTCCAGAAAGCAAATTTAACGATGCCTGGTTGGTCGACTGTAGCCTAGAGAAGATTCCGAAGCTCACACACAAAGCGGCTTCTCTTCGGTCGCGGATGAAGCCTTTCCGATAGATCAGCAGCCGTCCGTACCTCCGATCTTGCGACACTTCGAAGCTGACAAGCGCAGACTTCCGCCTGCAATTGCTTACGGCTGCGACACCGCGATGATCATGCAGCCGTCTCCTTACACCACGTGGGACGCGCCGCCTCATGCCTCTAGCTTTATGGCCTCGTCACGGTTTGATAACTCGAGCTTCCCTACCACCCCAGAAATCGACGCCGTAACGCCGCACAGTGGCTTCACGCAGGAAGAGACTAGCGAGTATTCCCGTCGAACAAGACATCATGCTTCGCAAGGAAATGGCTACCAAGCTCGTGTGGAAAAGGCGGTTCGCCGCGCGATCGGTGCCGAGGAGAGAAAGCAGTCAAGTCACTGCAAGGAGACGGCGCTCTCAACTACGACTCCTCCAGTTACGGTCGCTTCTCCTGTGACAGTTCATCCTCCTATGATGGTCCAATCTCCGATGATGGCCCCTCCTGCCACGATAGTGCATCCTCCCATGATAATCGACCCTCGTCTTATGATCGATCCTCTTATGATGGTCGATCCTCCTACGATGGTCGATCCTGCGGCAGTTGACCCAAACATGTTCCTCCATCAAGTCTCCGCGACACATCCTGACTGCCCTTTCGACGCAGCATTCCCCGCCCAACATCCGCAAGTACCAGAATCGTGGTGGCAGTGAAGGGAACATCAAGACCGCATCGCCTATGCCATGATGGAAGGAAGAAAGAAAGAGGGCAGGTCTATTACATTAGCGCGCATTGAAGTTGTCCATGTATAGATCTGATAAGTAGGCTGGGGGAACGATATCGGGAAGATTTGCATTTCGTCAAAGGAAAACAAGGATCTAGGATATGTTAGAAGCGCATCGATCACCTAAAAGTTTATCGGATAATTTCAATATTAATATCAGCCCTACATCGTTCGATTGTTCCTAGCAATCATGCTTCTGCACTGATTTGAACGGAGCAAACATCCACTCTACAACCGTCCCCATTTCCTTACCTTCACAAGTTCTTCATCCCGATTAGCTCACGCAAGGACACCTTTCGGTACACAGCCATATCAGTGCAAAATAGGCGGCCCTCTGCAACGTCATGTCTGCAGCGAGACCACCACCAGCACCAAGTGTAAGAGAAATTGGTGCCAGAGACTCTGCATCCCTGATCTTGACTGGCATGAGCAAGTCCGGCGTACCAAATAGCGATGCTGCATGTTTCTCCTCGTCCCACTGTCTTTGGGCCAGATGCGGCTGTTCCAGACGTCTTTACTGTAAACCCGAATTAGCCCTAAAATTCAACCCTCCGCTCAGCCATGTTAGAAATATGGAACTGTAGAACAGTCTCTCTCTCACCAAGTCAGAGGCCTGACAGAGATTCGTCGGCGCAGGCTACAAAAGTTCGATGATCTGGCGAGCAAGATGGGCGCTTGTGTGGTCTGTGTGTTTATGCTTAGGGACTGCGTGGCAGACTCGCTGGCCAGCACGCAAGAGGCTGGAATTTTCGAGGAGCGCTGCCGGTTCTTAAACCGTGACTCATAGGGGAGCGGCAAAGATTGCTTTCTTGTTGGTGGTAGATCTTGTAGGCATCTGTACATTGGCGTGTGGTCAGCCGTCTGAATGTTCGTGGAGCCATGTTCGACAGTGCAACCAGGGGTAGGGAATGTTATGAGCTGACGTCTGCATGTGGAGCTTCTAACGTTCAGCAAGGAAACTGTGGGTGGGTCGAGCTTGAGGGACAGCGAGACGTGTTTAGAATCGGAGGCGACGTCGGCATCCACAAGAACCGACCACATGTGTTGAAAGGTCATCAAAACCTTCTGGGATCACGAAATGATAGGAAGAATAGCTCAATAACAAGATGTTGGGTTTGGAGGAGCAATGCTTGCGTGGAAAGCTAAATACAACCCTTGTAGCAATCATGCGCAATCGGTGCACATATAGAGGTAACCGCCAGTCTCATCTGGCTTCTCTAACTCCAGCTGCGCCAAGCTGGCCTGTGGCATGCTTGCTCGCGTCCTCCTTATCTACACGGACCAAGGGTCGATATTTTGGCTCCCACATCTGCTCTCGGACCCATTCTTCCAGTTCTCCATCATCTCTGGGGATGTTCTTCTCGGTAGCCAGTCCTTCGTCTACTGCCTGTTTGATGACCGCTTTTGCAATGTGGACACTGATTTCCTGGGCATCAACTACGTCTGGCAGTAGACCTTTATCGGGGTCCTTGAGCGCCGGAGATTGCGCAGCCAGAGCTTTGACAGCAGCAACGAGCATCTTGTCGGAAAGAAGCCGACTGCGTGAAAGAACAGTACCAAGACCTATTCCCGGGAAGCAGGTAGAGTTGTTACACTCAGCTAAAACCCAGTCAGCGAGAGACAAGGGTATCTTCTACGTATATAACATACCAACTTCATACTCCTTGCCGTCATACTCAACAGGCGGGAACGGACTTCCTGTTGCGATTAATGCTTTTCCCTTGGTCCATTCGTTGATGTCCTTCGGATCCGCTTCATGGAGCTTAGTTGGGTTACTCAACGGAAAGATCATCGGACGGTCGACGTGCTTCGCCATCTCCTTTACTATCTCTTCTGTGAAAGTCTTCGGACAGGTAGAAGTTCCGATGAGTACGTGCGGTTTCACTTCCTCCACGACAGTGAGCAGATTACCATGCTCTTTACCCTTCCAATCAGCATCATCGCGGGCGTAAAGTCTCTGTGCGTGCGTGAGACTGTCGCCTTGAGATCTAAGTAAAAGGCCTGGCTTGTCGACACACCTAGCGATGGCTTATCAACAACAGCATTCGAGGACAGAAAGACTTGGTAAGACTTACCAGATCTGCTTCGCAGCGTCTTCCTTGGACTTACCACTCTCTGCAGCGATGGCGTCCCTCACTTGATCTGCAATCCCAGTGCCTGCGGTACCGGATCCAAAAATCACCAGTCTCATGTCGGCAAGCTTGAGCTTGCTAACGTGCAAGCCGCTCATAATAGCCGCAAGCGTGACACATCCGGTACCTTGAACATCGTCGTTGAAGCAAGCAATGTCAGGCCGGTACTTGTCCAGTAAGCGCCTTGCATTGGGCAATCCGAAATCCTCGCTTCAATGAAATGAGCCCTCGTTGTCCCAGTATTCATAGAGGAAAGGACTCACAAATGGATGTAAGCATGTGGAAACAGCTTATGTGCCGACTGTACAAAGGTATCGACGAAAGAGTCATACTCCTTTCCTCGCACGCGGGGTTGGTGAAGGCCAAGGTACAGTTCGTCGTTCAGCAATTCTTCGCTCTACCCATCGAATCAACTACCATGTCAGAACTGCTGGAAAGGTTCACTAACGTTGGTACCGCAGTCCAGCACCACAGGAAGTGTTCGTGACGGGTGTATTCCAGCACAAAGCGTGGCTAAAACCAACTTGGCGACGGAGATGAGGATGCCGCCAACACCCTGATCGCCAATGCCCAAGATCTTCAATTTGACGTTAATCACACAGTCCCAAGTAGAATCACCGAACCTGTAGGTCGCACCTCTTCTCCATCCGTCACGACAATATAGTCAATATCCTCAGGGTCCCCCCATTGGCTAAGATTCTCTTCAACTCGATCCTGATCAGAAATATTTAAGAAGCAACCTTCAGGCCTGCGGAAGAGTCTGGAGAAATTCTGGATCGCATCGCCTTCAGTAGGGGTGTAGATGATGCTGAACATCTCTTTCAGGTGGTCTTGAATCAGCTGAGCCGGGAATCCGCACAAGTTAACGTCGGCCTACCACAAAGCATCGAGTTACATCTCATACCCGATAGTATAAGACTTGATTCTGCTCCTTCATGCTCGTCATGAATGTATTCTTTGCCAGTGCATTTGGCCGGCTGCTGTATTGTTGATATGCACGCTTCACTTGTTCTTCCAGAGTTTGGACATTCGGCGGCAGGAGACCATAAAGCTTGAATTCTTTCCTTTCATTCGAGGGGAAAGCCGAGCCTTTGTTGTGATAGGATGAGCGAAGGAGTGCCGAGCCCTGCGATGCTGGATCAGTTTTGGTGTTAATTAACGGATGAGAACAGAGGAGCTTGTACCGTTAGAGCACATTCCTGAGGTCCTGAAGTCGACAGAGGAAGGTGCCCAAATTTGGGGTGCTTGGTGTCTTTCATTCTGGTAGATGTTGTTGTTGAGCCTAGGGTGCTTCGTTGAGTCCGTATCAACAGCTGGAGTCTCTGTCCGGGCAATGCGGCCAACTTGAACCGGCTTCCCAGTTGTTGATTTTACGACCGTGTGTTACAACAGATCGACATCATGTTGCGAGACAGCACATGAAGACTCAGAGAGATCTATTCTTTTTATGGTGAATGATGAAGATGACAATTCCGTGCGATGACGTACGAGTACTCCGACTGGTTGAGCGGGCCTCTTCATTCATATTGTGCCCATCCTGCAATGGAGCATTCACGATCACAGTAGCAAACTCGAAACTGGCTCGCAGTACTGTTTCCCTCACCGTATACCTGGGCGTATGTATTCGCTACAGTATCTGGCCTTGACCTTCCTCTACCCTATCCAAGCCAAGCTCAGCACCCGATAGCACAGTTACGATGTAGTGTACGTTACGACGGCTGCTCCAAACACATCGTGATATAATTGCACACAATGCTTGGATCGAATATGAATTCGATGGTATTGTCCGTAACAAAGTCCTCGATGACTAAGATGATTTGTGTCCTGACGCTACAAAGGTGACATAAGGGCACCGAGACCTCTATGAATTTGAATGAGAAGAAAAGCCTCCATCATGGAATACGGCGCGTAAAGCCATGGATGAATCTCGGTATGTGGCTTGGACTAGCATCTTTCCAGGGCACCCCATGGTGTGCCCAATAATTGCAAATTTCGTGTCATCCCGTAACTCCTTCCATCATTTGGAGTCTGCGGAGAGGATTTGGAGCTTCCCAGTAAACTAGAGCTTGGCTGTGGCATTGTCAATGCAGACGCAACTATCTATCTGGATTGATGAGAGTAAAGTAAAGATGTAGGTACGCAAGGAGTCACCCCCTTGTAGTGGTCTCCGAAGAGCAAAGGGTGTGAACTATGAAGGCCCATAATGTTCTTGCAACGGTCTTCCAAACATAAAGTCAATCAGAGATAGACTTAGACTCGGCCTTCAACCAGCACCAACGCATAACGCGAAGTGAGCTGACGAATCTTCGAGCGAAGATCTTGTTAGGACCCGGAGTGGGAGAAGCGGCCAGTAGAAGCGTTGCGACATATGATCAAGGTGGACGAGTTCTGACATCAGACCGCAGTGTAAGGCCCAGCAGTGACAGAAGAGATGATAGATATCTACCGTTAATGGACAACATTCATTTACATTGCGATGAAACCAATTCTCACTATGACTTGTACTTCGAAGAAAGAAACTTTGAGTGTGAAGTTACTGAAGGACGGCTTATAAAATCATCATGCACTAACCGCTCGCTTACCTGAGCTGAGCGAGCCTCATCTCACCAACCAGCAGTCAGCGCCCTGTACTCTACATGTAACACAATCTCTCACAACTCGGCTTTGCTGTATCTTGAGTTTCGCAGGTGCTGCATATCGTCGACATGGGAAAGAAAAAGCGTGGCCACCCGGACGTCGAGGAGATTCTTGCACGCCCATGGTGTTACTACTGTGAACGAGACTTTGACGATCTGAAGATTCTTATCAACCACCAAAAGGCGAAGCATTTCAAGTGCGAAAGATGCGGACGGAGGCTGAATACAGCAGGAGGTAAGTGCTTCGCCGTCCACACTTCTAAGCTTCTCGGCATACCTCCTAGTTATCTGGGCTGACGTTGAGTGATATTTTAGGTCTGTCCGTTCATATGACTCAGGTGCATAAGGAAACGCTGGATTCGATCGAAAATGCACTCCCGAATCGGTCCAATCTGGACGTTGAGATCTTTGGCATGGAAGGCGTTCCTGGAGACGTTGTCACGAGTCACAATCAACGAGTTCTCGGTCAGTTTCACCAGGCTGAGGCAGAACGACGCGCTTCCACCGGCAATCCAGCTCCAGGAGGTGCAGGAGGAAACGGCCCAAAGAAGCCAAAGTTTGAATCACAATCTGATATCAAGAAGAGACTAGCGGAGCATAAGGCGAAGAAGGCGGCGGAGCAGGCAACTGGGATTAGCAGCGGAGATGCCACTCCAATCGGCGCGGGTCTTGGCAGTCAAAGTCCGGCTATAGGGCAGAGTCCGGGGGACTTCGTAAGCTCAAACCTTTCATCGGGCGTCCTTCTATGCACTTGCTGACCGTCGCGTAGCAAGCTGGGTCGCCTCCTTTTCCACAACAGCAAGTGCCATATGTTGGCGCGCCGACCAATGCGGCTTACGCCTCGTACCCGCAACCATATGGAAAGGTTGGAGGACCTTTTCAACATCCCCAAGCGCCCTTCGTTCAGCAGCAACCAGGTTATGGTTCTCCAGGTGGTCAGCAATATCCTCTCGCGCAACAATTTTCTCCCACCCCACAATTCAACCCTCCGACTGGTCAAGCATTTCCCCCTCCATATCAGGCTGGCCCTTCGCGGCTTTTTGGTGGAGCGTCACCTCCGACTCCATTCCAGCAAGGTCAGTACCAACCTCCGCGGATGCACACGCCTCCTCAGAATGTTTCCTTGCTGCAGCGACCCGGTAGTCTGCCTGCTGCTCCTGGGCTGCCCCAAAGACCTTCATTTGGAGCTCCATCAGTCAATGCATTTCAAATGCAGCAGATGCACCAAGGCCAGATACCAGGGCCACCTAACGCTACCCCATCTCTGGGTGCTCATAACGCCCAGCAGCAACAGGTTAGCTTCGGTGCAGCGCAGAATGGAAACAACGGACATGGGTCATCTAATGCGACCAAAGTCGCGTCGTCTTCCGGTATGTCTTCCAATGGAGTTGTGAATGGGGCCTCGGCCACGGCAACCTCGCTCGACGATCTGGTCTCAGGCGCAGCTAGAGATGCTGACACAGCCGAAAATAAAGCTGAACTACCTATAGGGGAGAAGAAGGTTAAGAAAGACAAAGACAAAGACAAACCTACAAAGCTTGTGTACTCCGATAATGAGATGAGTCCGGAAGAGAAGATGGCGAAGCTGCCAAGGTACGCATTCGTTCCCGATAGGAAGCCGGAAGTTGTGTTGGGAGAAGCCACTACCGCTGCAGTCACTGGCGTGTCCATTGGATTCGACGACGTTCTCGACCTACCAGTCTAGAGAAGAAACCAGGTTGCGTTAGGTTTCGCGCATTGCGTAAGATCATCACACGCCTAACTGTCATGGCGTTGGCTGAGTGGAAAGCACTTACCTCGCACTCTCGATAGAACAGGTCATGCGGGTCACCATTGGGAGTTATGGGCGGAGTGTGCAGCTAAGTCTGTTGGTTCTCCTCAGTACAACCGTCGGAAGTCTCTTCACATTGATCACATGCAGCCAACTCAGAATCAACGCATGACACAGCCTCGCTCACTGGGGCGCTCTTCGGACGGTATCGCTGGTGAGTTGGCATGCCGACCTTATGGGGTTCCCGGCTGATGCCTCCATGTGGAGGAAGCGGCATATCGACTTGAGCCTTGTCGTGGTAATGGACAAAGAGCAGCGTTTCAATTTCTGGCTTTGCTGCTGACATGTAAGTGCATACATGGTTGGTCCTCTCTATTGTCAATAGACCTTTTTCACCCCCGCATGTCTCGTCTTGCCCGAACGGTTTATATTATTGGTCCGCTGTCGGTCCTGGAGAGGGGATACTGCAACGAAGCTGTGCTTCTGGTTTAGTTCGAAATGGAATGAGGGCCAGGCAACACACTTTGCCTTGCTTCAAGCCTGCCGGATATGGATAGTCTAGTCATACTGTATTTACATGAACATATGCTTTCTAGAATCGATGCTCAATGATATTTGCTCGATGAGGATAGGCTCATCACAGTCAAAAGCTGGTGAGGTTACGGTTTGACTCGGGCAGGTTTACAACGTGCAAGCTAGCATACAGGTTCTGTTCAGGTAGAAATCCAATGATCAAACATCCGTCACGGACAGGGAACCAAGTTTTATGAAACAATTTCAAGTCAATATACTGGTAAGAGGAGATACGCAGCATGACTACCTTAGTAATGTGTCAAACCATTGAAAGGTTGCTCTGAGATTGTTGTATTAGGGTCCAGCAAGGAGATGCTAAATCTAGGTATATCCATTAAGCAGATGGTACCATTGTTCAAAAGGATACAGCAACATATCCTGCTTTGTAGCTCGCCGCAGAATTGGATTGGTTCATGTGCCCTTGAAGCATTGTGGATTGGAAACGTTGATGAACCCTCTGGTGTAGTTGGCCGCTTAGCGTCGTTTCCCGCGAAAGCTCAGTACGCGACAGCCTTGATGTAAATTCCACCCTTCCGTAGCAATACAATCCGCAGCTCCTGTATCTCTCCACTGCTGCCGGAAACTGTACATCTCCACCTTCACTGACCCGCAATACTTGCTTTCGGCGCTTCACTACGCCCTACGTTACAAATAGAGCCGTAGAACCATTCTCCCTCTCCACAATGGCCGATTCCGAGATGGACATCGACCAACCTCCCACTGACGAGAACAACGGCACGACCACCGAGATACGAACTGCTACTGGAGCAGTAGCGGTCCGCTCTGTCGAAGGCTGGATTGTACTCGCTACAAACGTCCACGAGGAAGCGAGCGAGGAGGATCTCCAGGAGCTGTTTGGAGACTATGGGGAGATCAAGAATATGCATATGAACCTAGATCGTAGGACCGGTTATGTCAAGGTTGGTTCGGAAGGCTGCGCGCTCTTGGTCTTGGGCAGATCGGTTGGGCTAAGACTACTATATGTTCTTAGGGTTATGCTCTCCTTGAATACTCTACGCAGAAGGAGGCCATTGCTGCTATTGAAGGCGCAAACAACACGAAACTCCTCGATCAGACCATCTCCGTGGACTTTGCTTTCGTCAGGCCGCCAGCAACTAAAGGGCAGCAAGGCAGGGGCGGTAGAGGAGGTGCGGCCAAGGGTGGAAGGACAAGGAGTAGGAGCCCAAGGGCAGATGGGGAGAAGGATGATGGGAAGGACGAATAGTCTCAAGGGGCAGGCATTGGGTTGAGATCTGACAGTGTGCTGGTCGTTTAGCGGGGAATCTCGTCAATCGAGAGAATCTCAGACCAAGTCTGTACCGACCTGTCCTACGATCAAGGCTTGTCGGCATGTATGTAGCGAAGCTACATGGTAAGCCTATTTCAGCTTTGAGCTCCAAGAACATAGATGCTGACAGAACACAGCAGACCTAGTTTTCATGGGCATACAATGATCGAGTGAGCTAAAGCGGATCACGGATCGCGGATCGCTGCCTGGAACAGTCCCACTGCCGGCCGACGCACCGTAATCTGCTTTGGATATCTGGTTCTTTCAGGAGAAAATAATCGACGTTGTTATTTCATATCTACAAACCTGCCCATGTTGCTGCTCCAGGCACTTTTGCTGTTGATGGAAATTGATGCTCAACCTCCAATCTACTAGCTCGTAGTGGTGCGACGAGTCTGTAAATGTTGCTGTAATGGTCATTGTGTTTTGCCGTACAGTTTCCTTCGTCGACCCATGGCGGCCAGTGCCAATGGGGTCGATGGGGCTAAGTCAGACCTGTGTGTGTAGGTGCTTACAGGCCTCTGCATCTCCTTGTCCTAAGTATATCATCTTACACGACCCTATGACAATGCTTTACGGGATTTCTTTTCCTCGTTGTAACAGATTCACAACAAGCAGTCACTAGCACCATAGGTTGTGCACCCTTATGCAGTATCCGACAAGGACTCAACCCCCTATTGAACTGGATAAATGTCCGAGAGGAAAAAGACAACAAGTCTCAAGTCATAGCCAGAGCAAAATGACAACGGAGGGATTCGAACCCTCGCTCTTTTACGAACAGGTAGGTTTGCTTGACCTGAAACCCTAGATGAATGTTAGATAAGCCTCAACTTTTGCAGACCTCGGGTGACTGTACTGCGCCTTAACCACTCGGCCACGTTGCCGTCGAAAATTTCTTGTTATTTGATTACTCATCCGTTTGAGCATTGTTGGTTGACAAGGATGTTCGGCTGAAGAACCGCGCGATTATCTCAGCCGTTCCTCGCCTCTCGACCTACCTTATTGACAACGGTATCTCCAACAGAAGTATCAGACTACTATCGACACCAAAGAGAATGCAGCGGGGAGAGCTCCAGGCAGAGGGACGGGCGACTAGGGAGAAACCGAAAACGAAAGCTGCGTGAGCTGGCGAGATGTCTTTAGGGCATACCTATTGGGCGGTATTGACGGATTACATTGGTGGCTCTGGTACAGGTGACCATGGAGCCGGCTGTGTATGGAGGAGTATATTGGTATCTAGGAAGGGACGGCGCAGTAACCGCTATGGAAAACCAACACGGCGAATTTACGAAGTTAGCGCTTTTTTGGGAATTCTGGAAAAAGGAAGGGCTGAATTTCCTGCCTAGATGAGGTTGCCAGGCTATCCATTAGGAAACTCCGGCGCCATCGCATGACAGACGTCGCTATATTGATGATATCATCACCACAGCCTGTTGTGCAGCGTCAACATAGCAAAGGGCCTCGTAATGGCTTGTCCAAGACCACCAACACTGTCTGGCGCCTTCCCTCAGGACCGTATGACCAATAGGGTCCATGATGCTCTGACCGATATACACAACCCTCACAATAGATTCCCATCCAAACGAACCGCGATGCTCGCATATCTAACGCTACACCCCACGCCGTGTATATATCATGTCCCCGCACCCCTCCTATCTACAAGTTCCCACAAAGCCCTCAGCACAGCCACGCCACCGCTCTGCGTCTCCACCGTCCGACCTCTACCTCGATCATTCCAGTCCCGCCGGCCTTCTCTCCGCAGCTCCGCCGTTTCGTCCATCGCTTTCACGCTGCTGGGTCGATCGTTGCGACGACCTACCGTTTCCTGGTCCTGGCAAACACGCCATAGGCCACCGTCAGGAACGCCAGCGTTCCTGTAGTCCACGGCACCGCCGTGAAGGTCCTCCTCGTGGTCCCTTCTATTGTCGTCTCTGTCACTACCACCTGCCCCTCTGCGGCCCGGGCCCCACCACATCCCAAACACGCCGTCCTCGTTGCGAGTCGCGTACGCCGCTCGAGCATTATGCGCAATCCACGGCACGTATTCTTTACAACTCATTTCATGCAGTCTCCACTCGTCCCTACCTGCCGCGGACGTGATACCCGCAATTATTGCCTCTGTCGGCAGTGGCGCGCAAAAGAGGGCCAGATGATGAAAGAAAATACCCTTGAACGTCTGCCCGTCCTGCGAACACACCCCGGACGCATCGCACGCTTCTTCAAGAATGCCATTGCTCCCCAGCCCTGCCCATCTTTGTCTTCTCTCTGCGTCTTTGATATGCCAGCCTGTAGCTGCGATGACGTTACGGATGAGGGCGTGTCCGTCTTCAAGATAACTTCTCGCGCCGGTACTTTCCCACAGTCCTCGTAGGCCGGAAAGCAGGACGCCTTGGTTGTAAGTGTAGACCATTTCGTTCCTGACGTCGCACTTCCCACTGCCGATTGTGCCGTTGGTCCTGCCGCCGCGCCATCCGCGAATATGGTAGCCATCTGTGAACAGGCCTTGCGAGTTGGTCATGTTACTCGTGCTGAGCCATTTGTATGCGTCTAGTGCTGCTTTGAGATACTTTGGATCATGCGGTCGTGCTGCCGGCAGGCCATGTTTGCTTTCGCCGGATTCGGGTGCGGAAAATGGAGAGGAATTCTGATCTCCTGGGAAGTATAGATACATGCCCACGCTTGCGGCGATGAAGAGTTCGTTTGTGATGGCGTTTTTGTATGGTGTGAGATATGGAGTCCATATCATGCCCCCGCCGCAGAGGGAGGTGTTCCAGCCTTGTGAGGCGAGATCGTAGAAGAGGCGGGCTCGGTGGGCGAACGCTGGGATAAACTGTGCGGCATACCACGTCGATGAGTTGTATGGGACTGCCAAGGAGGACATTGATGCGTGATGTCGATCCGAGTGAAGGTTGATGAACTTGATATTCTCCAGCCAGCCTAGAACCACCCATAGCATATCATCGAAGGCCTGGGTACGTAGGCTGAACGCATTTTCTCCAAAGTAGAATGATGTGACTTGCGTGAAGTATTTGTTGATGAGGTTCTCGTGCGCTTGCGCTTCGGCACTTAGGGCATTTGCGCAGCCGCTGGCGGCAGAGGGGACGGAGTAATCGACGGATTTAGTGAGGGTCGAGAGCGTTGCGGAGACCTGAGTGCCCATAACAGCCGCCGTCCAGTCAATGGCCCTGGGCCACGTGCCCTGCCAGAGCTCGAAGAAGTGCGATTGCATAACCTCGAGGGCGTTAAGCAGGATTGGCATAGTGTCAAAGGGCGTCGGGGAGACATTTGTGATTGGTGATTGAGCATCATTTTGCGCATTGATTAGCGGTAGCTGCTGTTCTGATGATAAGATTGAAGCATAGGGTGGGTCCTCGAAGTTCTGGAGTGTCCACTGCTGATGTTCCGGGGTATACTGCTGCCGCCGTTTCGCAACATCGTCGGGTCTCGGAGAGTGCGCCTCGACTACGATTGTACCGATGAGAAGCAGGCTATGTACAGTCAAGTCAGATAGGCATGCCCACCGCCGCCGTCTACGGACAGTCGATGCTGTTCGAGGAATCATGATGGGTGTGTCCTGCAGAGATCCGGGATATATTTACCCCACAACAGCGACCTGCAGGACAACTATATCTGTCGAAGAGACCTTTGACGACATAGAAGATGTCCTTCATCTGTTAATTTAAGGCAATTGGCTCGCCGTACATATTTAGGGCGGTGAGTTGCATCATAGATGTTGGTATTGTAGTTATTGGGGCCGCCCCCACGTATTCTACAGTACAACTCAGCCGCCCCGCCATTGCAGATCGGTAGCCAGATACTGTACCAGACCTCATGTTTGCCCGATCCGCTTCGAAATACTTATCGACACTTAGACAACGCGCCCTCCCATTCAGACTCCAAAATAGATTGCCGTTGAGAGTATTCAGCGCTTCCGTAAACACAATGGCGGACTTCACACCCATAACCACAAAAGAAGCTTGTCCCCGTAAGCTTCCTTCCAGACACTTTTTGAGCCCTAACCCAGCAAACTCACACCACCACAGCAGCCGGACCTTACGTAGGCCCACACTGCCACCCTTCTAAACCCCCCTCTAACACCGATTTCCCCACAGTCCCAAGCCATCAAAACGCCGCACCAAATCTACGTCTCGGGCCAGATCCCCGCCGACTCCTCCGGCACCCTCGTGTCGGGGAGCATAACGGACAAAACGCGCCAATGCATCCAGAACATTTCCGCGATCCTGTCCGCGGCCGGTTCGAGCATCGGCAAGGTGGTCAAGGTGAATGTGTTCCTGACGGATATGGATAATTTCGCGGAGATGAATGCCATGTACGAGAAGCATTTTGGTCATAAGCCGGCTAGGAGTTGTGTTGCGGTGAAGCAGCTGCCAAAGGGCGTGCCGGTTGAGATTGAGTGTATTGCTTTGCCGTGAGGTAGGGTATTGAGGTAGTATGATGGACCGTTGAGCAGGGGGTTATTATAGCACTATCAAATTGTATCGGGCCTATTTCAGTGCGCGTAACGAGCGATGTGCTATGGTAATTGATTTGCAGCAAGCATTGCAGGAACGGTCTCTCAATGTCTGCGCTGGTGATACATTGACAATGGTGATCCTCTCCAGGAGTCTGGCTCTATTGAAAGATACACGATAAACTACAAATGGCCTCGCTGACCTCCAGACACCTTCAATAATGCCTCAAAAACGCCGCAAAAGAATCCATTCGCCCAAGGCAGCCTTAGGCTCATCAAATGTTCGTTGGGTTCGGACCCATCCCATATTGCTGCAAGAGGGCGATGGCCTGGTCTGTGGGATACCCAATAAAGACTGGGCCTGTAAAGACCATCTGCGGTGGCTGTTGCTGCTGCTGTGTAGACTTGCCACTATGCTGTGGCTTCTCATGTGAAGCGGAAGCTGCGGGATCCGGAGCTACAGAGGCAGGTGGCCTCGTTTCTGGATGTAGCGAAGATCCTTTCCTGTCAAAGCCGAATGGGCATTTTCCCGTATGACTTTTCGAGGGCGTCTCCGGAAGGGTTTCTCCAAGAGATCCGCTGAGATGGCGCTCTTCGCCGTTGCCTGCTCCACGGGACGAGAATGTACTTATCGCGGGATCTCCGGTGGCCGGGACAGATATACCCCATGGCCGGCTCGGGGATTCACCAACCCTGATCTCCTTCAGGGGTCTGTCGAAACAGCCCTCCCTATCCTCCTGCTCTTCCTCTACAAGTCCCTCTTGGTGGCCGTCAAGCCTCTCACTAATCGCTTCTGCCCACTTACCGACTCTATCTGCAGACTTCCGCTCTCCGTCCAACATCTCTTGTTCCTCATCTGTTGGAAGGAGCGGCTGGTGCTTCATGCCTAGCCCCTGGATCATGCTCACAAGGCTCCCATATTTAGCGTCGAGCTGCCTGATGCTTTCTGCATTGCTTTGGTACCGCTTAACGCAAACTTCATGACTTCGCGGGATCTCATGTTTATGGTTTTCGAAATACTTCGCCACTTCTTCCGGAGAATGTTGGTCCAGGAAACGGATTGGACACTTTGACGCTGAGCCAGTGACTGACGGTGGAGGGGAAGAAAAATCGTCGGCATGGAACTCTGCCTCGATAGGATCGACTATTGTGTGACTTCCTCTCCTATTGGGCGGCGTGGGCAATCTTCCTGACCGGTGTAGGGTTGAAGCCTGCGGTCGACTTGAAGGATGACTGCTGGGCCCGTTACTGGTCATTGTAGCAAAAGGACACTGAAGATTTCCTTCGATCCCTGGTGTCGTAAAATCTCTTTCAAGGTCTGATCCGGGTTCGGATAGTCTCCGGCGAGTGCTTCCATGCGCAGAAGCTGCTTCCCTAGTCTCTAGTAGATCGCCTACCAGCCTTCGGGCACTCCAACCCATATCTCGCTTCATAGAATCGCAAGCGTCCATCCCGGATATGATCTTCTGCACAGCCTCTTCGTCATCCTTTGCATCCTTTCGTAAAGGAATGTGTGACCACATCAGATGGAATTCCGAAAAAGTTAGTTCTTCGTCTGGAACGTCGCCGGTTTGAAGTCGTGCATCGGTGCTCTGGCTAGCTGCCTCGTCTGACAAGGCATACTTCGCAGCAAGTTTGTGGTACTATCGATATTTCGCGTCAGTAACCAAGACCATTGAATATCATTGCATCATGCTGGAGAATTGACGAGCTTCTTGGATCGTGTCAGATAATGTTAGTATGGAGTCGATCACCGCTACAAATGCAGCTCCAGATCTAGAGCTATGGTTATCTCATCATGAAAGCTGAAGGGAGAGAATAACTATGAACTGATTCCACCTACCGAAGCCTGTGCGAAAGCCAACTTACGCTCGAGGTTCGCATGTCGGTGGCTGAGTAGCTGTACCTGCTCGAGTAAAGATTCGAAGCCAACGAACAGTGGTTTCGCAAGTTCCTCAAGCCTGCGGTCACGATGCCTGCCCGCACTTGACAGGCTTGGTTCCATGGTAAGTCGTAGAATAGCTGGATCAATAAATAAAATTGCGACGGAGAATGACTGCCAAACCGTTCTGATTGCGAACGGCGAAACGCAGGACGGATATCTCCGAATCCGCTAAATCGCCCCCACCTAAGGGTACTAAGGTAGGTAGAGATCTCGGAACAGATCACTCTCACCACTTACAGAACGGATTTGAAGACTTAGAATTCAATCACAAGCGAAAGGTTTGATGCTACAGCATCTAACCACTGGTGATCTCGATGCTCCCGTAAATTTATTCAGCTGCAAGAAGTATAAAATCTATTTACGGATAATCCGTAGCGTTGCGTCTCGGAATACTGCTCTGGGACGCTAAGCTATGAAAGTCTTAGCATCTAGGGCGTTTCGGCAAAAGGTATGGAGCCTCTTCAGACGTCAAGTCATGGAACTCCTAGGACAGTACACGGCGCAATGACAGATGCCGCCACTGAAATGGTTCAAGGCCTCATTTTTAGTCGAAGTCTGATGGAGTGTCGCAGGTACAAGGTCAAGATGGACCAAATCCAAGGAGTCTCATAATCCGAGGCCGAGGCCCAGGCAAAGACCCCCCCCGGACGGAGCAAGAAGGCTACTGTCAGAAGATCACCGGTACACACCGCGAGACGTGCGAACTCGGTCGCGAGCTTTTCAGTCGGCTCAGGACACTTTCGGTTGGATTCGGCAAAGCCCTTCTCTATTCGCAGTACAGAAAACTAGTGCAGATTTATGTTGCTCTGATCGCGTGTCATACATCAAAAGCAGAGCTCCAGCAGGATACGAAAGACCTCTTCTCGTATATGGACCCCTTATAGTGCTCCCATTGATCGAACTGCCATTATCTTCCATAGTCCAGATCGGTCACACTACTTCGCACCTCTGTCTTCTGATCTACTCGCTGCACTTGACATGAGCAAGTGCTTTCTTGGAGGCAGTCGAGATCATACCTTTTTTCAGTCTAGTGCCTGACACCCGTTTCGACCTTACTTTGACCACTTGAGCATTTTTGTTTGTGCTCATGCAGCAATTGCAAAAGCTGTCGCACTCCACATCCGAAAGGTCTGGTGTTGCAAGGCGTTGTGGCCTTGGTGCGGGTGGAGGGCTTCGGACTCTTCCTGATTCAAACCTGCCATCATCTCTCGAAGGGTTTGCAAAGCTTCCCTCGTTTGGTTTGATATCAATGCTGCGCAGGGGCCGAGGAATATTGTACTGCAGTGCACGCCACTCCGACGACGGACTACCAGGATTCCGGCGTGGCTCCGCAGAACCGTAAGTGATTACGGCTTTTCTGTCGATATCCGAACGCCGAGAATCACGGGTGGCCAGAGCGGGGTCGGACTCCAGTGGCAGGGTATGCAGACCAGGTTCAGAGGCATGGAAACCGTGGAAAGGTCTACCAGCAGAATTTCTTTTCACAACCTTGCGGCTCTGGTGATGGATGACAACGGGTTGTGATGGTCGACAATGACCATGCAAAAGAAGATGCGGCGACGAGGTCATGATGGACTTATGCGAGATGGATTGCGCACTTCAGAACAGTCAGGACCAATATGAGATATCGACTAATTCGTGCTTAGGTAAGGTTGCGGAAGACCTGCAAACAGTGTACCGAATGTTTGAAAGCAAAGTGGTCGAGGAAAGAGAGATTTGGTTGACCTCGCATATGGGAAGAGAGGAAAATAAGAAAGATGCGAAGAGGGGGACTTCGGGCAGGTTTTGTATGTGGTGGGTTAGGGTAGCGAGGGTGGCTCAGCCAATCAGAGCGGGGTATTCGTGTGCGGCACAGCTCTCACCCCATCACTTTTCTTGCACGAGGGCTACTCGCTTACGAAACCCAATGCAGCCCACCGCTCGCTGATCATCCAAGAGCCTACTTGATCTGAGCTCATCGACTCCGCCAGCAGATTGTGCGCGCTTTCGAAATCGGTGCGCAAGCTTGCATGGGTATGCACGAGATGGTAAGGGGGTTATTCGATCCCCGATCCCTCCGCCCACCTACCCTTGTTGAAGCCGAGCTGCGCTTCCGACAACGAATATCTGCCTTCCCTCCCGCTCCTCTTTCTTTTGTATGAACTTAGCTCTCTAGTAGTGCTGGGGGCAGTCAACAATCTGGGGGAGATGCCCTGTGCTCGGAATCACTGCAATTGCAATGGCTACAATCGGACGCAATCCCAGCCATTTAAACGTGCCGTAGGATCGAAAAACATATGCAACGGGAACGTAGGATCCGAAACGTTTCCTCGTTCGCGGGCAACAACCACACTCCTCGATCTCTCAAACCATAAGGCCATGACCTCCTGTAGGTATCCAATTTCCTGTGCCGTTGACCATAAAACACACATCGGATGTCTCGATACTTCCGAGGATCCGTAGGCTCGGTGTCCTCCCTCAAGGATGCCGACGAGCTTGAGCTACAGCATGAACCAGTTACCTCAAGACGCAATACCGCCGAATTGTACAGCCTCCACAATCAGACGTCTTCACCGCAATTGTCAGAGCTGCCATTTCACCGTACTGGCTCTTAACGACTCCGAAGATCCTCTCACGTCTTTGCGGGCGCCAGAGGCTCTACCTTATGAAACTGCCTACGAACCCTCCCATGGTTTCGAAGATCAGCAGACGCCTCTCTCAGCATCAAAAGTCCCATATCAAGATCATGCTCGTATACGCGAGAAGACACCCCAACGTCTTCCTAGTCCACTCAAGCGTGAAGCTGATTTCATCAATAAGTGGTGGTTATGGGAAGTACTGGCTTGGATAACGAGCTTGATTTCCCTCATAGCGATCATTTCTGTTCTTGCGGTGTATAACGGTATATTTGGGAGGACCTCCCATACAGGACATGATCTAACCCTCGCAGGCAAGCCTTTACCCAGATGGCCTTACAGCATCACGCTCAACTCGCTGATTGCGGTGTTTTCTACTGTCTTCAAAGCCTGCACGGCTGTTCCCCTCACAGAAGGCAAGCAGCAGCAAATCTAATAGACGAAAGCGTCTGCTCATGGATATACTTAGGGTCTTAGTCAGCTGAAATGGCTGTGGTTCCACCGACAGCAGGCGATGATGGACATGGAGCTGTTTGGTCTTGCTAGTCGAGGACCGCTTGGAGCTCTCCAACTAATCATTCGGTTGCGTCGACCTAACTCGGCCTTCCTCGGATCTCTGATTGTTCTTGTTGGATTGGCAATCGATCCGTTTACGCAACAGGTGGTGACGTATCCTTACCAGTCTATTGTCGCAGATAAAAACGCCGCATCAATCCCGATCGCTCAGAATTACACTTCATTTGCCGACGGTAAGCTCTGCCCACCAAACCCCCTTCCTCTTTGTGATATATTACTAACTTAGACCAAGGCCCGATCAGGGGAGTTAAGTACGTCGATCTATCCATGAAAGCTGCAACCTACAGCGCTGTCTTTGGCTCTGGTCCGTCGACGTTCGCGTTAAAACCCGCTTGCTCCAGTGGCAATTGCACATGGCCAGATGGTTACCATTCTTTAGCCGTTTGTAATGAGTGCGCCAACATCACAAATCGTGTTAACAAGAAATGCGGGCCAGTTCCTTATGGCTTTCAAGGCCAAATGTGCAACTATACGTTACCGAGTAGCCTCAATATATCCATTGGAGAGGAGAGCGGCCTTCTCAGTGCGAAAACGGGGATGCCCTTGATCGCTCTTAACGATACGAGGGGAGCCATCTATACATTTTCCGCCATCTATGCGAGGGACGAATCCGACACATTCCAAGATCCCTTCGCCATAGAGTGCGTTCTCTCATATTGCGCACAGCGGTACACGGCCGATGTCACGGCTGGCTCCTTCACCGAGCGGGTCGTCGATATTTGGCATGCGGACGCTTCGGTCGTGGATGGCGGCGTTGAAGACTATGTCTTGAGACCACCGGTTTCATTCGTTAGAGGTCTGAAACCATTCACAAACCTCACACTGTCGTCTCTCAGCACGAACGCCATTGGCGTGTGGTTTCCAGGATTGTTTGACGGGTCCGCGCACTCGGGTATCGATTACGAGGTGTCCTACTCCTCTGATACAATGCAGGCACTCTTTAAAGCGCCGAATATGAGCCTGCTTTTCGATAACCTCGCAACTGCCATGACGAACAACATGCGACAGAAATGGGTATCAGAAGTCTCCGGCCTTCCCGGTGGAGCCCCTGCACATGGCATCGCATGGCGGACTGAGACCTACGTGCGCGTATACTGGGCGTGGATGGCTCTCCCCATCGCATTGTTGGCTCTCACGCTAGTATTCCTGATCGCTACGATGACGCAGAATCATCGGTGTAAGGTGATGGCGTGGAAATCTTCATCGCTGGCGGTTCTGTTGCATGGGGTGACGGATGAGGATCAGAGGACTTTTGGTGGGCCCCTGACGCAGTCCAGAGAGATGAATGAATTGGCCAAAGGGGTGGCGGTGCAGCTGAGGCCTGAGAGTGACGGGATGAGGCTCAGGCTGGCTTAGTGCGGTCTTTGCGTAACTGTATCATTTTGACATGTCATATACTACTGTTAAGATTTTAAGAACATAGATCTTTAATTTAAATGTAAGTCTTTAACTTAATATAGTACTTGAATGTACTATTAAGTAGTTGATTGTAGGATGAACAAAATCACTAATTTTAATTGAGTGAGCATATCGAAATCTCAGTGATTTAACTTACTTCTTTATAATTATGTTTAGAATTACAAGATCTGTAATAACTTCTGTAATATTACTTTCAATTCGGTAATTTTTGATTCATTTAAAAGCTCTGCACTTGCTTTACAATTCAGTATACTCAGATAATTACAGTAAATCGTGGTTGTGAGTGTATAACCCGTTTTTGGAACTTGAACTTTCAAAAAAGCACTTCTGAACAGCCCAGAGTTTTTGACCACACTGTAGTTGGTATGAGAGACTGGCTGTGTCAGGGATCATCTAGGCTGCCGTACGAATACAACCAGCAACCCGCGCAGCCGCGCTGTCCTGAGTCTCAGCAATACTCAGGCGACGCGAGACCTGGCCGGGTAGATAGTCTTCGAGAAAAGCGGGCATGTGCTTTGAGAAAATCCTGTGGATGGAAAGGACGTCTACACTCTCCCAACTCTCTCCTCGTCTCAGGCATTTCGCTGTATTGTATTTTGCTATCGGGAATCCCTTGATTGCCCAGCGCCTAGGACAGTTGACTTGCTTTGCTGCTACCTTCCCGATGGGCTCCAACACAGGTTGAGCTAGAGAGGCTGGAAGAGAGTGAGGCTTGAAGGTTCCAGTGGACGCACGACTTGATGTCTCGGCGCGACCGCAACGGAGCAGTACCCAGCACTTAGGGCTGGCAGGTCAAATCCAATGGTAGGGTAATCGGTGAGACAGCAGCAGCCAGGTGGATGGAGCATCCCAGGAGTTATTGTCAATCATTGGCATGTGGAGCCTAGGTCGGGTCGCGTATTACCTAGAGAAGGAAAGGTTAAAGTATTTTTTGACAATCACAAGACGTCTCGAAGGTTCCAACGATTCTCTGGAGGACTGTGGCTTACTATTGTAAGGAATTAGCTTTGCTCCTGTCTTTCAACGTACAAGTTACTCTAGCTTACTTGCATTATACGATAGAGTTATAGACACACCGGGTTGTCTAGCGAATTGCGAATTATCCATGAAAAAGCCAATGTCTCATAAAGAAATCGCCCGTGCTGGCTAAAAGAACGCGGTCCGGTGTGGCCTTGCCTTGGACTTTCAGGTACATGTGAGATGTAAGGTACAGCAGCCACGTCGCGGGCCCGCCCGCTTTTCCGTAAGCACAGTGTTTCTTCGGTAACGTCACGGTCCCTTGGCTTTCATCTCTCTGCGGTGTTAATGCGAAGTGTCGAGATGCTAACTTGCTAACTTGCAATGTGTCCTAACCACGTTCGCTGAGCTCAACCTACAAGTATATTGCTGTCATAAAGTAATCCGTACCGAGCAAGTACAAGGATTCTACTTCTTATAGTTTTGCTAGAGAAGAACTCGGCAATCGGTCCCTGACGATCGTTGCCGCATCGCCAGAACAAGCTCAGTTAACTAAAGTAGTTACCGCAGATCAATCTAGTCTCCCAGTTTAGACATGCGACCGCATCTGGAAACTCCACATTATGCTCCATGCACGTTCACATTGACATGTGGAAGCCCTAGGTAAAAGGTAATACAAGGTTAACCATGCACATCGGCTTTTTTAGGAGCACCCAGTCAGCAGAGTCTACTGCGCCACGTTGTTCTACACTACAGTCGCCTCCGATCTAGAGTTGATTCATCAAGGTAATCAGCTTGGGTCATCACCTTCATTAGGACATGACATCTGCTAACTGAAGGCTAGTAGTATGGGGCAATGGCTTTAGCTCTAGCTGTCAATGCGGCTTCCTATTTGAAATGAAACAAGCCTTTAGGTACGGATCCGTACTTTCAGGCGAAGATTCTGTCCTTGAGGCTGACCGTGTTGCAGAGATGGCGTCTAGATCAGGCATTGGACGCGTAGTCTCAAGTGGACGTACCGTACCTACGTCTGAGTCTCCCTTATTTTGTATATAAAGCATCATGTTTCCCCGAGAAAGCAAGAAATCAACCTCACCTGGATCCCGCAGACAGACAGAGGAGCTTGACTCGTCCTTGTAATATCTCTACAATCGCTTCAAGAAATCTCAGGCGTGCAGAATGCGTTCCGTCCTGCTCGTGTCCGCCCTTGGTGGGCTCGCTTTTGCTGCTCCTCGACCTCAAGCCATCGATTTCAATAAAATTGATGTAAGTCCTTGCAAAGTCGTACGGAAGTAAGAAACCCCGACTGACATTCCTTGAGTCTGCCCCTGTCCCTACTGTTGTTGGCCCTCCGATCACGCCGTCGAGCAGCCGGTGACTTACAACGCAGCAGCAGCAGCCAGCTCTGCCGCCGCCGCCGTGGCTACGGATCCCGCAACGCCCAGCAAGCGTTCCGTGGATGTTAACGCTGCCTGTGCTCCGCAGCCAGATGGCTATGGTCCGAAGGTCTCACCAGATACTCCAGGCGCTCTTTTGAACAGCTCGCAATTTGCCGTAAGCCTATCCAAGAAACTTCTCATCTCGTAGACATTGCTGATGCTACTGCAGAGCATTGCCATCTCGGCGTCTACTCCTCCAGGCTACCACCAGTCTTTTTCCAACCTTCAGGCAGCCGTAAACGCCAATTCCTACCTTGGACTTACCACGTTCCAGACCTACGATACTGTCAAGTGCCAGCAGCTCTGCGACGCCGCGGACCTCTGCACGGCCTTCAACATTTACATGGAGAGAGATCCAGGTGTCAACCCTGCTCCTGGTTGCGACGATCCGCCAAGCATCACCAACTTCAAGTGTACCCTTTGGGGCTCTGGTGTGACTGCTGCCGCAGCCGTCAACGCTGGTCAATATCGTGATCAATTCCACGTTGTCATCACTGGCTCCAATGGTGAGTCTCTCCAGTTCTGCAACAACGGCCGTCATCGCTGAGTAGAATGCAGGGTACACCAAGCATGACCCGCCTGCGGCTCAAGACGGCTTCGACGGCCCAGTTGAGCTCGGCGGTGCCATCGACGCTCCTCTCGTCAATGGCGTGAACACCACCCAAGTTGTAAAGTACTACCCAGGCCCGTACAACCCACAGCTCTGCGCCGCGGCTTGCCAGGCTGAAAACGCCAAGCACAAGGGCGACGCCACTAAAGGCAAATACAAGGTCAATGCATGCGTACGTCACCATCACATGCTGCTCCCGTCGCTTCGTAGCTAAGATTTACCCGCGCAGAACTTCTTCAACTCCTTTGTCTTGTCCATTGCCAATATCCCGACCGGGACCTACTGCTCTTTATACAGCCAGCCCTGGGCCAAGTCATACAGCACCAATTATGGTCAATACAGGGGCGACGTTTACTATGGTGTCAGCTCCAGTTACGCCTACACTCTTCAAACCCAAGACTCTGGTAAGAAGATGGAAAGTTCTGATGGTTGATTATAACCTGGCTGCCATGGCAAGTTGGTGGTAGCGGGCAAGAGTCCGGGTTATGGCTCAGGTGTTCAATTATATTCCGCATCTATCTTCCTAATGCAACTAATCTAGCATTGTCATGCGGTGAAGAAAACTCTTCAATGCATGCAAATTCTTTTCTTCTTCTTTAGTAGTCACAATATACATGAGTTGACCCTGTTAAAGCGTCCTTTTACTACTTTAAATAGTGGACTGTTCAACACCACGTACATCACCACTTTATGATGTGAAAACATCGCAGCATGAACACATAGCGACAGTTTAAGAAAGGTATTCATCAGTATTCATGTGGTAATGTCCGAAGCGACTTCCACTACCTTAGAGCTTAATAAGAATCACACACAGAGCTCCGCTAGGGACAACTTAACAGAATATTTTTGTGTGCTGCCATAACTTCTTGCCTTGATGTTGTGTTTGTTCCGCGTTCCACCTACTAGTTGTTGTTTTCATTCGTTGTCTTGGTAATGGAATGGCTGTGACTATGCCGCTCCAACATTTCAGCTTTTGAGCTTCGAAATCCTAAAACGAAATTTTGTGAGCTTCTAAAGTAAGCTGTCTACGTACTTTGCAGAATGGTCTTGATCATCCGGTCCACGGCATGAAACATGCATCCGGGAACAATCAGCATTCCAAGAGTCATCAAGTTGCAGCCGCAAACACAACTAGTCATCCCTTTGTTCATTTTGTGCATTGTGACTCAACTACGTACTACTAGTCTACTCTTCTGCAACATAAGGATCACAATGTCAAATTCATACAGGTCAGTGACAGACAATTGCGTGATAGAACCTAAAGCAGAGACCAGCTCCAGAATGGCATCTATACCTCCAAGTGATTCGCAGCGCTCTCTGTCCCTTGCATCTCCAGAACCATCTCTATATTTTGGCTATGGCTCCAATCTCTGGCTCTCGCAAATGGCCAAGCGCTGTCCTACCAGCATTTACATGGGACTCGCCATCCTCCGCGATTGGCGCTGGATCATCAACGCCCGAGGCTACGCCAACGTCGTTCCTTCTCCTGGCGATTGTGTCTACGGGCTCGTGTATGAGCTCAGTGGAGAAGACGAAGAAATGCTGGATGTCAATGAGGGTGTGCCGTACGCTTATGTGAAGAGGAGTATGAACGTCGAGTTTTGGGGTGACCGACAGACATTGGGAGGAAGGGGGAAGGTGGTGAAAGGACTGGTGTATGTGGACGAGAAGAGAGTTGTGGAGGGGACGCCGAGGGAGGAGTACGTGTACAGGATGAATATGGGCATCCACGATGCGGTTGAGAGAGGTGTGCCGATCGAGTATGTGGAGAGATACATGAGGCCTTTTATTCCGGACGAGAAGGGAGAGCTGGTCGAGCGCAAGACAATCCTCCGAGTTGTACAATAGTCCAACATGATGAAATAACACAAGCAAATCGAATCCACTCAAGGAAAGCACTACGGCCACTGCAGCTTTGCTCGTATGTAGCGTTATGTGTAGAGCAGGGAAATCCTGGTCTTTAAGATCACCATGTCCAGAGAAAGTTCTCCGTATCTGTAGTAGAATCAGTTTAGAGCAGAGGATTGACCATGAGTTTCATTAGGTTATATGCGAAGTTGAAGTCTACAACGACCAAGGCCATGCGGAAGCTTCCGCGCTTCCGCACTTCCACCGAAAAAGGCATTTCATTTCAGCATGCTCAAGAACAATGTAACGCTCAATGCCCACAATCTTCAGCTTCCAGCAAGGCAACGAGTCAAGAGCCAGGCAAAATGAAGAGTCTCCATTACTAGGGCGCTTTCGAGCGGTACCCGCAGATGAAGGGCGAGAGCGAAGGAGATCAAGTGCAAAACCCTGGTTCGCAAGCCTCAGGAGGACCTACCACAGTTATGGCGCCTTGAACGACAGCGGCAGTGATGAGAGAGAGGATGAACTCCAAGAGGCCGGTCGATTTGATGGCCTACGAAGTCTACTATTGGCGCCTGAGCATGATACTATCAAGCATGCCGTCGAGCGTTGGTGGGGCAGGTGGTTACTGCTTTTCGCGTTGCCCGCACTCATCGTATGTAGTTAGCGCTCGCTCTTGGAGCGGTCTTGAAGTTCACTGACACCTTGAGAATAAGGCTATAGCATGGTGTGCGATACCGTTCACGACCTATCCTCTCTCCGTTGATCCAACTGAATCCATCCAATTAGCGCGCGCCGAGGAAAGAGTGCCCGGCCATGGCGAAGCACTCGTCCGACTGAACTTCTGGTTCTTCCTCTTTGTGTACTATGGCTTCTACGACTGCGTTGCATTATTGTGGATCACGAAGCTCTTCAATATCTATAACCTAAACTGGTGGCCATCAAAACTCGGCTTACCATCTACGATTCTCGCCGTCATCGTTGTGTCCTTGGCCATACCGATTCCGATATATTATACCCCAGCAACTCAACTGCTGGTCAGGCACAATACGCTTTGGGTCTTGTTGACGTTCTTCTCAATGCTCATGCCCGTAATCGTAGCCTTTGGGAAACTCCTCAAGAGCGAGCGTTATCTTGGTCTGCAAAATCACATTTCCGACACGCAAAAGCTGTTCATGTCATCTACGTGGATTGGTGGCAAAGACACTGTTGGCACAAGGACTCGTCAAAGAGCGGTGGCTCAAGCATCTGCGTTCAATCCGAATGCGCCCCTCGATGTGCAGGTTGGAGCCACAGCTGGGGAACATCAACCACGACTCCGGAAACGCTGGATCCCTGCTAGCTTTGTCCGCTTCATCTGGTTCTGCTTGGCTATGTTCATAGGCTTGCTGGCTTACGTTCTTGGAGAAGCATATGCGGAGGTGTATTTGCGCACACTACCGCACAATAACATCGACACAGTGATTTACGTTTACAGCTGGGTCATTACGATTCATGTACTTGATGGTCTTGTGGGATGGATCCTAGGCGGAGAAGATGGTGAAAGAGTTGCCAGCTACCCTCTTGGGTGGGTCTTCAAACTGTAGGCTGCCAATCTAATGAGTTGCGAAAGTCCAGCGCTGATAGACTGCAGCTACTTCATGCTTACATATCAGACCTATGTTCGAGCTCTGTACGCTCGCTTGCGATCTCCTTCTCAATTCGCTGTTCTGCAGATTATTTCCTCATCATTCCTCATTGTGTTCACTCCCGTATCCATGACGCGTCTTGTCCACAGTGGCCTCGTTGTTGTTGGGCTTAACGGCCAGACATACGACGAGTACAAGAAGTTCGTGGCCCGCAACACTTTCATTCGCGGCGTTGTAGAGAATGTCTCTATGCTCGCGTTCCTCGGTGAAATCCTCGTCCTTCACTATCTTTCCAACAAGGACGTATACCCCTATCTCTCTTTCTCGGATCCCGACGATCCATACACATTTTCTTTGACGTTCTGGGCGTCTTCCGTCACGTGGGCATGTGAGATTGTTGCCGGATGGATCGTTAGGAGGATCTTATCCGTTGGGTTCAAGCTCAATGTGACAGCCGCGGGAAAGGCGGATCTGGCATCTTGGCCGGAGCTTGTGCCAACATCGTTGGCGGTCATGGTGCATGTTCTACAGAACATGCTGTTCTCTATTATTCGGCTGAGGTTCCGTTGACGTTACCTCGGCGTTGTGTCTCTAATCCTTCATGTGGCTTCCGCAAACGATACCCAGAGCATTAGCAAATATTTCACGTCTTCACATACGGTCATTGGTTTTGTTTGTCCCACGCTGCTCCAACGAAGTCTTCATCACAGTGAGTATGCTATTGCTATCGCCACTGTGGTGCATGATCGCCGACCATCAACACAACACGAGTCACCATTAGCCGTTATCTTTGCTTGCCAAGACTAACCCTCTTCCCAGTGAAGCCGGTTTGGAAAGGCTTCTACGAACTCCGAAAGGGGCTCTTTGGGTTTTGAGGTAGCAGAGAGTAGGTGGAGGAGTACGAACAAACGGAAAGGCATGGAGAGGTCAAGTATGAATCTGTTCTTGCATTATATTAATACTTGAATCGAAACGCTAACAGGCTTGAAATGACCGGGAAGCAACTTGACCATCAGATCATAAAGTTGAATAATGGTCGTGAACCTTTGTGGATATCGTGCTAATCTTGCGGCACATACTAACAGCCCGAGTAGATTTCGAAAAACCCCATGAGTCGAGATCTGAAACATGTGACTGCACCGAACATCTTGCCTTGGCTGGTTTTTGTTCTGTGTGTAAGTAACTATAGCTTCTATGAAATGGCACCAGTCAAGAGAAACTGTGTGGAGAACATCACGATGTCGAAGAAACAACTGTGCACGATCAGTAACCGTCGAATCCCAGCATATACTCAGCCACGAAGAAATTTGTGTGGATCGGAATCATCGCACCGCTGACATGCGAAACCCACAACATGGCCTCCATGTGGTCCTTTTCAAAGCAGACTCTCCACCTTGCCACAAATGAGATCGCCTGCTCAGCAGTACAACGCACGTGGAAAGCTACAGCAACAGCTATAATAAACAATGAGAACGTATCTAAGAGGACTCACATGCCATGCGCAATGACATACCCTGCGATCACCATGGCACTAGGGCTTCCCGAGTACTGCATCCCTCATTCACCTACCGTTGGCATCAAGCACTCGAACACATCTGCATATCCATCAGCGTCTTTGCAAGGAAGGAGAAGGCTGACCGCTACTTCGCTTGCTTCTGAACACAATGTCCTGCGTGTTTCCGGAGGGACGTGACATGAAGCCGCCAAATCGAGAGCTGTCATGGGTTTATCATCCAACAGGGACCCGCGACCGCTCCCAGAAGAAAACACAGCGGTCAGGAGAGAGAGAGAGAGAGCATTTGCCTTCCAGCCTTCCTGGACTCCAACAACGACAAGGGAATGTACAGAGACTGATGGCCGGACACAGAAGGCCCCCCCACCCCATGTCGAAGCCGGGTGGCCTGTGTGCCCTTAGTCCCGACCCTGCGGCAAAATCGAATGCTGGTATTCGTCCATGTGGCCACTGCCGTTATCTCTCATACAAGGCCAGACAATCCCGTCTGATGCGGATGTTCACGAGCTTCGGATCAAACCCTCTCAGCGCGCGTCCCAGCCCCTTTCGCTAACGAGACTTTCTTCTTGTCTTCGTTGGCGTTGCGTTTATCATCTCATCAAACGGCGTCGAATTCGAGTCCTCAGCCGCGCGCTGGGGATATTCTCAATATTATCAATCTTTCGCTCTTCGGAGCGTGCTCTCCTAATCCACTTACAACATCATACACCGTCTTTGACCAGACGACGGAACGACAGAGAAAGCAGAACACTGTCTCGCGCTCGGGATATGGGCTGGATTACTCGGAGGTATTGGCATATCGAATCGAGATGATTGGGGTTTACGCTACGTGTGTGGAATCTGTCTTCTTCCATCGTGATGCGTACTACCTTGCACCTCCTGCCTTCATCAACTCTCTCTCTCTCTCTCTCACACACACACGCCCTTCCCTCACCCGCCCAGAGACTCTCCCCCGAAAAGCGTCGCCAATTGCCACCCAACCCCAAAACCAAACCCCCGACCCTACCCTATCACCAACCCCAATCCTCACCTCTCACCTTTCACCCAAGCCTCCCCTCCGGCACGCAAACCCAACATCCCCACCATCAACCCCGTAATCAGCACCATCACTCACACCGACACGCTTGCATACAGCTCTCGTTCCTTCTGCCGGACTGGTACGTGGCTGCGGAGTTGGCGAGGAGTTGTTGGCCGAAGAAGGGTGGGAGGAGGTCGGAGGGGACGTAGCCAGCGGAGGGGAAGGTGAGGACGGTGATGGTGGGTGATTTGGTGGTGCGTTGGGGGCGAGGATTGGAGGGGTGCGGGGGTCGATGAGGGACGCCCCGGGGGTTATGGAGTGGGGCGACAAAGGCTGGGGGGTGAAGTTTTAGGGAACGGGATTATGGGGTGAGGGGGTTGAGATGGCTCGGTATGATGATGGGTGGAAAGGCGATGGGTTGGGTCCGTGACGATTGGTTATGTGGGATGGAAGCAGATCGTTGGGATGTGACGCTTGTCCTTTGACTTATCGTTTTGGCATCTTGTGGTTTAAACACCTTGGAAGAAGATGACTCATCCCCATGAAGTTGAAAAGTGGTCGATGCCTCAGCGAGTCTGCTCAGTCTTGCCCAGCGCTTCGGTTTGGTTGGCGTTGACTGCTGCTGCAAGAAATGGCTTTTTGGGGTGACAGCGCTGTCAGCCTGCCTTCAATATAGCGGAGATATGATGTGAGGGGTGGCGGCAGACGAAGGGTGTCGGATTGCTCCGTAAACTTTGGGCGACATAACCTTCAAAGGACGGTATGCCGAACGGACAGTTGCGGAATCGCTCAGGTCTTCCAACAGCAACGCCATCTCACGTAAGTACAGCTTGCCAATCAGACACTGAGAGAAAATTGGTGCATTCGTTGTCTCATGTTGTGTGGCATGCTCCAAGCTATTAGCTTTCGAGGAATCTTACCAGGCTAGCCTGCAATTGTCAGCATGTAGGGCAAGTAATGCACATTTAGAACCTGAAACAGAGCACAATTTCCGACTTGTAAAAAGGTATTATTTATAGGCAGAGTTCGAGGTCTGCTACATCCTTCTATTTGGACCTAATCATGAATCTGAAATCGAGGCGAGCACGAAACTTGGAGAGCCAAATTAGTGGGTGAGCTGACATCCTCAATCCTGATGATCTGTTAGGGAGATAGTATGCCCGAAGCGGGAGCTGCTAGCAAGTGCCGGTAAAAGTAGAGCATAGCTTGTAGCGACAGCCACCACTGCTACCATCATGGTAAAGGATTCGTCACGTACGAGATATGACCCACGTTCTGCGACTGCGTCGAGTAGACCGATTCCTCTGCGCTGGAAAACACTGTGGCGTTGGGAAAAATACCCTCCCAGATGCAATGTCGACCAGCTTTCATAAAGTGCGATGCATGTGGTCGATCTTGGGAGGGCTCCCTAGGTGCTGAAAGTGACCAAGACGCCTTTTTTTCGAGGTGCCAGAACGATGTGCAAAGCACCAGTGCTTCCGAATTTTGCATCAGCTGACTGTAAAGGATGATTGATTTGGATGATTGGATGATTGTGATGTTTGTGCAAGTGCCGATGTTGAGGAGGTTATGAAGGCCTTGAAGAGCTCTTTTCTTGACTCGATAGTAACGTGTAGACAGGAGCTTGCAGCTTATCCCGACCGTTGAGGAAATCCAATTCGAGTATGAAGATGTAGCCAAGTAGTGTACCTCCGAGGCGTTCGACAAGCGATCCCGCTGCAGCTGCAGAGCCACCTAAAGGAGTATGGATCAGTGACACTGAAGATGTTACACCATAACGACGCGCTCCCCCTGCTTCTCCGGATAGCAGCTGTGAAAGATGAGAAGATGGCGCGGTACCTGTTGCTATAATATCGTCCACGATGAGTACCTTTTGACCTTGCCTGATGCTATCCTTCTGTATCTGAAAGAAGTCCTCGCCATACTCCTTTTCAAAGCGAGCTGTCTCGGTCGGACCCGGCAGCTTCCCTTGCTTCCTCACGGGTACGAAGCCCGCACCGAGTCTCAAGGCCAGACTTGGGCCGAAAAGCAAGCCACGAGCCTCCAGTCCAACGACAACATCAGGTTTGTGGTTCTCCCCGTAGCTGCTCGAGACATGTAATTCCAATGCCCGGATGAGCGCTTCGTGCAGGTTAGGATCGGCGAAGATGGGAAGGATGTCTTCGAATAGAATGCCTGGTGAGGGGAAGTCCGGGAACTGTCGTAGCGCATCATGGAGTCTTATCTTAAGACTGGAGAGTTCGGCGGCGGTGGCGGAGGCGGTGGGGGAGAGTCGGGGGTTTTGGGCGGAGTGGGTGGTGGCATCTGGTGCATCGGGAGGGGGATGAGAGGAGGTTGACTGTTTCATACTGAAAAAAAGAGGAAGAAATAGAAGGCAAGGGAGAAGAGATATGGGAGTTGTCGGCGACCAGCACATTCGTTTGACGCGTCAAGAATTTTAGTGGATCCTTGCTCCGGTAGAGTTAGGTCCGCTAGTGGCTGGATAAGGCTTGGAAGGATAAGGGTTCAATTCAGATATTTCGGCATAGAGGGATAGAAATAGAACGATCAAGGTTTGTGGGATGGTCGAATGATGATTGGCTTTTCATGCAAGCAGCTCTAGTATGTAGGTATGGATGATAGGCCTATCGGTGGAGACCGAACAGCCATACTTTACTCACTCACATACATAGATCCACACGTGTTATCGTCCGTGGCTTTGATTGAAATGGCATGATTCAGGGATCGAAGTTTCCGTTTTACCGAGCACGGACCATGCATGGTGAGCTCCAAGGCTCTCATCGTTTATGTGGGACCGTAGACGAAGAGGATCCTAGGCCTTCGAACCCTCACCAAACGTTTGTCAAGCGGTGACCGACGCGGAGATGTTCAGGGAATGCTTGGGTTTCCAGGCTCTGTCGTAACGACTTGAAGCGAATCAAGGCATTGGCTCTGGATGTCGAGGTTAGCATCTTCGTTCTATGCTGTCGATTGATGATAGTGTGACGGCAAGTCAAGCTTGTCCGCAAGTTTTACCTGGCGTGTTTTTGGAGCCGTGGGTCAAGGTCGCTGAATATGCTGCCATCACAGTGGGAAGCACCGGGCAGATCTTCATTCTAGTCAAAACGCCATAGTCTTCATTGGGACATAGTCATGATATGAGCAGTGCTCTGTTATGTGTAAACGCAACGCCGTAATCAGCCCGTCATCAATGGTGTACGATCCAGCTGTAGTCGGTGCTTGACCACCAGCGAATGAAATCAGACGTTCAAAGGTCATTTCAATGGCTTTTCTCTCTCCGTGCCTCTTTCCACGCCCTTGCAATGTCTTCACAGCGCCAGAATTCGACTTCCTCACCCCACCCTTGAAGCCATCTTATGAATCTTTCTATCATCCCGATAACGTGCGCCATGCCACTTGTATCTGGGTGTAAGACAATGGGGAAAACGAAATTACCCCCGCTCTCGGGCGTGGGGTCCTCCCATAGCCACATAAACCGATCCTTCCACATCTGCTCAATGCCCCGGATATCAACGTACCCGTGAGAGTTAGGCGTATGTGGGTAGTACTGGAGAGTATATGATTGCCATCTTCTACTCCATCTCAGACCTCAACGCTGTACTATCAGGGTCTGCCACCTTTCCGCTGGCAGAGATCTACCACCAAGCAACCGGCTCAGCAGCTGGAACTATTGGCCTGCTCCTCGTCATCTTACTTCCTATTATCTGCACGTGCATCGGCTGCTATATTACCGCCGGCCGAATACTGTGGACGCTCGCTCGTGATGGCGCGACACCCTTCAGCCACACCTTGGGTCGTGTCAGCACTACCTGGAGGAACCCCTTCAACTCCACTCTTTTATGCGGCTGCATTTGTACCTTACTCGGATGCATATACGTCGGCTCATCCACAGCCTTCAATGCCTTTGTGGGATCCTTCGTTGTCCTCTCCACCTGCTCCTATCTTGCTGCTATCTTGCCGCATCTTCTCTCCCGTCGTGCCAATATCACTCCCGGTCCCTTTTGGATGAGAGGCCTGCTGGGGTATACCGTGAACGGAATCGCAAGCAGCTACATCGTAGTATTCATCGTGATATACTGCTTCCCTTACTCGTTGCCCGTTAGCGCTGGTAGTATGAATTATTCATGTCTCATCACTGGAGGCCTGACAATCTTCGCGGCGGCTTGGTGGACGTGGATAGGACGCCGCGGATACAAAGTTCCCAAAGCCTTGGAGATTCAAGGCATAGAGTTTGCTGCTATACATCGGGATATAGGCGCGGAGAAGGTGTAAGCGTTCCAGTACCGGTGGAGGACTAGGTATATAGAGCTAGATAAACCCATCGCGTTCGTTCGTTACTTCGCGCTTTTACATTAGACACTTGCTTTAAACGATTATCAGATTGCTAATCGGGACGCCCTGTGCTTGCATTGAGTATCTCCTCTTGACACCAATTCCTGTCGCACGTCTCAGCATATCGTACGTCTGTTCGCCACCACCGACCATGACCATAGGAATAGGGTTCTGCCGCGGCAGTCCTCCAAAGGTGGATTGCGCTTGGTCGAGCAACGGTCGTATAAGCCAGCCTGCCGACATGCCATCATCGTCACCGTAAGATACCACGATAACCAGCTGCAGAGAGCTAGTGGACGGCGCGAAGCTTGGAATGTTCTGGAGCTTTTGTGAGAAGCTGCATCCTCCTCTTTTTACAATGATGACCTGATGATCGTTCGGTACCGATTGTGACAATCTCCCATTGCAAATCTCACCGCCAAAGTAAATGGACTGCCAGACCAGAGATCCTTTGACACTACCCGAGGCATCTGGACTAGGCGCCTCTTCAAAATCTGGAATAGGGGCAGCTCCAGTACCTGTTGGCGTTATAGCGGGAATGTAACCGCGATTGGCTTTTGGAACGGTAGCAGAAGACTGGTCATGAAGTATTGAAGAAACGTGGCTAACGAGAGAGTTGAACGCAACACGCATGTTCGAAGCGGCCGCAGTACTGATTGTGAAATCGGTCGAAGGCGTGATCACTGGGGAGCCCGTGACATTCTTCGACGGTTCCTCAGCAGATTTCTCGTGCAAGCTTCCGGACGCTTCAAAATCAACTACAATATCCAGCATGGCTGTGTCGCGAACCCGACTGAAGTTTGGATCGAGTGGACTGACGACACCAGCGACGACATCTTTACCCAGATAGATCTTCTCATCCTTACCAAGCGCAATGTTGTTGATCGCTTGAACCCTGTACAGATTCACTATTCCCTGACTGTCACCGAATGATGAGGCGTCCTGTATCATACCTAGCCGTAGTCCACCCATTGAATTTACCATTATGCCATCCCTCACACGCTGAAGCGTACCTGGACCGAGAACCATATTCGGCAAAACTGGAAATGTGATGTCAAATGTGGGTCTGGCAGCTGTCTTCGAAGATATAGCATAAGATGGGATCAATTCAGGCGGCAAGGTCCAGGGAAAGTAGGTATAATTGGACGGAGATCGAACATCAGACAAAGAAATACTTGGGTGATCATTGGAAAACTCCACAATGGGAGACTCCAAGGTCTCAGTGGTGGGCATCAGGTGAAGCCTGGCGAGACTCGCGGCATGAAAGATGTCATTCCTTGCAGCAGTTGCAGATATGCTCAAAGGAACAATGCTTGGAGCTCGAGGGCAGATGGCATCGTTGATGGATTTGTTCGTGCTGGCTCCAGACGCAAAGCCGTTACTCGGTGCTTTCCTGGTCCGAGTAGATCGTGGTATAATGAGTGGATGTCCTTCAGTGGTGAAAACAAAAGGAGCGTCGAGCGAATTCAGAGGATGCGTGGGGTCGAACAGTAGAAACAGATATTTCGCAGTCTCGCCGAGAAAGAAGCTCTCCATGCGATCATTTTGCTCTCCATTCCGGACGTCTTGCAACCCTGCCCATCCACATTTGGTCCAGCATCTTCTCTTGATGTCTCGGAGCACCATCTCACCAACGTGGAGATACCAGGGATCTTGCGTCGCTCTATAAAGGTAGTAGGTAGATTCAATAAATTCTGGCCGACCTCCCCACCATCCAAGACCACCTTCGATGCTCCCAGTTGCGGTGGACCACCGCTCTGGCAAAGCCGAGTATCGAGTCCACAATGCTGTGGCAAAGAGGTGAGTCTCGATAGCCTCTTCGAGCTCACCGGCGAGCGTGAGCAGACCAGGATAGTACGCGCTCAAGCTGTCGATCCAGAAAGCTCGTACGGCTCCTGTAAAGAGATCAGCCTGGATGTAGTGGGGATGTTGGTACATCGGCCCTCGATAAACGTGACGCTTGATGGCCGAATGTGCGTCCTGCCAGGTCTGCAGGAAAGCCTCGCCCGAATGCTCATCGGCGCTTAGAGGTCCGAAGAGATTATCTGGATCGCTGCCTGAGTTATAAATATCTGGTAACGTCACGTTCGAAGCAGCAAGACCAGAAAGAAGGATATGAGACTTCAAGGCATATTCAAAGAAGCTGTCAATGCCGGCTCCAATCTTGACGAAACCAAAATGTCAGCACCATCTCTCAGCGCGCAACTGCTTAACGAGATATACATACGCCCGTATAAGGACCAACCCATAGACCACTTTCAGCATCGATACCAGATCCTATGAGGCCCACACTGCTCCGTCGATTCCAGACCGCCCAGAATGCTCGTTTGGCAAGGTGTTCAAAGCGCTCGTCCCCTGTAAGCCTGCTCAGCGTGGTGAATTCAAGCACAAGGCTGCCGGCACCGGCACTACAAGTCTCGGTAATCTCTGTTGAAGGCTGCTGTGTTGTTCCGCACTGTCCATGCTCAGCATCATGATTGAAAGGCGAATTGGGGTAAAACGGGATGCCGTGCTTTAGGTTTACCCGTGGATATGGCATGCCGGTGGGCGTGTGGAAGGCTGGAAGCAGGCGCCTACCAAGATCATGCGCGAGCCGTAAGAGCTGTCCGTCGTACGTAAAGCCCCTCCGCCATTTTATTCCCTGTACCGCGTTACGCTCCCTGGCTTTAAGCAACGTTTTGGCAGCGCGTTTCTCATCGTCCGGCGGATTGTATCCCCGTATGGGTAGATCCCCTACCGCAAACAGATGCGCACTGAGTAGTCCTCCAAGACCGCGTATAACCGTTTCAAAGACTTGAACCTTGCTATCAATATCAAACCCCTTGGCTCGGAGCCCTTGTCCGCCAAGTTTGTCAGTGCCATCGCCATATTGCTTCACCAAGGAAGCTACGCCTTTTTGGAAATCGTCGAGTGCCTTGTTTTTGCATTTCGAGCCCTGTGGCGACGAGGCCAATATCGCCAGTGTCGAAAGGCTGTCTATAAGGGTCAAGGAGTAGTTACCAAGCACATCGTTGAGCTCAAAGTGCGCAGGATTACTTCTGTCCCGTGATAGTGGTTTGCAAGAGATCGGTCGAAGTTCATCCTCAGGAAATGCATGCTTCATGTAGTTGTCGTAGCCATGATAGAAGATTTCTCTTGACTCAGATCTTAAAAGAAGCTGTCAGCCTTTTCATCAAGTACAGAATCGGTGAGACTTTGCTTGCCTCAAGTCCCTGATCTGACTATCAGTCATGCCATGAACAATGACGAGCCATGACGATGAGATGAGTATCAGCAATTGCAGAATACGCTTCGGCGCTCGAAATACTGCCGTCCAGGGAGCCATTTGCGGAGGACGACATCTCGAGGGCATCACCGCCACAAGACTGAAGATGAAGGCATGAGAGCCCCTCGGTCACTCTGCTGCAAGAAAAGAAAGTTGCCTGTGAACCGAAACTTGGAGACTCTCAGCGTTCTAGTCAACCGTCCAGACATAAGCATAGGTAGCTGTTCAGCATGCACGATGGCCACTAAGTCCGAATGTGGTCAAAGCGGCACATGCCGAACTAGCGCGGAGGGCTTCGCAACGAAAAGAGGTTTAAAGAGTCAGACTCACAGCAATGCGCTCGAAGCTCTGGCATAGCTTCGAGCGACCTAGGAGGGGTCACAGAAACTCAGGCAACTACAGATCCATCGATACAACCAACAATCATGGCGGGCGACCTCAACACAGATCTTCTGGAAGCTCTTTCTAACGCCGATGGACCAATACTGAGCGCCGACACCTTTCCTTCAATACCCTCTTCAACGGTCAAAGGCGCGCTGGACCGGCTCGGCTCGCGAGAGATGGTGATCTACAAAACGATTGACAGAGAGGAAGCTGTTCTAACAGAAGAGGCTGCGAGCATCGCGGCAAATGGGAGTCATGAGGCCAAGGTGTTTGAAGCTGTGCTCAGGGCTGTGGAAGGTTTGAAGATTGGGGATTTGCCAGTATAGTGACCATGCTAGATGTGGTTGCGGTGGTGTTTTTCGGCTGACGACGACGCCAGAGCATCGTGGGCAAGGAGAGCGCCAAGGTTGGCCAGGGTAAAGCGTTCAAGGAAGGCTGGATCAAGAAGGACAAAGATATGTTAAGGGCAAATGTATACATGTCGTCCACTGGATGTATTTCTTGCTTACCGGCGCTGATGATTGTCTTTCAAGACCAAGTCGATCACGGACATTACTCGTGAGCAGTTACAGACTATACAAGAAACAAGGACACATCCAGACCATAAGGTTATTCTTGAACTGCGGAAGAGAAAACTAGTTACGATGCAGAAGGTCATCAGCTTCGAAATCTCCAAGGGCCCGAAGTTTGCCAAGGAGTTTGTTAAGGAAGAAACCGACTTGACTGCAGACATGCTCGCCAGGTACGGCTCTAAGATCGAGAAGGCTCATTGTTTTATCGCTCATGGTGCAGCAGTGGTTCCTGGAAGAACGTTCACCTAAAACCATACAACTTCAAATCCAAGGGCGCAATAACACCCAGCGGAGCTCTACACCCATGTGAGCTCCAACTGTTCCTAATTTAACCCCAAATCGATTGATAATGTGTCACAATAGTAAACAAGGTCCGGCACGAATTCCGACAGATCTTCTTTGAGATGGGTTTCGAAGAGATGCCTACAAATCGGTGAGATAGGACAGACCTGGCGTTGACCGCTGTTGTTGACGACGGTCAGCTATGTCGAGACCGGCTTTTGGAACTTTGATGCGCTCTTCGTCCCTCAACAACATCCTGCCCGAGATCTTCAAGATACATTCTATATCTCGGATCCTCCTTATGCCGACAAACCACGCGCTGATCCCACCACCTCTGAGCACCTTCCTAATGGTACACCAGCACTATTAAGCCAACGAAAGGGGCGAAACCTGGATTACGAAGAATATTGGAATAACGTCAAACAAGTGCACCAGAGTGGGAAGTATGGCTCAATAGGTTACAGATACCCATTCAAAGAGGACGAGTCCCTCCGACTGGTTTTGCGTACTCACACAACCGCCATTTCTACATACATATTACACAAGCTCGCCGCCAACCCACGGCCAGCACGATATTTCTCAATAGATCGAGTTTTCCGCAACGAGTCAGTGGATGCCACGCATCTTGCGGAGTTTCACCAAGTAGAAGGAGTCATTGCCGACTTCGGCCTCACACTCGGTGGCCTGATAGGGTTCATGGAGGTTTTTTTTGCCAAGATGGGTATCCATAAATTGCGCTTCAAGCCGGCCTACAATCCGTACACTGAACCCAGCATGGAGATTTTTGGCTTTCATGAAGGGCTGGACAAGTGGGTGGAGATTGGTAATAGCGGGATGTTCAGACCAGAGATGCTTGAGCCGATGGGGTTACCGAAAGATATGAGGGTTTACGGTTGGGGCCTGAGTCTGGAGCGACCGACAATGATAAAGTGAGTGCTTCTGTCTCCTTTGAAGGCTTGGCTGATGGTTCAAAGATACGGTGTGAAGAATATACGGGAGCTCCTAGGCCACAAGGTAGATCTGAACTTTGTAGAGAGTAATCCAGCGGTGCGATTAGAGAAGGACTGAGGGGTTACAAGACACTCAAGGCACCTTGGGCTCGCTTCGAACGATGACAGAGCTTACAATATCGAATTATTGTACGGCTGATTGCAAACTCAATTAAGGCTCTCTGCCCATCCTGTTCACGCTACTTTTTCTACATGCCCGCTCCATATTGCCTTAGTCTAGCATGACTCATCCAGGAGCTCATGGCTCTTGTATCCCTCCGCCCTAATCTGTATCTTCATGCTCTCCAAGACCCGTTCTTTCACACGCTTGTCCCTGACATCCATACCCATAAATGCCCCATGCGTAGTCGCGAATTCGAATGGCCGCAAAGCCCTCCAGATCTTCATAATCTCATCCGGAGGCAATGGTATGAAATTGGGGATCGCCCACATGAACGCGTAGGACGTAGTCCCTGGCTGCCGATCGACCTGGTAATACGCCGACTGCAACCCATCAGCGAGAACAGCGCCCGTTTCAAGATAATCACTTACCGGAACGGTGACTAAAGTGTCCGCGATGAACAACTTATCCTCCCAGTGCAGCACCAAGCTACCGTCGAAATGCCCTCCCGCCTTCACCGCCGTCACGCCTTCCACTATTTCCTCCGTACCACCCCTAATCAGTCTCCGTTCTGCGCCAGGGGCGTCAAGTCGGTCCAGCCACATATTGTCATCCTCTGAGGTGTAGACTGGGCATTTGAATGTCTTCGACCATTCCGCGTATGTCGTGTAGTAGTGTGGATGGGATATGACAATGGCTTGGAGCCCGCCGAGCGATTCGATCTTCAACGGATAAGCTGCGCATCTCGGAAGCAGACAACCTCATACGGACCCATTGGACAGTAGCGTCATCCAAGAACGCGATGAGGTCCCAGAGCACATTCCCAGCCGGCGTCTGGAGCACCATAGCGCGCTGCCCTACGGCGAACTTCTGAAGTCAGCGTGATGCCATAGTCCGGTGATAACCCCGCGTACCTACTTTTGGCTCTGTCCAAAGCGCCCAGACGCGCTTATCCACAGAGTCTTGTTGCCACTTGTTCGAATACTTTCCCCTCATGTCGGCGAGAGTCGTGAAGCTCTGCCCAGTGGGAGGAACGAATTGGCGCGGATCCTGAATCCATCAGCGCAGGTCAGTATCGTGCCGGCGATTTTTTGAGGATGAACTGGGCAGGGCCATCCTACATCGCAGATCCTGCAGCTCTTCAAGGAGGTGTTGTTGAACTGCGTACCGCAGGTCGCGCAGATCAGGAGATGATCACTGTTAGACGTCCACATCTTTTGGAACGGTCCTTAATGGAAACTCCAAGTGTTGGGAGGGCCTCGAACCTTCATATGTACGGGCAGGGTCTAGAGTAACACGTGGCATCGATTGCAGCACCGACTTTATCCTACTACGCTGAGTTCCCCGGATTTGACCATGGGGGTGTGCCAAGAATTCATGTAAGCCTTGTGCAACGTAGCCAGTCATGCAGTGGAAACATCCAAGATATATATATACATTCCAGAGAATTGTAGAATACGGTCATGACTTCCTACCTCACGCTGCTGGAGTTATCGGTGAATGTACCACAATTTGTATTGCCACTATGATGCTTTTGCAGAACCGGGATCGATGGCCGCAGCATGGCTACTGTATCACCTTACGGAAGTGTTGCGATTCGACCCACTAGCACCGAGCTCCACAACTTTCATCGGTCATGCTGGGGAAACGACTGCCTTCAATCTAACCATAAGCAACAGGTAGACGGCGGCTGAGCGCTGAGTCAATGTCAGCCAATGTGGAGTCATCAACGAACGAGTCCAACGACGCGAGAAACGACGAGCGAGAAGCCACCGAACTACAATCGTATGAACAGCATGCGGTCCGGAACGCGGCATCGGTGACGACCACTGTGGACGACGACAACCATTCGGTGCGGATCAACCGGCTGAAAAGGCAGTGTCCTAAGTCTGTATTGGGCTCCATCAGAGCTTTCTGGAAACAGCAAATAGCCGTGACAGTGTCTCGAGATGACTGTCGAGATCATTTCGGTAGGTTTGTTTCCATCGTCTCCGAATCTGTCTTCTATCCGATTTTGAATTCCTTTCCTTTCCGCCTTCTACTTTCTATCTAGCATTCCATCGTTTCTAGATGATATAATTTACCCCGTATCATCCGTTTCGATGTCCAATACCAAGACTCTGTTCGTGAAAAATCCTGCAAGCTGTTGCACAGGCTTGTTCCTGTCAACGCCTGGCATGATCTTCTGCTATTCTGCAAAAGAAAGCGGTGTTGATATCTATAGAATCACTCTGACGTAGTCACATTTGCTCGCAGCTTTGGAAAGGACTTTTCTAGGATATCTAAGGACGTCACTGGCGCTTTCGATGTTAGGTGTCGTGATTGCTCAGCTGTTTCGTCTCCAGCACACTATAAAACCCGAGCCCAGCATTGGCTTCTACGTGATAGGAGTGCCCCTGGCTACAGTGTGTAACGGAGCAGCTGTGGTCGTAGTGTTACTCGGCGCTTACAGGTTCTGGCGGCAACAGAACGCGCTGATTCGGGGAAAGATTCATGCGGGCGGTTGGGATTTGAATTTGATTGGCCTTGTGGTCCTCCTTGTGAGTGTTTGGTTCTCCTGACACCAATTATGACTTACCTCCGCTGAACCAGTCAGGTCTCTGTTGCGATCTTTGTAATCACTATCGCTATCGACATAAAGAAAGGATAACGTCAACAGTCTACAGAAGGCTAAGCTTCAAAACCGGGACATGAAGGCTGCTTCTCTGGTTGGCGTCTTGGATGCCTACGTTCTGCGGTGGGTGGTGCAGCAGCAGTACGGGTACAGTATGCCTTTTGGCATGGTGCCAAGACGAGCTTCAATCCATGTATAAAATGATTGCCAATTCCAAGTATTTGGTGGACTCCGTGAATACAGCGCACATCAACACCATGTGTATTCAGACCTATGACTACGCATTTACAAGCATGTGATCTATTGAATTGTACTGTTATAGACCTCAATGACATGTTGTGGAGACCTCCATATAGATTTGGTGGTTGTGCTCATCTGTTGACATCAGCCAATCATTTATGCCCTGAAACCATATATAGTCAGTAGGGAATAGAAGACAGCATCGATGATTGTGATTGTGTCTGGTGACCGTAGATCTTTAATGTTGTGATGACCGATACTTGATCGTAAGTAGCACCGTTGTTTATAACTAGGGTCATGATGATGGTGATGATGGCGGCTTTCACCATCACCTGCGGTCACTTTCGCCAGTCCTACAAGTACGCACTGACATCCATCATCAGCATCAATATCATATCCTCGACATGCTTCTATATCACTGTAGCTTGTCCCCATGTTGCCCCTCGCCAGTATGACGAACTCTTCGCACATTGCATTACTACTAAAGCTCAATATCATTTGTATCTTGTTTGTTAGGATTGCTATTACTCGATTGGTAGCGGGAAAAACCCTAAGTGTTTGGCAACATGCTTGAACCAGACCAAATGAGAGCATTCAATATATCTTGAATCTCTTGCGTGGCTGCCGCAACATTCCAGCAGCTACCAAATTCGATCTTAGAGTTGACTCTTCGCTGGACCAAGCCAGGGCAAATCTCCCGCACGAAAGTCCCTTCTGACAGAAATCAATAAGGCCCTGGCCGGCTCCAGAGTTCGGGGACACACTGCTGTGTAACAAGCACGATGGCAGCGACACCAAATTTCATCAAGCTCAGGATAGTTCGCAGTATAGGACGTGCCCGTCTTGGTGAAGATGTCTCCAATCGTCATATGGGGGCAGATTTCGATCGTTTCATCCGCACGGTTCTCTGCGAACACGAACAGTCGTGGGAATTTTTGGTCCAGCGTGGCATAGCAGTAATCGGGATGACTATCCGCACTTGGACGCTGATGGTTCGATCATTCCCATCCCAGTATATTCTATTTAGGTCTGGATTTCCGAAGTCAGGCTTGGCTATTTTTGCGAGCGGTTCTGAGTGCGAGACCGGGGCCGAAAAGCCCTTGAAGACGCTGACTCCGTGGGGATGTTCCGATGGTGGTAGCCCTGCAGCAGCGAGAATCTCACGACAACTTGCTAGAGTCATGTTCCCATGAGTAGAAATGTAGACCGCCCGGCATTTGCGAACCAGAGAAAGCTTGATCAATTCGAACGGATCAAACCAGGTCATTGGATGGCGTGCTTTGCAGCCGCTGCACCCGGGTTGAATGGTTGCGAGCTCCTGCGCACGATTCCACTTAACAAATGTAAGCGGCCCCTATTCAGTTTCGATTCGCGAGCGTGAGTCTCTTGCCACCCAAGTGTCGACATCAGCGTTGTAGTAAAAGTAGCGGCAAGTCTTTCGGAGAGCCAGAAAGGACCTGTCAGGGAGGTAGTTGGTAATCCCGTCGATAATCTCCTGCGGCAAGCTCAGGAGAAGTGATGGGCCTTGCGTACTCGACGCAGAATCTTCTCCATCAATAAGCTTGACGTAGCTGCGACGAAAACAAGGATTGAAGGCGGTTTCTGATGGCTGAAATGTTTGCAGGCATGCATTGCAAGGTCATGACAAAGATGAGGTTTAGATATACAGGGAAAGTAGAACAACATTAGAATGAGTAAAGGGCGTGTGAAGATGATAGTTTCCAGACGGAAAGAAGAGGAGAAAAAGAAGTTGGTGCACATTTTACACCACAGGTCAGGTTGGAAATGGATGCCCAGAACTGGTCTAGTGGTGTTGAGGACGGATTAGCGCAAGTGCAACCAGCGCCAGAGGTCAACAAGGCCGTGGCAATATAGATCACTGCAATACACAGGCAAAGCAATAATAGAAGAAACCTGATCAGTCGAGTCGATGTGGTGCGGAGGGTTGGGAAACTTGAACGCTGAGAGTGTTACCCTCGCCGAACCTTTGTAGTATAGCCAGATTGCTTGCCAAGAACTGAGACGATTGATCAATTGGAGCGTTGTTTCGTATCTTTTACTGTTTCTTTGAGAATAATACTTTGCGCTCAAAGATATATGCAAGTTAAGAGCTGAAAAATGCATTGCGTCAAGGAAGAGCAGCTCTTTAGGGTCATTAACGCGACCAGATTGCCGTTGACCTAGCCGTGTACGATATCTTCTCCAGGTTTAAGAGAGGACGCCGTGACCGAGCGCCGTGGGAATCCTCAATCGTTGGCACTATCAAGATAAGAAGGGGTACATAGCAGCGGCGCAGCAAGACACCGCGCGCTAGATTCGAGACATCGAAGAGCTTATGCCTCATCGCCGTCGAAATTAGAAATGAAGTTCGCAATATTAATGTCAAAGCAATGGTGGAAATTGTGCTCAATTTCTACGCTGTGCTACGTGAACTGATAAGAGTGAAATCCATCACCCATTGGTCATGTTATGGAAGAGAATGCATATGTACACACTCGTGCTTTTGTCTGTGATACCAATCGCCCGCATATCAATAATGTCATTGCCGTACCAGACAAACTTGCGGCATTTCTCTGGACTCGATTAATCTGGCAACACTAACATCTGCACCTAGTAATTAGTTGTATCCAGTTTTAGTGTAGATTACATAGTAAATAAACACTGACGCGTCATAGAAATCGCGTGTCCATTACCTACCTACCTACCTACCTACCTACCTACCTACCCACACATACCTCGCTGTCGTCGTCCACCATGTCGACGTCCTTGATTCCTGTCGTCTCTGACATCAAATCAATAAGGGAAAAGCTTTTTCTATTGGATAAGGAACCCATTATGATGTCAATCGATGAATTCAACAGCAAATAATGTCAAATCCTGGCACTCCTCCCTTAAACAGTCAGTCAATAGGGCTACAATGGGTCGATTCAGCCTTACTGGAATATGCATGCACGTCAATTGCATTGCACGACAATGAGATCGGACTGCAGAAAAGGCGGAGCACAATTTCCGT
>JAABUP010000549.1_pt1 | contig 82181 bp, 79 predicted proteins | sample 5559201 | NCBI WGS metagenome assembly JAABUP01 (sample SAMN10711887, study PRJNA513373) | rock metagenome | isolation source: Antarctica rocks | place: Antarctica
ATCTCGCGATGGTGGCTTGCGACATCAACGACCGACCCCGTAAGATCCACAATTGGAAGAAGCCCTCCGAGTTGTTCATCGAACTCGTCGAAGCAGATGCTTCCACCGCCTGAATTCGCCCAGCGCTTGTCGGGCCGTGGCCGAGGCGCCGCGAACGACGCGCGAGTTGCGGGGACGCTGTGCGCCGCCGTCGGCGCGCAGCACCACGTCGGGGTCGAGGACGGCGAGCAGCGCATCGAGGTCGCCGTCGCGCGCGGCGGCGAGGAAGGCGTCGACGACGTGTCGTTGGCGGCGTAGGTCGGGGTCGGAGATCGGCGTGGCGGCACGCACCCGGCGGCGTGCCCGGGTCGCGAGTTGGCGGGTCGCGGTCGGTGACCGGCCGACGAGGGGGGCGATCTCGTCGAAGGGCACAGCGAACATGTCGTGCAGCACGAACGCGAGCCGCTCGGCGGGAGGCAGGGTCTCCAGGACCACGAGCAGCGCGAGACCGACCGCGTCGGCCACCAGGGCGTGGTGCTCGGGGTTGGTCTCGTCGTCGCGACTCACGATCGGGTCGGGTACGTGCGGCCCGAGGGGCTCTTCGCACCGCGCTTCCCGGGCGCGCAGGTTGTCGAGGCACACCCGTGCGACGACGGTGGTCAACCACCCACGAAGGTTCTGCACCTCGCCGGTGTCCGAACGGTTGAGCCGAAGCCAGGCTTCCTGCACCGCGTCGTCGGCCTCGCTCAGCGAACCGAGCATCCGATAGGCCACGCCCCGCAGGTGGCTCCGGTGATCTTCGAACCATCCGGCACGCTGTTGGTCGTCCACTGGTCACATTCCTCCGCCGCGAACCGTCATCACTATGACGGGTGGCAGGTCGCTGGTGTGACCGCAACCGAGATCGTCTGCCCCCAGGCCACCGTGATCGAGAGGTGTGAGATGGCGCGGATACGCGGCGTTCCCGCTCGCGACGCCGGGCTGTGGGTCAGGCTGGTGTACTACTTCACCCGCCGACACCTCGCTCGGCTCAGCGGGCGACCACGGACGACGATCGAGCCGATCATGATGTTCGCCCATCTGCCCGGTCTACTCCTGGCCTACGCGGGGCTCGAGCAGGCCACCGCGAAGCTCCACGGCCTCGAGCAGCGTCACCGGGCGCTGGTCGAGCTGAAGACGGCGACGCTGACCCAGTGCGAGTGGTGCATCGACCTGGGTTCGCAGGTCGCCCGTCGGTGGGGCCCGTCCGACGAGGCGCTGCTGGCACTGCCGTCCTACTGCACCAGCGCACTGTTCAGCGACGTCGACAAGCTCGTGCTCGACTACGCGGTCGCCATGAGCCGCACGCCGGTGCAGGTCTCTGACGCCCTGTTCGCCCAGCTGCGCAACCACTTCGACGATGCCCAGCTGGTGGAGCTGGCCTACCTGATCGCGCTGGAGAACCTTCGGGGCCGGTTCAACCTGACCCTGGGCATCGGTGAGGCGGGATTCAGCGAGGGCCGCGTGTGCGCCGTGCCCGCCACCGCATGACGCGCCTCGAGCGCGCTTCACCCCGTGACCGAGCGGGGTCGGGCAGCAGTGAGGGGAATGGGAGGTTGGTGTGAAGAAGTCGAAAGCCGCCGTGGCTACGGCCGCGTTCTTCGTGGTGGCGCCGGGCACCATCGTAGGTGTCATCCCGAGGCTGGTCACCGGCTGGGAGTTCCACCGACCATTACCGCACTGGGAGATCGCCCAGGTCGCGGGAGGGGCACTCGTCGGCGTCGGCCTGATCCCTCCGGTGTCGGCGTTCGTGGAGTTCGCCCGAGCGGGCGGCACCCCGATGCCCGTCGCGCCGACCACTCGACTGGTGGTCAGCGGGTTCAACCGCTACCTCCGCAATCCCATGTACTTCGGCCTGCTGAGCGCCATTGTCGGCCAGGCCCTGCTGTTCGGAAGCGGCCGATTGCTGGTCTACGCCGCGTCGGCGTGGGGGGTGACCGCCGGGTTCGTGCGCTGGTACGAAGAGCCCACGCTGACTCGGCAGTTCGGCGCGGACTACGACGCCTACCGGCGGGCGGTGCCCGCGTGGTGGCCGCGACGCCGTGCATGGACCCCGACCGACATCCCCTCGGTGAGCGATGACGGGATGCAAACTCGCCCGAAGGCGGGAGCACCATGAGTGATCGCACGACGTGCGTGGTGATCGGCGGTGGGCCGGCGGGCATGGTGCTGGGGCTGTTGCTGGCCCGCGCTGGGGTCGAGGTCACCATTCTGGAGAAGCACGGAGACTTCCTGCGTGATTTCCGGGGCGACACCGTGCACCCCTCGACCCTTCAGCTGCTCGACGAGCTCGGCCTGGGTGAGCGCTTCGCCAAGCTGCCGCAGAGCACCTTGCACGAGATCGCCTTCCCGATCGACGAGCAACGCAGGGTCGTGATGGCCGACCTGCGCCGGCTGAAGGTGTCCCATCCCTACATCAAGCTGGTGCCCCAGTGGGACCTACTCAACCTGCTCGCCGAGGCTGGGCACGAGGAGCCGACCTACACCCTGCGGATGAACACCGAAGCCACCGACCTGATCATCGAGGCGGGCCGGGTGCACGGGGTGCGTTGGCGCACCGAGCATGGCGCTACCGGTGAGTTGCGGGCCGATCTGACGGTGGCCTGCGACGGACGCTGGTCACTGGCCCGCCGGCAGGCCGGCCTGCGCCCCAAGGATCTACCGATTCCGATCGACACCTGGTGGTTCCCGCTGCCCAGGAAAGCCGAAGACAACCCGGCCGCGCTGATGCCTTACGCCGGTCTGGGCCGGTTCGTGCTGGTGATCCCCCGAGACGACTACCACCAGATCGGCTACATCGCTCGGAAGGGCATCGACGCCCAGCTGCGCGCTCGTGGGGTCGAGACTTCCGGCGCGACGTCGCCGACGTCGTGCCGTGGCTGGCCGACCGCATGGACGCATTGACCTCGATGGACGAGGTACGACACCTCGACGTGCGGCTCAACCGCCTCTACCGCTGGCACACCGACGGACTGCTGTGCCTCGGCGACGCCGCCCACGCCATGTCACCCATGGGCGGGGTCGGCATCAACCTCGCCGTCCAGGACGCGGTCGCCGCGGCGACGCTGCTCGCTGACCCGCTGCACCGCGGGCGACCCCGCGCGGCCGACCTGGCGAAGGTCCGCGCCCGACGCCTGCTGCCGACGATCCTGGTGCAACAACTCCAACAGGTGATGCACCGCTTTGTCGCCACACCGATCGTCGAGGGACGGCGAATGGGACCACCGGCACCGTTTCTCGCGGTCATGCGCCGGCTGCCCCAAGCATCGGTGGTGCCGGCCTACCTCATGGGCGTCGGAGTACGACCAGAACACGCACCCGAGTTCGCCCGACGCTGAACGACTCATGCAAGAAATCGACGATGACACCGGAGGCGCGGCGATGCCCCCACAAGAGATCGACATCCGCACCACCATCGAGGCCCTACCCGAACAGATCTACCGGCTGCTCGACGACAGCTCATCCTGGCCGACGTGGACACCGATCGACTCGTTCGAACTCATCGAACCGGCTCATGGCGACGGCCTCGGCGAGGTCCGCCTCTTCCACACCGGACGCATCACGGTAAGAGAACGCATCGTCGAGCGCATCCCCAACCAGCGACTCAGCTACGTGCTGCTGGGCGGCCTCGCCGTTACGCAGTACCGAGCCGACATCGACCTCGAATCGTGCGACGCCGGCACTTCCGTGCGTTGGCACACCACCTTCAGACCGAAAGTCCCCGGCATGGGAGGGGTCTACCGACGAGCACTGCTCACCGCCACACACCGGTTCGTCGCTGGTCTTCGTGAAGCGACCGCAACCCGCCCTCCCCGGACGGGCGAGCCGGGTAACGCCCCCGCTCCTCAGGAGGCCGAACACGGCCGCGGTCGCCTCGGACGCTGGGCTCGGGGTTCGTCTCGGAGGTGATCCCGGTCGAGACGTCGTCCACGCCGCCATCGTCGCACCCGGAGCGACCCGCCGAGGACCGGCGATGTCACCACGACGCGGCGTCGGGCAGCTCCGCGGGGTCCGCGGCGGGCCAGGCCGTCGGCCCGGCACCGAGAACGTGCAGGGCCGCCACCTGGTCGGCGCACCACGGCGAGACCCCGGGCCACGAGCCGGCCCGGACCGCGGAGGAGAACGACGCCCAGTCGACGCGGCGTACCTCGTCGACCTCGGTGGGATCGGGCGCGGCGTCGCCGACCCGGCCGCGCGCGAGGAACACCGGGCACATCTCGTTCTCGACCAGGCCGTCCTGCTCAGCGTGGTAGCGGAAGCGCGGGAGCACCAGGCGGAGACCGTCGAGGTCGATGCCGAGCTCCTGGCGGGCCCGACGGTGCACGGCGTCGGCCATCGGCTCGCCGGGTTCGGGGTGACCGCAGAAGCTGTTGGTCCAGACCCCGGGGAAGGTGCGCTTCCCGGACGCCCGGCGGGTCACCAGCAGCTCACCGCCGACGCCGAAGACGTAGCAGGAGAAAGCGAGGTGCAGGGGCGTCGCCCTGTGGTGCACCTCGGACTTCGCCGCCGTCCCCGCCGCGCGACCCGTCTCGTCGAGTAGAATCACCCGTTCGCCCGTCCCCACGATGGCACAGTCTCGCCGCTCGCGACGCCGGGGGCAGCCTGGAACACGACCGGGGTCCAGCGCTCCCCGCGGGTGCACACTGGGCGGATGGCACCGGGCTCGTCCCTCGAGCCCGGTGCCCTCCCTGTGCCGCCGCCGCGGGCGCCACCACAACACCCGCGCGGCCGCGTGAGTTAGGTTAGCCTAAGAAGCGCGGAGCGCCAAGAGTCGGCGCGGCCCGCGGGTAAGGGTCCGCTTCCTGGAAGCGTTCCAGTTCCTGTGGTGCCCTGGAGACATGGACGACGTCGACGAGGTGAACGAGGCCGTCGGACACGCGGGCGAGGCGCACGGCGGGCCGCTGTCGGGACGTCTCAGCCGGCTGCGGGCGGGGGTGCTGGGCGCCAACGACGGCATCGTCTCGGTCGCGGGGCTCGTGGTGGGGGTCGCCGGGGCGACGGTCGAGCGGGCGCCGATCGCCACGGCCGGCCTCGCGGGTCTCGTCGCGGGCGCGGTGTCGATGGCGCTGGGCGAGTACGTCTCCGTCTCCAGCCAGCGCGACTCGGAAGCGGCGCTGCTGGCCAAGGAGCGCCGGGAGCTGACCGAGGACCCGGAGACCGAGCTCGCCGAGCTGGCCGGTCTCTACGAGGCCAAAGGCCTCTCGACGCAGACCGCGCGGGCCGTCGCGGAGGAGCTCACCGCCCACGACGCCCTGGCCGCCCACGTGGACGCCGAGCTCGGCATCGACCCCGACGAGCTGACGAGCCCGTGGCAGGCCGCCGGCGCCTCGGCCCTCGCCTTCACCCTCGGCGGGCTGCTCCCGCTGGTGGCGATCCTGCTGCCCTCCCCCACCTGGCGGGTACCGGTCACAGCCGTCGCCGTGCTGCTCGCCCTCGCCCTCGCGGGCTTCCTCGGTGCACGTCTCGGGGGCGCGGCACCACAGCGGGCGATGCTGCGCGTGGTGGTCGGAGGGGGTGTCGGCCTCGTGGCCACCTACGGCATCGGCACGCTCGTCGGGGGTGCGCTCGGCTGATCCCCGGCGCCTCCGGTCGCCCGGACCCACCGGGCCGACACCCGCGCCGCCTCGTCCGCGAGCTCCGGGGGCGACTCGACGACGAAGTCCAGGTCGAGCGCGGTGAACAACACGACGGCCGAGGACGCCGATTCCGTCGCGAGATGGACCCGGCAGCGCCCCCGGCCCACGTCCTCGAGACGCACCTGATCGGTCCAGAACCGCTCCCGGACGGTCGTGACGTCCGCGTCGACCACCGCGCACACACGGAAGGACCGGACGTCGGCGACCCGGTCGGAGACGAATGCCGCCGGATCGCCCCCCGGCAGCTCCCGCGGGGTGAACCGGGGGCCGGTCGCGAGCCCGTCGGGTCCGACCCGCGGCTGGAGGCGGTCGACCCGCAGCGTCCGCCAGTCCGCGCGACCGAGGTCGAAGGCCACGAGGTACCAGCGGCTTCCCCAGGAGACGAGATGGTGGGGCTCGACCCGGCGGCGGGTCGCCGCGCCGTCGAGCGCGGTGTAGTCGAGGTCGAGCACGCGCCGGTCGCGGCATGCCCCGCCCACAGCGACGAGGCTCGCGGCATCCACCGACGGCCCGGCCCGAGTCGGCACCCGGGAGACCCCGACCGCGGCGACCCGCCGTCGCAGACGCTCGGGGAACAGCCGCTCGAGCTTGACCAGCGCGCCGAGGGCCTTCTCCTCCAGCCCCGCGATCCCCGCGCTGCCCGCCGCGGTCTGCAGCGTCACCGCGACGGCCACCGCCTCCTCGTCGTCGAGCAGAAGCGGCGGGAGCTGTGCACCGGCGCCGAGCCGGTAGCCGCCGGTCGGTCCGAGGTCGACCTCGACCGGGTAGTCGAGCCCACGCAGCTTGTCGACGTCGCGGCGCACGGTCCGGGTGGTGACGCCGAGCCGCTCCGCGAGCTCGGGGCCGCTCCACTCGGGACGCATCTGCAGCAGGGAGAGCAGGCGCAGCAGACGGGCCGAGGTCTCGAGCACGCCGCCCAGTCTGCCGGGAGGCGGACGGAGCCGGTGTTGGTCTCGGCGAGGAGGCCGCGGGCGTTGAGGTGTCGGCGGATCCCCAGCTCCGGGTACGCGGCGTCGAAGGAGTTCAGCGGGTAGCCGAGGAACCCGGAGGTGGGTTGACCGGGACTCCCGCGTGCGGCCGTCCCCAGGTGGACGGGAAGGCCGATCCTGTCCACAGGCCGCGGTTCGCGTCCTCGGGAATGGGTCGGTTCTCGGTCTAACCTCCGCTGCGTGAGGACCCGTCAACTCCTGCCCGAGGGCCTGGCGTCGATGCCGCCCGGCGCGGACCTGGCGTGCGCGCTCGCCCGGGTCGACACCGCGCGGCTCTCCGGGGCCGACACGGTGACCGCGCTCCGGGCCTGGTACCGCCAGCACAACCACGCCACGGCCGGGCTGCTGCGTACGATCCGTGAAGCGGGCCTGGCCGATTCCGCCGACGCCGTGAGCCGGGCCGAGGAGCTCGACGACCGGTCCGCCGATGAGGCCCGGGCCGCGCTGGTCTGGTCCCGGGGTCGGGCCGTGATGCGCCTCGGGCTCGCCGACGACCTACTGTGCCGGCTCCCCGAGGTGTTCGAGGCCCTCGACGCCGGCCTCATCGACGAACCCAAGGCCAAGGTCTTCTCGGAGTGGACCGAGAACGTGCCGGTCGACCTGGCGCACCACGTCTGCGACGTCCTCCTGCCCGAGGCTCCCGTCGTGTCGGCGTACCGCCTCGTGCTGCGGATCCAGGAGATCCTCCGGGCGCTCGACCCGGAGTGGGCCGCACCCCGTGAGAAGGCCGCCGAGGGCGACCGGCGGGTGCGCTCGTCCCGCAACCCCACCGGTACGGCCACCATCCGCGGGGAGGATCTACCCGTCGACCGGGCGGTGAGCTCGACGGCGCGCATCGAGACCCTCGCGACCCGGGCGCGGGCAGCAGGCGTCGCGGCCGGGATGGACGGGCTGCGCGCCGACGTGTACCTCGGGCTGCTCGACGGCTCCTACGCCGGCCTCGACGACGCCGCGATCGTCGAGGAGCTCCGGGCGTTGCACCCCGAGCCCGCGAACGGCGCCGGTCCTCAGGGTCCTGATCACGACGATCGGGACGACGGCTCCTCCGGACCGGAGGACGCCGGGCCCGACAACGACCCCGACGACGGGCCGGACGACGGGCCCGACGCCGGGCCGGACGCCGGCGGCCCCGCTGCGGATCCGGCCCGACCAGGACCCGGACGGGCCGGTGCCCGCCGCGGCGCCGCGCTCCGGGCTCGAGCGGCCCACCGAGCCCGCCGCACCGGCGGGAGGGCGCAGGTCCTGGAAGCAGCACGTCGAGCTCCGGCTCCGCCTCTCCACCTGCTCGGCCTCGACGCCATGCCCGCCGAGATCGCAGGCTGGGGGTCAGTCGACCCCGCGCTGGCCCGTGACGTCGCCGACGGAGCTCCCGGGGCGGAGTGGCGGATCGTCGTGACCTCCGACGACGGCCATCTGCTGCACGTCGACCTCACCCGGCGTCGACCCCGCCCAGCGCCCCCGCGACGACACCCGATGCGCTGCGCCGTCGTCGAACTGCAGGTTCCGCTGTCGTGGGCGCGCGCCCTCGACCCGGCCCACCACGGGCGATGGTCCGGCGTGGTCGCGGACGCGTCCGGATCGCCGGCGCGGAATGGCTCTCCGGTGCAGTCAGCCCCGAAGACGCCCGTCGACGTTTCCGATCGGGGCGCTGGCTCGCTGGGTGCAGGTCCGCGACCGCTACTGCGTCGGCCCGACCTGCGTACGTCCCGCACGGGCCTGCGACCTCGACCACACCATCGATCACGCCTTCGGCGGTTTGAGCAAGGCCGACAATCTCGGCGCCGCCTGCAAGCACTCGCGCACCGGTACGCGCTACGACATCGCGCGTCGACCCATCATCCCGGTGCTCCCGGAGCCCCGACCCTCCGACGTGCGAGGCGACGCATGGCTCGCTTCGTCGCGGCGCGTGATGGTCCCCTGTGCCGGCGAGGTCATCGTGATCGATCCTCTGGCGGCGTGGGACAACGACCCGTACCCCTCGCCGCCCTCGACGGCGCCCGGGCCGCGCCCGGCGAGGACAGACAGGGTGTCCTGCGAGAGCCGGGAACCACCCTTCTGACTGCGCCGTTCTCGGCTCCGTCGCCGCCCCTGCGGTCCTCCGGCCACGTACTATCGACCTCGATGATCGCTAAAGATGTTCCCCGGTACCGCTTCGAGCGCGACGCCCGATACCTTGTCATCGTCCGCGGGAACGCAGGCGGTCCGCAGCAGTACCGGCTGGAGGGGTACCAAGGCTGGCTCGCGGGCCCCGACGGTGTCTCCCACCGCTTCGGCCGCCACCGCAGGACCCGCACCGAGCTCCGCGACGATCGCATCACCTCGATAGTCGGCCCTCTGACCTGATCCGGCCCCGGCCCCTGCCGTCCGGGGGCCAGGACAATCAGCGCGTCAGCTCACCAGCCCGGACCGGAAGCCCTGCGCCACGGCCTGGGCGCGGTCGGACGCCGAGAGCTTGCGGAACAGACGTCGGGCGTGGGTCTTGACCGTGTCCTCGGAGAGATAGAGCTCGCGGCCGATCTGGCCGTTGCTCTTGCCCTGGCTCATGCCGCGCAACACCTGCATCTCGCGCTCGGTCAGGTTCACTCCCGCGGACGGCGACGCCGAGGTGCGCTGAGCGGGGAACGCGTCCCCCATCGTCGAGTGCGCGAGGGCCGCGACGAGCTCGGGCCGCGAGGCATCCCAGCGCATGTAGCCGCGCGCTCCGCCCGCGACCGCCGAAGCGATCGAGTTGGCGTCGTCGGGGGCACCGAAGACGATCACGTTGGCACCGGGGTGGGCGGCGACGAGGCGACGGGTGGCCTCCGCGCCCGCGCTCACCGCGCGCTGGGTGCCGACGAACACGATGTCGGCGGACTGCCGGGCGTAGCGGGCCAGCAGGTCCTCCGGGGTGGCGACGCAGTCGATGCGCTGCACCCCGGGGACCGCCGACATGACGCGCGTCAGACCCTCACGCACGCTGCGCCGGTCGTCACAGATCAGAACCGTCCTCAAGTCAGACTCCGTCCGAGTGCCCACCGACGTCGCGGGGCCGCCCACCGTGGGCGCTGTCCTTCCATCGGCGTCCCCGGCACGGACCTTGACCCCCGAATCACAATGCTGTGGTTACCGCGTCGTGATGGAACGGGAGAGCCATGTCCTCGAAAGCGTCCGAGCCCCCCCGACGGGTGCTGGTCCTGCATGGCCCGAATCTGCACCTGCTGGGCCGCCGGGAGCCCGAGGTCTACGGGACGACGACCCTCGCCGACGTCGACGCCCGGTGCGCCGAAGTGGCCGCCGACCTGGGGCTCGAGGTCGACTGCCGGCAGTCCAACCACGAGGGCGTCCTCGTCGACGCCCTCGGGGAAGCCATGAGCGGCGTCGCCGCCGTCGTGATCAACCCCGGCGCGTACACCCACACCTCGATCGCGATTCGCGACGCCCTCGCCGCACTGTCGGTGCCGATCGTCGAGGTCCACATCTCCAATGTGCACGCGCGGGAGGCGTTCCGCGCCTACTCATACGTCTCCCCGGTGGTGACCGCGGTCATCGCCGGTGCGGGGGTGCAGGGCTACGAGCTCGCCCTGCAGGTCTGCGCCGCCCGGGTCTGACCCCGGACGTCCGGACGAGACCAGGACTAGACCTGGGCCCGCGCGGCCAGCCGGTCCAGCTCGGCCCGCAGCAGCTCGGGGTACTGCAACGGCAGGAAATGCGATCCGGGGAGGCGTACGAACCGGGCGTCGGGCAGCCCGGCGGCCAGAGCCGCCATCTCCTCCATCGGCGCGAGGGTGTCGAACTCCCCCGCCAGCACCGTCACCGGCACCCGCACCTCGTCGACGGGGATCGCCTCGTGGTCCCCGGCGGCCAGCACGAGCCGGGAGAACCAGGTCCAGTCGTGCCGGGCGAACTCCCGCGCCACCTCCCCGAGGGTGCGCACCGGCGCCGGCATCAGCGCCCCGGTGCCGGTGCCCCCGCCGTCCAGGGCGCGCAGGGCATCGAGCCCCTTCGGCAGCAGGGAGATCACCCCCGACACCGGGGGACCCACCACGCGCAACAGCCAGGCGCTCGCGCGGGACAGCCCGCGCTGCAGGACCGCGGGCGTCTGCGCGGGCAGCACGCGGAACCCGCCGCCCGCGGCCCCACCGAGCACGAGGAGCCCCGCCACCCGCTCCGGCGCCCGCCGGACGACCTCGAACGCCACACCGACGCCGATCGACCACCCGACGACGAGAGCGCGCTGCACCCCTGCGGCGTCCATCACCGCGACCATGTCGTCGGCGTGGTCGGCGATGCCGATGCGCGTCTCGTCGGCCGGGCGCTCGGAGTTCCCGAGCCCCCGGTGGTGCCAGGTGATCGCGTGGTAGCCGCGGCCGCCGGGAGCGTGCGCGTCGAGGAACGGCCACGCGGCGGGACTCGCGCCGAGGCCGTTGGAGATCACCACGGGCGTGCCGGCGGTGATCTCGTTGTCCCACCAGCACAGTCGGGTGCCGTCGGGGGCCACCACATCGTGGAGCCGGCTCATGTGTCCCCGCCGGTCGGTCGGGTCGGTCCGGTCACGAGACCGCGCGGGCCCGTTCGCGCATCTGCGCCTCGTCGAGGTAGCCCCCGACCTGCTCGAAGTCGTCGACCCCGCCCTGCTGGCTCTGCATGAACCCGATGCGGATGAAGTCGTCGCCCCCGAAGACGTGCAGGATCCAGTTGGCGACGATCCGCATGCGCGTGCGCATCGCGGGCACCGCTAGGAGGTGGTACCCGCGGGTGACGAACTGGGCGGGCAGCCCGGTGAGCTCCAGCTTGAGCGGATGCGCCACGGCCTGCGAGCCGCCGAGGTCGACCACGAGGCCGAGGTCGTGGTGCTTGTAGTCGGTGAGCGGTTCCCCCCGCAGCGAGGCGACCACGTTGTCGGCCGCGGTGACGGCCTGGCGCGTCGCGTGCTGAGCCGTCGGCGGGCAGATCGAGGAGGGGTCGTCGGCGGTGAGGTCCGGCACGGCCGCGGCGTCGCCGAGGGCGAACACGCCGTCGAGCCCGTCGACCCGCAGGTCTGCTGCGACCTTGAGCCGTCCGCGCACCAGCTCCACGCCGAGGTTCTTCACCAGCGGGCTCGCGGTGACCCCCGCGGTCCAGACCAGCGTCCGGCAGGGCAGCGTCGACCCGTCGTCGAGGGTCACCGAGTCCTCGGTGATCTCCCGGACGCCGGTCTCGAGCCGGATCTCGACGCCGCGGCGTCGCAGCAGCTCCAGCGCCTGCTCGCCGAGGCGCTTGCCCAGCTCGGGCATGAGGCGGGGCGCGATGTCCACCAGCGTCCAGCGCACGAGTCCGGGGTCCAGGCGCGGGAAGCGTGTGAGTGCGGCCTCGGTGAGCAGCTGCAGGCACGCCGCGGTCTCGGTGCCCGCGTAGCCGCCACCCACGACGACGAACTGGCACCGGGCGGCGCGCTCGGCGGGGTCGGTCGAGGCGTTGGCCAGCTCGAGCTGGGAGATCACGTGGTCCCGCAGGAAGGCCGCCTCGGCCAGGTTCTTCATGCCGAGCCCGTATTCACCGAGGCCGGGGATGTCGAGCTTGCGGGTGACGCTCCCGGGATTGAGCACGAGCCGTTCGTAGGCCAGGTCGATGACCTCCCCGGAGATCTTGCGGACGACGCACACGCGGCGCTCGGTGTCGATGCCGACGCAGCTGCCGGGCAGGCGGTGTGCCCGACGGGTCGCGCGGGGCAGCGACACCGTCACCGCCTGAGCGGTGATCACGCCCGCGGCGACCTGCGGGAGCAGGGGCAGGTAGAGCATGTAGTCGTGGGGGCTGACCAGGACGACCTCCGTCCGGCCCGCCTCGATGTCGGCCTTGAGGGTCCTCTCCAGCCGTCCCACGCACTTCAGGCCGGCGAACCCGGCCCCGACCACCACGATGCGCTGCGCCGCCATGGTTGATCTTCCTTCCGTATCCCCGGTCCTCCACGGACACGGCGGGTCGTCTGGGTCCAGCAATGCCCGGCCCCGGTCGAGGTGACACCTGCGGGGCGCCGCCGGGCGCCGGGCCGGTCGCCCCACCGAGCGGCCGCGTTGCTCACCCGGTCCGGAGGCCGCCGAGCCTAGGGCCTGTCGCGCCCGGTACGACCGTGTGGTCCGGATCGAGCACCCCGACGTCGGCAGCGTCGCGATGGTGTGAGTTCGACGGCGGGGGCTCGGCAGTACGCTCGTTGACGTGCGCGTGGCCCTCATGGACTCCGGGTTCGGGCTCCTGCCCACCGCGGGGTGGCTGCGTCACCTGCGCCCCGACCTCGACCTCGACCTGCTGACCGACCCCGAGGGCATCCCGTGGGGGGCCCGGCCGGCGGAGTGGATCGTCGGACGTGTCCTCGACGCCGCCCGGCTCGCCGTCGACCGCGGGGCCGACGCCGTCGTCGTCCCCTGCAACACCGCGAGCGTTACCGCTCTCGGTCCGTTGCGCGCGGAGCTGGAACCCGAGCGTCCGGTGGTCGGAACCGTCCCCGCCGTGAAGCCCGCGGCGGCGTCGGGAACCCCGTTCGCGATCTGGGCGACCGAGCGCACCACGGCCAGCGAGTACCAGCGGTCGCTGATCGATCTCTACGCCGCGCCCGGCCAGGCCGTCGCCGTCTCCTGCCCCGGCCTCGCCGACGCCGTTGAGCAGGCCCGACCGGCCGCGGTCGCCGACGCCGTGGAGCTCGCCGCCGCGTCGACCCCGGCGTCGACGACGGGCGTCGTCCTGGGCTGCACGCACTATCCTCTCGTCGCCGACGTCATCGCCGCCGCGCTGCCGCCGGGCACGGGGTTGTTCGACAGCTCCTGGGCGGTCGCCCGGCAGACGCTGCGACGCCTTGGGCTGGCCGAGGATCCGTCCGCCGAGCCCGGGGAGGTCGCGGTGTTCCTCTCCGGGGACCCCGGCCCGCTGCCGGCGCCCGCCCGCTCCTACCCCGTGGGCGCGGCCCTCGCCGCCGGTGCGCGCGTCGACGCCGCGGTGCTGCCGGCCCCGGTCCGCACGGCGGGCGAGCTGGTGCCCGGCGCGTGAGGAACACCCTCCGGGTGGGCGCCGCCCCGTCCGGCGCCCCGGCGCGTCGCGCAGTGGGCGTGTTGCTCCCCGTCGTCGAGCGCTCGGTCCGCCGGAGCATCACGGTCGCCTGACCGGACGATCGGTACGCTCGCGCTCCGTGAGATCCCGTCGCCGCCGGCGCCTGGTCGGCGCGGTGTTGGCCGCCATCCTCTCGGTGCTGGTCACGGCCTGCTCCGGTGTCGGCGGCAGCACGCCGGACCCGCCGCCCGACGCCAGCGGGGTCGCCTGGCGCGCCGGCACCGGACCGGCGGTGCTGAAGTCCTACCGGACGACCCCCTGGAACACCGACGGCGCCGACGACCCCCGGGCCGTGACCTCGCCCGACGCCCCGGCCGCCACCGCGGTCGCCTTCACCGTTCCCGGCGGCGGGTCCCGCAGCGAGCTCGAACCGGGATTCCGCAGCTTCACCGAGGGTGACCGGTTCTTCTTCGGCCTCGCCGTGCACCTCGCCGAGCGCTTCCCGTCGACACCTCCGACTGGCAGGTCATCGCGCAGTGGAAGAACTCCGGCGACGGCAGCCGGTGAAGGTCGGCGGTGGGCGTTTCCTGCTCGACGGCGGCGCCGGCATCGGCAAGCTCTGGCAGCGCGACATCGGGCCCGCCCGTACCGGCGAGCGGGTCGACCTGGTGCTCGGCGTCCGCTTCTCCTCCGACCCCGGTGAGGCGGCGATCGACGTCTGGCAGGACGGGCGCCACGCCGTCACCGGCTTCCACCCGCGCAGCGGCACGCTCTATCCCGACAAGGTGTCGTACATGAAGGTCGGGCTCTACCGCTCCGACGGCATCCGCGACGAGGGCACCGTCTACTACGACGACGCCACCATCGCCCGGACGCGGGAGGCGGCCGCGGTCCTCGCGCCGCGCTCGTGAGCGACCCTCAGCGCTGCGGTCCCGCTCCCGGACCGGCAGGAGGACCGGCGGTGGCGTAGCCGACCGCCTCGGCGTGGACCCGCTCCACGTAGGACGTCGAGCGGTTGTACGAGAGCGTGGCCGAGCGCCAGTCGTCCCCGCGCCGCACGTCCCGCTCGGCCTCCCCCGAGGTCCCGGCGCAGAGGTAGGACGCCGCCGACGCCGCGGCGTCGTCGATGTCCTGCGGGTCGGAGCGGCCGTCGCCGTCGGCGTCGACCCCCACCACCGCCCAGGTGGTCGGGATGAACTGCAGCGGGCCCACCGCCCGGTCGTAGGAGGGGTCGCCGTCGAGTCGGCCGCCGTCGGTGTCGCGGACCTCGCGGTTGCCGCTCGTGCCGTCTAGTGCGACGCCGAGCACCGGCGGCTCGGGGCGGCCGTCCTCGCCGAGCGAGGCGCCCCCGAACCGCCCGTGGTTCGACTCCACCCGCCCGAGCCCGGCGAGGGTCGTCCAGGTGATCCCGCAATCGGCCCACGCGTCGCGGGCACCCACCTCGGCGTCGCCGTAGGCCGCCACGGCGCGGGCGGGGATCCCCGTCCGCGCCGAGACCGTCTCCGCCCATCGGGCCCGCGCCGCGGCGTCGACGGGGGCCGGCGCGGTCACCGGTTGGGCCAGCCCGGGCGCGGAGTCCGGGGGCCGCCGGGTCAGGAGGCCGGCCACCACGACGACGGTCCCGAGCAGCACGACCACGATCAGGGCGGCGACGGCCAGGACCGCGGACGGACCGAGTATGCCGTCGCCCGCTCCCGCCCTCGACACCCCGTCCTGCTCCCCGGTCATGAAGACGCACGGTAGGCCGCCGCTCGTGTCCGGCGTGTCGTGCCGTGTCGTCCACGGATGCTGTAACGCTGAGGCAGGATTGCGCCGATCGAGTGAGTGACGGCGGTGTCGCGTGCGTCATGCCACCGAGACGTGGGCGTCGTCGTCGTAGGCGGTCCTCGACGGCGAGGGCGTGCGAGCGGGAGGCGGCCAGTGTGGTGACACCCCCACGGCAGAGCGAGATCGACGTGCGCCTGCGGATGTTCACCTGGCTCACCGACCGGGCGGGGCTGCTCGCGGTGAGCCGCATGACCGCCGAGGACGTCGCCCGGGCGCGCTCCCGGCGCCTCTCCCACAACGTCGTCACCTCGCGGGTCTTCGGGCCGCTCCCCCGCGACGTGACGGCCACCGACCGCACCGCCGACACCGACGCGGGCCCGCTGACGGTGCGCGTCTACACCCCGCCCGGGGCGGCGCCGGACCGTCCGCTGGTGGTGGACTTCCACGGCGGCGGCGGGACGCTCGGCAACCTCGACCACTCCGACTGGCTCTGCTCGTGGGTGGCCACGCGCGTCGGCGCCGTCGTGGTGTCGGTCGACTACCGGCTGGCCCCGGAACACCCCTTCCCCGCGGGTCTCGAGGACGGCTACGCAGGCCTGCGCTGGGCCGTGGCCCACGCCGAGGAGCTGGGCGCCGCGTCAGGCCGGGTCGCGGTCATGGGCGACAGCGCCGGCGGCAATCTCGCAGCCGCGGTGTGCCTTCTCGCCCGCCAGGCCGGCCCGGTGATCGACGCGCAGATCCTGCTCTACCCCGTGGTCGACCTGCGGTTCTCCGCAGCGTCGACCGACCGCTTCCACGCCGGCCCGCTGCTCACCCGCGCCGACATGGACGTCTTCCGGGCCAACTACCTCGGCGCCGACGGCGACGCCGAGGACCCGTTCTGCTCACCCCTGCTCGCGCCCGACCTCTCGGGGCTGCCGCCCGCGCTCGTCGTGACGGCCCGGATCGACCCGCTGCACGACGACGGCGTCGCCTATGCGGCGCGCCTCGAGGCCTCGGGGGTCCCGACACGGCACCGCGACCACCAGCGTGCCGTCCACGGCTTCCTGTCCTTCCCCGGGGTGTGCCGGGCCGCCGGGGCGGCGCTCGACGAGATCTGCTGCGAGCTCGCCGAGCGCCTCACGCCGGAGCTCGTACCGACCGCCGCCCTGCCCGTGGCCGCACCGGAGAAGGGCTACATGTAGAGCCCGCCGTTGACCGAGTAGACCTGCCCGCTGATGTAGGCCGACTCGGGGTCGGCGAGGAACTCGACCACGCGGGCCACCTCGTTGGGCTGGCCCAGGCGCTGCATCGGGATCCCGGCGACGATCTTGTCGATCGCCTTCTGCGGGACGCCCGCGACCATGTCGGTCTCGATGTAGCCCGGGGCCACGCAGTTCACCGTGATCCCCTTGCGCGCGGCCTCGGTGGCCAGCGACATGGTCAGCCCGAAGAGCCCGGACTTGGTGGCCGCATAGTTGGCCTGGCCGGCGTTGCCGCGCTCGCCGATGACCGACGAGATCGACACGATGCGCCCGCTGCCGCGCTCGAGCATGTGCTGGTAGACGAGGTGCGACATGTAGAACGTGCCGGAGAGGTTGACCTGGATCACCTTGTCCCAGTCGTCGACCTCCATCTTGTGCATCATCTTGTCCGCGGTGATGCCGGCGTTGTTCACCAGCACGTCGATGCGGCCGTGCGTGTCGTAGACCTCGGACACGACGCGCTCGCAGTCCGCCCGCTGGCCGATGTTGCCCTGGTGCACGCTCATGCCCTTGTACTGCGCGGCCAGCTGGTCGGCGGTGTCCTTGTCCGAGGAGTAGCCGACGGCGACCTGCATCCCGCGCCCGGCGAGCCGCTCCGAGATCGCCTTCCCGATCCCGCGCGCGCCTCCGGTGACCAGCGCGACCTGTCCTGTCATGTCCGCCATGGGATGCCTTCCTCGTTGTCGACTCCCCGAGTGCCCGCCGTCACACCCCCATCATGGCCCCGCGTCGCATCGACGCGAGGCCGTCACTCCTCGTTGCGAACTATCCCGAGCAGACATACGGTCCGACCGAGCACCCGACCGCGGGTCCTCGAGGAGGTCCGCATGACAGTCACCGACGACCACGACGTCACCGAGCCCGGGCTGGGGTCCGCGGCGGCCACCGAGGCGCCGAGCCCCGACCCGGTGAGCTACTTGCGCGGCCACAACGCCACCGCGGCCCTGCGCGGTGCGGGCGAGGTGGCGAAGGGTTCCACCTACATGCTCACCCGAGCGCTGCGCCAGGCCGCGCACCCGCGGCGCAACCTCGAGGACGCGACGCGCTGGTGGCGCCACGTCCTGGGCCGCCGCCGCCCGGTCTGGCACAACGAGCACACGATCGCCTTCGAGACGCCGATCGCGCGTCTCCGGGACTTCTCCCAGGGCAGCACCGACGACGTCGTTCCCACCCTGGTCCTCCCGCCCCAGGCCGGGCACGACTCGTGCATCGTCGACTTCCAGCCCCGCCAGAGCCAGATGATGACCATCCGCGCGGCGGGACTGACCCGCGCCTACACGCTGGACTGGGTGGGCGCCGTGGCCGGGACGCCGACCGCGCGCACCACGATCGCGGACTACATCCAGGTCGTCGACCGTGCCGTCGAGCACTGCCGCCGCGAGACGGGACGCGACGTGGTCAACCTCGGCGACTGCCAGGGCGGCTGGCTGGCGACCATCTACGCCGCGCTGCACCCCGAGAAGGTCAACACCCTGACCCTCGCCGGGGCGCCGATCGACTTCCATGCGGGCGAGACGCCGATCGGGGCGTCGTCGCGGGTCTATACCCAGCGGTTCGGCCAGCTCCCCATACCGCGCGATGGTCGCGGCCGGGCGCGGCGTCATGCCGGGGTCCTTCGTGCTCGGCGGGTTCATCGCGATCCGGCCCGACGCCGAGGTGTCCAAGCACGTCGACCTGCTGCGCAACCTCGACGACCCGGAGGCGATCGCGCGCTACGAGACGTTCGAGGACTGGTTCAAGCACACGCAGGACATCTCCGGCACCTTCTACCTGTGGCTGGTCGAGCACCTCTTCGCCGGTAACGAGCTGGTCACGGGCGAGCTCGAGGTCGGCGGCCGCCGGGTCGACATGCGCTCCATCCGCTGCCCGCTGTTCCTGCTGGGCGGGGAGACCGACCACATCACCCCGCCGATCCAGGTGTTCGCGGCCGCGGACTACGTCGGCACCCCCGCCGAGGACGTCGTGCGGCGGACCGCGCCGGGCGGGCACCTGGGCCTCTTCATGGGCAGCCAGGCCCTGCGCCACGAGTGGCCCCCGCTGATGGAGGGCGTGTTCGAGCACTCCTGACCGTTCCCGCACCCCACGAACCCTGGGCTGCGCCCGGGGGGCGCGGGTACGTTCGGGACCACCCACCGACTTGGAGGATCCATGCCCGGCTCCGTCATCGTCTCCGGCGTCCGCACGCCGATCGGCAAGCTGTCCGGTGCCTACGCCGGCATGTCCGCGGGTGAGCTCGGCACCGTCGCCATCACGGGCGCCCTCGACGCGGCCGGGATCTCCGGCGAACAGGTCGAGTACGTGATCATGGGCCAGGTCATCCAGGCCGGCTCCGGTCAGAACCCGGCCCGCAAGGCGGGCACCGACGCCGGCATCCCGATGTCGACGCCGTCGTTCACGCTCAACAAGGTGTGCCTCTCGGGGCTCGACGCGATCGCGCTGGCCGACCAGATGATCCAGGCCGGCGAGTACGACATCGTCGTCGCGGGCGGCATGGAGTCGATGACCGAGGCGCCGTACATGCTCCCGAAGGCCCGCCGGGGCTACAAGTACGGAGCCGGGGAGATCGTCGACGCCACCGAGTCCGACGGGCTCACCGACGTCTATGATCACGAGTCGATGGGCGCGTCCACCGAGCGCTACTCCGCCTCGATCGGCCTCACGCGCGAGGCGATGGACGAGTTCTCCGCCACGTCGCACCAGCGCGCGGCGGACGCGTCGAAGAACGGCCGCTTCGACGCCGAGATCGTGCCGGTGCCCGTGCCCCAGCGGAAGGGCGACCCGGTCATGGTGACGGAGGACGAGGGCGTCCGCGGTGACACCACCGCCGAGGGCCTGGGCAAGCTCAAGGCCGCCTTCGACAAGAACGGCGCCATCACCGCCGCGTCGTCCTCCCAGATCTCCGACGGCGCGGCCGCCGTGGTCGTCATGTCGACGAAGAAGGCCGAGGAGCTCGGCGTCGAGGTCCTGGCCACCATCGGGAGCCACGGCTGGGTCGCTGGTCCCGACAACTCGCTGCTCTCCCAGCCCTCGCGGGCGATCCAGAAGGCGCTCGGCCGGGAGAACATCGAGGCGTCCACGCTCGAGATGCTCGAGATCAACGAGGCGTTCGCGGCGGTCGCCCTGCAGTCGACCGCCGAGCTCGGCGTCGACCCCGAGCGGGTCAACCCCGACGGCGGTGCGATCGCGCTCGGCCACCCGGTGGGGGCGAGCGGCGCCCGTCTCGCCGTGCACCTCGCGCACGAGATCAAGCGCCGCGGCGGCGGCGTGGGTGCGGCCGGGCTCTGCGGCGGCGGTGGCCAGGGGTCGGCGCTGATCCTGCACGTCTGACCCCGTTCCGACGCCGACCCGGGGGGAACCGACGGCGCCCGGTCCGCGTCGGAACGGGTGCGGGGCCGCGAGCGGGCAGGAGGAGCCGAGCCCGCGGTCCCGCCCGTTCGCGGGCGGCCCCACGCGGGTGTCGGTCACGCATGGCACGCTGCGCATGACCTGATGCCCGCCCCCACCGGATGTGGGCGACGCGGCGGGTGAGCCGTCAGTACGGAAGGTGCGAGGACCATGCCGCAGGAGGTTCGGGGCGTCGTGTCCCGGGAGAAGGGCAAGCCGGTCACGGTCGAGACGATCGTGGTCCCCGACCCGGGCCCGGGTGAGGCCGTCGTCGCTGTCCAGGCCTGCGGGGTCTGCCACACGGATCTGCATTACCGCGAGGGCGGGATCAACGACGACTACCCGTTCCTGCTCGGCCACGAGGCCGCGGGGGTCGTGGAGAGCCTCGGTGAGGGCGTCAGCCAGGAGGGTGACGGCGGCCTCTCGGTCGGCGACTTCGTCGTCCTCAACTGGCGCGCGGTCTGCGGGGTGTGCCGGGCCTGCCGCAAGGGCAAGCACCACCTCTGCTTCGACACCCACAACGCCGCCCAGCCGATGACGCTGAAGGACACCGGTGAGTCGCTCTCCCCGGCACTGGGCATCGGCGCGTTCGCGGAGAAGACGCTCGTGCACTCCGGGCAGTGCACCAAGGTCAACCCCGAGATCGACCCGGCCGCGGCCGGGCTCGTCGGCTGCGGCGTGATGGCCGGGGCCGGTGCGGCGCTGAACACCGCGCCCGTCGTGCGGGGCGACTCCGTGGCCGTCATCGGCTGCGGCGGCGTCGGCGACGCCGCCATCGCCGGCGCGACGCTCGCGGGCGCGACCACGATCATCGCCATCGACACCGAGGACCGGAAGCTCGAGTGGGCCCGCGACTTCGGCGCGACCCACACCATCAACGCCAAGCAGACCGACGTCGTCTCCGGCGTCCGTGAGCTGACCGACGGGAACGGCGCCGACGTCGTGATCGAGGCGGTCGGTCACCCCGAGACCTGGAAGCAGGCCTTCGAGGTCCGCGACCTCGCCGGCACGCTGGTGCTGGTCGGCGTCCCGACTCCGGAGATGGTCCTCGAGACCGACTTCCAGCCGTTCTTCGCCCACGGTGGCGCGCTCAAGTCGTCCTGGTACGGAGACTGCCTGCCCAGCCGCGACTTCCCGATGCTCATCGACCTCGCGCTGCAGGGCCGGTTCCCGCTCGACCGCTTCGTCACCGAGCGCATCGACCTCGACGCCGTCGAGACGGCCTTCGAGAAGATGCACGCCGGCGACGTCCTGCGTTCGGTGGTGATCCTGTGAGCAGCCCCGAGAAGGTCGGTGAGGGCGTCGAGCACCTGACGACGTCCGGCAAGTTCGAGCTCGACGGCGGCTCGTGGGACGTCGACAACAACGTGTGGATCATCGGCGACTCGTCCGAGGTCGTCGTCGTCGACGCCGCCCACGACGCCGAGGCGATCAAGCGGGCCGTCGGCGACCGCGAGGTCCGGGCCGTGCTCTGCACGCACGCCCACAACGACCACGTCAACGCCGCACCGGCCCTGTCGCTCGCCCTCGACGCGCCGATCCTGCTGAACCCCGACGACCGCGTCGTCTGGGACCTCACGCACCCCGACCGCGCGCCCGACGGCGAGCTGGTCGACGGCGAGACCGTCGCCGTGGGCGGCATCGACCTGCAGGTGATGCAGACGCCGGGTCACTCCCCGGGTTCGGTGTGCCTCTACGCGCCGGCCCTGGCCACGGTGTTCACCGGGGACACGCTGTTCTCCGGTGGGCCGGGCGCCACGGGGCGCTCGTACTCCGACTTCGACGTCATCATCGGCTCCATCCGGGACCGTCTGTTCGCGCTGCCGGCCGAGACCGTGGTGCGCACCGGGCACGGCGACGGGACGAAGATCGGCGACGAGGCGCCGCACCTGCAGGAGTGGATCGAGGGCGGGAGCTGACACCCCCGCACCCGGATTCCGAGTACCCGGCCGACCCCTATCCGGGGGTCGCGCCGGGCTTCTCGTTCGTGCACCTCGACGCCGCGAGTCACCCCGCACAGGCCGACGCCGCGGCGCGCGGCGGGTGGACCGTCGCGACCGCGGGGCCCGCCGGCTCCGGGGGCGAGGGCATCGACTCCTGGCTCGCCGCCCACGGCGGCGAGCCGATGGCGGCGCGGGTGCCCGTGCTGACGTTCGGGTCCAACCACTGTCCGACGAAGATCACCTGGCTTCGCGACCACTTGGGCCTCACCGGGCCCGTCGTCGTGCTCCGGGCCGAGGTCCGCGGGGTCGTCGCGGTCTGGGCGGCCGGCCTGCGGGCCCGCGACGGTGCCCGCCCGGCGACGCTCGCCCTCTCCGACCGCGGCCACACCGAGACCCACGCGGTGTGGATGGCGACGCCGGCCCAGGTCGCGGTGCTCGACGTCTGCGAGGGCCGGGGCGAGCGCTACCACCTCGTCCGGTTGCACGCGGCGAGGATCCGCACCGACGACGACGCCGCGCTCGACGACCCGTGGACCTACTGGCCCGTCGACGGGCGGCGCGCGCCGCTGCTCGTCGACGGCGTCCCGGTGCGCTGCGCCGAGGTCGGCCAGCAGGACGCGCGAGACCTCGTCGGGACGCCCGCACCGCTCCCGGCCAGGGCGGTGACGCCGGTGGCGGGCGCCCCTGAGCCCGACACCTGGCCCCGCCGGGTCTTCGTCTACGGCACCCTCCGGCCCGGACGCAGCGCCTGGTGGCGTCTCGCCCCGCACGCCGTCACCACCGAGTCCGCCGGGTGCGCGGGGCAGGTCCACGAGACCGGCCGCGGCTACCCGGCGCTGGTCCCCGGCCCGGGCCGTGCCGTCGGCACCGTCGTGACCCTTGCCGATCCGGCGGCCGCCCTGCCGGGGCTCGACGCCTACGAGGGGCCGGAGTACCGGCGTGCCCGCGGCGTCGCGTACCTCGACTCCACCTCCGCGTCCCCGGAAGCGCCGACCCGATCGTCGGAGGGCGGCGACGGTCGCGGGACGCCGTGCTGGATGTGGGTGTGGGACTCCCCGGTCCCCGACGGACCCGCGGGTGGGAATCCCTGGCGCTGAGGCCACCCGGCCCCCGCCCGGGCACCCGTGTCCCCCGTGTCGAGCCCGCCGTCCGGGCCGCCCGCTCCGCGCCGCCGACGGTGCTGGGAGTGCCGGTGCGGCGAGAGTCGGCGCCGAGGGTGGGCCGCGACCAGCAGGCCCAGGCCCACGACGGAGGTCAGGACGGCGACCGTGAACGCGACCACCGGGAGCAGGGGCCAGACCGCCGCGGCGGTCGCGGGCGACGCCAGCGGCACCGCGGCGAGGAGGAGACCCGCCGTGACCGACGCGACCAGCAGCACCCGCACGGCACCCGCCCTCCCCGATCCGGGCCCTCCCCGACCGACGGCGACACTCTGCTCCGCGCGCAGCAACCCCGACCAGCCGCCATTGGGCCGACCGGCGGCACGAACGGGTGACGATGCCTCCTGGACACCCGCCACGGCCCGCGACACGATGTGCACCCGCTGCTCCCGGTCCGTGGAGGCACCCGTGCTCGAGGTCGACGCCGTGTCGAAGCGTTACGGCGACGTCGTCGCGCTGTCGGAGATGACCTTCACGGTGCGGCCGGGGGAACTGTTCGGGTTCGTCGGAGCCAACGGCGCGGGCAAGACGACGGCGATGCGGATCGCCCTGGGCGTCCTCGCGGCGGACTCGGGCGAGGTCCGCATCGGCGGCCAACCAGTGGACGCGGCGATGCGCCGGCGGATCGGCTACATGCCCGAGGAGCGCGGCCTGTACCCGAAGATGGTCGTCGGCGATCAGCTGCGCTACCTCGCCGAGTTGCACGGGCTCTCCCGGGCCGACGCCGCGGGCTCGGTCGCGCGGTGGACCGAGCGACTCGGGGTCGCCGGGCGGGCCCGCGACGAGGTCCAGAAGCTCAGCCTGGGCAACCAGCAGCGCGTCCAGCTCGCGGCGGCGCTCGTGCACGACCCCGAGGTGCTGGTCCTCGACGAGCCGTTCTCCGGGCTCGACCCGGTCGCCGTCGACGTGATGAGCGAGGTGCTGGCCGAACGATGCGCGGCCGGCGCGCCCGTCGTGTTCTCCAGCCACCAGCTCGACCTCGTGGAGCGGCTGTGCGACCGCGTGGGGATCGTGCGGGACGGCGCGCTGGTCGCCGAGGGCACCGTCGACGGTCTCCGGGGCCGGGACGGGGTGCAGCTGCTGGTCGACGCTCCCTCGGCGCCGGTGGGCTGGGCCGACGCGATCCCCGGGGTCACCGGGTCCCGCGTGCGCGAGGGGCGCACCGTCGTCGATCTCGGCGCCGACACCGACGACCAGCCGATTCTCGCCGCCGCCCTCGCGCACGGCCCGGTGCACGAGTTCCGCCGCCGTCGTCCCTCGCTCACCGACCTGTTCCGCCACGCCGTCGCCGATCCGGCCCGGGGGGCGGAGGGGCCCGCGGGCCCCGGAGCCGACCCGGCCCGGGCCGCGGCGTGAACGCCCCGACGCCCACCCGGCCGGCCGCCACCGAGCCCGGCGCCGCGCGCACCGTCGCCCTCATCGCCCGGCGGGAGTTCCTCGGGCGCGTGCGGAGCCGCGCGTTCGTCGTCGGGACCGTGGTCCTGCTGGTGATCCTCATCGGATACGCGCTCTTCACCAGCTTCCTCGCCTCCTCGAGCGACGCGTCGACCGTCGCGATCGCCCCCGAGTCCGCCGCAATCGTCCCCGCGCTGGAAACGGCGGCCCGGACGGGCGGCCGGGTGCTCGACGTCGAGTCGGTGCCCGATGCGGCGGCGGGCGCGGCCCGGGCCCGCGCCGGTGAGGTCGACGCCGCGATCAGCGGGGCCCCCGCCGCACCGCGGGTGGACGTGCAGGACGACCTCGGCCAGAACCTCCGGTCGGTGATCACCACGGCGTCGGCGCAGGTCGCGCAGGACCAGGCGCTCCGGGCGCGGGGCGTGGACCCGGCCACGATCTCCGGAGCGGTCGCCGCCGCCGCCCCGACGGTCGTGGCGGCGACCCCGAAGGACCCGGCCGAGGGGCTCCGCCTCGGTGTGGGGGCGTTCGGTGCGTTCCTGCTCTTCTTCTCCATCCAGACCTACGGCGGCATGGTCGCGCAGGGCGTCGTGGAGGAGAAGCAGAGCCGGGTCGTCGAGCTGATCCTCGCCACCGTCCGCCCGTGGCAGCTGCTGCTGGGCAAGGTCCTGGGGCTCGGCGCGGTGGGGCTCCTCCAGCTCGCGGTGCTCGCCGGCGCCGGTCTGGTGGCGGCCTCGGTCGCGGGCCTGCTGGTCGGCGGCGCGGGCATCGCGGGGACGTTGGTCTCGGTCCTCGTGTGGTACCTGCTGGGCTTCGCGATGTACGCGACGATCTACGGCGCGCTCGGGTCGCTGGTCTCTCGGCAGGAGGACGTCCAGAGCGTGCTGACGCCGGTGTCGATCGTCGTGATCCTCGGGTTCGTCGTCGGCTTCAACCTCCTGATCTCCGACCCGCGCTCGACGACGCTCGCCGTGCTCTCGCTGGTCCCGCCCTTCTCCCCGCTGCTGGTGCCGGGCCGGATGGCCGTCGGGGTGGCTCCGGTGTGGCAGGTGGCCCTCGCGCTCGTGCTGACGCTCGCGTTCACCGTCGGCGTGCTCGTGGTCGGAGGACGCATCTATGCCCGCTCGGTGCTGCGGACCGGGGCGCGGGTGAGCCTGCGCAGCGCGCTGGGGCGGGCCTGACCACCGGACCGCCGGACGGGTCACCCGTGCGTCCGGATGCCGTCGCGGGCGGTGATCACCTCGGCCCGCACGGAACCCCGTCGGGCGACCTACGCCGAGCACACGGGCGCGCTGTAGTAATTTCGACCCTGACGAGTCATATCGCCCGGGGGAGGCACGATGACGTTCACCGCCGGTTCCGTCCACGCGGCGACCGGGACGGCCGACCGTCCTCGTCCCCTGGCGACGGCTCGTCGGCAGTCGCGAGGGGCACGCGCGCCCCGCGCCGAGAGCGCGCTCACCCCGCGGCCGTCGCTGCCCACCCGGACAGGACGGCGGCCGCACCCACCGACGGAAAGGACGTCATCACCATGGCCGTGAGCCTCAGCAAGGGCGGCAACGTCTCGCTCACCAAGCAGGCAGGCAACGCGGGGCTCGACTCCGTGACCGTGGGCCTGGGCTGGGAGGCCCGCTCCACCACGGGGGCGGACTTCGACCTCGACGCGTCGGCGATCTGCTGCGACGCGAACGGCAAGGCCGTCTCCGACAGCCACTTCATCTTCTTCAACAACCTCAAGAGCCCCGACGGCACCGTCGAGCACACCGGCGACAACCTGACCGGTGCGGGCGAGGGCGACGACGAGCAGGTCAAGGTCAACCTCAAGAGCATGGACACCGGCGTCGACAAGGTCGTCTTCCCGGTGTCGATCTACGACGCCGGCGGGCGCAGCCAGAGCTTCGGTCAGGTGCGCGACGCCTTCATCCGCGTGGTCAACGATGCCGATCAGAGCGAGCTCGCCCGCTACGACCTGTCCGAGGACGCGTCCACCGAGACGGCCATGGTCTTCGGCGAGCTGTACCGCAACGGCGCGGAGTGGAAGTTCCGCGCCATCGGCCAGGGCTACGCCTCGGGTCTCGAGGGCATCGCCCGGGACTACGGCGTCAACGTCTGATCCTGTCGTGCCCGATGCCGTCCCGCCCGCCCCACAGCGGGCGGGACGGCAGCCTCGAGGAAGAAGCACATGACGGTTCTGAGGATCTTCGGCTGGTCGTTCGTCGTGACGGCCGTGGCGCTGGTCACCGCGTACGTCTACAACGGCACGACAGCACTGGCGCTGTGCCTCATCCTCGGCATCCTCGAGGTGTCGTTGTCCTTCGACAACGCCGTCGTGAACGCGACCGTCCTCCGGCGGATGTCGCCGTTCTGGCAGAAGATCTTCCTCACCGTCGGCATCGTCATCGCCGTCTTCGGCATGCGCCTCGTGTTCCCGATCCTGGTCGTGAGCCTGAGCTCGGGCCTCGGCCCGATCGAGGCGGTCCAGCTCGCACTGGAGGGCGGCAACCCGGACGTACCGGGCACCTACGGCTTCATTCTCGAGGCGGCGCACCCGCAGATCGCGGGCTTCGGTGGCGTCTTCCTGCTCATGCTGTTCCTCAACTACATGTTCGACACCCACGAGTACCAGTGGCTGGGACCGGTCGAACGGGTCCTGAGCAGGGCCGGTTCGCTCGCCAACGCCCCGGTCGTGGTCGCCGCCGTCGCCCTGCTCCTGGTGGCCAGCTTCCTCAGCGACTCCCCCGAGCGCGTCCTGCTGGCCGGGCTGCTCGGGCTGGTCACCTACCTGCTCGTCGACGGGCTCGGCAACGCCTTCGAGGGGGCGATGGAGGACGACGACGGGGACGAGCGGTCCGACGAGGACGACGGCAGGGAGCCCTCGCTCGCCACCTCCGAGACCGCCACCTCCACCCGGACCGGTCCCTCGCAGCTGGTCAAGGTCACGGGGCGGGCGGCGTTCTTCCTGTTCCTCTACCTCGAGGTCCTCGACGCCACGTTCTCCTTCGACGGCGTCATCGGGGCGTTCGCGATCACGTCCGATCCGATCATCATCGCGCTGGGCCTCGGGCTGATCGGCGCGATGTTCGTACGGTCGTTGACGGTGTACCTGGTCCGTCAGGGCACGCTGGAGGACTACGTGTACCTGGAGGCGGGCGCCCACTGGGCGATCGGCGCGCTCGCCGCGATCCTCCTGCTGACCATCGGCATCAAGGTCAACGAGATCGTCACCGGGCTCGTGGGCGTGGTCATCATCGGTGCGGCCTTCGCCTCCAGCGTCATCCGCAACCGGCGCCTGGCGGCCGCCGCGCCGACCGCCGACGACGAGACCACATCCTCGCCCGCCCGCCTCTGATCCACCACCGCCGACCCGGGGGAGTTCCCGTGCCGATCGACTACACCAAGCCCCGCGGGTCCGGGTCCGATCCCTCCGGGGACGAGCCCTCCTCAGCAGGGAAGATCGACTACTCGCGCCCGGCGCCAGCCCCGTCAGCACCGTCGGCGTCGGCGTCCGAGGCCCCGAGGACCCCGGTGTCCTTGAGCAAGGTGGTCCTCACCAAGTCGAGCCCCACCGTGTCGCTCACCAAGAGCGGCAGCGGCACCGGTTCGATGCGCCTCAACCTGCGCTGGACCGCTCGCCCCGGCGGAGGCGGATTCTTCAAGCGGGCGCAGGCTATCGACCTGGACCTGGGGTGCCTCTACGAGTTCACCGACGGCAGCAAGGGCGTCGTCCAGGCGCTCGGGCGGGCGTTCGTCGCCACCGACCGGCAAGGGCGCGCCCTGGTCACCCTCGACGGGGACGACCGGTCCGGCTCCGGCGCGGGCGAGAACATCCACGTCGATCTGAGCCGTCCGCAGGACATCTCGCGCATCCTGTTCTTCGCCATGATCTACGAGGGTGCACCGAACTGGGCGGCCGCCGACGCGATCGTCACGGTGTACCCGCAGGTCGGGCCGCAGATCGAGACGCGGCTCGACGCCACCTCCGACCGGGCCCGGATCTGCGCGGTCGCCATGCTCGCGCAGACCGGCGGCGAGCTCGTGCTGCGCCGGGAGAACCAGTACATCGAGGGCGCGCAGGACGTGCTCGACCGGACCTACGGCTGGGGCCTGAACTGGCGCGCCGGCCGCAAGTGACGTCCGTCGATCCCGGCTTCCGGGATCGCGACCAGGAGGGACCGTCGTGTCAGTGTCGCTGACCAAGGGTCAGAAGATCTCGCTGGACAAGCGCGGGGGCGGCTCGCTCAGCCGGGTCCGGATGGGCCTGGGCTGGGACGCCGTGAAGAAGAAGGGGTTCTTCGGCGGCCTCAAGTCGCAGGCGATCGACCTCGACGCCTCCGCCATGCTCTACGACGGTCGCGGACAGCTCGTCGACGCCGTGTGGTTCCGTCAGCTGCGCAGCAAGGACGGCTCCATCCAACACACCGGCGACAACCTCACCGGCGAGGGCGAGGGCGACGACGAGTCGATCGTCGTCGACCTCCAGCGGGTCGCCCCTCAGGTCGCGCAGGTCGTGTTCGTCGTCAACTCGTTCACCGGCCAGGACTTCTCACAGATCGAGAACGCCTACTGCCGGCTGGTGGACGCCACCAACGAGAGCGAGATCGCCCGCTACGAGCTGAGTGGATCGGGCCGGCACAACGCCCAGATCATGGCCAAGGTGTCCCGCAACGGTCCGGGTTGGACGATGACCGCGATCGGCGCCATCGCCTCGGGTCGGACGTTCCAGGAGCTCGCGCCCACGGTCACGGCACACCTGTGAGCGGCCCGGGGTCGGCCGGTCCGCCGCCCCCGGGCGGTCCGGCGAGTCACGACGTGACCGAGGTCATCCCGCGACCGGCACCCGCCGCCCCACCGACCGACCCGCCTCCCGACCCCACCCCCACCGACGACCGGGTGGCCGGGCTCGAGGAGGGTATGGCGCGGCTCGAGACGGGCCTCTCCGAACTCCTCCGTCTCCGGTCGCGGGACGCGGACGTCATCGACAAGCTCCACGCGGAGAACACACGGCTGCGCGCCGGGGAGCACGCGAAGATCCTGAAACCGCTCGTCGTCGCGATGCTGCGCCTGCACGACCAGATGGCGCAGCTCGCCGGGGACGACGAGGACTCCGACGCCGCGATGCTGCGCATCCAGCTCGTGCAGGCGCTGGAGCTGGCCGCCGGGGTCACCGCCTTCACCCCGGCCCCGGGCGAGCGCTTCGACTCCTCGCGCCACTCCGGCGTCGGCCGGGTCGCGGCCGCGAGCGCCGAGGCGGACAACACCGTCACCCGCACGCTCAAGGCCGGCTTCCGGTCCATCGACGGGACCGTGCTGCGGGCCGCCGAGGTCGAGGTGGCCCGCCACGACGCGACCGCACGACAGGTCGCGCCGGACCCCGAGCCGGACCTCCCGGCCGTCCCGCACCCGACACCCCCGCCCGAACCGCCCCAGTCGGCGGGACCGGACGAACCCCCGGAAGGGAGCCCACGATGAGCAAGGTCTTCGGGATCGACCTGGGCACGACCTATTCGTGCGTGGCGTCGGTCGACGACTACGGCCGGCCGGTCGTGCATTTCAACGCCGACTCCCAGCCCACGACGCCGTCGGTGGTGCTGTTCGACTCCGCCACCGACGTCGTGGTGGGGGTGCAGGCCAAGCGCAACGCCCGGGTCCGTCCCGAGGAGGCGGTGAGCCTGGTCAAGAGGCACATGGGCGACGCCGAGTGGCGTTTCCGGGCCTTCGGCCAGGACTATTCCGCTCCCGCCATCAGCTCCCAGATCCTCAAGGCCCTCGCGCGGGACGCGGAGGTCGCGAGCGGCGAGCCGGTGGAGCAGGTCGTGGTCACCGTTCCGGCGTACTTCGGGCAGAGCGAGCGCGAGGCCACCAAGCTCGCGGCCGAGCTCGCCGGGCTCACCGTCGTCGACATCATCAACGAGCCCACGGCCGCCGCGTTCACCTACGGTTTGGGCTCGGACGGCGCGAACGAGACGGTGCTGGTCTACGACCTCGGCGGCGGCACCTTCGACACCACGGTGATCCGCCTCGCCGACCGCCGCATCGACGTCGTGGCCACCGACGGTGACCATGAGCTCGGCGGCGCCGACTGGGACGAGCGGCTCGCCGCGCACCTCTCCGAGCAGTTCGTGGCCTCCTCGCCCGCCGCCGGCGACCCCCTCGACGACTCCTACGGCGCGCAGGACCTCATGACCTCGGCCGAGGAGACCAAGCAATCGCTCACCACCCGCGAGTCGGTGGACACGTTCGTGGTGTTCAACGGCGGCCGGGCGAGCATCACCCTCACCCGGGCCGAGTTCGAGCAGATCACCTCCACGCTGCTCGAGCGCACCATCGACCTCACCCGCAAGGTCCTCGCCGCCGCCGCCGCGAAGGGCGCCGCGTCCATCGACCGGGTCCTGCTCGTGGGCGGCATGGCGAAGGCGCCCGCGGTCGCGCGGCGGCTCTCCGAGGAGTTCGGGTTCTCGAGCCAGCTCGCCGACCCCGACCTCGCCGTGGCCAAGGGGGCCGCCCTCTACGGTCAGAAGAAGGGCCTGGAGAACCTCGTCCTCGACTCGCTGCGGGCCTCCGGCAAGCTCGCCCCGGGCCAGGAGATCGGACAGGCCAGCAAGGTCGACCTGGAGAAGGCGGTCCGCGAGACCGCGGCCGACTCCGGCCTCTCCTCCACCGCGGTCGCCGAGTCCGTCGCCACCGAGATCTCGAACGTCACCAGCCGGGGCTTCGGCGTGCTCACCCTCGACGGGCGCGGCGCGGACGAGGCCGAGATGGTCGCCGAGTTCCTCGCGCACGCGAACGACACGCTGCCGCTGGCGGTGGAGCAGCGGTTCTTCACCATGGTCGACGACCAGTCGCAGGTGAAGGTCGAGGTCATCGAGCAGGCCACGGCGAGCGAGTCGACCCGGCCCGACGACAACAAAGTCATCGTCGAGGGAGAGATCACCGGTATCCCGCGCGGCTGGTCGGCGCGGACGCCGGTCGACGTCACCTTCACCATGGGCGCCGACCAGCTCATCGAGGTCGCCGCCCGCCACCCCGGCGTCCCCGAGGCGCTCGTCCTGCGGGTCACCGCGGGCATGAGCAGCGCGGGCATGCGCGAGGAGGAGCGCCAGAAGGTCCAGCTGCTCAAGACGCGGGGATAGGCTGGGGGTGGGAGGTCCGGCGGTGGCGTTCGACGGCAACGAGTACCGCAAGACGGTGCTCAAGGCCCTCGACGCCGACTTCTCCCGCGCCGACCCGGAGACCGGGGACGTGTTCTACGTCCTCGCTCTCGACCCGGCCCTCGACGCCGAGGCCGACGACGACGCCGCGATCACCGTGCGCCTCGACGAGATCGTCGCGTTCTGGCAGAAGCAGCGCAGCGCCCCGAAGTTCCGCGACACCGCCGAGGCGCTCGTGCGCCGCAAGGACGCCTACCGCGAGGTCATGACCGACCCCGCCCGGCGGCGGGAGGCCCGCGGCCGGGTCCTCGCGCAGCGGTCGCGTGCCGACACCGACCGGATGGCCCGGCTCGACGAGACCGCCGACAGGCTCGAGAAGAGCTACGGCGGCATCCCCGCCGACCGCGTCGAGCGGCTGCGGGCCATGGCCGCGCGCGAGGACGTCGACGCCACGGCGTTCACGGCCTGGCTCGCCCGCCGCCGGGTGCTGGGGACCCTCGATGACGCGGCGGCGCCCCCCTGGGATCCCTCGGTCCGCCACCAGATCCGGACGACCCTGAACCGGGCCGCCCGGGTCACCGGCGACGCCGCCACCTACGCCACCCTCTTCTCCTTCCTCGGCCTGACCCCCGAGGCGTCGGTCGCGACCCTGCGCCGCCGCCACGACGAGTTCTTCGCCGAGCTCGACCAGGCCCGCCACAACCGCATCCGCACCCTGATCGCCGATCTCCTCGCCCAGGTCAAGACCCGTCTGGCCGTCGACGGCGGGCCCGCCGCCTACCGGGCCAGCCTGATCGCCGACGCCGCCGACGAGATCTCCTCCGGCGTGGAGGACGCGGGGATCGTCAGCGGTCAGGTCGACGCCCGCGAGTACGACGCCCTGGTGGCCCGCATCGTCGGGCTCGGATGGGGCATCCTCACCCCGGACGCCCGCGGCGTCGTGCGCCGGGTCGCCGCCGCGCAGGGTGTCGCCGTCGAGGTCTCGACCGACGGCGCGTCGGACTACGTGCTCTGCGGGTCCTGCCGCATGCCCCAACCCGACCCGGGCACCGGTACTGCCGCGATGTGCCGGCACTGCGGGCAACCGCTGTTCGTCCCGTGTCCCGCCTGCGGCGCGCCCGTGTCGAGCGCCTCCGCCGTCTGCGGCGCGTGCGGCAGCGTCCTGGCCGAGCACCGCGCCGCCGCCGAGGTGCTCCGGGCCGCCCGCGCGCTCCTGGACGAGGGTCGCCCCGTCGCCGCCCGCGAGGCCCTGCGCCCCATGGCTCCCTCCGGGGGAGTGGCGAGGGAGCACGCCGCGCTCGCGGGTGAGGTCGACGCGGTGATCGCCCGGGCCCACGACCAGTGGCGGGCCCTCGACGCCGACCGCTCCGCCCGCCGCGTCTTCGGCGCCCACGGGCGGGCACAGTGGCTCGTCCGTTCCGCGCGCGACGTCGACTCCCCCGCCGGCTCCGACCCGCAGACCGTGCTCGAGGACCTCGCCACCCGGCGCGACGAGCTCCAGCAGCGGGTGCGGTCGGCGGTCGCGTCGGCCGCGACCGATCCGACGGGCGCGGAGGCCGCGCTGACCGCCGTGCTCACCGACGCCGTCGACTGCGCGCCGGCGGAGACCGCGCTCGCCGCGATGCCGCTCCCCCCGCCGACGGACCTGGTCGCCACCCCGTCGGCCGACGCCGTCACCGTGTCCTGGGTACGGGCGGCGGTTCCGGGATCGGGGGTGCTCTACCGCGTGGAGCGGCACGGCCCGGGCGGGGAGTCGACCACTCTCGGGCGGACGTCGGCGACGTCGTTCGAGGACGCCGGAGCGCCCGCCGGGTCGGCGGTCCACTACGAGGTCTCAGCGGTCGCCGGACGCCGCTCCTCGCCCCCGGCCCGGTCCGGCGTGTGCCGGGTGGTCAAGGACCTCGCCGGGCTGCGGGCCGAGGTCGAGGTGGTCACCGACGGACGGGCGCGCGCCTCCGACGGGCAGGTCGTCGTGCTCACGTGGCCTCCGCTCGGCGGGGTCGCCGAGGTCGTCGTGGACCGCACCGTCCGAGCCGGGGACGACGGGGAGGACGCGGTGACCCGTGCGACCCGCCGCTTCCGGCGCCGCGACGCCTCCGACCTCGTCGACGACGGGTGCGAGATCGGCGTGCGGTACGCCTACCGCGCGTGGGTGGAGTACCCCGGCGACGCCGGGCAGGTGACCCGCACACCCGGGCGCACGGTGGAGGTGACGCTGACCGAGCGCCCGCGACCCGTGCGGGAGCTCTGGGCCGCCACCGGCGACGACGGCGCGACGACCGTCTCGTTCGGAGCCGCGCGCGCCGGCGAGGTCCGGGTGTACGCGAGCCCGCCCGGATCGCCCTGGTCGCCGGGCACCGAGGAGGTGTCGCTGGCCGACCTGGACCGGGCGGCGTCGAGCGCGCGGGTGCGCCTGGTGGGCGCGGGACGCCGTCGGGTCGTCGACCGCGCCGGCCGCGGTGCGGTGCACTACACGTCGGTGACCGTCGTCGGCGACCGCGCGCGCCCCGGCGCGCAGCTAGACCACCAGGCCGTCGGGCGTCCGACCGACCTCGCCGTGCGGCCTGGGCCCGGTGCCGGGGAGGTGCTCCTGACCTTCGAACTGCCCGCCGGGGTCACCGAGGCGATGGTCTGCTGGCGGGTCGGCGAGTCCCCGTCGGGGCCCGAGGACCCGCTCGCGGCCGGGGGACGGGTCACGAACACGAAGCTGCAGATCGACGGCGGGTACACCGTGGCGCTGCCTCCGGGCCCGGACGCGGTGCTCGCGACGGTCTACCCGATGGTGCGCCCGGCGGGCGGCCGTCCCGTCGCCGTGGGTCAGGGCGCGACGGTGACGCTGCGCGAGAGCGGGGCGGGCCGGGTCGGTGGGGCGGCTGTCTCGTGGGAGCTGCGGCGGCCCACCAACCCGTTCCGTCGGACGTTCCGGGTCGTCGTCCGGTCCCGGTCGGACGGCGGTGTTCCCGGGATCGCGGTCGTGGCCGCCCCAGGGACGAGTGCCCCCACCTCGCTCGAGGCCGGGCACCTGATGGGTCGCGCCGTCGCCGGCGAGGGTCGGGAGACGACGGTCACCGTCGACGGCCGTGCTCTGCCGGCGGCCACCTCGGCGTTGGCGGTGTTCCTCGTCGACGGCGACGGTCGCCCGCTGCACCCGCCCGGCACCGTCGAGCCGCCGGCCGATCCGACGATCACCGTGTGATCGCCGCGCGGTGGGCGGCGTGGATCCACGACGGGAACTCCGAGAGCAGGCGGTCGTAGAGGTCGGCGTCGTCGACCGTGTCGATCACGTCGAGGGCCCCGACGTTGTCCACGGCGCGCCCGGGGGAGGCGCGCGCACGACCGTCACCGAGAACGGTCGCTGAGCCCCAGCGACCCGCAGTAGGAGCGTTCCCCGGGGCCAGTCGGACGCTGGCTCCCGGGGATGCCGAAGAACCTATCGCGGCACGACATGCTCAAGTGGCACTGCCGGTTCCCGTCGTGAGCCGCGCACCGGCCTGTCGACAACCGGCCAGGAGCGACGTGTCGATGCGGGAACGACCTGCTACAGGTCGTAGGCGGCGCGCATGGCGACGGCGATCTGGTCGAGTTCCTCGTCGGTGGCGACGTAGAGCAGCTCCCCCGAGCCGGGAGATCAGCAGCCGTTCGATCCGCACGGGCGACACCCAGCCCCGGTCTCCGACGCGGACGGTGAGCAGCCCGCCGGGGTCGTCGTCGTTGACCAGCAATCCCACTGCGAGTCTCTGCTGGGCGTCGTTGAGGCGGTCGACGGTGATGACCAGCCGCTTGGTCGACTGCCCGGGCCGTGGCGGCAGGACAGAGGTGTAGCTGTAGAGCTCGCCGCGGTGAATCGCCACCGAGGGATCGTGTCAGGCGGCGTCGGCCTCGGCGGCGGCCGCCTCAGCTTCGTGGGCCTCGTCCTCGAGCACACCTGGCCGCTGGGCGTACCAGACGGCGAGGGCATCGGCGGACTCGCCCAGCGCAGCGTCGCGGAAGTGCCGGGCCAGCCACTTGCTCTCAGAGACCCCGCTGCGCTGCGCCTGCTCGCGCACGTACGCAGCCGTGAGCTCGTCGGCCTGCAGCTCGGTCATGGCGCGAACGGTACCTGCCGAACCGCCGGACCCGAACCCCTCACAGGGATCGCCGCGGGTTCTCGGCGTCGGGGGGCGCTCATTGCTCCTGGGCATCGCGGTTGGCGCCCGCCAGCACGGCTTCGAGAGGGGTGGTGAGGTTGGCGCGGTGGTGGTGATCTTCAGAGACTTGTCATAGGGACGGTCTGCCCCCGGTGACTGTGATCGGATGCGCCAAGCACGCGCTGGAGGCAGTCCAGACCGGGAGCGGCGGGTGACAGCGATGGGATCGGCGCGCACGAGCCGGCGCGTCGGGCGACAGCAGCACACACCCGCCGACGGGCGCGCTCGGCCGGGGCGAGTGACACCGATACCACCGACCCGACCAGAGGAACGATCGGGTCGCCCCCGCCGAGAACCGCCGTGAGGGGATCCACGCCGGTCGACCCCACGCTGGGATGCCACCACTATCGCGCCGCCCGTCCTCGCCGTTCACGTGGGGTTGGCGGGCGGTGCTACTGGTCTACCTCGCGGTCCAAGGAGCCCTCACCCTCACCGAGGGGGTCCCGGCCGACCGGCTGCTGGCACGGGTCGCGGCGGGCCGGCGCCATAGCGCAGTCCGTCGATGAGCAGGGCGGTCATGCGCTGGGTGTGGGCGGGGCCGTCCTCGGCGGCAGGCAGGCAGAGGTTGGCGACCGCGCGCAGCAGGTCATCGGGCTCGACGTCTGCTCGGACTTCGCCGGCACCGACCGCGGACTCCAGCAGCGTTCCGAGCGCGGGCTGGAATCGCTGCTGGAAGTACGCGGGGAGGGCGCCGAAAGCCGGGTCCCCCGAGTGCAAGGCCGCGGCGAGCCCGCGCTTGGTCGCGATGAAGGCCGCGTAGCGCTGGATCCACCGCGCGAGCGCCTCGCCGGGGCTGTGCTCGGCGGCCAGCGCCGGAGCGGCGTCGGCGCAGGCGTCGACCTGGTGGCGGAACACCGCCGCGACCAGGTCGGAGCGCTTCGGGAAGTGGCGGTACACGGTGCCCACTCCGACTCCTGCCTCCGCGGCGATCTCCCGCACTGGAGCGTCGACCCCGGAGGTGGCGAACACCGCCGCCGCCGCCTCCAGCAACGCCTCGATGTTGCGCCGCGCGTCCGCCCGCACCCGGCGCGACGGCGGCTCCGGGGCCTCCGACCCGCTCGCCGACGAGGCCGGCTCCTCACCCACGCGTGTCCTCCTCTTGCTCGAACGGAACGTTGTTCCGTATAGTTCCGGACGTTCGTTCCGTTTCTGCGAAAGTAGCGCGTCGCATCTGCACCTCACCAGCCATCCCTCGAGGGAGAGTCATGCGGTACCGCACACTGGGTCGGTTCGGCGCCGTCGGCAACCCCGACCACGACTCGATCCGGATCATCCACAAGGCCCTGGACTTCGGCATCAACGTCGTCGACACCGCCGACCGTTACTCCGCGGGCGAGTCCGAGGAGATCGTCGGGAAGGCGCTGCAGGGTCGCCGCGACGACGTCGTGCTCGCGAGCAAGGTGAACCTCCCGATGGGCGAGGACCCCAACCAGCGGGGCAACTCCCGCCGCTGGATCGTCACCGAGGTCGAGAACTCGCTGCGCCGGTTGCAGACCGACCACGGGAAGGTGCGGACGGCTCCGCACCGAGCAGCCGCCCTACTCCATCGTCAACCGGGCCATCGAACGCGAGGTACTCCCGGTCTGCCAGCGCTACGGCATGGGCACCCTGATCTGGAGCCGTTGGGTCAGGGCCTGCTGACCGGCCGAATCCGCAAGGGCCGGCAGGCCGACAGCCGCCGGCTCGCCTTCGCGCCGAAGCATCTGACCGACGAGCGCAAGCTCGACGTCGTCGAGCAGCTCATCCCGCTCGCCGAGAAGGCGGGCCTGTCGATGACCCATCTGGCGATGGCGTTCGCGATCGCCCACCCCGGCGTGACCCCGGCGATCATCGGTCCACGCACCATGGACCACCTCGACGACCTGCTCGCCGGCGCCGAGGTCACACTCGACGACGAATCCTCGACCAGATCGAGAGGATCGTCCCGCCCGGCACCGACGTCGGCCCGCTCGACGCGGCCTACAACCCGCCGGCGATCGAACACCCGAACCTGCGCCGCCGCCCCACCGACGACCGCGCCGCCGCCTGAGCGATGAGCCCAGCACCGATCAACCTCGATCGCGCGACAGGACCCACATCGATGACGCACCCCTCCCGGCCGAGCTTCGGGATCATGACTCCCCCGTCCCACGTCGAGTACCACCACGTGCTGCGGGTCTGGCGGGAAGCCGACGCGATCCCCGAGATCGAGCACGCGTGGCTCTACGACCACCTCATGCCGATCGGCGGCGACCCAAACGGTCCGACATACGAGGGCTGGACACTGCTCTCGGCGTTGGCCGCAGCCACCCGACGACTACGCCTCGGCGTACTCGTGACCAGCAACCGGCTCCGACCCGCCGCCGTGCTCGCCAAGATCGCCGCCACCGTCGACGCCGTCAGCGACGGACGGCTCGACTTCGGCATCGGCGCCGGCTCGCGCCCCGACATCCCCACCGCCCGGCGTGAGTACGAAGCCCACGGCCTGCCCTTCCACGACTCGACCCACGCCGTGGAGAGCCTCGCCGAGGCCTGCGCCGCGATCCGCCGCCTCTGGACCGAGGACGAACCCTTCGACGTCCACGGCCGCCACCTCCAGCTCACCGGAGCGTTCTGCAATCCCAAGCCCGTCCAGCGCCCGCACCCACCGATCCTCATCGGCGGGCGCTCCACCCCGACCCTGCGAGTCGCCGCCGAACACGCAGATATCTGCAACATCCCCGGCACCGACATCGAGGACGCCGCCCGACGCAGCGCGCTGCTCGATCGCTTCTGCACCGACATCGGCCGCGACCCAGCCTCGATCACCCGCTCGATCGTCCTCCCGATCGCCTACGAGCGTCCTCACGACGGGCGAGACGCGGTCCGTAACGCAGTCGACGCCGGTTTCCGGCACATCGTGCTCCCCCTCCCCGCGCCCTACCCCGACCAGGCCGCGCGGCGGGTAGCCGACGAGATCATCCTTGGTGGCTAGAGAACCGGGGTGTCGAGCGCGGCACCGAGGACTCGCTATTGCGGACCTTTCCGGAGCTCGAGACGCGCAGCGCACCCGATCGGCCTCTCGGGTGCCCACGCCGAGTGGCACGTCAGGCCCCCCGCCAGGGCCGGGCGTGCCCCTCCATGGAGGACGCGCCGGCCTCGGCAGCGCCTCGCAGCCACCGAGCGATCTCTTCCCCCGCCGCGATGCCCGACGACGCCGTCACCGCCACGTGCCCGGCCGACCACCCGCCGGTTCCCAGCTCGCCGTGCCGGGGGTGGATACCGGCATCGGCGAGCTCGAGCAGGTCGGCGTCGAGCAGCGAGTCACCCGCCGCCAGCACCGTGGTGGCGCCGACCCGACGGGCCAGCTCGGCCGCGGCCGCGGCCTTGCTCAGGCCGGCGGGCAGGCAGTAGAGCTTGGAGCCCTGTAGGGAGGTGCGCCAGCCCAGGGCCTCGGCCCATCCCGCGACGTCGTCCAACCACGCCGCGGTGATCCGCCCGCGGTCGATCACGGCGTAGTGGAAGAGGTCCTCGGCGAGCCGGATCTCGCCGAGGGCACCGGGGCCGAGCGCGTCGCCGCGGCGTCGGAGGGCCTCGCCGATCTCCGTCCCGGGGGCCGCTCCCGCCACCGCCGCGCGCACCCGCGCCGCCCACGCCGGGTCGGGGTGCCCGTCGACGAGCAGGATCCCCCCGTTCGCGCAGAGCGCGTGGTCCGGACCGCTCCGGGGGCCGCGGGGCAGCCGCACGCGCCGGTACTGGGCGACGGTCCGCGTCGTCGTCGGTACCCAGACCGCCACCTCGTCCAGCGCCCGGAGATCGCGCGCCGCGGCCGGGGTCACGTACGAGGCCGGTGCGTCGCGGTAGGGCTCCACGCACTCCAGGCCGTCGACGGACTCCCGGCCCGACGAGCGGGCGGAGTAGATCAGGGTGCGGTCGAGGTCGGTGAAGACCGCCACCGTGCTCACCGGCGCCCACCGTCGATCACCCCGACGCAGACGTACGGCGACGGCACCCCGCCCACCTCGCGCGGCAGCTCCCGGATCGGCACGGCACGGTCGCGGCAGAGCATGCGCACGTGCTCGACGTCCTCCCCCCCATCACGGGCCATGAGCACGCTGTCGGGCGCACGGCGCAGGAGGACCCGCGTCGTCTCCCCCACCCCCGGCTTGAGCAGGTGCAGGTTCCCGACCCCGAGGTACTCGCCCAGGGCGCGGACGAACCGCATCCCGCGCCAGTCCGGCGGCTCCCCCGGCGGCCCCGCCGGTGGGACCGGGCCCGGGACACCGAACTCGGCGGTGACGGCGTCGAGGAACGCCGCGGAGACGTCGGACGCGGCGAGGTGGGCGTAGGACTTCGCGCCATGGTAGCCCCCGGGGGCGAGGAGGTCGGGACGCAGCACGGTGCGCGAGACCAGCCCCGACACCGTCGAGTTCAGACACGCCGAGGGGATGAGGTAGTCCTCGCGGGTCCCGCGGACGGTGGTGCAGTGGCCGGGGTCCGCGAGGACGGCGAGGGTGTCGTCGAACGCGACCCCGTACGACGCCCGGTACGCCGTGAGCGCGACGGTGAGCTCGCGGGCGATCGCCCCCTTGCCCGTCCAGCCGTCGACGAACACGGCGTCGGAGGGGTCGTGCCACGCCGCGAGCGCGTCCAGCGCCGCCTCGTCTATCCCGCGGTCGCGGACGATGCTCACCGCGTAGTGCGCGAGCTCGACGCCGCGGACCGCCGCCGCCCAGCGGCGCATGAGGATGCCGACGGGGGTGCCGGCGCGGGCGAGCGAGACCAGCACCGGAGGCGTACCGGGTCGCCCGCGGGTGGCGAGCACATGGTCGGTGACGCGCCCGACGGCGGCGGCGAGGCGCGCCGCGGTCCGCGCGAGCGCGGCACGGAACAGCTGTTCGTAGGCGGCCGAGGGCCGGTACTCGATCGGGAGCGACTCCGCGTAGTGCGCGGTCCCGGCCCGGATCGCCTGCTCGCGCTCGGCGTTCGGCGCCTCCAACGGGACGCCGGAGAGGTCGGTGAGCAGCCAGCCCACCTCCTCGGGGCGGTAACTGCCGAACGCCGGCCCGCGCAGGGGCGGGCGCGGGACGGGGGGCTCGGTCACCGGGACGACGACCTCCACCACGGTCGCCGCCCGCTCGCGCAGGCGGGCGAGCAGGCCGTCGGGGGCGTGCAGCGCCGGCGTGCTCGCGGGCGCGTCCACGACGAGCACGATCGTGTCGTAGCCGGGGTCGACGGCCGACGGGCCGAGGTTGTAGGCGAACCGCGGCCCGCGCTCACGTCCACCGGCGTCGTGTGCGGGGAAGCGCACCGCGCTGCGGATCGCGTAGGCGGGGTCGTCGACGGGGAGGACCGGCGAGCGGGTCGTCGAGGAGAAGTCGACCGTCCCGACGCCCCGGTCGGCGAGGCCCTCGGCGAGGCGTAACGGCAGGTACATCAGCTCCTCGGTACCCAGCACGACGACGCGTCCGGGCGCGGGACCCACGGCGTCGACGATCCGGGCCACGAGCTCCGGCAGCAGCGCCTCGAGCGCCCGCCGATCGTGGCGGTTCAGGCCGTGGCGTCCGCCCTCGACGACGCCGTCCATCTCCGCGAGGCGCACCGGGGGCGGCGCGGCCGGAGCGGACCGATCGGAGGGAGCAGGCCCGGTGGCGGGCCGGTCGAGGGCCGCCACGAGACGACGCCCGCGGTCGAGCACGTCGTCGGGGACCGCGACGACGCCCCGGGCCAGCGCGACGACGTCGACGCGCACCCGGAGCTCCCGGGCGAGGGCCGCGAGCTCGTCCACCGCGGCGGGGTCGCGGACGTCGACCAGCGCGGCGACGAGGTAGCGGCCCCGCGGGGCGCGAGCGTGCAGGGCCCGGACGGTGGCTGCGGCCGTGCGGCCCGTGGAGAGCTCGTCGTCGACGAGGACCAGCGGGACGTCGGGCTCCAGGGCCGCCGGCTCGCGGGGCAGGAGCAGGTGATCGGCGGCGTGGCTGTGCTCCTCGACGAAACCGCCGAAGGAGCGGGCCGGGTCGCCGCGCCGGGTGGAGTGCAGGTAGTGCTCGGCGTCGAGTGCGTCGGCGACGACGTGACCCAGCCCGGTCGCGGTCTCGGCGAAGCCGAGCACGACGCACGGAGGCGGGAACACGGTCGGGGTGGACACGGTCGGCGTGGACACGGTCGGGCTGGTGGCGGCGTCGCGCAGCACCGCGGCCGCCTCCCGGTCCCCGGCGAGAGCCCGGACGAGCCCGGGCACCGTCCGCGGCCCGACCTCCGGGACGGCCCCGTCGAGCACGGCCCGGACCCGTTGCCCGAGGAGCGCGCCCGCCGCCCGGACCAGGCGCGGGTCCGTCGGGACGTGCTTGCCCAGCACGCGGGAGACCAACAGGTGCGCACGACGGGGATTGCGGCGCACGGCCAGACCGACGAGATCGCGGGCGGCGAGGTCCCCGGACGGGGCCGCTCCCGCGCGCTCGGCGTCCGCGAGGTCGACGCCGAGCCGCGCGGCGACCCAGCCGCCGGTCCAGGGGGCCTCGACGGGAGTGCTCACCCCGGCAGGTCGCGGACGCCGCGGACCAGCTCGTCGGGCCCGACGCCGGGGCGGGCGACCCCGAACACCGCCGCGCGGTCGAGCACGTCGTGGGCCCAGCGCTGGTGCGGGCCCGACTCGTTCATCTTGTCGCGGGCCACGCTCGCGAACGCTCCGTCCGCGTCGCCACGGGACACGACGTCGCAGGCGTCGAGGTGGTCCTCGTACCCGACGACCGACATCCCGTGCACGACGGCGAGATGGGAGGGATGGATGACGGTCTTCCCCGACAGCCCGTTGGCCCGGGTCGAGCTCGACCTCGCGCATCAGCGCCCGCGGTAGCGCTCGGTCCGGCCCGCCGCGCTCGAAGTACTCCCACACGGGACCGGTGATGCGGAACGCCTCGTCCGCGCGACCGAGGACGTTCACGACGTCGGAGATCACGTCGGCCACGACCTTCACGTCGTACACCGACATCGTGCGCGACCGCCGGATCCCGTAGAGGCCGCACAGATCGGTGGCGCCGAGCCGGACGGCGAGGACGTGGGAGCGGAACTTCCCGAGAAGCCGGGTGGTCTCCAGCAGGGCCTCCACGCGCCGCTCCCGGTGGATGATCTCGGGGGACTCGAGGACCGGCATCGCGTAGAGGGGCAGGCCCGTGCTCTGCGCGGCGTCCACGACGGCCTCGAGCAGGCCCGGCCCGGTCAGCGACGTGATCTTGGGCAGGATGAAGCCGGTGAGCATCTCCGCCGCCGCGCCCGCCCGGGTCGTGAGGTCGGGGATCTGCTCCCCGTGGCGGACGCGCACGAACAACAGGGGCGTCGGCGCCCCCGAGCGGTGCAGTTCCTGCAGCGCGGCGACGACGTTCGCCTCGCCGCGCAGGACGTCCGCCGCCGACACCGCGTCCTCGAGACACAGCGCGATGCTCGTGGCCCCGAGCGCGGCACACCGCAGGACGTCGCGGGCGAGGGCGGGCCGGTCGGCCGGGCAGTAGAGGGTGGCGCCCAGCGCGAGCGAGAGCACGGGGGCGGGTGAGAACGGCCCGAACGGCTCCGGTTCCCGGGAGAACAGCGCTCGCCGTCGATCCCCCGTCAGGTGTCCGAAATGTCGCATCCCGCTCCGAGGGCTCGTCGGGACAGCGGCACCGGCGGTGTGCCGGGAACGACACATTAGCCCGCTTCCGGCCACGGCCGGCACGTCCCCTCGCGGGGTCAGGCGAACCCCCATCGGCATGGTCATCAGCCAGGTTCCGTACATCCCGACTGGTAGGGTCGATTCGGACATCGTCCAGCTCGGAGGTTCACGGCCATGGCCCTGTGGGACCAGATCAAGCAGCGCACCGCGGACGCGGGTGACCAGCTCAAGACCAAGACCGGGCAGTTCAAGAACAAGGACTTCGCGAACGCGAGCATGGCGATGTGCGCGCTGATCGCGGCGGCCGACGGCAGCGTCGACGCCGACGAGCGTCGCAAGGTCGCCGGGTTCATCGGCAGCAACGAGGCCCTCTCGGTCTTCGGAGTCGCCGAGCTGCAGGAGAAGTTCGCCTACTACTGCTCCAAGCTCGAGGCCGACTACGACTTCGGGAAGATCGAGGCCGTCCAGGCGCTCGGCAAGGTGCGGTCCAAGCCCGACCAGGCGCGCGCGGTGGTCCAGGTCGGCGTCGTCATCGGCGCCGCGGACGGCAACTTCGACGCCGACGAGAAGCGCGCGTTGCGCGAGGGCTGCAACGCGCTGGGCATCGACCCCACGGAGTTCGACGTCTGATCACCGTCACGTCGCGATCGCCTCGAACCGGGCCAACGACTCCTCCCGCTCGGCCTTGTGGTCGACGATCGGGCGCGGGTAGCCGGCCGGGGGGTCGTCCAGCTTCCAGGGCTGGTGGATTTTCCTGCCCTCCAGCCCCTCGACGCCGGCGAGCTCGGGCACCCAGCGGCGGACGTACTCGCCCCGGGGGTCGAACCGCTCGCCCTGGGTCACGGGGTTGAACACCCGGAAATAGGGCGCGGCGTCCGTCCCGCTGCCCGCCGACCATTGCCAGCCGTGCTGGTTGGACGCGAGGTCTCCGTCCACCAGCAGGCCCATGAAGTGCCGCGCCCCCCACCACCAGGGCAGATGCAGGTCCTTCACCAGGAACGACGCCGTCGCCATCCGCATCCGGTTGTGCATCCAGGCCTCGCCGCGCAACTGGCGCATCGCGGCGTCGATCACCGGGAAACCGGTGCGCCCCTCCTGCCACGCCGCGAACCGACGCTGCGCGTCCACACCGGTGTCGACGGTGATCGAGTCGAACCTGGGGTCGAAGTTCTCGCGCGCCGAGCGCGGGAAGAACCACAGGACATGCGCGTAGAAGTCGCGGAAGCACAGCTCGTTGCGGTAGGAGGTCGCGCCCTGCCCCGTCCCGGTGGCCGAGGCCAGGAGCGTGCGGGGATGCACCGTGCCGTACTTGAGATGCACCGACATCCTCGACGTCCCGGGCGTGTCGGGACGGTCGCGGGCGTCGTCGTACTCGGTGAGGTGCTCGTCGACGAAGGCCTCCCACCACTGGCGGGCGGCCCGCTCGCCGGCTTCGGGGAGCTCCGCGTCGATCGACTCGTCGTCGGGGATCGGCACCGCGCGCGGTCCGCCAGCGCGCTCCGAGGGGGTCATCCAGGCGACGGTGGACGCGCCAGTGTCCGCCGGGGCACGCCAGCCGTGCTCGGCCCACTTCCGGCTGAACGGGGTGAACACCCGGTACGGGTCCCCGTCGGCCTTCGTGATCCGCCCGGGCGCCACCGCGTAGGGCGAGCCCGACCGCACGAGCTCGATGCCCTCGGAGGACAGCGCCTTCTCGACGGCCTCGTCCCGACCCCGGCCGTAGGGCCCGAAGTCCGCCGCCACGTGCACCGACCCGGCCCCGACGGCCGTCGCGATCCGCGGCACCATGTCGGCGGGGTCGCCGCGCACGACGAGCAGCCGTCCGCCCAGTGCGGCGTCGAGCGAGCGCAGGCACCGAAAGAGGAAGGTGCGGCGCGCGGCGCCCGCCGGGTCGAGCAGCGCCGGATCGAGCACGAACAGGGCCAGCCCGCGCCGCGCGCGCCCAGCCGCCGCGAGGAAGGTCGGCTGGTCGGCGACGCGCAGGTCGCGGCGGAACCAGAGCACCGCCGTGTCCTCCGGGCGCAGGTCGGCGGGGCGCAGGTCAGCGGGGGAAGCCTCGCTCATGCCCCCCGTCTCCCCGCGGCCGTGGCCGGTACCCGCCGCGTCGCCTACCGCTCGCTCATCGGGACGAACGCGCGCTCGGCGGGGCCGCTGTAGACCTGGCGCGGGCGGCCGATGCGGGTGTCCGGGTCCTCGATCATCTCGCGCCAGTGCGCGATCCAACCGGGCAGCCGGCCGATGGCGAACAGGACGGTGAACATCTCCGTCGGGAAGCCCATGGCCTGGTAGATGAGGCCCGTGTAGAAGTCGACGTTCGGGTAGAGCTTGCGCTCGACGAAGTAGTCGTCGTTGAGGGCGTAGTCCTCGAGGGTCATCGCGATGTCGAGCAGCTCGTCGCCGCCGCCCAGCTTCTCGATGATCCCGCGGGCGGTGTCGCGAACGATCGCCGCCCGCGGGTCGTAGTTCTTGTAGACGCGGTGTCCGAAGCCCATGAGCCGGACGCCCGGCTCCCTGTTCTTGACCTTCCGGACGAAGTCGTCGGTGTCGCCCTCGTTGTCGCGGATGCCCTCGAGCATGGAGAGCACCGCGGCGTTCGCCCCGCCGTGCAGCGGCCCGAACAGGGCGTTGATGCCCGCCGAGATCGACGCGAACAGGTTGGCCTGGCTGGAGCCGACCATCCGGACCGTCGATGTCGAGCAGTTCTGCTCGTGGTCGGCGTGCAGGATGAACAGCATGTCGAGCGCCTTGGCGACGTCCGGGTCGACCTCGTAGGGCTCGGCCGGTAGTCCGAACGTCAGGCGCAGGAAGTTCTCCACCAGGCCCAGCGAGTTGTCCGGGTAGAGGAACGGCTGGCCGATCGAGTTCTTGTAGGCGTAGGCCGCGATCGTGGGCACCTTGGCCAGCAGGCGGATGCTCGAGAGGTCGACGTTGGGCTCGTCGAACGGGTCGAGGCTGCGCTGGTAGAAGGTCGACAGGGCCGACACCGCCGACGAGAGCACCGGCATCGGGTGCGCGTCGACCGGGAAGCCGTCGAAGAACTTCTTCAGGTCCTCGTGCAGCATCGTGTGCCGCTGGATCTGGTCGGTGAACTCGGCGAGCTGGGACTCGCTGGGCAGCTCGTCGTAGATGAGCAGGTAACTGGTCTCCACGAAGGTCGAGTGCTGCGCGAGCTGCTCGATGGGGTAGCCGCGGTAGCGCAGGATGCCCGCGTCGCCGTCGATGTAGGTGATGTCGGACCGGCACGACCCGGTGTTGACGAAGCCCGGGTCGAGCGTGACGAGGCCGGTCTCGCCGAGCAACTTGCCCAGCGACACGCCCGACGCGCCCTCGGTCGCCTCGACGATCTCCATCTCGTGCTCGCCGCCGGGGTAGGACAGGGTGGCGGTGCGCTTTTCGCCGGACCGCGATGTCTCTCCGGACTGGGCCATTCGGCTCTCCTGCAGTGTCGGGCGGAAGGGCCGACTCCCCGGGCATCGCCGCTGACCGCCCCGGGGTGACGGTGCGGAGTCCGGCGGCACCCCGAAGTGAACTCCCGCGGGTGCTGGGGGGTCGTACGCAGGCCAAACCTACGCAGGCCGAACCGTAGCGCCCGGGCGCCGAGCACCGCAGCACGGAGAGCCGGGGTCGCGGGCGTGGCGACGGTCACGTCGGGCGGGGCCCGTCCGGAGCAGGTCAGGAGACCGACCGGGCCAGCTCCGAGGCGTACGGCGGCTCCGCCCCGGCGCGCGAGCAGGTGATCGCCGCGGCCGTGGCGGCGTGCCGCAGGGCCGCGGTCCAGCCGGCGGCGTCGAGGGCGGCGAGCCGCCCGCGGTCGAACAGGTCGTGGGCGTGCAGCCACGCCAGCAGCGCCGCGTGCACCGTGTCGCCGGCCCCGATGGTGTCGACGAGGGGGTGGCCCCGGGCGGCGGGGACGTCGACGCTGCCCGCGGCCGCGGCGCGCACACCGAGCCCGTCCGGACCCCGCGTGAGCACCACCGCCGCCGTGCCGCCGGCGAGGAGGTCCGCCGGGGTACGGCCCCACCACTCGGCGTCCTCGTCGGAGAGCTTGACCAGACCGGCGCCGGCGGCGATCGCGTCGAGGCGGGCCCGCACCGCGTCCGGGTCCGTCGCGAGGGCGGGCCGCACGTTGGGATCGAGGCTGACGAACCGGCCGGCGGCGGCCTCCCGCGCAGCGACCGCGGCGTAGACCATCGCTCCCGGCTCGAGGATCAGCGACAGCGTGCCGACGGCCAGGGCCACCGTGTCGTCGGGCAGTGGGCCCGGGTCGGCGACCGTCCGGTCCGCAGCGCCCTCGACGTGGAAGGAGTACCGGGCCGCCCCGCTCGCGGTGACGGTGACGACGGCCAGGGTCGTCGGCTCCGGTCCGCGCTGCACGAGCGAGATGTCGACGCCGTGATCGTCGAGCCGGGCGGTGAGCGCGTCGCCGAACGCGTCGGTGGACAGCCGGGTCAGCATCGACACCGGGGTCCCGAGGCGGGCGAGGCCGATCGCGGTGTTGAAGGGCCCGCCGCCCAGGCGCGGGAGGAGCGGGGAGAGAGCGCCCTGCGACGCGTCCGTCGGCACCAGGTCGGCGAGCGCCTCGCCCCCCACCACGACACGCCCCGTCGTCATCGGGAGCCCGCCACGAGCCCCAGCGCACCGTCCACGTCCGGACCGTAACCGGGTCGGCGTCCGAGTATCGCGTCACACCCCCTATGTCACTGTCGTGTTCATGAACGATGTGCTTACATAGCGGCGTGCTCGTCCTCGCGGCCCTCGCCGACCCGCTCCGGCGGGAGATCGTCGAGCTGCTCGCGGACGGCGAGGTCGGCGCGGGCGACATCGCGGCCAGGTTCCCGGTGTCGCGGCCTGCCGTCAGCCGCCACCTGCGGCTGCTGCGTGAGGCGGGGCTGGTCGTCAGCGTGGTCGACGGGCAACGCCGGACCTATCGGCTGGCGCGGGCGCCGCTGGCCGAGCTCGACGCCTGGCTCGACCGCTTCCGTCCCCTCGGCGGTGCGGCGACGGCGGCCGCGACGACCGCGGCGACCGGGCCGGCGGGTCGCCTCGACGCCCTGGACACCGAACTGCACCGCGGTCGCCATGCACACCGCGGGACCACGACCCCCGAGGAGAGCGATGACGACCGGACCACAGGGTGAGCTCGCCGACGACGGCCGGACGCTCGTCGTCCGACGCCGCTACCCGGACGCGATCGACGAGGTGTGGAGCGCCCTGACCACCTCCGAGCGCCTCGCCCGCTGGTACGGCACCTACACGGGGGAGGGCCGGCCCGGCGGCACCGTCGAGCTCACTATCACCGGTGAGGTCGACGCCGGCGGGGAGGCCGCCGCCCCGGTCGGAGTCCGCATCGTCGAGTGCGAGGCGCCGCGGCGGCTGGTGGTCGACATCCCCGAGAACGAGCACCGGTCGTGGCGGATCGCGCTCACCCTGACCGAGGACGCCGCGGGCACCGCCCTGGTCCTCGAGCAGTGCCTCTCCGACGGGCTCGACGCCGGCGACCTCTCGGCCGGCTGGAGCTGGTACCTCGACCGCCTCGCCGCCGCCCTGCGCGGGCAGCCGATGCCCGTCTGGGAGGACTACCTCCCGACCGACGGGGGGTAGCCCAGCACCGACCCCCCTGGACGATCAGCGCGCGGGCACGGGCCCGCGGTAGCGCCAGAACACCGGGAACGCCGCGACGACGAGAACGGTCAGGACGACGACACCGAGACCGCCGAGCGTCGTCGCCGGGCCCGTGCCGATCGCGTCGGCGGCGGGGCCGTGCCAGAGGTCGGCAATCCGCGGGCCCCCCGCGACGACGACGACGAACACACCCTGCATGCGCCCGCGCATCTCGTCGGTGGCGACGGTCTGCAGCATCGTCGACCGGAAGACCGCGGAGACGAGGTCGGCGGCGCCGGCCAGGGCCAGCATCGCCACCGCGATCCAGAGCGACGTCGCGAGTCCGGCCGCGGCCACCCCGAGCCCCCAGACGCACACCGCGACGGTCACCGCTACACCCTGACGGGCGATCCCGTGCAGCTTCCCGGAGAACAGGCCGCCCAGCGCGGCCCCGCCCGCGATCGCGGCGAACAGCAGACCGAGGGCCGGGCCACCGCCGGGCGGGTCGCCGAAGGTCCGCACGGCCGCCTCGGGGAACACCGCCCGCGGCATGCCGACCGCCATGGCGACGACGTCGACGAGGAAGGAGACGAGCAGGACCTTGTGCATCGCGGCGTAGCGGAAGCCGTCGACGACCGAGCGCAGGCCGGCGGTCGACCGGATGGCGAGGACGGCGCCCCGCACCCCGCCCGGACCCGCGTCCGACCCGGCGGGCAGCCGCGGGAGACGGTACGCCGCCCAGATCGACGCCAGCAGGCAGGCCGTGTCGACGAGGTAGAGCACGCCGATGTCGACGAAGGCGAGGGCGACGCCCGCGATCAGGGGTCCCGCCACCGCGCCGACCTGGACGACGGTGAACCACAGCGTGTTGGCCGCGGGGAGCTCGGAGAGCGCGAGGATGCGGGGCAGGACGGCGCTGCGGGCCGGCTGGTTGACGGCGAGGAACGCGGTCTGGCCGGCGAAGAGGACCAGGACCGACCAGACGCCGCCGACGCCGGTGACCGCCGTGATCCCCAGCAGCGCCGAGGTCGCCGCGATCCCGATCCCGGAGACGACGAGCAGCGCTCGGCGATCGACGGCGTCGGCGATCGCGCCGCCCCAGAGCCCGAACACCACCAGCGGGACCAGCCCGAAGAGGCCGCTGAGCCCGACGTAGGCCGACGACCCGGTCAGCTGGTAGAGCTGTGTCGGCACCACGACCACCGACAGCTGAGCCCCGACGACGGTGACGACACCTGCGGTCCACAGACGCCGGAACGCCGGGGTCCGCAGGGGTGTGGTGTCGGCGAACAGGCTGCGCAGCCGGAATGGTCGTTCGCTCACCCAACGACCGTAGAGGTCGCCGCGCGACGCGGCCGGGCTCAGGGCGCGAGCCGCTCCAGCACCCAGTCGTCTCCACGGTTCCGGCCGTAGCGCAACCGGTCGTGCAGGCGGTCGGCGCGGCCCTGCCAGAACTCCACCGACGTCGGCCGGATCCGCCAGCCTCCCCAGTGCGGCGGCACGGGGATCTCGTCGTCGTCGGCGAACTGGGCCGTGACGGCGGCGAGCAGGTCGTCGAGGGCGGCCCGGTCGCGCACCACGGCCGATTGCGGTGACGCCCACGCGCTGAGCTGCGATCCGCGGGGGCGGGTGCGCCAGTAGGTCAGGGTCTCCTCCTTCTCGAGGAGCTCGACGGTGCCGATGACGGTGGCCTGGCGTTGCAGGGCGAGCCACGGGAAGGTCGCGGAGCCCTGCCGGGTCTGCTGCAGCTGGTGGCTCTTCTCCGAGGTGTAGTTGGTGAAGAAGGTGACGCCGCGGTCGTCGACGTCCTTGGCCAGGACGGTGCGGGTGGTGACGCGGTGGGCCTCGTCGCTGGTCGCCAGCACCATCGCGTTGGGGTCGGGCAGCTCCGCGGCACGGGCCGCACCGATCCAGGCCAGAAGCTGGGCGTGCCACGTCGGCGCCAGGGCATCCGCGTCGAGCGCGGCGGCACGGTAGTCCTCACGCATCCCCGGCAGCTCGGTCGCCGTGGTCGTGGCGCCCGCCCCCGATCCGGCGTCAGCCTGCGTGCTCATGTGTTCACCGTGTCCGATCCGTCCCCCCTGCGCGAGTCCTGCCGGCCACGCTAGGGACACCGTCGACCGGGCGACAGGGGGCGACGCCCCTGCCGTCGTCGGCCGGAGCCCGCCGGGGCGTGAGATGCGCGACAGCAACGGCCGGCCCGCTCTTGCGAGACTGGGGCGGTGAGTGCGACCACCGAGAGCCCCGAGACCACCGCCGGTCCGATGACGATCCCGGCCGACCTGCTCCCCCGCGACGGGCGGTTCGGCTGCGGCCCCTCCAAGGTGCGGCCCGAGCAGCTGCGGGCCGTCGCCGACGCCGCGGACGTCATGGGCACCTCCCATCGTCAGAAGCCCGTCAAGTCGCTGGTCGGCCGGGTCCGTTCCGGGCTCACCGATCTGTTCTCGCTCCCCGAGGGCTACGAGGTCGTCCTCGGCAACGGCGGCACCACCGCATTCTGGGACGCCGCCGCCGTCGGGCTGATCCGCGAGCGTTCGCTGCACCTGACCTACGGCGAGTTCTCCTCCAAGTTCGCCTCGGTGGCGAAGGGGGCGCCCTTCCTCGCCGACCCGATCATCGTCTCCTCCGAGCCCGGGACGGCCCCGGAGCCAACCTGCGAGGAGTCGGTCGACCTCATCGGCTGGGCCCACAACGAGACCTCCACCGGCGTTGCCGTGGGGGTCCGCCGCCCCGAGGGCTCCGACGGCAAGCTCATCGCGATCGACGCCACCAGTGGTGCGGGCGGCCTGCCGCTGTCCGCGCAGGAGTGCGACGTCTACTACTTCGCCCCGCAGAAGTGCTTCGCCTCCGACGGCGGGCTGTGGATCGCGATCATGTCGCCGGCCGCGATCGAGCGGGTCGGGGAGATCGCCGGGACCGACCGCTGGATCCCGGAGTTCCTGTCGCTGCCGACGGCGCTGGACAACTCGCGCAAGGACCAGACCTACAACACCCCGGCGGTCGCCACGCTGATCATGATGGCCGACCAGGTCGAGTGGATGAACGCCTCCGGCGGCCTCGACTGGACGACCGCACGCACGAAGGAGTCCTCCGACCGGCTCTACTCCTGGGCGGAGGCGTCGAGCTACGCGACGCCCTTCGTGACCGACGCGGAGCACCGCTCCTGGGTGGTGGGGACCGTCGACTTCTCCGACTCCGTGGATGCGAGCGCCGTCGCCGCGACGCTGCGCGCCAACGGTGTCGTCGACACCGAGCCCTACCGCAAGCTCGGACGCAACCAGCTGCGCGTGGGGATGTTCCCCGCCGTCGACCCCGACGACGTCACCGCCCTCACGCGGTGCATCGACCACGTGGTCGAGCGACTGGGCTGAACGGGGGGAATCTCCTGCCTGTCGTGCGTGACGCGTTCCGGGGAGTGACCCCGGGACGTGCCCCGACACGCGGCGCGCCTCCCTCGTCCGGGGAGATCCGTCCCCTAGCGTCATCGCACGACATCGCCTGCTCGAGCGGACAGCGCGGTGACGAGCCGAGGCGAGGGAGGAGGCCGGGGTGCGCCAACTCCAGGTCGTTGGTCTGGCGGACGACGCCTCGAGCGTGATCCTCGAGGACCCCGTCCGGCACGAGCGCTTCCACGTGGTCTGCGACGAGCGGCTCCGGGCTGCCGCGCGAGCCGACGTGCGTCGGCTCGATCAGATGGAGATCGAGACCACGAGCCCGCTGCGCCCCCGCGACATCCAGGCGCGCGTGCGGGCCGGGGAGACGCCGGAGCAGGTGGCGGCGACCGCCGGAGTGTCCGCATCCCAGGTGGAGCGCTTCGCCTACCCGGTGCTGCTCGAGCGGTCGCGCGTCGCCGAGCTCGCCGCCCGGGCGCACCCGCTCCGCGGTGACCGGCCGGACCCGCGCACGCTCGGCGAGATCGCCTCCACCACCTTTGCGGCGCGCGGGCAGGACTACAACGAGGCCCTGTGGGACGCCTGGAAGGGCGAGAACAGCGGCTGGGTGGTCGCGCTCGCGTGGCGGGCCGGGCGCTCGGACAACGTCGCGCACTGGACGTTCCGCCCCGGACCCTCCGGCGGCACGCTGGCCGCGCGGGACGCCGCCGCCCACGAGATCGCGGGCTCCGAGCCGCCCTCGGGGCCCCGGCGGGCCGACGGGCGTTCCTCCCGGACCGCTCCGGAGCTCCCCCTCGACGCCTTCATCCAGGGGGCCCCGGGCGTGGACGAGCAGCGCGCGGATGCGGTGGAGGCCGCGCACACCGAGGACGACGTGCCCGACGCCCTCGTCGCCAACGGGGAGGACCTGCCCCTACCGTCCTCCCCGGCGCCCCGGGAGCCCCGGGAGCCCCGGGAGCCCCGGGACCGCCCCCACCGACCCGGCCGGAATCGACCCGCTCCCCCGACACCCGGAGCGGCTCCCGCGCTGTCCGACGAGTCTGGCGACCCGGGGGACGAGGCATCCAGCCGCCGCGCGAAGCGCCGGCACCCGATCGTCCCGTCGTGGGAGGACGTCCTGCTCGGCGTCCGCTCCCCGAGGGCCTGACGCCCGCCCTTCAGGCGAGCGCCTGCACGAGCAGGACGGGGACGGCGGCCACGAGGCCGGCGAACGTCCCGAGGACCGCCCAGCGCCACGTCGGGGCCCGACGGTTGAGCCACAGCGCGGGCGTCAGGCCGGCGACGACGAGGACGTCGACGACCACCCCGCCGAGACCGAGCGTCGTGACCATTCCCTCCGCGAGCGCCAGGTTGGTCATCAGGGTGATGGCGGCAACGAGGACGGCGAGCGCGAGGCCGGTCGCCCAGGGTGTCGGCTCCGGGCGCCACGCGGACGGAGGCGGCGTGCCCCCCTCCAGCGGAGGTACCGGTGGCACGCGGGTCGTGCGGGACACCGCGCGGAGTCCGATCGCCTGCCCGGTCACCGGATCGTGGTAGTCGACCGGGACGCGCAGGACCACCGACAGCCGTGCCGCCAGGTGCCGACCGCGCCGGCTCACGGCGGCCCCGGACTCGGCGTCCACCACGCCGCTCTGCGCGACGCGACCCCAGTCCTGGAGATCGGAGACAAGGTCGGGCGGGAGCCCCCAGAGCCGTCCGCCCGGGCCGTCGTCCAGCGGGACCCCGGCGAGCAGCGCCCGTCCCTGGGCGGCCCGCAGGTCGACGACCCTCACCGGGTGGGTGCTCGGGGGCCGCGAGGCGTGAGGGCGTACGCGGCGACCGCGGCGGCGGTCGCGACGTTGAGCGAATCGACCCCCGCGGCCATGGGGATGCGCAGGCGGCGGTCGGCGGCGCCGAGGGCCTCGTCCGACAGGCCCGGGCCCTCCGCCCCCACCAGCAGCGCCACGCGGTCGGTCGACGCCACCTCGTCCCAGCCGTGGGGTTCTCCGCCCGGGGTGAGGGCGACGAGGTGGAACCCCGCGGCGCGCAGGACGGTCACGGCCTCGGCCCCGTCGACGGTCGCGAACGGCACGCGTAGCACATGGCCCATGGAGACGCGCACGCTGCGCCGGTACAGCGGGTCGGCGCAGCCGGGCCCGACGAGCACCGCGTCGACGCCCAGGGCCGCGGCGTTGCGGAAGAGGGCGCCGAGGTTCTCGTGATCGTTGACGCCCTCGAGGACCAGCACCCGGCGCGCGGCGGCGAGCAGGTCGGCCGGGTCGACGCGGGGGGCCCGGTCGGCGCTGGCGAGGACGCCGCGGTTGAGATGGAACCCGACGATGCGCGCCATCGCGTCGGCGTCGGTGACGTAGGCCGGGAGGTCGGCGGGCGCACCGGCGCCGAGGTCGTCGGTGAGGTCGGCCACCCGACGGGCGATGCCGAGGACGGCGCGCGTCGGGTAGCTCGAGGCGAGCAGGCGCCGGACCACGACGGTGCCCTCGGCGAGGACGAGACCGCGGCCACCGGGACGGTCCGGGCGACGGTCGGCGCGGGTGAGATCCCGGAAGTCGGCGAGTCGCGGATCGGCGGGATCGACCTCCGCCCCGAGATCCACCACGCGAGCCACGCCCTCATGGTTCCAGATCACCTCTCCCCATCGGGACGATGTGTGGGCGACGATGGGCCGGGCGATCCAGCGTCGCGGGCACCCGGCAGGCACGATCGTGGTGGCACCACGGTCCAAGGTCGAGTGACGCGGGGACACGGGAGGCGAGACGTGTGAGCGAGATGCGGGTGGTCGGCGTGCTGGCGGTCGACGACGCGACCCCGGGCGGCGCGTCGGGTCCGAACGAGTCCGGCCGGCACCCGGTGGTCCTGCTGCAGGAGTCGGCGGGCCGGCGCTGCCTCCAGATCTGGATCGGGCTCGCCGAGGCGGAGGCGATCGCCCTCGAGCAACAGGGACGGTTGCCGGACCGCCCCCTGACCCACGTCCTCATCGCGGACGTGGTGTCGGCGCTGGGACGCGCCCTCGAGCGCGTCGAGATCACCGAGGTGCGCGGAGGCACCTTCTTCGCCGACCTGGTGTTCGACGGCGGCCTGCGCGTCTCGGCGCGCCCCAGCGACTCGATCGCCATCGCCCTGCACGCCGTGGTCCCGATCCACGCCAACGAGGACGTCCTCACCGAGGCCGGGGTCGTGGTGGAGGACGACGAGGCGTCCGAGGAGTCCGGGCGTGGGTCCGGGTCCGAGTCGAGCTCGGCCGCGCCGGCCGACGAGGAGGAGGTCGACCGCTTCCGCGCCTTCCTCGACAACGTCTCCCCGGAGGATTTCGGGCGCGGCGGCTGAGCCGCCCGGACGCCCCCGCCGGGTGATCCTGCCCACTCGGAGGCCCGGCCGGCCGGTCGCGGTCAACGGTCCGCGGTGCCGGTCAACGGTGATTCCGGTCCCGTCGTGGCGCCGAGCGGACTGCGGTCGGAGCCGAGCGGCGAGGCGCGCTGGCGTGGGTGTTGTGGGTGTGCCACGGTGGTCCGCGTTCGGACGGCACGGCCATCGCGGCCCCCCGGCGGAGGACGGGACAGCCGTCCCCCACCGGGTGCGCGCGGGATCGGGAGCGGGCAGCAGATGGGGCAAGGCGTCTCCGCCACGCACTTCACCGTCGACGAGCGCAATCTGTACCGGTCGAAGGTGCACCGTTGCCTCGAGGCGTTGCGCCGGATGGTGCGGGAAGATCGCTTCGCCACGGAGGAGCCGCGCACGGGCGTGGAGATCGAGCTGGCCCTCGTCGACGACGGGATGTCCCCCGCGATGGTCAACGACGCCGTGCTCGACCACGCCCTGCTCGACCGCTCCGCCTCCGAGGTCCTCACCTCCGAGCTCGGCCGGTGGACCCTGGAGATCAACCTGCCGCCGCGCATGCTGCCCGGCACCTCGGCCGACGCCCTGGAGCAGGAGGTTCTCGACACGATCTCCTCGGCGGGTGGCTGCGCCTCGCGGCTCGGGGCCCGGGCGGTGACGATCGGCATCCTGCCGACCCTCGAGGCGCGGCACCTCGCGAGCGAGCAGCTCACCGAGGACCCGCGCTACGCCGAGCTCAACCGGCAGATGGTCGCCGCCCGCGGGGAGCCCTTCCGACTCGACATCACCCGGCCGGGCACCGACGCCGACGGGGCCGGCGGTCCGGGCGACGCCGAGCACCTCGTGCTCGACGTCGACTCCATCGCCTCCGAGGCCGCCTGCACGTCGTTGCAGCTGCACCTGCAGCTCACGCCGGAGACCTTCCCGGCCCACTGGAACGCGGCGCAGGCGGTCGCGGGCGTCCAGGTCGCGCTCGCGGCGAACTCCCCGTTCCTGCTCGGTCACCGCCTGTGGGACGAGACCCGGGTGCCGTTGTTCACCCAGGCCGTCGACACCCGACCGGTGGAGCTGCGCAACCAGGGCGTCCGGCCGCGGGTGTGGTTCGGCGACCGGTGGGCGTCCTCGGTGTTCGACCTCTTCGAGGAGAACGTCCGCTACTTCTCGGCACTGCTGCCGATGGCCGAGGACGAGGACCCGCTCGCCGTCCTCGACGCCGGTGGCGCGCCCGGTCTGCACGAGCTGCGCCTGCACAACGGCACTGTCTGGCGGTGGAACCGCCCCGTCTACGACGTCGCCGACGGCGTCGCCCACCTCCGTCTGGAGAACCGGGTGCTGCCCGCCGGACCGACCCCGGTCGACGCGGTGGCCAACGCCGTCTTCTTCTACGGGCTCGTGCGCGCTCTGGCGCCGAGTCCGCATCCGCCGTGGGAGCGGATGTCGTTCGAGGCTGCGGAGGCCAACTTCACCGCGGGCGCGCGGGACGGCGTCGAGGCCCGCCTCTACTGGCCCGGGGTAGGCACCGTCGGCGTCGACGAGCTCGTCCTCGAGACCCTCCTGCCCCTCGCCCGCGACGGGCTCGTGGCGTGGGGGGTGGACGACGCGACGCTCGAGCGCTACCTGGCGGTGATCGCGGCCCGCTGCCGGACGCGACGGACCGGCGCGACGTGGCAGACCGAGACGGTGGCCGCGCTCGAGCACGACGGCGTCCGACGCCCGGAGGCCTTGCGCACGATGCTCGGTCGCTACGTCGAGCACATGGAGACGAACGCGCCGGTGCACACGTGGCCGGTCCCCTGACCCGGGCTGCTCACACCCCGGCGACGGCTCCGGAGCGGCGCGCCGCCACGAGCCCGACGCCGAGGACCGCGAGGAGGGTTGCGCTCCCCCCGACCCACAGCGGGGCCCGTCCTCCCGCCATCTCGGCCAACCAGCCCAGCACGGGCCCGCCGAGCGGGGTCCCGCCGAGGAGGACGAGCACGTAGAGCCCCATGACCCGGCCGCGCACCGACTCGTCGACGCCGAGCTGGACCGCGGCGTTCGCGGCCGTGGTGAACACCAGCTGGGCGAGCCCGGTGGGCACGAGCAGCAGGGCGGTGAGCAGGTAGGTCGGCATGACGCCCGTGGCCAGCTCGGCGACCCCGAAGAGCGCGCCCGCCCCGAGCACGGTCCGCAGGCGAGGCCGACCGACGCGGCGCGCGGCCAGCACGGCGCCCAGCAGGCAGCCGACGGCGAGAGCGGACGTGAGCAGCCCGTAGGACTCGGCGCCACGACCGAAGACGTTGCGGGCGACGATGGCCAGCGTCATGAAGAAGTTGATGCCGAGGGTGGACACGAGGCCCACGAGGACGAGCAGGAGCACCACGTCGGGATGGCGGCGGACCTCGCGCACCCCGGCCCGCAGCGCCCCGGGCTCGCGCGCGGCGCGGGCGTAAGGCGACATCTCCGCGGGACGCATCATGACCAGCCCGGTGAGGACGGCCACGAAGGTCACCGCGTTCGCGAGGAAGACCCACCCCGTCCCGACCGCGGCGATGAGCACGCCGGCGATCGCCGGGCCGACGATGCGCGCGGTGTTGAACGTCATCGAGTTCAGCGCGACCGCGTTGGTGAGCGTCTCGGGGCCGACGATCTCCCCCGCGAAGGACTGCCGTACCGGGGTGTCGACCGCGGAGAAGACGCCGAGCACCGCGCACAGCACGTAGACCTGCGCGAGGGTGACCAGGCCGGCCACGTCGAGCAGACCGAGCACGAGGGCGCAGACCCCCAGCCCGCACTGCAGGACGACGAGCATCCGGCGCTTGTCGTAGCGGTCGGCGAGACCGCCGGCCCACAGCGAGAGCAGCAGCGTCGGGGCGAACTGGAGGGCGGCGGCGACACCGAGCGCGACGGGGCTGCCGCCGGAGAGCTCGAGGACCAGCCAGTCCTGCGCGACCCGCTGCATCCACGTGCCGATGAGCGACACGACCTGGCCGGAGGCGAAGAGCCGGTAGTTGCGGACCCGCAGCGACGCGAACATCGAGCCGGCCCGCACTACGTCGCGGGCGGCGGTCCCCGGGTCCCGCCGCACCGCACCACGACGATGAGCCTACCTAAGCACCCTGGTGGGCGCCGGTGCGTCGGCGCCCACCGGAACACGATCAGGGCTTGGTGTCCTCGAGGGCGAAGCCGACCTTGAGCGTCACCTGGAAGTGCCCGACCTCGCCGTCCTGCACGTGCCCGCGGATCTCCGAGACCTCGAACCAGCTGACGTCCCGCAGGGTCGAGGAGGCTCGGCGGACCGCGCCACGGATCGCCTCGTCCATGCTCACCTCGGACGATCCGACGATCTCGGTCTTCGAGTAGATGTTGTCCGCCACGGGGGAGCTCCTCAGGGTTCGACGGCGGGGTACCGGGAGTCCGTACCCCCTTTTCGGCCTGTTGCACCGTCAGGCTTGGCCCACCAGCTCGCGCAGGGTGTCACGGGCCCACGGTCGCCCGACCCGACCCGGCGAGCAGCGTCACAGCCGGGAGTAGGTTCCGACGCGTGAGCGCCGATCCCCCGCCCGGCACGGGGGATGGGCCGGCCGGGCAGGCCCACGACTGGCAGCCGCCCCCTCTCGCGCCGCGGCTCACCGACCCGGTGCCGGTCGTCGCCGCCGGGTCCGCGCTCTGGCTCGCGGGCCTCGTCGTCCTCGGAGTCCTCGCGCTCACCGGCGCCCGCCCCGCGGACGCGTGGCTCGCTGCGTGCGTGGTCGGGGTCGCGCTGGGGGCGTCCGGGCTCGGGGTGCTGACCCTGCAGCGTCGCGCACACCGGCGCGGGTCGAAGGGGGCCCAGCGCCTCTAACAGGCGGGTCGGCCACCGGCCACCTGTCGCGGCGGGCTTGCAACGCCGAGCCCACTTGTCGTTGGGATTCCGAACGACAAGTGGGGCCTGGGGAACCTCATTCCCGCGACAGGTGGCGCAGGCACAGCGTGCGGCCCTGGCCGGTGAGCCTCAGGCCGGGCAGGGCACGCTCCGCTCGGCGAGCAGCTCGAGGACGTGGCGGTAGGTGCGGCCGGTCGCGCGGGTCATGCCCAGCTCGCAGGTCCGGTTGCACGAGGCCGCGAGCTCGGTCGGCCTCCCGGCGAGCTCCGCGGCCTGCTCGGCGGTGGCGGCCGCGGTGAGCTCGGGGTGCAGCATCCCGCGGTCGCCGGCGTAGCCGCAGCAGCCCCACGACACCGGGACCACCACCTCCTCGGCCACCGCCTCGGCGAGCAGGCGCAGGTCGTCGCCGATGCCGAGGTGTGATGTCGAGCAGGTCGGGTGCAGGGCGAGCGACGCCGCGCGCCGGGGCACCTCGAGCGCTCCGAGCATCTCCGCGGCCACGAACGACACCGCGTCGACGATCCGCAGCTGCGCCGGTCGCGGGTCCTCGGGCAGCACGTCGCCGAGACCGGTGAGGCCGTAGGTGCACGACGAGGCGTCCACGACGACGGGCAGCTCGCCCGAGCGGGTCTCGTCCCACAGCGCGTCGAGGACGCGCCGCGCCATCTCGGCGTGCCCGCCGACGAACCCCTTGGACTCCCACGGCGTCCCGCAGCAGAGCCCGTCGATGCGGTCCGGGATCGCGACGTCGATCCCCGCCCGCGCGCAGAGCCCGAGGAACGCCGCCCCCGCGCCCTGGCCCTCCGCTGGGCCGAACACGTCGTGCAGGCAGGTCGGGAAGAAGACCGCGCCGGGGTCGGCGGGGTGCGCCGGGCCGGGGCGGGTGCGCCCGCCGGTGGGGACGTCGCGGGCGTACTGCGGGATCAGGTCGTCGGACAGGACGCGGCGCGCGGTCCGGCTGGCCGCCGTCGCGAGGCCGGGGACCCTCGCCGCGGCGGTCAGCGAGACCCGGGCGGTCGTGCTCACCCCCTCCCAGTGCTTCGCGACGCCGCGGCCGATCATCCGTGCCATGGCGCCGTGCCTCTCCGCCCGCAGCCGCTTCATGAGGTCGCCGGTGTTGATGCGCACCGGGCATGCGGTGGCGCACATGCCGTCGGCGGCGCACGTGTCGACGGCGTCGTGGGCGTAGTCCTCGGCGATCGCGCCGGCCAACGCCGGGTCCGTCGCCGCCGCGCGGCGCAGCACGATGCGCTGGCGCGGGGTGGTGGTGACGTGCCGGCTCGGGCAGACCGGCTCGCAGTAGCCGCACTCGACGCAGGAGTCGACCTCCGGGTCGACCTCGGGCACCGACTTGAGGTGCACGAGATGGGCGTCCGGGGCGTCGGACAGGATGATGCCCGGGTTGAGCAGTCCGCTCGGGTCGCAGAGCCGCTTGATCTCGCGCATCACGCCGTAGAGCTCGTCGCCGTACTGCCGGCGCACGAACGGCGTCATGATCCGCCCGGTGCCGTGCTCGGCCTTGAGGGTCCCGTCCTGGGAGAGGACCAGGTCGACCATCTGGTCGGTGAAGACGCGGTAGCGCTCGAGCGCGGCGTCGTCGTCGAAGCGCTCGTTGACCATGAAGTGCACGTTGCCGTCCTTGGCGTGCCCGAAGATCACCGAGCCCTCGTAGCCGTGGCGGTCGAAGAGCTCGGTGAGCCCGTCGCAGGTGCTCGGCAGCGTGGGGACGGGCACCGACACGTCCTCGAGCAGCGCCGTCGTCCCCTGCGGGCGGGCGGCGGCGACGGCGGTGTAGAGCCCGCCGCGCAGCGCCCACAGCGACGCCCGCGCGGTGGCCTCGCGGGTGAGACCGGCGTCCCGCTCCAGGGGCAGCTCCGTCAGCACCGGCTCGGCGTCGGCCTGCGTGGCGTCGAGCTCGGCGGCGGTCGCCTCGGCGTACTCGACGAGCAGCCCGGCGTGGGCGTCGACGGCGAAGGAGCGCAGGTCGTCGGGGGCCCGGGGGTCGCGCTGGGCGACGACGAGCGCGCGGGCGTCGAGCAGCTCCAGCGTCCGCGCCCCCGACCCGAGCAGCGCCGGGAGCGCGTCGGTGGCGGCCGCGGTGTCGGTGAAGACGAGCATGCTCGTGGCCGCGTGCGGAAGCACGGGGAGCGTCGAGAACACGACCTCGGCGACGAACCCGAGGGTCCCCTCGCTGCCGACGAGCAGGTGGGCGAGGACGTCGATCGGGCGCGTGTGGTCGAGGAAGGCGTTGAGCCCGTAGCCCATGGTGTTCTTCATCGAGAACAGGTGCTCGAGCGTCGTCACCGACGCCGGGTTGTCGCGGACGCGGTCGCGGAGGCGGTCGAGGCCCTCGTAGAGGGCGGGCTCGCGGTGGCGGAGCTCGTCGTCGGCGTCGGGCGCGGCGGTGTCGATGACGGTGCCGCTGGGCAGCGCGAACGTCATCGACGACAGCGTGTTGTAGGTGTTGAACCGGGTACCGCAGGCCATGCCCGAGGAGTTGTTGGCGACGACGCCGCCGATGGTGCACGCCGCGGAGCTCGCCGGGTCGGGCCCGAGCTTGCGGCCGTAGGGCTTGAGGCGGTTGTTGACCTCGGTGACGGTGAGCCCGGGCTGGACGCGGACACGGCGCCCGTCGTCGAGGATCTCGACGCCGCGGAAGTGCCGGCGGGTGTCGACGAGGACGCCGTCGGTGACGCCCTGGCCCGACAGGCTGGTGCCGCCCGAGCGGAAGGTCAGGCTCAGGCGCTCGCGGACGCCGACGGCGAGCAGCGCCGCGACCTCGCGGGCGTCGGCGGGCAGCACCACCGCCTGCGGGGTGAGCAGGTAGTGCGACGCGTCGTTGGCGTAGGCGGCGAGGTCGAGGGCGCGGTGCCGGACGCGGGCCGGGTCGGCGAGGGCACCGCGCAGGGCGTCGAGGACAGCGGCGTCGGTCACCGGAGCAGGGTCGCATCGGGACGCCGCGTCGGCACCTATCTCCGTACCGGACCCGGCGGGTCGAGGGCCCACGCGGCGAGCAGGCCGTGGACCGGGTCGTCGGCGTGGACCGTGCCGTCCGCGTCCCACACCGTCGGTGTCACCTCGCGGGCCGGCCCGCCCTCGGGGTCGACGAGGGCGACACGCAACCGGTCGTGGAGCACGATCTCGCCGGCGGGCAGCTCGCGGCCGGCGGCGGCGGCCCACGCGACGGCGGCCGGCACGGCCACCCACGGCGTCGATGTGCCGGGCGAGCGGACCTCGCCGTCGAGCCGCTCGGCGTCGGTGGGCAGGTCGAGCAGGTCGGCGAGCAGGCGCGCGTCGCCGCCCGGGGCGGGCACCACATCGGTCCCGAGGACGGTTCCCCGCCACGGGCGGTCGACGACGACCGGTGCCCGGGCCCCGGTGGCCGCCGGTGGTTCGGCGGAGCGGACCGACCCGTCGGCGACGCGCACCGCGGCCGGCGGCGGGACGTCGGCCACGTCGACGCGACCCGACCGGACCGCGGCGACGAGCGCGGCGTGGGCGGCGAGCGCGGCGCCGGGGCTCACGAGGCGACCCGGGTCGGCGAGGCGCGCCAGGAGGTCGGCGGCGTCGGCGGCGTCGGCCACGACGAGGTCGGTCCGGACGCCGACGCCGACCAGGAACGTCGCGTCGAGCCCCTCGGCCGCCTCGGCCGGCACGGGGTCGTAGAGGCCAGCCGGACCGTCATCCCGATCGGGGGTGCCGCCGAGGCGCCACGCCGTCGGCGGGTGCCCCGAGATGCGGCCGTGGCGGGCGAGCCACCAGGCCGTGTAGGGCCGCGGGCCGCCCGGGACGCCGACGAGCGCGGCCCGCACGTCGCGGTCGGCGGCGAGCAGGGGCCAGGCGATCGCCCAGCGGTCGGGGTCGACGAGGTCGAGGTCGCGCACGGCGACCAGCGGCGGGACCGGGCCGCCGGAGCCCCCGGAGCCCCCGGAGCCGTACCCGGACACCTCGGGATCCCGCTCCACCTCCTCGGCCCACCACGTCTGTTCGTCGTCGAGGTCGTGGTCGGGCCCGAGAGGGGCCTCGTCGCGCAGCATCGCGAACCCGTCGAGGACCCCGACGGCGAGGAGGGCCGCACGGGGCCCGCGGTAATCCCCGAGGTCGGTGTCCAGCACCCCGAGCGGGCTGTCGGGTCCGAGCAGCGGGCGGATCACGGCGTCGGGCAGGACCAGCTCGTCGGCCCGACGGTGCTCGCCCTCGACGTCGGGCAGGGCGAGCGCCCCGAGCGCACGAGACACCGGGCCGGGGCCGGGCGGCGCCCGCGACACCAGCGCGAGCACGAGCCGCGCGAGGCCCGCGACCTCGAGGCCCGCCTCGGCGTCGTCCACCGAGCGCTCCACCGCGGCCAGCAGCGAGGGCTCGGCGAGCAGGCCCTCGGCGTCCGCGCCGCGGGCGCCGAGGGCGGCCAGCAGGGGGTGCGCGGCACCGGGGGCGACGAGGCGCAGGCCGGGAACGCCGGCCTCGGCGAGCAGGTCGGTGAGACGGTCGTCCAGCCCGTCGGGCAGCAGTGTCCCGCGCGCCCCGAGGACGGTGCGACCGTCGGCGAGCGGCACCGGCAGCGCCGCGAGCTCGCCGTCGCCGGCCCCTGGGCGCACGGCAGAGGTGTCGAGGGCGAGGGCGGCGTAGAGCCGGCGCCACCACGCCGGCGGCCGCTCGACGCCCGCGAGCCGGTCGCACACCGCGGCCACGCCGAGCCGGGTGACGCCCAGTGCCGCGAGCGCGGGCGCGTGCCGGGAGGCGCCGAGGGCCGGGTCGGCGAGGTCGGCGAGCACGTCGGCCAGGGCGTCGGCGAGCGGTCCCGCCGCGCCGGGGTCGGCGTCGAGAACGAGCGCCCGGCGGGCCGCGAGGTCCCGCCCGCCGTCAGTGTCCCGGCCGCCGTCCCGCCCGCCGTCCCGTCCACCGGCCGCGGGCACCCAGTCCGCGGTGGCCAACGCCTCAAGCACGGCGTCGCGCAGCACCGCGTCCACCTCCGAGGCGGGCAGCGTCGGGCGCGGGACGAGGTCGGCGCGCCGCTCCGGCGGCAGCGCGCGGACGAGATCGGCGTAGTGCGCGGCGGCGGCGCGCAGGACGTGCGTGGTCACCGGCCCCGTGCGGACGTGGCGGCGGTCCGGGTCGAGGGGGACGGTGACGAGCAGACGCGCCGGCAGCGTCGTCGCCTCGTCGGTGGGGGTGGGGGCGTGCAGGACGTCGCGGGCAGCGACGGCGGGCTCGGCGGCGGGGCTCGGGGCGTCCTCGCGGACCGCCCAGGTGGCCTGCCACGTCGTGCGCCCGCGCTCCTCGACGGACAGTCCGGCGAGCAGGTGGGGCGGGATGGCACCCTCGGCGCGGACCACGCGCCACACCGCGTCCCCGATCCGGAACCGGCCGCCGCCCTCGTCCCGCCGGCGGACCTCGTCCCCGTCGACCTCCACGGCCTCGAGCCACGGCAGCGCGAGCAGCAGGTCCACCGCCTGCGCGCGGGCGCCGGCGAGGAGCGCGTCGACCCGCCCGGGCTCCGGGTCGCGCAGCGGCAGGCGTACCTCGGTGGTGACGTCGTCGGCGAGCGGGGGCTCGTCCGACCCCAGCGGCCACACCAGCCGCAACGCCGGCGCGTCGCCGCCGCGACGGGCGAGCTCCACGGCCACCCCGCCCCCCAGGCCCTCGACCTCGACGGCCGTGCGGTCCCGGTCGAAGGCGACCCCGACGATCTGCCCGCCGCCGCCGCGGCTGACGACGCGCGGCGCGTCGCTCACCGCGGTCACCGCGGCGAAGCCGACGCCGAAGCGACCCACCCCGGCCCCGCTCCGCTTCGCCGACGCGCGCAGCGAGGCCAGCGCCGCGACGCCGGCGGCGTCGAGCGGCTCGCCCGCGGCCCCGACGCGGAGCTCGGTGGCGGTGTCGATGCCCGCCGCGACCCGCACCACGAGCCGCGTCGGCACCCCGGCGCGTGCGGCGGCGTCGGCCGCGTTCTGGGCGAGCTCGACGAACCAGCGGTCGCGATACCCGCCGCGGAGCAGGTCCTCCTCGGCGTTGGCGTCCTCCTGGAACCGCGCGGGGGACGCGGCCCACGCGTCGAGGACGGCGCGCCGCAGCTCCGCGGTGCCGAAGGGATCGTGGGTCGGGCTCAGGGCGACGGGACCGGCTCCATCTCGACCCCGTCGTCGTAGACGACGTCCGAGACCGCCACGAGCGCCCCGGTGTCGACCTGCAGCTCGGAGTGCCCGCCGCACCCGTACCCCACGTGGACCACGTGACCGTCGGCGGGGACCTGCTCGTTGCCGCAGACCCCGAACGCTGCCCGCAGCCCGCCCGCGAGACGCAGGTAGAACCCGCAGGTCCCACAGGTCGCGGACACCGAGCGCGCCATCTCCGACCCGGGACCGAAGTCGCCGTCGCCCCAGCGGACGGCCGCATCGAGCCGACCCTCGACACTCATCACGCGAGCCCGCCCGAGGCCCAGCTCGTCGGCGAGCGACGCCGACGCGCCGTCGGGATCGGTGAGCGCCGGGTCGTCCGGGTCGAGCGCGGCGTGCGCCGGGACCAGGCGCTCGTCGTCGGCGTCGACGGGCAGGAGATCGCCCGGGGACAGGTCCTCGGCACGCACCCGGTCGGTCCAGGGCAGCCAGGTCGGCGCGGTCACCGCGTCCGGGCCGGGCAGGAGGACGACCTCGCTGACGGTCGCGGGCCCCTCGTCGGCCGCGGCGAGGGTGACCGCCCAGTACCACCCGCGGTAGCCGGGCTTGTCGGCGGCGAAGTAGTGGGTCGCCAGGACGGCCTCGTCACCCTCGGCGTCCACGGTGTCGTCCTCGACGCGCACGGTGACGTGCGCGCCGACCTCGCCGGTGGCCCCGTCGGCGAGGTCCACCGCGGCCTCGCGGGCGCGCTCGACGGCGTCGGCCAGGCGCGCGGGGACCGCGGGCCGGGCCGGGCCGTCGAGAGCGGCATCGAGCGCGGGGTCGAGCGCGGGGTCGACGTCCTCGGACGGGGTGTCGGACACATCGTCGATTCTGCCGCACGTCGGGGGCCACGGTGGACGGTGTGGGGGTCACGCGAGGGTGGGACGCTGAGCGGCATGCGGTCCGGTGGCGTGCGACGGCTCCGCCGGCGCGGGCTCCCGGCGGCGCTGCTGCTCGTCGCGGCGCTCGTGCTCGCCGGGTGTGGGACGGGGACGGCGGGCGCGCGGGCGCTCCGGGCCGCCGGGGGCGCCTCGGTCCTGGACGACGCGGCGGCGCTCGAGGCGGCCGGCGTCGCACGGCTCCGCCCGCAGGTGCTCGCGGCCGTGCCGCACGACCGCACCGCGTTCACCCAGGGCCTCGAGCTCACCGCGGACGCGTCGACGCTGGTCGAGGGGACCGGGCGGACCGGCCGATCCCAGCTGCGCGAGCTCGACCCCGCCACCGGAGCGCTCCGGCGCGCCGCCGATCTGCCGCGCGAGGTGTTCGGGGAGGGCGTCACCGTGCTCGGGGACCGCATCTGGCAGCTGACCTGGCAGGACGGCGTGGTCTACGACCGGGACCCCACGACGCTCGCCGTCCGGCGCACCCTCCCGCTCGAGCGCGAGGGCTGGGGCGTCTGCCACGACGGCACCCGGCTGATCTCGAGCGACGGCAGCGCCGACCTCGTGATCCGCGACCCGGCGTCGTTCGCCCCGCGCGCGACGGTGCCGGTCCGCGCGGCCGGGGTGCCGGTGGAGAACCTCAACGAGCTCGAGTGCACCCCCGACGGCGTCTGGGCCAACGTGTGGCAGACCGACGACATCGTCCGCATCGACCCTACGACCGGACGGGTCACCGCCGTCGTCGACGCCGCGGGCCTGCTCCCCGCGGCCGAGCGGGAGGGGGCCGACGTCCTCAACGGCGTGGCCGCTGTGCCGGGGACCGACCAGTTCCTCCTCACCGGGAAGCTCTGGCCGACGCTCTTCCGGGTGCGGTTCGTGCCCGCGTGGGCGGCGGCGGGCTGAGGCACGATGGTCGCGTGTCGCGCTCGTCCTCCCCGCCGCCCGGCGAGCGACGCCCCCCGGGCGACTCCCCCGACGGCGCCGCGGGCCGGTCCGGATGGCGCGCGGGCCGCCGACGCCCCCGCCTGCCCCCGACGCGGGTGGCCCCGACGCCCCCCGGGCGCCCGCGGGCGGGGCCGACCCCGACCCGCGTCGAGCCCTCCGACGACCCGACGAGGGTGCACATCCGCGCGCGCCCGCCGCTCGCCCCCAAGGCCGCGACCCCGGAGCACCGCGCACCCTGGGACCCGGCCACCCACATCCAGGCCGGGGAGGGCGCCACCCGCACCGACCCCGACTCCCCGCTCGACGCGCGCACCGTCGAGCTCGGGAGCCGGGAGCGCGGGACGCGCCGGGCCCGCGACCCCGACGACGACCCGGGTCCCTCCAGGATCACCGTCGCGCGGGTCGCGGCGTGGCGGACGAAGCGGCTGACCCGCCAGGGCGTCCACGCGTTCCACCGCGCCGCCTCCGCCGACGGCGCCGACCGGTCCGGGCTGACGGCGCTGACCTACGCCTGGATGGCCAACTACGCCTCGGACGCCACCCTGGCCGTCGCGCTCGCGAACACCCTGTTCTTCTCGGCGGCCAGCGCGGAGTCCAAGGACAAGGTGGCGCTCTACCTGCTCATCACGGTGGCGCCGTTCGCGGTCATCGCGCCCGTGATCGGGCCGGCGCTCGACCGGCTGCAGAGCGGTCGGCGGTGGGCGCTCGCCGGGTCCACGGCGGCGCAGGGCGCGCTCGCCGTCGTCCTGGCCCTGTACCTGGACACGTGGGTTCTGTACCCCGCGGCCCTCGGCATCATGGTGTTGTCGAAGTCCTTCGGCGTGCTCAAGGCCGCGGTGACCCCGCGCGTGCTGCCGCCGGGGAGCACGCTCGTCACCACGAACTCCCGGCTCACCGTCTTCGGTCTCGTCGCCTCCGGGGTCGCGGGCGCGATCGCGGCCGGGGTGTCGTTCCTGTTCGGCTCCCCCGGCGCGGCGTGGCTCACCGCGGCGGTCTGCGGCGTCGGCGTCTGGCTCTGCCTGCGGATCCCCTCCTGGGTCGAGGTCACCGAGGGCGAGGTGGCGACGACGCTGATGCCCACGGTGGGGGCCGGGAACGAGGGGGACGCGCGGCCGCGGGTCCGGCTGAGCCGCCAGGTCCGCACCGCGCTGTGGGCCAATGGCACCATCCGCTCGCTCACCGGGTTCCTCATGCTCTTCGCCGCGTTCGTGGTCAAGCAGCAGACCGAGGGGTCCCCCGGTGAGCAGCTCGTGCTCCTCGGGGCCGTCGGCGCCGCGGCCGGCGTCGGGGGGTTCCTCGGCAACGCGGTGGGCGCGCGCCAGCAGTTCGGGCACCCGACGGGCCTGCTCGTCGGTTTCCTGTCCGCCGCGCTCACCGCGACCGTCGTGGCCGCCGTGTTCGGCGGCGTCGCCACGGCCGCCGTCGTGGGGCTCGTCGGCGCGACGGCGAGCGCGCTGCTCAAGGTGTGCCTCGACGCCGTGGTCCAGCGCGACATGCCCGACGAGAGCCGGGCCTCGGCGTTCGGGCGGTCGGAGACGGTGCTGCAGCTCTCGTGGGTGTTCGGCGGGGCGCTCGGGGTCCTGCTGCCGCCCACGTGGTGGATCGGGTTCACGGTGATCGCCGTGGTGGTCGGCGTCGGTACCGTGCAGACCGTGCTGATCTCCCGCGGGTCGTCGATGCTTCCGCGGCGGGCTCCGGCATGAGACGCGTGCGGGTCTCGGGCGCGGTGCTGGTCGCGCTCGTCGCGGCCGTGGTCGTGGTGGTCGTGGTGGTCGTCGTGCTGGTGGCGACGTCCGGGCCGTCCTCCCCCGGCGACGTCACCTTCCGGGCGTCCACGGGCGAGGCGGTCGCCGGTCCGACGGCGTGGTGCGACGTCGCCGTCACCGAGTGCGAGAACGACGCCGACGCGGTGGTCTCCCTCGGTGTCCCGCCGGGGACGGACCTCGCCGTGACCGTGCCCGGCGAGGTGGCCGCCACGCCGTGGCAGGTCGCGTTCAGCTTCCGCGACGCCACCGGCACCGTGCTGGACGGCCGCAGCCCGGTGTTCGCGCCGCACGCCCGCACCCAGTTCACGCTCGTGCTGCCCGACCCCACCGGTCGTCTCGTCTCCGCCGAGGTGCAGCAGTACGGCGCCCGCCTCGCGGTGACCCCGGAGGGCCCGGGGTTCTCGACGCGGTCGACGTGGGTGCTGCAGCAGCGCTGAGCGCCGCGTCGCTCAGCCCTCGAGCTCGCGGGCGACCGCGCGGACGACCTCGGCGAGGCGCTTCGTCCGCGCGCGGTCGGGGTACCGGCCGCGCCGCAGCTCCGGCTGCACGGTGGTCTCGAGCAGCCTGATCATGTCCTCGATCAGACCATGAGTCTCGTCGGGCGAGCGTCGCTTGGCCTCGGCCACCGAGGGCAGCGGGTCGACCAGCGTCACCTGCAGCGCGGTCGGTTCCTGGCGGCCCTCAGCGATGCCGAACTCGACACGCTGACCGGCCTTGAGCTCCTCGACATCCCGGGGAAGGGCGCGCTTGCCCACGTAGACGTCGGCTCCGCCCTCCTGCGCAAGGAAGCCGAAACCCTTGTCCGCGCTGTACCACTTGACCTTGCCGGTCGGCACGACCCGTCACCCTCTCCTCGCACGACGACGCGCCCCGGCGACTCGAACCGGGGCGCGGCCCTCCCAGCCTATCCCCGACGGGACGCCCCGCCGACGCTCAGGCGCCCGGTGCGGGCGGGGAGATCCCGAGCATCTCCATCGCCGTCGCGCGCATCTCGACCTTGCGCACCTTGCCCGTCACCGTCATCGGGAACTCGTCGACGACGTGGACGTAGCGCGGAATCTTGTAGTGGGCGAGCTTGCCCGCGGCGAACTCGCGCACCGCGTCGACGGTCAGGGTCCCGACGCCCTCGCGCAGCCGCACCCAGGCCATGAGCTCCTCGCCGTACCGCTCGTCCGGGACGCCGATCACCTGCGCGTCCACGACGTCGGGGTGGGTGTAGAGGAACTCCTCGATCTCCCGCGGGTACACGTTCTCCCCACCGCGGATGACCATGTCCTTGATCCGGCCGGTGACGGCGACGTAGCCCTCGTCGTCCATGACGCCGAGGTCACCGGTGTGCATCCAGCGGGCGCGGTCGATCACCTCCGCGGTCAGCTCCGGCTGCTCCCAGTACCCGAGCATCACCGAGTAGCCGCGGGTGCAGAGCTCGCCGGGCTCGCCGCGCGGCACCGTCAACCCCGTCTCCGGGTCGACGATCTTCACCTCGAGGTGCGGTCCGACGCGACCGACGGTGGAGACGCGGCGATCCAGCGAGTCGTCGGCGCGGGTCTGCGTCGACACCGGCGACGTCTCCGTCATGCCGTAGCAGATCGTCACCTCCGTCATGCCCATCCGCTCCACGACCTGCTTCATCACCTCCACCGGGCACGGCGAGCCCGCCATGATCCCGGTGCGCAGGCTGGAGAGGTCGTAGGCGTCGATGTCCAGCGCGAGCTCGGCGATGAACATCGTCGGCACCCCGTAGAGCGACGTGCAGCGCTCGGCGGCGACAGTCTCCAGCGTCACGCTCGGGTCGAATCCGGGCGCCGGGATGACCATCGTCGCGCCGGAGCTGGTGCACGCGAGGTTGCCCATCACCATGCCAAAGCAGTGGTAGAAGGGCACCGGGATGCACACCCGGTCGGCCTCGGTGTAGCCGCAGAGCCGGCCGACGAAGTAACCGTTGTTGAGGATGTTGTGGTGCGACAGCGTCGCACCCTTGGGGAAGCCCGTGGTGCCCGAGGTGTACTGGATGTTGATCGGGTCGTCGGCGGAGAGCGTCGCCTGGGCCGCTCGCACGCGGTCGACGTCGGCGGCGGCCGACAGCTGCTCCCACTCCGGCGAATCGGTGAGCACGACGCGGGTCAGTGCCGGGCAGGACGGGCGGACCTCGTCGATCATCGCCGCGTAGTCCGAGGCCTTGAAGCTCCGCGCGGCCACGAGCATCGTCACGCCGGCCTGGTTGAGGACGAACTCCAGCTCGTGGGTCCGGTAGGCGGGATTGATGTTGACCAGGACGGCGCCGACCTTCGCGGTCGCGTACTGCAGCACCGTCCACTGCGCCTGGTTGGGCGCCCAGATACCGACGCGCTCGCCCACCGCGATGCCCGCGTCCAGCAGGCCGGTAGCCAGCGCGTCGACGGCGCCGACGAACTCCGCCCAGGTCCACCGCAGGCCCTGGTGGGCGTCGACCAACGCCTCCCGGTCGGGGTACGCGGCCGCAGTGCGGTCGAGGTCGTCGCCGATCGTGTCGCCGAGCAGCGGGACGTCGGAGATTCCCGACCCGTAACTGGGGACGGCGGGCTTCGCGGGGCTGCTCACGGGGCGACCTCCTTGCGGGCGGTGTGGCCCGGCCCACTCTGGCACGCGTGCGCCCGCGACCCAACCACTCGGCCCTCGGGACCGCCCGAGCCCCGCCGGAACTCCACCCCCGGGGCGGGGTGGGTGGCTCAGGTGTAGCTCATGTTCATCGCCACCCGGACGGCGTCGAGGGTCTCCTCGGCGACCTCGTTGGCCGCGGCGTTGCCACGGGCGAGGATCTCCCCCAGGACCCCGGTGTCCGCCGCCAGCGCGGCACGACGGGCGCGCAACGGGGCGAAGTAGTCGTTGACGGCCTCGGTGGTCATCTTCTTCAGCACCGCGGAGCCGCCGTCACCGACCAGCTCCGCCACCTCCTCGGGGCTCTCACCGAGGCAGAGCGCCGCGAGCAGCACGAGGTTCGACACCTCGGGACGGGCCTCGGGGTCGTAGGTGATGTGCCGGAGAGAGTCGGTCTTGGCCCGCTTGAGCTGCGCGGCGGTCTGGTCGGCGGTCGCGCGCAGCTCGATGGCGTTGCCCCGGCTCTTGCTCATCTTCTCCCCGTCGACGCCGAGGAGGGTCGGGGTGGCGCCGACCAGCGCCTCCGGTTCTCCGAGCAGCGGCGTCGTGGGGCTGTAGCGCTCGTTGAAGCGGCGGGCCAGCACACGCGTGACCTCGAGGTGGGCGAGCTGGTCCTTGCCCACGGGCACGAGGTTCGCCCCGCAGAACAGGATGTCCGCGGCCTGGTGGACGGGGTAGGTGAGCATCAGCCCGGTCATCGCGCGGCCGCCGGTGGCCGCGGTCTCGGCCTTCACCGTCGGGTTGCGGTTCAGCTCGGGCACCGAGATCAGCGAGAGCAGCGGCAGCAGCAGCTGGTTGAGCGCCGGCACCGCGCTGTGGGCGAAGAACGTGGTTCGTTCCGGGTCGATCCCCGCGGCGAGCTGGTCGAGCAGGATCTCGCGGACGTGGCCGGGCAGGTCGCCGGCGAGGTCGCGGTCGGTGATCACCTGGTAGTCGGCGATGACGAGGAACGTCTCCACGCCGAGGTCCTGCAACCGGACCCGGTTCTGCAGCGTCCCGAAGTAGTGCCCGAGGTGCAGCGCCCCGGTGGGGCGGTCGCCGGTGAGGATCCGGAAGTCCCCGGGTGCGCGGGCGATCCGTTCCTCGAGGGCCAGGGGGCTGTCGGGCACGACGCCGATGGTGTCAGGTCCACCCCCGTCGGCCGATGACCGCCTCCGGGGTGCGGCGCGGGATCATCGGTCACCTCCCCGTTTCACGGCGACGAGCCGCATGCCGGGCAGAAGCCGGGCCGTGCGCTCTTGGTAGTCCCGGTAGGGAGCCCCGAGCGCGGTCTCGAGCATGGCCTCGCGGCGCTCATTCGACGGAAGTAGGCGAGAGCAACGGGGACCGTCGCCGCGGCGAGCGCGGGCGTGCTGGGGCCAAGCCGTAACCGGCCCAGAGGGCCAGCACCCCTGCATAGCCGGGATGCCGAATCCACCCGTACGGCCCGTCCCCGATCACGGCTTGATCATCGGCGACCCTGAGGGTGCGGGTGTAATAGCGGCCCAGCACGCGCGCGGACCACACCCGAAGCCCGAGCCCGGCCCCCATCGTCGCGACTCCGAGCCATCCCAGCACCGGTGGGAGCCGCCCCACGCGCAGGGTCGCGGCCGTGGGCGCTGCGCACGCCGCGGCGACCACCGCCAGGCCCACCCCTCGGGTGGTCCCCCGGTCGGAGGGACCGGCGGTGAGGCTGCGGGCATCACGGCCACGACGAAGCCGCCCCTCGGCGAGGAAGAACCCGGTCAACACGGCGTCGCCGACAAGCGCCGGCAGCAAGCGCGCCCTTCGCGTCTGTGCCCACACGACGAGACCGCTGCGGGGGCAGCGTTGAGCGCCGGTGGTGGCGTGGGTGTCGGTCATGACCGGGTCTCCTCGGTGGTCGTGGGATGGGGTGAGCGAGTGGTGAGCGCGATCAGCCCCGCGAGACTGGCGACGCGAGCGCGAGCAGTCCGAATCCGGCGCGGGTGATGAGGGCGGCACACGGCAGCGCGCACCGCCGGGCGAGCCGCCGGCGTGCGCCTCGTCGATGACCCCGGAAGTCACGGGAACGACGACGGCAACAGTGGATGCTTCACGTCGCGGCCGTGGCAGCGGATGCGGGCGACGCCGACGGGGTGAGGTCGAGTTCGTATTCCTGTCCGAGCAGCTCAAGCCCGAACTCGTGGTGGCTCTCCTGGCCGGTGAGCTGGAACCCGGCCCGCAGGTAGACGTGCCGGGCGGCGGCGAGGGGATCGTTGGTCCACAGCACGAGCCGTCGGTAGCCGGCGCTGCGGGCGAACTCGATGCATCGGGCCACCAGCCGGTGGCCCAGGCCGTGGCCCCGCGCGCGGGGGTCGACGAGCAGCAGACGCAGCTTCGCGGTCCTCGCATCGAGACGCACGCAGAACACACATCCCACCCGATGCCCGTCGAGCTCGGCGACCCATGCCGCATCCCGACCGGGCTGCGCGCTCTGCGCGTAGTCCGCGACGATCCGCGCGGTCACCGTCTCCACCGCCCACTCGTACTCGGCGGCGTACAGCTCTCCGTGCGCCTGCAGAACCCATCCCAGGTCTCCCGGCCGCCCGAGCTCACGCAGCACCACGCCGCCGGACGCGGCGTCGTCCGACTCGTGCTCGTCAAGCGTGCTGACGTCCATCGATTACACCTCCCGGTACTGACACGACTGTTTCAGTGAAGCAGACTCGTGGAGTGAGCACGAGCACCACCATGGCCACCGACGCCGGTTCCGCCCGCCAGCAGCAACTCCTGGCGGCCGCCTACGAGTGGGTCGGGCACCACGGCTGGGCTGGGATGTCGCTGCGACCGTTGGCCGAGGCCATCGGCTCCAGCCCACGAGTGCTGCTGTTCCTCTTCGGCACCAAGGACGGGCTGATCCGCGCATTACTGACCCGGTCACGAGCCGACCAGCTCGCCGTCCTCGACGGACTCGGTGGCCGGCCCGGCACCGGCGAGACACCCGTCGGACTGGCCGAGGTCGGCGTGCGCGTGTGGCAATGGCTCTCCGACCCCGAGCACCGCAGCATGTTGCGACTCTGGCTCGAGGCCTACAGCCGATCGGTCGGCGACGAGCCCGACGGCCCCTGGAGCGACTTCGCCGCCGGCACGGTCCACGACTGGGACGAACTGCTCGCCGGCTACCAGCCGCCAGACCGACGCCACGCAGCTGACGGCGCCGCAGAGCGAACACTGCTCCTCGCCGTCCTTCGCGGAGCGTTACTCGACCTCCTCGCCACCGACGCCCGCGGGCGCCTCGACCAGGCCGTCCGGCTCCACATCGCCCAGCTACACCACGCCCCGACCACTAGTTGATCTCCCGTCAGGTCCGTCCGCGCGGATGGATCGCCACCTCGGCGGCCTTCACCGCGAACCAGAGGGGGTCGCCGGGCTCGGCGTCGAGGTCGGCGACCGCGGCCGGCGTCACGTCGGCCGCGAGCCCCTCCACCCACGCGGGCCCTCCGTCGCGCGGCGCGGCCCGCAGGCGCACCAGCTCGCCGTGCGGTTCCATCGCCGCGAGGCGCACCGCCACCGCCGTGCGCGGTGAGCCGGACGGGCGCTCGAGGTGCACGGCCACCGACGCGGGGGCGAAGAGCGCCACCGCGGCGTCACCCTCGACGAGGGGCGTGGGCGTGGCGCCCGCGACCACCGTGCCGTCCGCGGTCCGCAGCCCCTCCGGGCACGCCGTTCCGGGCACCAGGTCGAGCCCGGCGACCCGCGCGGCGAACGGCGAGCGGGGCCGGGTGAGCACCTCGGCCGTCGGTCCCTGCTCCACCACCGCACCCTCGGCGAGCACGACGAGACGGTCGGCGAGCACCACGGCGTCGAGCACGTCGTGGGTGACCAGCACGGTCGTCCGGCTGCGTCGGTCTCCCTCCGGGCCGGCGCGCACCACCCGCCGCAGCAGCGAGCGGATCGCCGGGGTCGCGTCGACGTCGAGGGCGGCGAAGGGCTCGTCGAGCAGCAGCAGCTCCGGCGCGGCGGCCAGGGCCCGGGCGATGGCCACGCGCTGGGCCTGCCCTCCCGAGAGCGCTCCCGGTCGGCGCAGCGCGAGCGCCGTGGCGTCGACCTCGGCGAGCCAGCGGTCGGCGGTCTCTCCGGCCACGCGGCGGGAGGTGCCCGCGGCCCGCGGTCCGAAGGCCACGTTGTCGCGGGCCGAGAGGTGCGGGAAGAGCAGCGCCTGCTGACCGAGCAGGCCGACCCGGCGCCGGTGCGGCGGCACGAGCGTTCGCGACGCCGTGTCGGTGAGCGTGCGGCCGGCGAGCTCGATGCGGGCGTCGTGGGGCATCACGAGCCCGGCGAGCGCGCCGAGCAGCGTCGACTTCCCCGCGCCGTTCGGGCCGAGCACCGCGACCACCTCGCCGGCGGCCACCTCGAGCTCGGCGTCGAGGGCGAACGACCCGCGCCGCGTCGTCACCCGGGCCGAGAGCGCACTCATCCGAGGCCCCCGGCATCGCGCGTGCGCGTGACGACGATGACGACGATCGCGACCACGACGAGGACCAGCGAGAGCGCGACCGCGGCGTCGAGGTCGTCCTGCGACTCGAGGTAGATCAGCAGCGGCAGGGTCCGCGTCGTCCCCTGCAGGCTGCCGGCGAACGCGATGGTGGCGCCGAACTCCCCCAGCGCCCGGGCGAACGCCAGGACCGCTCCCGAGATCAGCCCGGGCAGCACGACGGGGATCGTCACCCGCCGCAGCGTGGTGCTCGGCGACGCCCCGAGCGTCGCCGCCACCGCCTCGTAGCGCGAGCCCGCCGTCCGCAACGCGCCCTCGAGACTGACCACGAGAAACGGCATCGCCACGAAGGTCTGGGCGAGCACCACCGCAGTCGTCGAGAAGGGGACGGTGACGCCGAACTCGGCGTCGAGGAAGGCCCCCACCGGGCCGGTCCGACCGAGCAGGAACAGCAGGGTCAGGCCTCCGACGACCGGTGGCAGCACGAGCGGCAGCAGCACGATCGACCGCAGGACCGGTAGCCCGGGCACCCGGCCGCGGGCGAGGACGACCGCGAGGGGGCCGCCGAGGAGCAGACACAGAGCGGTCGAGGCGAGGCCGGTCCGCAGCGACAGCTCCAGCGCGTCGACGGCGGCCGGGCTGGTGACGAGCTCGCCGAACCGCGTCCACGGGACACGGACGACGAGCCCGGCCAGCGGGACCGCGACCAGCGCGAACCCGACCACCGCGGGGATCCAGATCAGCCGGGGCAGGCCCACCATGTCTCGGTCTCCCGCCGGAGCGGTCACGGCGTCACGGCGAAACCACCCTGGGCGAGTGCCGCCTTGCCCTGCGGGCCGGTCACGAGGGCGATCCACTGTCGCGCGAGGTCCGCCTGGGGCGAGCCGGTGACGACGCCGATCGGGTAGCTCTGCGTCGCGCCCTGGGCGGTGGCCTCGGGGAAGTCGACGCCCTGGACCGCCCCGTTCGTGCTCTTCACGTCGGTGACGTAGACCAGTCCGGCGTCCACGGTGCCGGTCCGGACCCGCTGGAGGACGGCGGCCACGTCCTGTTCCTCGCTGACCGGCCGGATGTCGATGTTCGCCGCCTTCTCCGCGGCCCCTGCGGCGACGCCGCAGGGCACGGCGGGCGCGCAGAGGACCGTGGTGACACCGGGGCGTGTGAGGTCGGCGAGCACGCGGATGCCCTTCGGGTCGCCGGGGGCGACCGCGATCTGCAGCTTGTTGGTGGCGTAGGTGACCGGCTGACCCTCGATCTTCCCGGCCTGCTGCGCGGTCTGCATCGTCTTCGTCGACGCCGTGGCGAGGACGTCGGCGGGGGCGCCCTGGACGATCTGCTGGGCCAGGGTGTCCGAGCCGCCGAAGTTCAGCGCCACCGTCGTCCCGGGGTGGGCCTGCTCGAACTGCGTCTTGAACTGGGTGTAGACGGTGCGCAGCGACGCCGCCGCGGAGACCGTCAGCGTCTGCACGGGCGCGCCGGCCGGCGGCGCCTCTCCTGCGCTGCTGCATCCCGCGAGCAGGGCCGTCGTCGCGGTCCCCGCCGCCACCAGCGCCGCCCACCTCGCCGCATGACCCTGCGTCCCTGACTGCCTCATGCTGTCCCCCCGGGGGTCTCGACGATGATGAGCGACGCCTTGATCACGGCCACCGCCAGCGAGCCCACCTCGAGCCCGAGCTCCTCGACCGCCTCGGTGCTCATCAGCGAGACGACGCGGTGCGGCCCGCACTGCAGCTCCACCTGCGACATGACGGTGTCACTGCGGATCCCGGTCACCAGCCCGACGAGACGGTTGCGGGCGGAGCGACCGATCTCCGACGGATCGGGGGTCGCGTGGGCCTGGGCCCGCGCGAACTCGGCGAGGTCGGAGCCGGCGATGACCTTGCGACCGCTCGCGTCGGTGCTCACGGAAAGCGTGCCGCCGTCGGTCCATCGACGGACGGTGTCGTCGCTGACCCCGAGCAACCGCGCGGCGTCGGCAATCCGGAAGTACGTCACGAGGACGGAGTGTAGGACGAACCTGCGTATCAATCGACGCCCTGGGTCCGCAGACATTGATCCACGACTCCCGCGACCACGGGCCCGGTCCCCTCGCGCGTCACCGTCCCGGGTGCGACCGTGGGTCCGTGGACTTCGCACCCGACGCCGTGGCGCAGGACTACACCGAGCGCATGCGCGCGTTCCTCGACGAGGTGATCCTCCCCGCCGAGCCGGTGTACGAGGCGTGGCGGGCCGAGCGCCGCGGGACCTCGGCCGAGCACGAGTGCCCGCCGGTGATCGAGGAGCTGAAGTCCGAGGCACGTGAGCGGGGCCTGTGGAACCTCTTCCTGCCGTCCGAGTCGGACCTGTCGAACCTGCAGTACGCACCGGTCGCCGAGGTCACCGGGTGGTCGCCGGTCATCGCCCCCGAGGCGATCAACTGCCAGGCGCCCGACACCGGCAACATGGAGACGCTGCACCTGTTCGGCACCGATGCGCAGAAGCAGGACTGGCTCGTCCCGCTGCTGGCCGGGGAGATCCGGTCGGCGTTCGCGATGACCGAGCCCGCGGTGGCCTCCTCGGACGCCACGAACATCACCACCTCGATCCGCCGGGACGGGGACGAGTACGTCGTCACGGGCAAGAAGTGGTGGTGCACGGGCGCGGCCGACCCGCGGTGCGCGCTCTTCATCGTCATGGGCAAGACCGACCCGGAGGCCTCGACGTACACCCAGCAGTCGATGGTGCTCGTCCCCCGCGACACCCCGGGCGTCGAGATCATCCGCAGCCTCCCGGTGTTCGGCTACCAGGACCAGCACGGGCACTGCGAGATCGAGTTTCACGACGTCCGCGTACCCGTCACGAACCTCCTCGGCGAGGAGGGCGGCGGGTTCGCCATCGCCCAGGCGCGCCTCGGCCCCGGTCGCATCCACCACTGCATGCGGCTCATCGGGATGGCCGAACGCGCTGTCGCGGCCATGGTCCGGCGCGCGAACAATCGGGTCGCCTTCGGCAAACCCCTCGCCGAGCAGGGCGTGGTGCGCGAGCAGATCGCCGAGAGCCGCATCGAGATCGATCAGGCCCGCCTGCTGGTCCTCAAGACCGCCTGGCTGATCGACAACGTGGGCTCGCGGGGAGCGGCCTCGGAGATCGCCGCGATCAAGGTGGTCTGCCCGCGGATGGCGTGCACGGTCATCGACCGCGCCATCCAGATCCACGGGGGCGGGGGCGTCTCCGACGACTTCCCGCTCGCCTATGCCTACGCGTGGGCCCGCGCGCTGCGCCTGGCCGACGGTCCCGACGAGGTGCACCTACGGTCGGTCGCGCGCCAGGAGCTCAAGGCGCGCTGATCGCAGGGTTCCCTTGGTGGCGCTCCCGCCGGGAATCGTGATGTTTCGTGACCTGGAGTGGGTCGGGTTGTGGGGGTTCTCGGGCTCACGGTGTCGGTGGGTGGTTCTAGCGTTCTTCTCGGGAGCCCGCGGCAGGTGATTCCCGACGGCATCGAGGCGATGTCCCCGGGTCCTGCCCTGGCCGAGGCCCTGCCGGGCGTGGATCAGACCCGGGTGGCCGGGATCGATCTGTCGACGCTGGTCACGGCGTGGGACCGGCAGCTGTCGTCCCACCACCGGCGCACGCCCTGACCCCGCCGAGGACCGACCCTGGGCCCGCGACGACACCACCCGCTGGGCCGTCGTCGAGGTCCACCTCGCACTCGACGAGCTCGCCGCGCTCACCACCGACCCCGACCCGGCCTGGCGTCGCGTGATCGAGGCGTTCAGTCACCTCGCGCTGCGCCCCGACGCCCTGCCACGCACCCGGACCCGGACCCGGACCGGCGCGACCCCCACCGACATCCCGACGCAGCCCTCGAACACCACATCCGCACCCGCGACCGCACCTGCGTCTTCCCGGGATGCGCCCCCGGAGTCGGGCGCCGCGCGGTCAGGACGTAACGCTCGAGCCCCGATTGCACTGTTCACCCATCGTCGCCCCGCAGATACGACCTACCGAGCGATCTTCCGCCGCACCTGCGTACAACGCCCCTGAGCAGCGGCGATGTGCCCCACCCGGGGTCGACCGTCGGTCTATCGTGGCGGGTGATGACTGTTCTCGACCTCGGTGTCCCCGCCGTTCCGGGGAGGTCCGCCCCCATCGGCCGCCCCGCTGACCCCCGTCTCGTCGACTCCTGGGGGCGGGTCGCCACCGACCTCCGCGTGTCCCTGACCGACCGCTGCAACCTGCGCTGTACCTACTGCATGCCCGCCGAGGGCCTGGAGTGGATGCCGACCGAGCAGGCGCTCACCGACGCCGAGGTCGTGCGTCTCGTGACGATCGCGGTCGAGCGCCTCGGCGTTGCGGAGATCCGGTTCACCGGTGGTGAGCCGCTGCTGCGCCGCGGCCTCGAGGACATCGTGGTGGCCACCAGCGCACTCTTCCCGCGCCCGGACACCTCCGTGACCACCAATGGGCTCGGGCTCGTGCGCCGCGCCCGCGGGCTGGCCGCCGCCGGACTCGACCGCGTCAACGTCTCGCTGGACACCCTGCGTCCCGCGCGCTTCGCCGAGATCACCCGCCGCGACCGCCTCACCGACGTCCTCTCCGGCCTGCACGCCGCGCGCGACGAGGGCCTCGGCCCGATCAAGATCAATACTGTGCTCATGCCCGGGCTCAACGAGGACGAGGCGCCCGACCTGCTGGCCTGGGCCCTCGACGAGGGCTACGAGCTGCGGATCATCGAGCAGATGCCGCTCGACGCCGGGCACTCCTGGCAGCGCGATCGGATGATCACCGCCGAGCAGATCCTGGCCTCGCTCGGTACCCGCTTCTCCCTGTCCCCCGATCCGGCCGAGCGTGGCGGTGCCCCCGCCGAGCGCTTCCTCGTCGACGGCCGGACCGGACCGGACGGCGCCCCCGCGCGGGTCGGCGTCATCGCGTCGGTCACGCGCCCGTTCTGCGGCACCTGTGACCGCACCCGGATCACCGCCGACGGCCAGATCCGCACCTGCCTGTTCGCCCGCTCGGAGCACGACCTGCGCGGGCTGCTGCGCGGTGGCGGGACCGACGACGAGATCGCCGACGCCTGGCGCGTGGCCATGTGGGGCAAGAAGCCGGGTCACGGCATCGACGACCCCGGCTTCCTCCAGCCCGACCGGCCCATGAGCGCGATCGGGGGGTGAGGATGACCCGTGCCACCGCCGTCACCACCGAACGCGTGACGGCGACCGTCCGCTACTTCGCCGGCGCGAAGGCCGCCGCCGGCACACGGCAGGAGACGGTGACGCTGCCCGCGGGAGCCACCCTCGCCGACCTCGTCGCGGCCGTCGCGGCCGACCACGGCGACGCCCTGGCCCGCGTGCTCGCCGCCTCCTCGCTGCTGCTCGACGAGACCGCGGTGCACAACCCGGCGGTTCCGCTGCCGGCCGGCGCCGTCCTGGACGTGCTTCCGCCCTTCGCCGGCGGCTGACCAACCGCGAGTACGACGATGCGCGAGCTGCTCGCCGCGACCATCTACCGCATGCTCAACCTCCTGCTGCTCCCTGTCACACTGCTCGGCTACGTCATCTGGATCAGCTGCCTCCTGATCCGGCGGCGGTCAGGTGTCTCTGCGACTGCGGTAACTGGTCAGGTCCCCTTCGGCGTGGCGAGTAGATCTTGATGCGGTTGGTGTTGATGATCGGGATGTGTCCGAGGGGCCGACGATTGCTGAGCTGCTGGAGCGGCTCGCGCTGCGCGACGAGCT